>TARA_R110001592_G_scaffold7032_3_pt1 | contig 68969 bp, 54 predicted proteins | sample TARA_R110001592 | Tara Oceans TARA_R110001592 (sample SAMEA4398387) | marine metagenome | biome: Polar Biome; feature: [SRF] surface water layer (ENVO:00010504); material: water (ENVO:00002006), including particulate matter (ENVO:01000060) such as... | depth 5 m | reverse complement strand
GATGGTAGTGAGAGTTGGGATGGATTTAATGACTTAAAAAAATCAGCGGCAAAGTTCAAGAATAAGGTTGAGCAAACACTCAAAATATCTCAAAACGGAACCCACCTGTGGGTCACTCACGACACCATTCTTGCGGCATTTGCTGCTAGAGTTCTAGACGAGCCTATAACGATCGACCAATGGCCAGAATACCTTGAATATCTAACTGTAGGTATAACCTCAGATGGAAAAATGAGATTTCAATACCACTCTAATTATCATTCTAGAAGAAAACAAAATAGGCCGCTTTAGAAGCAAGGCCTTAGTTTTCCTACAAGCTTATTCATAACGATTAGGCCAAAACTAAATTGCACCTTCAACGGCAAGTTATGGCGCTTGCATGCCCAAAAGCTGACCTTCGAAAGAAATCTAATCAGATTTTTTTGCTCTTGTGCTTGTGAAGTCCGCAAAGTTGTCACTCGACAGCTAACTTCTTTCAGGATAATTTAGCCAGTTCCTAAATTGCGATAACTAGTAAAGTTGAGCAAAAGCGGCCTTTATAGTATTGCTGGAATACTCATTACTTTTTGTTGAAAAAGATCATTATTGACCCACCTAATAATCGTATATTTTACCCGCTCCCAATAATCCATTAAGCTGACTAAAACAACACGCCTTAATCGGATTTACATCATGACGTTTCAGAATATAGCTCGTTTTTTCCTTATAAGTTCTCTGCTCTACCTGCCACTTCAAGCCAAAGCGAGCGAGGTAGCTGATACTGTAGGTGCTAAGCCAAAATATACACTCCTTGGTGCCAGAGTTTGTTCAATGTACTCAAGTTCAAGAAACCTGCTAGGCTCTACAAAAAAAGTAATTTATGATTTTATTGAAGACGTTGAAGGGGTTTCAAACCCTACTCCAGCAGATGTTATACGCCTTCTAAATCAACACAAGCATGAACTGACCTGCTCTGGATTGCACATCGTTAATCATGCCTTTGCCCGAGGAAAATATAACGAAATAGTCGATGAACTGTTTGCAGGAGAGCTCTACACGGAAGAGGTGAAGTTTGATTTTAACGCGATTAGCTATGCGAAGAACGTGGACACTGGAAAAGTCGAGCCAATGACAGTTTTGGATTATATTGAGACGGTGGCGTTGAAGACAAGATCAATCTCAGGTTCTCCAAGTGACCAGAGCGAAATCACCGGTTTAAAAGAACTGCTCATTGAAGAGTTTGGAGCCAAACGCTTTCGCGACTTATCCAAAGAGGACGTAGCCGAGTGGGAAGCGTTTAAGGCGAAGCAAGGTGTGCGATAAGGTGAAGGGAAGGTTCGAGGGAGTCGTAAAGCGAACAGTTTAAGCATGCGTGAATACACATTACTTTTTGTTGAAAGCGATCCTTTTTGTACTACCCAAATAACGTTAATTTTACCCCTTCGCGATAATCCATTAAGCTGTTAAAAAAACACCACACGTCATGGAAGTTTCGTATGTTCTCAGGTTTCTTAGTTCAAAGCAGGTCGTTAACCCGTCTAGTGTTTCTAACGGTATGTTTGTCGGTGGGAAGTGTTTCAACAGCTTCTGGGGATATTGATAGGGATCACTTGTCTGATCTAGGGGCGAACGTATGTGGTAGTTACACTGTAGATACTGGTACTACTATAATTAAACAAATGAGAGACACCATTGCAATTGCAATGGGAAAGGTCGACGGCAATCAGAATCCAACAAGGGAAGAAATGTTCGCTTTTCTCAATAAGCATACCAACAAGCTTACTTGTTGGGGCAAACACTACCTTGCCGTGGCCTTTGATAAAGGCGTCTATATGACAGTGTATAAAGAGTTCTTAAAGGTGGACAGCGATGATGACGATGCCTATCCGGTTAACTTCAATTCCATTACGATGACTTATAATCCAAGTAATGATGATCCTGACAATAAAGAGCCTATGACCATCCTGGACTATATTCAGAACGTGGCACTCAAAGATAGATCCATAATAATGAGTCCCGATGCTGTGAAAAATGTTAAATACATTCGAAAGATGATAAGACGACCCAAGTATGGTGCCCTATTTTATAGGGAGCTGCCGGAAGCGGAGCGGGTGGAATTTGAGAAACAACAGGCCGCCCAGTAAATCTAAAAAGAATCGCTTTGCTCTGTGAGAAATATTTTCGATAGCAAAAACTGAATATCAAAAAAAGGCCGCTTTAGAAGCAAAGCCTTAATATTCTAGCAAGATGATTGATGACGATTAGGCCAAACTAAATTGCACCTTCAACGGCAAGTTTTGGCACAACCAAGGCCATTAGGAGACATCATGTGATTAAGTTTGAGGAGCCTTAACAGTCGAACTACCAGTCTGATAAAGCTTAAAATTTAACGTCTGTTTAGGTGTTTATAGCGGACATGATGAATGTAGCGAAATATTACTCTTGCCCTGGTTATTTACTTATGTTGCTTTCAACCGAGTTGGTTTTAAGGTTGACATTGTTCAATGTGACTATGACAGGATCTCTATTTGAGTTATATGAGGTATATGTTTCATGACCTCAGTTACTTCATAACGGTCATTTGAGTAAATACCAGTATCCTCATCTTTGCTCTGATAAATCTTTAGTTTTACTTCAAGCTGGTCGCCGGGAGCAAGAGTGATTTTATGTGCAAAGAAGTCGCTGTAAAAATGATCATCAAGAACAGGCGCTGATATTTTAAAACCACGCCATACAAATTCCCATTTTCTTTTAGAGCGTTCCAATATGGCACGCTTTATAAATAGATTAGCTTGCTCGCTACCTTTCGCCTGAACACGACAGAACTTTACTCCATCATTTATTTCATCAAACACCAATAAATCAGTACCTAATCGATCATTTTTAGGCTTAGCTACTAACATTCCAGAGCGTTGCAAGCGATGTGAAATGTAGTCTTCAGCGATATTTTCTAATGTTGATGTGTCCATGCGTAACCTCACTTTTTCCTAACGAGGGTGTAGAAAAACTTCTGGGGCTGACCCCATGCACTTCTATGCCCACGTTGACTGTACTTCGAATGTACAAATTCAACCTAAGACTCAAGCCTTTATTTATTTGAAACCGCTCTCTCCAAACCTTCAAAGTACTGATAGCAGAGGTCGGCAAAGTACCGAAGAAATTTATCAGACAAGATTACAAACCCGTCATCCTTCTCAAGCTCTGGATGGCGCTCAATATATCGAATCACATTTTTAAAGCGTTGATCTATGACACCATATTCATGAGCGGAACAGTTTCTAATAACTCTAATGGTATCAATTTCATCAAAGACCTTAGATACTATCTCCAAATCTAAATTACACTCATTTTTTAACCAGCTATGCGCTCGCTTAATATTAGATAAACCATCCTTTTCTCTAAATTTTTTCCAAGATTTTTCAATGCCTAGGTATTCCTTCAGCTTTCCGCAAAATTTAATAAGTTCATACTCAAAAATTCCATGAATCGTAATTAACGATGATCTTCGTTCATAGTTTGGAAACGTCTTTGTTAACAGAGCATCCAAGTCATAATCAATATCAGTAGTTCCTTCTATATGCCTTATATCGCATACTTCTTTAACAATAGAGCCATCTTGTGCTTCATTCTGAAACTCTAGTTGATCCTGCTCAATAAATTGGTGCAAGTCTTCTTGAGCACTTTGTAGTTTCGTTTCCAGAATAGATACATAAGCTCGCAGAAGGGAGAATTCTTCCTTTGAGCAATAAGCCCATTCTTTAGGCTTATGAAACAAATTCATATTTATCTTCCTTACCCATGAAGCATTTAAATTTATTATACTAAATCATGCAGCGCCCATAAAATGCTGGGACGGATCCATGGCCTTTTCTCAGGAGGTGATTCAAATTATTACCTTTAAAAAGTGCATGTCCTTTCTTATTTTCAACGCAACAGCTTAATCCGATCTTGAAGAGCGAAAGCGGTGGAAATATTTTCACTCACCAACAGAGCGGTGATTTCAAGGGTCGCTTGTCGTGCTGTGCTATCTTTACTTAATGCCTTTGAGTTTTGATTAAGTGATGTATTAACAAGCTCAATGAGTGCACCACCCGTACCATCTCGATACCAATATCTGGAGGGTGTTTTTTCTTTTAGCATGTTAGCAATCCAGCGCAACCCATCTAGGCGCAGGGATGCCCCAAATTCTGTCGTAAGAAAGTAACAAAACCGCCTAACATTCTCCTCGTCGCGTTTCAAATGAAATCCTGCCCAGCACTCATAAGCGTCTAGCATCCGCACTGCTGCACCTTTCGTTAGTTTTCTAAGAGCATCCTCACTCCCGAATCCCAGCAAGCTGCAAATCAGCCTCTCACCGTGGAACCAGAGACGTCGCTCCTCCCATTTTGCAGCAAGCACGTACTCCACTATTTCCCGCCAAATACGCTCGAATTTGTGTGGGTCATCCCCTTTCGATAGACGCTGAAAAAGGCCAATAATGAAATGTTGGAGCGCATAATGCGCTTCTGGCCCATGGACCAGCACTGGTTCCCAGAGATTTCGCGCGTATTCTTCGGGAGCAGCGAGAGTAAGTTCACTAATTTTCAGGAGCAGATCGTATCCGAAGTAGTCGCTAAGAAGACCATACTCACCGTTTTCTTCCTTCTCACGTTCCTTGATGCACCCTACCTCATGCGCCCAAAACTGCCCGACTAACTTGACGTCCTCGGCCCATTCGCCAGTTCCTGGACCTTTTATGAGCCAATTGAACATCACTCCGAGATAGTATGTGTCAAGACCCATTCCAATTCGTCGCTCCGGTTTACCCCGCCATGTTTTACCGCCAGCTTCGAATTCGCGCAGCCGTCTGTGAAAGTCCAGCCGCTCACACCCTACGGCAATACGTTCAACTTTCAAATCATCGATGCCAGAATCTTTGCCCCTTAAGGGAAAGCGTCTTAACTTAGCCAGCCAGATAGGCCACACTCGATCCGAGTTTTTATCGTCACCGTAGTGCGGTAACAATTGGATCAGTCCAGACCACAGTAGACCAGCCTTTAAGAGCCTCCACCATTCCGATCCAAGCTGTTGTCGGTAATCGTATGCAATACCAATTATCGTGTCTGTGGCTCCAGAATCGCCACTCGTGAGAAGCTTTAGTACTTCCGCTTCCCATTCGAACGCATCTTCATCATTCTTCATCCAAAGGTGAATCGCCGCGTAAGCAGCAAATTTTAAGTTTACCTGTAGGCGCCTTCTATTGGTGCGAATCTCTTCGGCAGTAGAAGCAATTTCGCTGATAGCTGTTTTAAGGATTGTGAGAACGTTTTCTTTTGCTTCTGGCTCCTTTGCTAGCCAATCATTACCCAAAACTATTAGCGTCGCTGCTACAGCTAACCTACAACCTTCCATAGAGCTTTCATCCGCCTGTTTGTCAATTTCAAACTCTTCGAGCAACTTATACAAACAAGTAGCGTCTTCATCTCTTATTACATGCTGTGCCTGTAAAAGTTTCTCGCACTGGTCGGGGAGCAGTAGGTATTGCAGCGGTTTCCCATTCTCGTCCTGCCAAGATTGAATATCAAAGAGGAGTTCATCGGGACACACAAAAGTTAGAACCTTTTCATCCGTCTCTGAGTTGATGATGTGCCTATAGTTGTTGCGGTTGAGTTGTGCAAAGAGGTGTTGGAACTCCAGTACCTGCTTTGGATCTTCGGGAAGAGTCCAATTAGGAATTAATGTCTGAAGGCGAACCGCCAACCCGGCATCAGCTTTCATAAGTTCAACGATAATACACAGCAACGCCTTTTGTCTGTGTGGCGCAAGCGCCCAATTTCGGGCTATGTTGAAAATCACTTCACCATCGTGACACCAACTATAGGAATAAGTACTGAATTCCGTCTCGACGTTTTGAACTCGTCCACTATCCCAATAAAATACGCGTGGATCTGTCAGCAGCGGTCTTAATACACCCGAGAATAGCGATGGTCGGAACTTTCCAACGTTGACCAGCAGGCCGATGAATGCAGCCGATTTACCTTCTTGGATGATTTGCTCTACATAGAGCGTGATATCGACGTCGGCATCAAGCTGTATCGTAAGCCATCGCTCTAGCGCGTCGAGTGCGCAAAAAAGATTGCCGTTGCTGTGCGAGTTTGACTGGGTCCAGCCAAAGACCTGCCACCAGCCATCGAAAAACTTCTCTTCTCCATCTTCGGTCTGGAGCTTCAAGCCAGGCACAGGCGTTTCACTCCTTTCCATGACTTCCGCGATCCACCGCTCTGTGCAAAAATTGACAAGCGTAATCAGAGCTTTTAGTGCTTCCACTGGCGCAATACTAAGGAAGGAAAAGAACGGACTCTTCCAGAAAGCTGTTGGGTAGCCATCCCGCGCATAGTCAAGGCCCAACTCGATTTCGTGTCGGTTCGAACCGTACTCTCGCTCGGGTTGGTCCTCGATTATGAGTGCAAGCAACACCTCCGCAGCTACCTCCGGACATGCACGCATCAGGGGTAAGAGCCCATTATCCTTTAAGCAGGATCTTTGGAAGTCACTGTCAATCTTGCGCTGTGCGCCCAACGGCCATGGTGGCAATTTTTCTCGGAACGACCCCATCGACGCTGACATTTTTCTTTTCGTTTCATGCCTAGCCTTGTACTCTTTGTCGTTTTTAAGACGTTCCTCATGTTCCTCAGCTTTTTGTTGACGAATCTGGGTGATTCTGGAGATGACCTCTTTGTCCACAATTTTCCGGCCTGCAAGCTCTAACGCCCAAGTCCCGACCTCATCTGGTAGATCTTCTGCTCCAGCGAGTGGAGCCGAATAAAGTAGCGATTCGCATTCAATGAAAATGACTCCATGTCCCTTTTTTACCTGAATCGTTCGCGCCATGCTTAAGGCCATCTCCGTCAGTTCGCGGCGAAACAGTACCTTTGTTCCGTCATCGAACTCGCGGGGAGTCCCTGCTAGCCAGGTCTGGATAACTTTAGCGAGAGCAGACGATATTAAATCACTCAGCTTTTCTCGTTGTCCGATAAGGAAGCGAAGGACCGCAAACCATCGCCCGATAATGACCGAGCGATACTGCGTCTCCAAGTAAAGACTAAGCGATGACGCTTTCGCCACTCCGCCGGTTGGCACGGTACCAATGTGATGGAACCGGAGCAGTAACTTCGTCAGGAGCTTAGCATTATTCGCAAGAAGTAGATCAATGCGCTCAGTCAGGAAACGCTCTGCCTCAGGGTCAAGGCAAAGAGCGTCAAGGAGGATGTCTCTCGCAAAAGTAAGCTCCGTTTCTTCAGAAGACTCGAATGCAACGTCCCAGGCCGTTCTGTGTTCCATAGTTTGCCTAAGTAGATATTGGCCCAACATTTGAAGCGAGTTGATCCAGAGGGGATTCTCTGCGAGGTTTGCCCACTTTTCTGTGTCAGTCCAAATCTGTTTTAGGAACTGGAAACGAGCCCAATCGGCCGCTAGGTCGTGCTCAAACTCGATGTGGTTATTACGCTGGTTTAGGTGCAGAGGTAATGTATTTGGCCATGGTGTCAAAGCTTGGTCGTCACCCTGATCCAGGTCAATTAGTGGGAAACTTCGCTGGAAGGATGCTTCTTTCTGTGCCAGTTTCATCATTAGTCGTTTAAGGTCAATACGCTTTTCCGTCCAATAATCCCACAATAGATCTGCAATGGAAGTGTGTGATGTCAACCTACTTGCGTTGGAGCCGAAAGCAGTACCTGCTTTGACGAGCCAAGCTAGAATCTTGAGGTTTGTTAGAGCTGAAACGGTATCCTCATGGCTCGATATCCAGCCAAGCGGAGGTGATTCCATAAGCGCTAACTTCACCTCACAGTTTTTCAAGGATGAAATTTCGACTAGTGCTGTTTGACGACCGATAAACATGGCCTCAGAACCTTCACCCCAACCTGAGGTTTGGGTGATAACAATAATGCGCCAGACGCTTTCATCTTTTCCTATCGGGGAAAGAACCGTATTTAGGAACTGCTGTATAACACTAAAGTTCGCTGGATCGATACGTTCCGCAGAGTCGATAACGAGGACATTATTTAGATGGGGTGTAGCGTTTAAGATCTGCGCCAGATCATGTCTTAGCCGAAGTAATCCGCGACCAGAGGCGCTTAACGCCATACTCAGCTCTTCTGGACCAAACCAAACCTGTGACGCCTTCTCGATTTTTCTGTCGAGCACTTTCTTGACGAGCGCTGATTTTCCGGTGCCCGACTCTCCAAATATTACTGTAAAGGTATTTGTAGAAATGGCGGCTTCGAGTTTTGATTCCTCTTCAGTTCGAGGAACGGTATAGCCAGAAGGTAGAACCGACTCTATCCGAGCTTTGTAATCAGAGGAAATATTGAATAGTGTTTCCCAATCGCGAGTGTAGTCAGGATGGTGATGAAATTCGTATTTCTTGCGCAGTTCCGACCAAAGTTCCTGAAGTTTTATGGTGCCGCATTGGATTCTCACATCGCTCGCTACGTTTAAGAGCTCTTTCCAGAGACTTTCCGCATCTGTTAGTTCGCCGCTCGCTAAAATTTGCTGGCACTGTCTAATCGCATGGGTCTTTTCTTTAGAGTGTGGAAACTGAAAGTCCATTGGCAGAACATGCAGCTTCCGTATGAGTTCAATCGTCTCTTGGTCGGAGGCCTCAGGCCCTCTAGGGTCCAGTTTATGAACGCTTTCGAATACCTTTGATTGGTTGGAGTTATCTCTGATACGGTTTATGGTGAGTGCGACATCTGAGCCAGAGCATGCGTTCTTTATTTCCCGCCAAATTGGGTCGAATACAGGATGCGTTCCTTGTGTTACTAATGCGAGACCGTCGTTTGACGTATTCATTGGGCTCTCGGGATTGCTCCACAGTTCCCATGCTCGGTTTACAAAGTCTTCTGGTAAGCCTGAAGCACTGACTTGTAGATTGCCCTTGACTGAAATAGCCAATCGCCCAGTCACTCCTCCGCTATCTTGTGTCGTCAGCAAAAGATCATCGATGGGCCAACCTAAAGCCGAAACCTGTGCTTGAACCATGGTAACAGCACCGCCAATAAATGGAGCTTGCTCGCTGTTCAGCATTTTCACCATCAGCCAGGCGCTAATTAAATCCTCAAACTCGAACCCAGCTCCACTCATAGACCTGACGGTCGGTGGCGACACCTTATGGCCACCTGATTTTTTTTTCGTCATTGATTGCGTCGATCCGATGGTAGTTAATAATATAGGTATGCAGGAGTTGGGGGTCAGGCCTTGCATTTGACATACTTATTTCAATTTAAAGGCATTAACATATTTGTTAGGTTTAAAATTTTTAGATACTGCGTACCTAGAATGCCTATCATTTAAATTAACTATAACAGAGCCTCAAACAAAGACACTTGCAAAAGAGAATGAAACCCGAACTTAATTAACTGGCTTACGAAATTGGCCGACTTAGAATTATTAATGTCTCATTTCAAGTGCAAAGCCGCCTGACTTAAACACAAAAAGGAGGCCTTAAATGGTACAAATAATAAACATTTCAAAACAGCACTTAATGTCGGCTTTGGGTCCAGGCTGTGTGAAAACTCATCTTGATGTATACTTTCGTCATCTAGTTAATGGAGTAACTAATGAGCAGATTTATAACAGGAGAAAACCGGCTACAAGCAACGCTATTTCCTGAGCGTATAGATGATTACATCACAGAAGAAAACCCTGTCAGAGTTGTCGATGTCTTCGTAGATAAACTTGATTTATCTACCCTAAATTTTAAAACTGAGCCAGCTCTCACGGGGCGCCCTGCCTATCATCCAGCAACCATGTTGAAACTTTTCATTTATGGTTATCTCAATCGAATCCAATCTTCTCGCCGTTTAGAGCGTGAAGCGGGACGTAACGTTGAGTTAATGTGGTTACTGGGTCGTTTAATACCTGACTTTAAAACCATTGCTGACTTTAGAAAGAATAATGGAAAGGGCATTCAAAAAGTCTGTAGTGAGTTCACCCAGATTTGTCGTAAGTTAACACTATTCTCCGACGCCTTTGTTGCCATTGATGGCAGTAAATTTAAAGGTGTTAATACCCGAGATAAAAACTTTACCAAAGCGAAAGTACAGCGCCGCCTTAAACAGATCGAAGAAAGTGTCGCTCGTTATCTTGGTCAGATAGCTAGTGCAGATAGACGTGATGACAGCGAGGCAAAGAACAAGGTTGAAAGACTTGAATTGAAGATTGGAAAACTTAACGATGAAGTCAAAAAGCTGAATCGCATAGAAACCCAGCTTAAGGAAAACCCTGATAAACAAATCTCCTTAACTGATCCTGATGCTCGGTCAATGGCAACTAGCGGCAGAGGATCTGGAATTGTTGGTTACAATGTACAAACAGCCGTAGATGCTAAGCATCATATTATCGTAGCGCACGAAGTGACAAATGTAGGACATGACCGTTCAGCTCTATACCAAACAGCCATTCTTGCCAGAGAAGCCATAGGTTGTGACAAGCTTGAAGTGGTTGCTGACAGGGGCTACTACAGTGGTGTTGAAATTTATAATTGCGAACAGAATCAAATCACAACCTTCCTCCCTAAAGTGCAAACCTCTGGCAGCATGGCTAAAGGACTTTTTGGAAAGCGAGACTTTAAATGGGTTGCAAAAGACAATGAATACGAATGCCCCGCTGGAGAACGTTTAATTTGGCGGTTCGAAACACAAGAAAGCGGTAAAAATGTTAACAAGTATTGGACCAGTAATTGTCCTCAATGCAAGATCAAGGATAAGTGCACAGAAGGAAAATATAGACGAGTGACCCGCTGGGAGCACGAAGATGTACTGGATCTGGTAGAGGCTAGGATAGAACAACAGCCTGAAAGAATGTCTGTACGTCGGGCGACTGTTGAGCACCCGTTTGGCACGATCAAATCATGGATGGGTTCGACGCACTTCCAGATGAGAAGACTTAAAAATGTCAGTACGGAAATGAGTCTTCATGTCCTCGCCTACAACCTCAAACGCGTGATATCCATCATCGGACAAGCAGCACTGATAAGTGCTATGAAAGCCTAGAAATAGGTTTTTCAATTTCAAAATAGCCACCTATAGTACTTAAAACAAGCTTGCTGGCATGATAAAAAATCATTGAACCAAAACTAACTGTGATTATTAGAAAGCGCTAGTAACATGAACCAGTGCTTCTAGTAGGCCTGTGATTGAATATTTTGATTGATAACCGAGTTTTCACACAGCCTGGGTCGTTCTGAGACGTTTCTAAACTATAGCTCATTAATGGAACAATTCGGCACTTTACAGACTAAGTTTTCGTTAGGTATTTGTACGCTCAAGTCGAAACTTGATTATCAATGGGTAAGATTGAGTGCTATGTTTTACAGATGATGAACCAAAATAGTAACTTTAGAATCTTTTTTGATTTTTAGAGTGGCGCCCTGCTATTATTATTACTCTTGCATAAGATAAGTACCTTGGTACTGAGAATAGCCCTTTGTTAACGCGGAGGGCTATTTTTATTATTCATCAGCAAACTTATATTCAGACTGCTACTCCCACATCCATTTCTTTTCTAGCTTGTATTCTATCAGAAATAATTTTTTTCTTAGCCCCCCCTTCTTTTCGTAGCTTAGCGCTACAGATTTATGCACATTTTTTAGAGTAATTTAGTCTTTTTTGAGTGGATCATTGCATCTTGTAGTGGCACTCTTCTGCCTGTCACTTGTCTATTAAAATAGTAATGCAGGTCGGATTCTGAACTTGAAATTCATAGAACATACTTGGTGATTTACATCCTATAAAATGAAAAATTCACCTATTAGGAAAAAGCAGTCTAATTATTTGCCTCACATCGTCTAAGGCTCGATGGACGACATGATCGTGCTCAATTGTACTTTCGAAATGCTGAATGGATTCTTTTTCGACTATTTCATAAATAGAACCAAAAGAAAATTTCGGTTTAATGCCTGCTTCATTAAAGAGCTTTAGTACCCAGCGTTGATCATATTCAATTGCATCCGAGTAAATGGTTTTGCCAACGAGCGCATTATTTAATCTGACGCACGCATCGGCAATAGATATCCCCTCTCGCAGGATTGAAGCTCTGGATATATGATGAATTTCTTTTTCTGCATATTCATCCCAATAGACCCATGTGTTAACTGGCTTAATCAAAAAAGTATCGAACCTAATAGGATCACTGCTGTCTTGCCAAGCAATCTCAATTGGATAGCTTTCTTTTGAAAGGCCGCTTGCCTCAACATCAAACACAATCATAACGGTAACTATTTTTGAAATGAAATCTCATTTCCCTCAAAACTAATTTAATCAAATGGCGAAACATTTAATGCCAATATATCTTGATGAAATTGACCAAATACATTCAAAGTTGCTTCATAGGTTTGCGTTAGAAGTGATGGCTGACATTGATTAGGTAAACTTTCTATACTTTGAGCGCCAAAACTCTTACCAATGCTAATTTCATAATCTAGGTTTGTTTGCTTAGTTGCTGTATCAAAGGGGTTTTCATCAAGCTCATGAATACAAATACCTTCACTTGAATTCTCAAAACGTACGGTGGCATTTTCTTCAGGGATATCTTCAGCAACACGGCGGGCATATTCAATTAGCGTCGGTTCTGCAGGCATAAACAGGCAAGCTTCTTGGTTAGGTTCCTTAGTTATTCTAAGTATGCGGCCAAGAATTTGCCTGAAATTTAATTCGGTTTTAATGCGTGTTAAGTGGCAGCAAACCTGAAGCCGAGGAATATTTGTACCCTCGCTGATCATGCCGACTGAAACAATCCAAGGTGTAGAGCTGTTTTTAAAATCTTCAATTATATTTATTGCTTCATGTTCTTGATAAGTCGCCATTACTGCTTGCACGTTTAACTCGCTTTTAAGCATATGCAGTATTTTTGATGCATGCGCTACAGAGGTCGCGACAACTAAACCGCCTGCAGATGTGTTTTCCTTTCGAATTTCAGTGAGCTTATTATTTGCCTGATGAATTATGTGTCGAATGACCGTCTCATTTTCAACCATCTTCTGATAGGCGCACGAAGTCTCGCTAAGCAGCTCAGAGAAGCTTCTGAAAGACGAAACAGCGCCATCCTTCTGTTGCATGCTTATATCATTATTGTCCGTCACAACGATCTGTGGCGTGCGACAGACCTTGTCACGAATTGCATCAGCTAAGCCATACACATAATCACAGACAACCTGGTTATCAGCCCCTTGATATTCAGCAAGAGCTATAGGAGTTTTATCCGATCGCCATGGCGTCCCAGTTAATGACAAGGTATAGCTTGCTTCATGCTTAATGTTACTAATGATCCTCTCGCCCCAAGCATTAGCGTCTTCAGCAGATATGCCAGAGCAGTGATGAATCTCATCAAATATAACGAGTACTCTGTGTGTTTTGAATAGCCGCCATAATTTATGCTCCTTCGATGGCATTGATTGGTAAGTGAATGACTCACCTTTAGCGCCGATAAAACCATCAAAACGCTCACCTATACGATTTTCTAATGTCATACGAATATCACTTCTAATCGTAATGCCAGGAGAAAAACATATAACAAAGTCTATTAAACCTTTATCAAAAAGCTTGGCCGCAACTTCCGCTGCCATTGTCGTTTTACCTGCGCCAGGCGTAGCAAGACAGAGAAAATTTCGCTTGTTTTGAGAGAATTTATTAAGAACTTGATCCACACACTCGGCTTGCCATTCACGAAGCTTCATTCATACGCTCAATTGGTTTGTCTGGCTGATTAAAGATTCCAGTGCTTTGATTCGACCAAGTACTTTAGATCCATTATCTCTGGCATTGTTATAACGTTCTTGAAGGTTATCTGCCATTTGCGGGAATTCGCTACACAGAGCTTTATACTCTTCTGTTTCTCCGATCGACGTTAACAATTCTAATCTGTATTTATTTATCTTTGAGATAAGATCCTTTTTAACACCTAAGCTTTCCTCTTTCTTTAAGGGCGGCTTAGAGGTTTCTAAGTGCTCTTCTGAAACCTGAAAACAATCAGGGGAAAACTGCTTGGTTTTAGAATAAAAAGTGCGATCTCTTTTTTCAGAGTACTTACGCTCAAGTAAGCCTTTATTTTCTAAACGTAGAATATGTCTATAAACATATTTTCTAGCTTCTACTTTGCCTAACTTAGGATTGCTAACGATCGCAAGATAAGCACTTCGTAATTCCAATACAGTGAAATTATTAAAGTTCTCTGTCAGAAGAATTGAAAGTAAATCACTATCTAATTTGATGTTCATTGTCATAAGGATTTTTCCTGGTCAGAAAAATAAATATAAGAGATTTACTAATCATAAATCCCTTTTCATAAATTCTGTTTTTTCTTAAGCGATATTTGTGTCTCGAATTTCGCGCCATTGTACATTGTCTCTATGATCGAGACAATGAACAGATCACTATACTCAAAATATTACGATGCTCTTCGTCTATGGCTTAAAACCAAACGAGATGAAAGAGATCTATCCATAAGGGCCTTGGCTGAAAAGCTTGGGCGCCATCATTCAATAGTGGGAAAAATAGAGCAAAGCCGCAGAAAAATAGACATTGTGGAATTTGTTGAATATTGCAGAATTCTGGAGGTAGACCCTCACGAGGGATTGGATATTATTATTTCTGAAATAGAATCCACAAAACTTCCTCCTGGGAAAAAGATTTAACAATTTGTGATTTGAATTTCAGTTATTAGCGATTTATGTTGCTCCAGACTTTTAATAAACCAATTTCACTAATGAAATTAATGTTCAAGATTGAAACGTCTCTCAGTCTTAAATCTGGTGCAAGTATAATTAAAATTTTTCTAACTATTAATCGACACTGGCTATTCTTTGATAATTTCAAGTACCCCAAATTTTTTAGCTAGTCGAAGAGATTCCTTCTTAAGCTCCTCGGACCTTTGAGGAGAAATATCTACCATCTGCTTAGAATAAAAGTGTTTAGCTAAGCAAAGGGAACGATTTAAGCCATTTTTTTCAAGTATGCTTATAGCATCATCATAAAGTTTAACACCTTCATCAATCAAACCATTTTCTATAAAAGCCATGCCTGATGTAGCTCTAAAAATTGCTGAACTATTAGGGTCTCCTAAATTAACTCTTCTAGACAACAGTCTAAGATCAACATCAATATCTTGAGTCTGTTTTTTTTGAAGTTTAGCCACAATCAAATTATTCAACTCTCCAAACCCCATATGAGATTTAGAAATTCTATTTTCAGAAATATCTATCACAAACTGAGGATCATCTAATCCAGCTATACTCAGATATCCAGCATCAACTATTGGACCTACACTGTATGGCTGAAACTTATGCATTTCTAACAACTTGTCCCGACACTCAACAAACATTCTCTTGGCATATAAATCATTTACGCCACCTTCGATAGAAGCATTAGACTGCGGCATATTTTTAAAATTAAGATGGTGTTTATTATGCAACCATTGCACATGAGCAATTACATTCTCTGAAGGAGCTGCTAGAGCAAGCTGCATGTGTTTTTTCCCTTTCTGCAAGGATCCGTTTTTAAATTCTATTGTTCCAATGCATGCAGCCAATTCAGATATTTTCGCTTTATCACCATTCCAATTATTAATCAGATATATTGCATCTTTTATATTTGGCTTACCAAGATCAAATGCACTACTTATTGCTGTATAGGCGCTCATAATTAAAGGATTAGATTTAAGATTTGGCCTCTTTTTTAAATACCAAACCGCCTGTTCAGAATCACCTATATGTACTAGAAATCTTGAATAGCATCGTGCAATGAATGGGTGATTCGGATCGAGATTTTTTGCAACTTCAACACAATGAAGAGCCTTACTTAATTCACCTATTATTGAGTAATAAAAACCTAAATCCATCCATGTAAGTGAATCTCTAGGGTTGGTGTTTACGATATTTTTAAGCTTGCCTATGATCATTCGAACACCATGAACATCAGTTGAATAGCCTTCAAGCTTATCTAATAATTTTAATTGAGGGCATATTAAGTTTTTAACTGATGCTGATAAGTCATCATACTGATCGAGCAATTGGCGATGTATCTCATTATACAAAGGATGATTTCTTTGATCGTCTTGAATTAATCTAACAAATACATCAACAGTATTAGAAATATTGGAATTCTCTAGCCAATTCTCTACCGATTTTTTAAACCAATAATCTTCATTGAGTTGCCCTCTTTCATTTTTGCCTGTTTGACTCGGGTATTTAAATTTGAATAGTTTTCTAGATGTATGCCAGCGGGGAACTAACTGTCTGTTGTCCATCATTAATATATTATTAGACATAATCATCTCACTCCTTTTATGTGAGACATCCTAACAATACTTGACATCTTACTTACGTATTTTTCCATTGATAATCGAAGAACTTTATTAGAATATTTTAAATTGCCTCTCAGTAAATAATCTGGAAAACATAGCTCATTTACAATATCTCTTAATACACTTGCTAACTCAGGATCAAACAAATCTTCACATTCTTCACGAAATCTAGTCAAGATAGTCGCGAATGCAGATTTTATAAAAGGTAAGGCATCTGTGTAGGTAGAATTACCTATATGAGGCATTAACAACCTTGATTCTTCAACTAATACAGGAGTTAATTGTGCTCCTGAAATCACATGATATATTAGACTTCCAAACATATGTAAATCAGACTGACGACGGTCAATAAACTCCGTAGGATACACTCTAAAAAGAATCTCTATTGGCGCATAAGTCATATCTCCAGTAAACCACTGTGCAGAAAAAGGAGATAGCCCTTTATCATCAGTAACTCTTCCAAGATCTGAAATTTTTGACACTTCATTCTGAAAACATAATACATTTGATGGTTTTATATCTTGATGTGCAATCCCAATTTGATGCAATTGTTTGATCCCAACCGCTACATGATGAAGAGATTTAAATACTTTTTTCCAAGAATGAACTTCATTATTAATAAATTGCTCTCTTAAATCCCCCTCAGCCAATTCAAAGATTATGTAAAAAACTCTATTAAGTGGTGCAATAGCCTTAGGGCTAATTATCTCCCCACTATCTAAAGGTGTTACAACTCTAGTCAGCTTTTTATTTTTACATTCCTTTAAGATCGCCTGCTCAAATAAGTATTCATCAATTGTTTTTTTTATGTCTTCCAATGACTGTGATGCAACTGTTGAAAGATCCATAGCTTTGAGAAAACCAATTTTCCCATCAGATGAAACGGCTGTATATCTAGTACAAAAATTACCACCACTACCAGAGGTAGTATTAATCATTTTACCAATTAACCACCCAGAATCTGTTGTTACTCCTTCTAATGCAGTTGAAGGCATTTTTATTCTCCTTATTATTTACTCATACAAATGCTTCTGAAACCCAATAAACGTTTCCCTAATCGCCACAGGTGAACCAAACTCTGCTACAGCATCACCAATGGTGTTGTACTTCAACTCAATCAAGCTTCGCATTTTATTTGCTGCAAGTTCACTTACGCCATCTTCAATATACTTACTTAATATGAAGTCTATAAATTCTTGCTGTTTATAACTGGTAAACACTGAGTTGATTTTAGGTTTAGCCTGCCTAACTCGCTCTGTACGAGTACGCGTTTCAGCAGCATAAGCAACGAATGCTAATACGTCATACACATCGCTATCTTTGGCGTCGATTAACTCTTTCATGCTATCGAGTTTTTCTGCGTCGTAACCGGCTTCTGTTAGGTCCTCTAAGAGCTTTTCACGCGTAGTTGGATCACTCCAAATTTCGCGAAGCTGGTCTTCGTTTTCAAAGAACCGTGGTAGATCACCAAACATGCGCTCGATAAATTCTTTTGCGGTTATAGGCTTACCTTCGGCACTCCAATACATGGCTGACGAAATATGCATAATTTGTCGTGCGCGGCCGTCTGATAATTTAATCTCTAGCTTTTCACACGCACAAGGAATTTGGCCACATTTTGGGCAAGGTTCTGGTGGAGGCTTATCGCAGATACAAGGCTTTTGCTCGCAGACTTTACAAGGTTCTTTTTCTCCTGGCCCTGGCCCAGGTCCACTTTCACAGTCACAAGGGGTTTTACCGCATTCTGGGCAGACTTCATTCGGAATCGGTTCACCATCCCATTCAGGGTCAGCGAAGTTGTGGTGGGCTTTTACGAAGTCGTACACGGTAAAATAGTCTTTACCATCATAGGTTCGTGTACCTCTGCCAATGATCTGCTTAAATTCGATCATATTATTGCAGGGACGCATCAGCACGATATTGCGAACGTTACGCGCATCTACCCCAGTAGACAGTTTGCGTGATGTCGTTAGAACAGTGGGGATGGTTTTCTCGTTGTCGCAAAAGGTTCTTAAGTCAGTTTCACCTGCTGCACCGTCGTTGGCAGTCACGCGCACACAGTAACTGGTATTCGTTGTCCAACCTTTCATAACGGCATACTGGTTTATATAATCGCGCACCATGCCGGCGTGAACTTGAGTCGCACAAAACACGATGGTTTTTTCATTCGGCTTGAAGCGATCCATCCAATACTGAACACGGCGTTCTTCGCGTTTTGGAATAGTAATAATACGGTTGAAATCACCTTCTTTATAAACTCTACCTGGCTCTGGGTTACCTTTTACAACCACGCCATCACCTGGCATATAAATATACTCATCCATCGTGCCGACAATCGGTAGCACTTTAAACGGGGTTAAGAAACCATCGTTAATACCTTCTTTTAAGGTATAGCTATAAACAGGCTCGCCAAAGTAACCATAGGTATCGGCATTATCGGTGCGCTTTGGTGTAGCAGTTAAACCCAACTGTACTGCGGGTGCAAAGTAATTAAGAATATCGCGCCATGCGCTTTCATCATTAGCACCGCCTCGGTGGCACTCGTCGATGATAATAAGATCAAAGAAGTCTTGCGGGTACTGCTCATAGTAGGGGTTGTCAGCTCTGCTGATTGATCCACTTTCGTCTTCTTCTATGTCAGCTTCTACAGAGTTTGGCCCACACATTAGCGTATGGAAGATGGTAAAAAATACGCTGGCATTTTTAGGTACACCGCCTTGTTTACGAATGTCAGCAGGGGTGATTCGGACTATGGCATCTTCGCCAAACGAGCCAAAATCGTTAAAGGCCTGATTCGCTAAAATATTTCGATCGGCCAGAAATAAAATACGCGGGCGTTTCTTGGCAAGGCTTATATCTTTCTGCGCCGTTAAGCTCCAACGGGTTTGAAATAATTTCCATGCCGTTTGAAAGCCTATACAGGTTTTACCCGTACCTGTAGCCAGTGTCAGTAGAATGCGCTGCTTGCCTTGAGCGATCGCTTCAAGAGCATTATGAATAGCATTTTCTTGATAATAACGTGGTAACCAATCGCCTTTAGCTTCAAAGGGAATAGTAGAGAAAGCATCACGCCAAGCAGTGGTAAACGATGCTTCTGGCTTATCGCCTTTCGGCTCAAAGGTGAGATCCCAAAGATCTTGTGGAGACAGGTATTCATCTACCAGCTTTTCTTCGCCGGTACGCATATCAACTTGATAAATATCATGACCATTGGTGGCATAAGCAATGCGGCATTGCAGACGTTGGGCGTAATCTTTGGCTTGGCGAACACCCTCGCTATAGCTCAGGCTTTCTTTTTTGGCTTCGACTGCGGCTAGTTTGCGGCCCTTATATATCAACACATAATCGCAAGGGACTTTATTGGCCCGCTTGCCACCGGCCATGATTTGACCAGGGCAAATGAGTTCGCGACGAATGAAGCTGTTATCGACTGCACTCCAACCTGCGGCCACTAACTTAGGGTCGATTAAATCGGCTCGGGTATCGGCTTCGTTACGCGACCTTACTTGTGACATTAGGCCGCAGCTCCTTCTTGTTCTTTCGTTAGCTCACCTGAAAAGGCTTTTTGTAGAATAGATTTTTTCATTTCATCGAGAGCATCTAGCTTTAATTTATAAATAAACTCTAGCCGTTTGCACTCTTTCTCCATAATATTTATTTTCCTAACTATTTCATCTTGAGAGTGAGGTGGAGGGATGGGGATTTTCAACCCTGCTAAATGTTTGACTGACATCGATGGAATAAGCGATCTTTCGGATGCTTTCATAAGCTCACCCTTGATAAAACTTGATGGGATAAGATGAAACAAGAAATCGTCATGTAGTACGCTTCTATCTTTGTTCGTTATTTTACATAACGCAACATTAAAAGCCCCCTTAACCCCTCGAAAAGCGCCACCAACATGTCGATAAGCGACCATTAAAATATCAGTTTCTTCAACATAATGAAGCTTTGAGCTGGCTGGGACATAAACAGCATTTTTGTCTGATTTGCCATCACGAATTTGATAAAATCGCACATAGCCTTCACGAGGCTCATAAATGAACTCACTTTTTGGTGGGTTTTGACCACGGGACAAATCAGCTATTTCCTCAACCCTCTTATCAACCCACCCCTCACCACGCTGGCTAAACACTTTCTGCAAGTAGCTTTCAAACAGCTCGCGGGCATTTTTGAGGTTTTGCTCGGTCTTGGCGCGGGCTTGTTCGATGTCGGCAAAGGCTTGATCGAGAATGGCGACAATACGTTTTTGTTCTGTGTTACCAGGCAAAGAAATTAAAAAATTCTTTATTTCACGTTGGTACAAATGTGGAGTTGTAGCGCCCTCTATTCTTTCTTGTACGATCTTCTGGAATGAGGGGCTACAGAGCTTGTAATACAGCAGCTTTGGTTCAATATCTTGCAAGGGACGAATTAAAAGTAAGGAAGAGTTGATAGTTGTTGGGCCTGGAATAGTTTTGACAATTCCAACCTTTCCTATGCCTGCACCATCCTTGCAAATTAAAATATCATTCGGCTTAATCATAATTTCCGGACTTTCTTCGTATCTTGCATCAGTAATATGAAATGCATCTCGGAAGTCTACGAAGTCACCATAGTTTAAAGAGTGAACTGATAAAAAATAGGGACCAGATTCAGTATATTCTTTTGCAGTTAATCCCTTCCATCCAATACGACCTGCCGTATAAGCTACCTCTGCAAGTGTTTTTGTCTGCCAATTCATCAGAGCAACTCCTGAATCTTTCCAAGAATAGCTTCGCTTTCTTTATCCAGCGCGATGATTTCTTCAATAATGGCCTGCGGCTTACGTAGTGGTGCTGCTTCTTCAAGATTCGGATTTTTAACCGACAAGTCCCATGTTGTTTCATTGATGACTGTTAGAGGTAACGACCAAGATTTACCACTATCAGCAAAGCTTTTTTGTAACTCAACAAACTCTCTTAAATCCTTGTCGTTTAGTGGATTGGTTTTACCCAAGCTGCGACCAGGGTTAAGTTGATAGAACCACATTTTCTGCGTTGGCTCGCCTTTGGTGAAAAACAGCACGACAGTTTTTACGCCCGCTCCTATAAAAGTTCCACCAGGGCAATCAAGTACAGTATGTAAATTGCAGTTTTCTAAAATCTCTTTGCGCAAAGCAATGGAGGCATTATCGGTATTGGATAAGAAGGTGTTTTTTATGACGATGGCGGCACGGCCACCTGGCTTGAGCATTTTGATAAAGTGCTGCAAAAACAGGAAGGCGGTTTCGCCGGTTTTGATCGGGAAGTTTTGCTGAACTTCTTTACGCTCTTTACCGCCGAAAGGGGGATTAGCTAATACAATATCGTGTTGATGACTTGGGGTAATATCTTGTAGGTTTTCCCCCAGAGTATTGGTATGAATAACGTTAGGCGCTTCGATGCCATGAAGAATCATGTTCATAATGGCGATAACGTAAGCCAAGGACTTTTTCTCTTTGGCGTAGAAGGTTTTTTCTTGAAGCGTTTTTAGGTCAGAGGTTGATAACTGCTTCTTCTCGCCGCCACCTTGGCGCAGGTAATCATATGCCTCGCACAAGAAACCCGCAGAGCCAGCAGCCCCATCGTAGATGGTTTCACCTATCTTTGGTTGGATAACATCCACCATCGCCCGAATAAGTGGCCTAGGCGTATAATATTCGCCTCCGTTACGACCAGCGTTGCCCATATTCTTAATTTTGGTTTCATATAGGTGTGAGAGTTCGTGCTTCTCTTCCTGTGAACGGAAACGCAGTTCGTCTACTTTCTCTAAGGCATCTCTCAGTGAGTAGCCGCTCTGGATTTTGTTTTTGATCTCACCGAAGATTTCGCCAATCTTATATTCGATGGTATCAGGGCTTTCTGCACGTAGCTTAAAGCCTTTAAGGTAAGGGAAAAGTTCGCCATCCACATACTCCATCAAGTCATCGCCTGTTAAGGCATTGTTATGATCGAAGTTGCCTTGGCTATCTTTAGGTGCGGCCCATGAACCCCATCGGTGTTGCTCATCGATAATATATTGGTATTCTTCCCCCATCAGCTCGGCTTCTAGGGACTTGCTGTATTCCAGATCATCAAGGTATTTAAGGAATAGCATCCAAGACGATTGTTCGGTGTAATCTAATTCGCTAGAGCAGCCTGCATCTTTACGGAAAATGTCATCAATATTTTTAAAGGTTTGTTCGAACATTCGTGTTTTTGTCCCTAAGGGCTATGCCCAATAATTTTTTATATTATTCTTTGCTTAAATGATTTACTCAAGTGCCTTGTTTAAGGTCGGCCTGCTTACCTCGAAGTGACGAGCAACTTCTGCTTTTGTCATATTTGGATCGAGCAACATTGCTTTAGCTTTCTTAATATCGGCATCACTTAACTTAGCTTTACGGCCGCCTTTGCGACCACGAGCCCTAGCTGCCTGCAAACCTGCTTTTGTTCTTTCTGAGATTAGCCTTCGCTCAAATTGAGCAATCGCGCCAATCATATGAAACGCTAACTCACCTGTCGCCGTTGTCGTATCAATATTTTCGCTGAGTGAAATAAACTGGATGTTGCGTTGTTTAAAATCATCTAGCAGCTCGATTAAGTCTTTAAGACTTCGACCTAACCTATCTAATCGCTGGACAACAATGACATCACCTTCTCGCGAAGCGTCTATCATACGCTCTAATTCTGGACGAGTTCTTGACTTACCGCTCGCATTTTCACGATAGATGCGTTCACAGCCAGACTCGTTCAACGCATCAAGCTGAGGAGCCGTATCTTGTACATCGGTACTGACCCGTGCATAGCCAATCCGCATATTGAACCTCACATGTAAAACAAACACTCTATTTATTTACGTAGAAAAGTTTACGGGTTTATTTACATAAAGCAATAATATTTTGGGTGTAATTCGAGGTGGGGTTTGTTGGTAAAGGAAATGGTCGTTTTGTTTACGGATTTCCGGTGACATAATCACAAACCCTATCACTTGATGAGCTAGGGGAAAGGATACAACTTTATTCACCGACACATTTGGTTAATCAGTAAGTGTAGTTAGGTTGAAGGTCGAATTGTCGCGGCATCCTTGCCGCTCTGGTAGCTAAAAGTATCTGATCCGTTAATCGCTTCTTCCAGAACTTCAATTCCCTTGGCCAAGACAGGATTGTTGTCCAACATTTCCTGATGCTCTCTAGAAGTAGAAAGAGCAGTATTCAACAACATATTTATATTGGCTTCGCTGATAAACCGTTCAATCGTTCTAATATATAGCCTCGTTGTTTCAATCCTAGCGTGCCCTAAATGCTGCTGTAGAAGAATGTGAGCGTCAGCAATTAAGAGCTGATTGGTGTGATTAAACCCTGTTAAGAGACCATTATCTTTAATGTATCTATAGAGCATCTGAGTTACTCCAGTATGTCTTAGCATGTGAGAGTGTGCATTAAATCCGAGCTTTAATGCACAATCTTGAATGACCTTCTGATATTTTCTTACTGATACGGGTGTGCCATTCTCTTGCAGCCAGGTTGGTTTTTTGTCTTTATCCCACCCAGAGCTTTCAGCGTGCTTTGTTTTGCAATAACTATCACGGAATTTCTTGTATCTTTGTTGGTAAGTGATTCCGACACTGGGATTTTCATACACATTATAAAAGACATCCATCATGGAAACAGGGACAGTAAGACTTTTGGTCTTTCCGCCCTTGGCTATGTATTTTAATTTCTGACTGACTGATTTTTCTCGTTCCATGACTTTGTAGCTTTTCCACTTAGGGTTGAGCTTATTCGGCCCCAACGGATAATCAATCAATGCTGAAACACGAAGACAGGTGACTAATTCTGTGTATGCCATAACCGCATAAACTGGATCTACCTCGAACATCTCTTTATACAGAAGCCAAAATTGATCCATAGTTAAAATGGAATCATAGTAATCGTCGTGTCGCTCTTTCCAGTTGTGATCAACAGCAGTTTCCTGTTCCCCTACTTGTTCTTTGCGGTAGCTGGTGTGCGATAAAAAATTGTCGGCTTGATCTTGTCTGATGGTCACCTCATTGGTATCAGGCATAAACATTTGGTGTTCAATGCCCTGGCTTGTTAGAAACCGATAATATTGCCGCCAAGCCTTTACATACTGCTCAATGCTGTCACCACTCCAATCTCCCTCGTTGTACATACCAAAAATAAGCGGCTCCATATTGGCTTTATATGTTGCAGCGAGGTGATGAATACCTATTGATTTATCGGGCTGTTCTTGTGCCGACATTTGATTGATGAAATAACATACTCTCTGTAGTGCGTCTGTGATGGTTTTCTTCGCGCATTTACGAGCGTTTCGATGATGAATTAATGAAGGGTATTGATGTTTGCAAATGGCATAGCGTAGCAATAGAACATCTGGCTTGTGGGTTTCTTCGTTGAATACGATTGGGTATTCCAGTTCTTTATCGTGCTGTAAATAAACTTTCATATATCAAACCCTACGTTGATTTGATCTGCTTTAAAGCCTGCATCAATTGCAGTTTCTAATGCGTCATCTTCAACCAATAAAACCACCTTATACTTAGCCCTTGTTAGAGCCGTATAAAGCCAGCTTCTTTCAACCATCAGGGATTTTTCCACCACCACGATCACTGTACCGTATTCGCTTCCCTGCGCGGCGTGACAGGTAATCCCATAGGCATGCTGCAGGTGATATATACCGTTTGCATCATCCTGTATTTGGTAGCGCTCAAGGGATACTGATTCATCACCAAACTTTGCATTAAGAACCCGCGTTTCACCATTCTCTGTTTCAATAAAACCCTCACTAACTACGACACCCGTTGATCCGTTTACCAAACCAAGATCAGAATCATTCTTCTTGTAAATAACTGAATCACCAACGCTAAATTGAGGGGCAATTGAAATGGCATCACCCACTTTGGTTAGGAGCGTATGAAGTTGGGTATTTATAATACTGACGGTCGCTTTTCTGGCAGCTACAACGTGAACATCACTATTTTCTTTATGTTCAAAGTAATAGTGACGCACCAGATTAAGAAGATCATCTTTGCCTGAAAAATAATTTATGGTGACATTTTCCGAAGCTTGGGGAAAATCACCATTTCGTATGCAGTTTGCAGCATCACAAATGTCTGGTGTACTTCTAAAGTTCTTTGTCAGCTCAACTTTTGGAACCCGATCAGACTGAATGAGTCGGTGAAAAATCAAACCAATACCAATAGGCGGAAGCTGTGCGGGATCACCGATAAAGCAGAACCTAGCAGGGCGATCTTCAAACGCCTTGAGTACCAAGAACATGGTTTGCAGGTCAACCATGCTGGCTTCATCAATATGCAAAATTGGCATTGGGAAGGCATCTAAAAAGTTTGAGCCATCATTTTGTTTCTGATATTTAATTTTCGAGAGTAACGAACTAATCGTGTAAGCGTTTTCATCGGTTTGTTGTATTAAACGCTGAGCAGCTTTACCAGCCAGCGCCACTTGAAGAACACTGTTACCCACATTCTTTACAATGTCATTAATGCAATAGAGAACGCTGGTCTTTCCTGTGCCTGCTGGCCCACAAACCACACTGACAGCATTACTAAGAGCCATTGTAACGGCTTGCTTTTGCTCATCCGTCAGTTTGTGTTGTCTTTCCTGAAATCCATCAAAATCGGCCTCGGTTACGTTTAGCGATAGCAGGTTATCAGAAATTCGATTCCTCAACTGTGATTCGACATAGCGCTCCATAGATGCAACACCCGGGAGGCTAAACACACGATGATATAAGTCTTTATGGCGTGAACTGCTTTGAAGCGCTTCTGAATATTTGTATTTAGCTTTTGGTTTGTTTTTACACTCACTAACAACAATACGGGGAGGCACTTGTTCCGCAGCGTGATTAGCCGCGATAATGGCAGACACCACTAACTCGCCACCGATCAACAACGTCAATTCATCACTAAAGTCATTCGGGTGAACAACCGTATGACCTTGCTTAGTCTTACGGTGCAATGCCTCTTCTACCGCGCATACGAGCCTTCTATGGTCGTTAAGATGCACACCCATGACCTTGCCCAATGTCTCAGTTTGTTTCCATGTTGAAAACGCCCAAAGCCGATATGGGTCTTCTTCGAGCTTATTAGCCGTATCTTCAGCATAAACGCGATATGACTTCATGATGGAGTTGATAACAGAGGTACGAGCCTTTTTATTCTCGCCCTTAAGTTTCTCATCAAACAACTGGATTAGGTCAGTTTTGCCTTTGGCGGTATGCCATGTTTGGCACAACTGATTTGCTATCGCTTCTGATATTCGCTCGACCTGAATTAATTCTGGAATATTTTTCTGATCAAGTATGTCCATAAGCTTGACGCCATGAGCAGCTATAAGCCTATCAATAATCGCATCACCAATACCTGAACCCGTTTTTAAAAAGCCTCTGAGCAGTGGTGTTGATATGGGTATGTAAACAATGTTTTTGGCTTGGAGTTGATCACCATAGGTAGGGTCGTTAACGGCATCACCAGTAACAGCAATGGGATCGCCTTTAGATATTTTTAAAGCAATTTTGCTTACCACTCGAATGGTTCGACCATCACAAGCCAGATTAAAGACTTGGGTGTTGTTATTGTCGAGCAAGATTTTAGAGACGGTTCCGATTGCTTCCATTAGTGGATACTCCCGCCTTTTATATTGTTCTCAAGCAAAGACTTATCCCGAGCTTCATAGACTTTTAAATCGGCACGTAACCCTCTAATTTGCTCGTTAGCATGAGCCAAACTTTCCTTTAGTGTTTTTGTCTCAGCGGCCAACCGACTGATCGCCTTGGACTGCATTGTGTCTGACATTTCTTCGAGTGCAGAGTCAGACGCATAATCGGCAGTTTGAACTTCACCCCTGACAATTTTTACATCGACCTCAGCCAACGCTTTCTTAATACTAGAATCATTCATAATAGAACCGGCCTTGGTTATTTCTGATGGATCAGCGTCCAAAAAAATAGACCACAAGATTCGACGATAAACGCCGTTCTTATTATTAACAGGCCAAAGGAAACCAGGCGTTTCAATTTTTTCATTCAACCAGACATTAAAGCTTTCAAGACTTTCTTGACGTATTTTTTCATCTGATTTTTCGATGATGATCTGATCGGTCTTAAGGTTTTCTTCCGCTTTCGTTATAAGCTCTTTAAAGCTCTGCGATATGTTGACCGTCTTAATCCCAAACCCAACCCCCGCAGCAAGCTTCTTGCGATCCAACTTATTACCATTTTTGGTCAGAAATGACTTGGCCAACACCGCATTCTCTTTGAAGGATTGCAGCAATTCATCCAATATAATTCGTCTGAGTGAACCCAACTGTTGTCTGCTGATAGTGTCGTTATTGTAACGCTCAATCAACTCTTCTTTATTCATGGCTACTACCTCGAACCACAATCAATTCATCGAAATCTTCGCGGGAAAGATCAGGAAATTCTAGGCTGTTTACCTTTTTTAAAAGCAAGTCTATATCCAATTGTTTTGTTGGTTCACGGCGATTATTTCGGCTTTGTAATACCGAGGCAGGCGTTAAAAAAACGACTGCGCATAATCGATTCACTTTTCCTCGATGCTTGTTGATCTGCGAAATCCACTCTAGGCGATTAACGTAAGTAAGATTGGTGGCATCAATAACAACAGAATGCAGGTCAGGATAGAAATTGGTATTGTTTTTCGACCATGTAGATTTTCCCGAACACGGGGCACCTACCAACACATAAATCCGCATGGGCAAAGGTCGTTTTATTGCCAGAATTAAATCCTGCTTTGCTTGCTCCCAAGCTTTCTTTCTGATTGATTCATCTTTGAATAAATACTCGCCACCTCTCCACAAATATTTATCTGGTTCGATAATAGTCGCTTCGCTAAAGACGCCTCCCTCTGGTCTCGACCGAACAACAGCGGAATGTTGATAGTCGATCAAGTCATGGTTTTGAGATCGAACCTTCGCTTTTAAATTGGCGTTTTCACTTTGGAGACCAGCCACAAGAACTTGCTGATCAATTATTTCTCGCTGAACACCTACTCTCTGCGCTTCTGAAAGTTCCAGTTTCGCTTTAAGCTTATTAACAAGAGAATCATCGTCGTATATCTCAAAACCATCTTGGAATGCTTGAATTGTATCCTTGACAGCGTGATATTTTGATAAAGCAGCAACGTCCTTTAATTTATCTTTAGTGTAAAAATAACTGCGATTAACTCTCGCCGCTTCTAAAACCTTTGCGGCACTGGCATCGCTTTTCATACCACTTATAATGGCCTGGTCTCTCAGTCTAGCGAATTCTTTTTCCAAATCTAAAACTCGCTGATCGTGTGTTCGTGAATCGCGTTTTTTCTTACCCGAAAATTCAATGGGTTCAACTTTCTTAGGCATCGAAATAACCCTCTGGCTTATTGTCAGCGTATAAAATACGCAAGTCGTTGCCGTACTTCTTAACGAATTCACTGGCCTCTGTCAGCATGTCATTAGCCATAACGATGTGATAATAAGTGGCAACAAAATTCCTCGCGTCTTCATCCATATCCTGCTCGGTGTCCGTGCAGGTTCGCAATACGTTTGAATACCAATCAAACTGCTTTAGGAGTGGCATGGAATGCTTCTCTGTCATCAGTGCATCAGGGCAACCGTTACCCATACACTTAGCTGGATTCGGGAGCGATGGAATCGCATTAAACATGGAGCGACTGACCCCCGCTTTTTCGCGTTCTAAGGCATCAGTGTGCGCCGCACAAGGGCTGCTGTCAGTTCGATTAGACGCTCTCATGCAAATCACACCCAAGGGCGTTAGAAGGGTTTGAGTCTGTTCGTTAACGATGTCTGCCAGAATGATCTCTGACAAAATATCAATCAATTTTTGGTGAGTATCCATCTCATTCAAGCTCTCATTTTCCAATTTTATAGTTTTTTCTAAGTGAGCGATGCCTTGGGAGAGTTCTACCGCTTTAGGCCCAGAAATCTTTTTGTTCACAATCGCTTTGGCAATGTCTTTTGACGTTTGAGAGTGCATGTTTTGCAGTTGTTCCACTCGAAACTTTTGAACGTACGGATTATGACGAACATACTGATCAGGCATGAGGTAATTTGTATGACCGAAAAGAACTTTCAGAATCAGATTGGCCATTCTGCTGGTCCTGCCTATGTACGCCCCAAGCGTTGCACGAACACAATGACAAGTCGCCTCATCATCGTGTTCTGAAACCGTGTTAAGTTTGATACCATGTCGAGTAGCAAAATCTTTTAAATATCTATTTATAGTATCCCCTTTGTACAACTTTTTAGATGATGATTTTGATTCATCAACGCTAAAGGGATTTGTTTGAATCAGCTCATCACAGGGGCTGTCCAGCCCAAACCATTTCAAAAGTTTGATAGCCTTGACGGTGGGTTCACCGACGGGAATATAGTTGATAGACTTGGTCTTTTTTAGGGTGGACTTGAGAAACCAAACTTCATATTTGTCAGAATAGAATAAGTTTTCGGCTTTTAGATTCCGTAAATCCGTATTTCTCAACCCAGTGGTTAACAGAACGATCCAAATGGCCGCATTCCTAGCGTTGACAAAAAAGGTCTGCCACCAATCCTGACTAATACGACCGGAGTATATGCTTGGCCCTCCTTTTGTCAGCCTATAAGCCTCGGGTGAGAAATCTGTTTGAGTAAAATAATTCTCATGCTCTTTAAATAGATTTTGGATTTTTTTGTTTTTTGATAAAAAGCTAGTGACAGCAAACAAACTTTTTCCTTTTGAAGACAACTTTTCTTTTTTGATCGTTCTCATCAAATCCAACAAGGTTTTATTACCAATGCGCTTTTTCTCGAACAAATCATCAGGATCGAGACTTGTTGAAATTCCTTCCAAATAAGGGATTGCAGCATTCACCAGACCAGAAACGACGTCATCGTGGAGTGCGCTATAAGGTTTTTTCTCTTTGACTTCAATGCCTAATGTGGCTTTTAAATTGTCGACCCACTTTTCTCTGTAGATGTTATCAGAAGTCCATGGGGTGATGAGTTTTTTACAAAAACATTCTAGGTCGGGGAATGAATTACTTCTTTCTACATCATTGATGAAGTAACTGAATCTTTCTCCTCTTTCTTTAAGAATAATTGATTGCAAAAGGAAAGATATGTCATCAACAGTTAAGGCATCAAGGCGCATCCAGGGCTGGTTGCGCTTGGCAAACAATATGGGTTTGGTCATACCCGCAAGATGAGGCACAGCATTACCCAGAAATGATATTAACCGATCAACAATAGTTTTGATAACCACTTGCCGGAGTTGAATCGATTGAATCAAAAATATTTTCAGAAAGATTTCCATCGGCAAATAGTCTTCAGATGGCAAATACTTGCGCCATCTAATCTCTCTTGTATCATCATAAGCCCAAGTGTCTTCCATAAATCCTGAGCTTGTAATTTTGCTAATGTCCTTCTTGTTGTATTTTACGATCAACGCTTCCAGTATTTCCCACTGCTTACGCCCTGATCCAGAAGGCAATACAGCTTCGTCTTGAATCTCGATGACATCAATTGTCTCAATGTTCATTTTTATGCCTCACAATATGGCAGGAAGAAGGGGTTTGTCGTTGATCATCGCATCGCTGGCAATCGCATAGCTCGATTCTAGGAGCTTTACGCCATCAGGGTGTTCGTGTCGAAAACGATCCAAGGTGTCAAAAGCAATCGCCTTGCGATCCGCTATGAGGTCACTAGCTGGCGATGGGGTATTGTCGTATTGCATAATCCGAAAACAAATTCTAGGAATGTGCTCTGAATAAACTTGGCTCCGCTCACAACCTAAACAAAGATCATAAGTGGTACATCGTTTATTGATGGGTACGCCATGAGTCGGAGCGGTATTATCTGAACATTCACATAAAAATACGGGCGTAGAATCGGTATTTACTGACGATTTCGATTTGTCTGTGGCAATGATTTTACCCTTGAAATCCAAACAATCTTCGATCATCTTTGTGGTCAATGCAGCAACGGCATGGCTATAAACGTAATTGAATACGCCAGTTTTTAGAATATATGAAAACAGGGTGGTATCGAAATTTTCGTGATTCATCGCGTCCCTGAGTATTTGTGTCAAGTCCCCAATGGATTTGGATTTTTCGATTGATTCTGTCAGTTTCACTCCAGCAAAAGTCTTGCGAATTCTGCTTGATTGAAGAGTTTTGAGTTCGTTGCCGTCATCGATTATGGGATTACGGGCTAGAAAGCGTCGCGACCTCTTAGAGTAATTAGTGCTAGTTTTTGGAAAAAAGCGATCTGAATTTGGTTCTGAAAAGATTTCTTCGGTGAGTTTAAGCACCTTATAAATATGACTTTCAACCGGAACCCTTATGGAAATCTCCTTTGTGCCATGCTTACCCTTTGCTTTCGTTCCGCTCACGCGAAGAACTTGTCTCTCGGCTTTAGTGTCTTCGTTAGCGCCGAGAAATAAGTCGTATCTTTCCGACCAATTAACGCCCCGATACGACCTTTTTAAGGTGGATATGACTTCGAAGTTTACGCCTGTTTGCAACATAAAATAGGTCTCAAGGACGCATCGAACAACGTCAACTTTCTCGGTTAAGATATCGGCATATTTTATCTTTTCGATATCGGGCGAGATGTTGTATTCATTTATCAAGAATTGTCTATAGCACTCTGCTATCGGGAAATTTTTATCGCTGTGGTAAGTCAACCAAAGAGCTATCACGGTGGGTGCGTAGAAATCATTCAACCCTTCTGCTTGACACTTCGCTGCAAGTAACATGTTTTTATGAATGACGTTTATAGCCTCTTCCTCGTCATTCTCATAAATAGCTTTGAGCGTATCCTCAAAAGGTGTTCCTGTAGTATTATACTGGTTTTGACGCAGCGTTCGTTTAAAAAAAAGAACACCATCATTTTTCAAGTCTGCTTTATTGGCACTTTTGTAATCTTCGTATCGCCGCAAAAGCCGATCGACATGAAACGACACAAGAGCTGTCAACTGCATTAAAACTAGATCTGGATAGTCTTTTTCTTCGAAAAGCTTATCCATCGCCTCATCGGATGTTAGTACTTCGGGTTCTTGTTCTTTGGGAGAATTTGTCGTAATAAAAGCAGCCCCCCTCAAATGGTGTATTTGTAACCCTTCCCATAGGTGTTCCAAAACATCTCGCAAAACTTTGGCTTTTATATCGGTTTTAATGAACGCTTTAAATCCATATAAATCATCTGTAACTATATCTTTATAACTCTTAATATTAAGGCTCTCGCAAAAGCGTAGAAATTGATCTAAAGCTGAGTAACTACTATATAAGACATGCCAGGAGTAAGTTTTATTCTGTAACCACTTAATGTATGCGCAAGCCATTTGTTTTTGCATCTCTTTCGGTAGATTTCTGTCTGATCTCACGAAATGCTTTCTACTTAATGAACCATGCATCAAAGTATATGTTCTTCTTGAGTCCTTTCTTTCTGTGTTTTCTGTGAGCCAAATCTTGATTGGCTTATCTTTGTTAGTTGCATTAACTAATATGTGATCCTTATATTCGGGAAGACCACCATTACCTGAACCAACGTTGGCAGAAATCGCGCTGGCTTTGCCGCCTTTAAATGATTTGTCTTTTTTCTTAGCCATTACCTATATCCTAAAATATATATTACGCACTTATTTTAAATAAGGTATCAAAAAAAAGAGCAGCAGTCTATTATATCCTGAAATAACATTTTACGTATTTAATGACTTCGACACCAAAGCGCTGTAACTCGATAACAACTTCTTTACCCAATTCACCTGAACCGCAAAATAATACCTTTTTTGCCGTCTTGGAAAGCGGCGTTCCGATTGTTGTCATAAGGTTCCTATAGTTGATCGTTAAATAGAATTGAATAAAGCCTATATATGTGCGTTCTTTTCGCGCTGTTTGACCTTTTCGAGTGTCGCTAGTTTTTCAGCCTGACTCATCGCCCACCATTGTGTAATTTCATCACCCGTGCGATGACAGCCGACACAAACATCATCCATATCTAAAGCACAGATACTTACACATGGAGATTTTACTTCTTCAACTTCTACAATATCTTTATCTACCATTTACACTACCTTGGGGTTTTTAGTCATAACACTTTAACCCCACCCTAACCCTCCCCTTCACAAGGGGAAGGGATTATTTTGCTTTAGTCCCTCCCCCTTTCTTCAAGGGGGAGGCTAGGACTGCCTATTACCCATAAAAATCAACTGGACAAAGCAGCATGACTAAGGCAAACTTTAGTCATGAATACACAACATCAGATTAAACAAACACTCTCGGCGGCGTCCAGCATAGAATCCATTCAGGATCTGCTGAAGAACGAAGAGATCCGTCATCGAACCGCTCTGGCCACCATAATCTGTGGCCAGTTTGATTTTTATGACGCGCGCGGTCAAGCACAAATCAGTAGTTGCCTGAAGGCACTGCGTGATCTTGAGGCGGCCGGACATTTTTCTTTGCCTGCTGCGATGGGAAAACAAGGAAAATCGAAGTCTCCCTGTCGCTTACCGAATCGGCTGCCGCCGCTTGTTGATGTACCAGCTCAGGCCAGAGAGGTGCAGGATCTGAAGCTGGTGCTGGTACAAACCAGCTAGGAAATGCAGATATGGAATGAGCTGATGATGGTGGAGCATCCTTTGGGAGCCGGACCGCTGGTGGGCAGGCAGCTGCGTTACCTGATCCATTCATCTTACGGCTGGCTGGGAGGGTTCGGGTTTGCGGCGTCGGCCTTACAATTAGCCGATCGGGACAAGTGGATTGGCTGGGACAGAAAGCAACGCCAGGCGCATCTGCACAGGGTTATTGCCATGAGCCGGTTTTTGCTTCGCCCGAGCGTACAGTGCCACAACCTGGCCTCAAAGGTGCTAAGCATGAGCATGGCGGTCATGGCCGATGATTTTGAGTACAAATACCACTACCGTCCCTTGCTCCTTGAAAGTTTTGTCGATCTTAGTCATTATTCAGGCACCTGTTATCAGGCGGCGAACTGGATAGAGGTTGGCAAAACCAAGGGGCGCGGCAGACAAGACCGTTTTTCCAAGTCTGCTTTGAGCGTCAAAGCTATCTATGTTTACCCTATTGAAAAGGACTTCAGAAAACAGCTGGGTTTATCGCCCGATGCGGGGTTGGGTGCACTGGCTCCCGCCGATGGTCTGGATGGTGAGCAATGGGCAGCACATGAATTCGGGGGTGCCCCGTTGGGAGATGCACGATTGAGCAAAAGACTGGTGAGTGTGGCGGCGGCCAAGGCCGAGGCACCGGGTCGCGCCTTTAGCGGGGTGGCCGAGGGTGACTGGGCGGCAACCAAGGCTTATTACCGCATGATTGATCAGCCGGAAGACTCTGAGGTCAATCTTCCCAATATTCTGGCACCGCATCGCCAACGCACCATCCGGCGAATGATGGGGCAGAAAACCGTGCTCTGCCTGCAAGATGGCAGCGAACTTAACTACACCAACCTGGACAAATGCACAGGACTGGGCGACCTGAAAGCGAATCAGACCGGCGCCAGGACGCGTGGACTTAATTTACACTCCACCTTTACCATTGCCCCCAACGGGCTTCCTTTAGGTATCTTAAAGGCGCAATGTCTGGCACCCCAGGCGAAATCCCCTGACGACAAAAGACACCCGGGCAATCTGCCCCTTGAGGAAAAAAAGACCTTCGTCTGGATTGAACATTACCGGGATCTGGTGGAGATAAAACAGCAAATCCCCCAAACGCAGCTGGTGAATGTCTGTGATCGTGAAGCCGATTTCTTTGAAATGTTCGAAGAACAAAAACACAACCCTAGGGTTGAACTGCTGATCCGTGCGCATCACGATCGCAGTATCAACGAAGAGCCCTTCAAGCTGTTTGCTGCGGCGCGTCAGGCCAGCGTACAAAGTCGCGTGCGCATTGACATTAAACGGCAAAGTGCCCGAACCAAAAAAAGCAAACAAAAAGCCCAGCCTGCCAGAGAGCACCGAATAGCCGAGCTGGCAATCCGGACGATCCAGATTGAACTCAACCCGCCCAGTTACTTCAGTCATAAAAAGCACCCGGATAAAACGCCTATTGCCATCAATCTGGTGCACGCCCTGGAAGAAAGCCCTCCAGAAAATACCGAGCCCGTCGAGTGGTTTCTGCTGACAACCCTGCCGGTTGCCACTAAGGAAGAGGCCGAACAATGCCTGCGTTGGTACACCCTGCGCTGGCGCATAGAAGATTGGCATCGGGTACTCAAATCCGGTTGCCGCATCGATGATCTTGCACACGAAACCGCTGAACGTCAGCGTCGGGCGATCGGTATCAATCTGGTGATTGCCTGGCGAATCATGCTGATGACCCTGCTGGGGCGCGAGATGCCGGAACTTCCTGCCGAGTTGCTATTCTCCGACATCGAGTTACGCACCTTGAGTGCCTACGCCCAAAAAAAAAACTTGAAACCGCCACAGCACCTGGGTGAAGCTGTGCTTCTGGTGGCCAGGATTGGTGGGTACCTTGGAAGAAGCAGTGATCCACCGCCCGGACACCAAGTTCTGTGGCAAGGGTATACGGAATTTCAGTATATTCGCGCAGGATTCGAGTTGCTCGATAGTGGCTGATATTTGTCCGGTTGCTTTTATGGGTAATGGGTAGGGCTAGGAGGGGGTAAACTCACTGTTCTTTCTCGCTCACCAGATCATCCCTATAACGCTGACCATTCTGAACATAATGCGCTGCACCCATGGCTAGCATTTGAATTTCTTGGCCAGACAAGCTGCGCTTAATCTTTCCCGGGCTACCCATTACCATCGAGCCATCGGGAACTTCCATTTTTTCAGGAATGAGTGTATTCGCACCGATTAAACAATTTTTACCAATTTTTGCACCATTCAAGACAACTGTATTAATTCCAATTAAAGAGTTATCACCAATCGTACAACCATGAAGCATCGCTTTATGGCCTACCGTTACATTCTTACCAATCGTCAAAGGATAACCTGGATCAATATGCAGTATTGATCCATCTTGAATATTACTTGCTTCACCGATAATGACCTTGTCGTTGTCAGCTCGAATCACCACATTAAACCAAATACTGGCTTTTTCATGAATCTCGATAGAACCAATTAAAGTCGCATTCGGTGCGATAAATGCAGGCGCTCCTATATAGTTAACTTGTCGATTTCCTACTCTATAAATCACGACTTTTATCCTTTCATTATTTAGTTTTTATTATATTTATAATTTATATTGAACTGGCTTATCAAAAATCTGAATATCCATACCGTAAGCTAAATTCATAAGCTCTACCAATACAATTGCGGATAAACCCCAAATCTCATAAACTTCGCCATTCTCTTCAAAATGATAACTCGGTATTGAAAGAGCCATACCTTTGTAAGTCATTTTATCTCTTCTTATCGGCTCTGCATCGCGAAAAAACTCAACAGGTACTTTGAATATGCTATCTAATTCATCCAGGTTAGGTATTAACGGATGCTCATCATCAACCAGACCCACAAAAGGGCTGACACGAATACCATGAAGAGAAATCACGTGACTCAAAGACCCAATAATTTCAACTTCTTCTGGTGGAATACCAATTTCCTCATGACACTCCCTTAAGGCTGTGAATGCTAACGAATCATCCGTGTCATCACGTTTACCACCTGGAAAAGCCACTTGACCTTTGTGCGTATTCATATGCTTGGCACGGCGAGTCAGAATGATTTTTGGCTGTTCTATGTCTCTGGTAACAGGTACCAGAATGCCTGCATCCGGCAGGTCACTGGTAATTATTCTGGGTTCATAAGCATCTAAAGCACGCCTTAAAGCTTCAAGTGAATTCATTTTTTTCACGTCCCTTGGCTACAAGCTCTATACGCTTGCTGATAAATACAAACGCGATAATACTAAATTTACTCATAAGGAAGTATGCTGCGATGTTGTTTGCGTAGGCAAATTTTAGCATACTGCTGTTAGTTCATAAATTGAAAGAAGCTTCCTTATTGTTTTAAGCTCCAAAAGTTGTTTTAAGCTCCAAAAGCTTTTTCAAATTTCAAAAACACATTCGTTCAATGAGCATCTTATGAAATTCTGCAGCCTATGTGGCAACAAAGTAGAACACAAAATTCCTGAAGCAGACAATAGACCACGCTTTGTGTGTATAAGCTGTGAAACAATTCATTATCAAAATCCTAATATTGTCGCGGGAACCATTCCGGTCTATGGCGACAAAGTCCTACTCTGCAAGCGGGCGATTGAACCCCGTTATGGGTTTTGGACACTACCCGCAGGCTTTATGGAAAATCAAGAAAGCACAACAGAAGCAGCTCTCCGAGAAACCTGGGAAGAAGCTGAAGCTATCGTCGAAATAGATAGTCTGTTCAGCATGATTAATGTTCCTCAGATAGACCAGGTACATATGTTCTTTCTCGCTCGCTTATTGGAACCTAAGTTCGCAGCGGGCAGTGAAAGCCTTGAAGTGGAGCTATTCAGTGAAAATGACATTCCTTGGGAAGACATTGCTTTTCCTACCGTGAAAAAAAGCCTTAAGCTATTTTTTGAAGATCGAAAAAAAGGATCCTTTGGAACACATATCGCGGATATCATTCGCTCACCAAGAGATCCTATACCCAAAGAGCATAACGAACATAATTAGAGGTTTATATGGAATATTTACATACAATGGTTCGTGTTAGCGACCTGGACACATCGCTCAATTTTTATTGCAGTAAACTAGGTTTAGTTGAAATAAGCCGGACAGAGTCCGAAAAAGGCCGTTATACCTTGATCTTTTTGGCTGCACCTGGCGATGAGAAAAGAGCAAAAGAGGTATCAAGCCCGCTCTTAGAACTTACCTATAACTGGGATCGCGAAACCTACACAGGGGGCCGTAACTTTGGTCATTTGGCATTCAGCGTAGAAAATATCTATAAAACCTGCCAAACCCTTTTAAATAAAGGGGTAACGATTCACCGACCACCTCGCGACGGTTATATGGCTTTTATCAAGTCACCCGATGGCATTTCGATTGAACTGCTTCAGAAAGGAGAGCGGCTTGAGCCTGAACCTCCTTGGCAGGATATGGAAAATACTGGTTCATGGTAATTGTTTAGGGTTTGGCTGGAAGATATCTCACTTCCAGTCTTTCAAACCATATTTATCCAAAATCGCTTGAAGTTTTCCTGAATCTCTTAGCATTTGTATGCCTTCTGAAAACCATTTTGTATATTTTTTAGAACTTTCTTTTGCGGGAGAACAGGCAATATACATTTTATTCGCCTCGCCCAATAAGCCAGCACTGATAAACTCATCCTGACTAATGCCCATATCTTTTAGTTTTGCGTTCATCACTAAATGAGCCTCAATCACAGCATCCACACGACCAGCTTGTAATTTTTTGATATTTTGCTCCAGAGCATTATTGGCATTTACAACTTGGACCGCTGACGATGACTTGTTTGCTTCGATATAAGCATCCAGGTCATCACCGTAAGCGTAACCGCCAATTGAACCAATTTTGATGCTTTTTAGAGACTCTACCCCCTCATATCGCCATTTACTTCCTTTTTTGACATAAAAAGTGGACTCAATGATGCCCCATTCCTCTTGAGGAAAAATAAAGTCAGGAGCATCGTCCGTAAAAGCACCGACGACACAATCAAAATTACCCTCTCTTACCTTTGATAAGCTACGTAACCAAGGCATGGTTTTATAATCAATATTGGCCCCATGCTTTGAGGCTATCAGGTTAGCGATTTCTATCATATAGCCCGGCTTTTCACTTTTAGGCTCACCATTTATAGGGAACCATTCGTCTGCTCGAATGGTGATCGTTTCTGCCAATGTATTTAACGGCACTATTAAGATTAGAACCAGAATAAATCTTTTTATTATATACATGGGCCACCTACATAATTGATATTTTCCATAAACCCATAAAGCTTAGTCTACAATTTCGACCCTTGCACAAATCCAGCTCCAATTCATGCAAAACCAGCTCCAATTCATGCAAAACCAGCTCCAATTCATGCAAATAAAAAGGGATATTTATTAAGCCATCAAAGCTTTAAAAAGTGTTTTCTAAAGTGCTTCAGTTCAGCAATCGATTCACGAATATCATCTAAGGCGAGGTGGGTGTTCTTCTTTTCAAAGCCTTTTAGTATCTTGGGATTCCATCTTAACGCCAATTCTTTTAATGTACTAACATCCAAATTACGATAATGGAAATAGGCTTCCAGTTCCGGCATATATTTCACCAGAAAACGCCTGTCCTGACCAATCGTATTGCCACAAATTGGTGAAATTCCTGCACCTACATATTCTTTGAGAAACTCTATTGTTTGCAACTCGGCTTCACGCTCAGACACCTTACTCGCACGAACACGTTCTACTAAGCCATTTTCAGTATGCGTCTTGGTACACCACTCATCCATCGCGCCTAGGAGTTCATCGCTTTGATGCACAGCGATAACCGGCCCTTCAGCCAAGGTATTTAAGTCGCCATCAGTCACTATCGTTGCGATTTCAATAATGCGCTCTTTTTCAGGGTCCAAGCCTGTCATTTCCAGATCAATCCAGATCAGATTTTGCTTACGGCTTTTGGCATCTTGTTGTTCAGTCATAAAACATCCTTTTTATAAATAAAAATAGCGCATTGATCATGCGCAAACGATTAAGAGTTAGATTTTTAACCATAATCCTTCTTGTGTTTTTTCTCAATGTCATTGGAATTAAAATAACAAGAAATCCCTCTAAACCAAGAAGCTTTTAGGGTTTCCTGGTTTTTACTGATAGAATCATTTTTTGGCAATTCACAATCTGTATTGTTTCTACATTACAAGCAATGACCAGCCTCATTCCTAAAGCAAATTAAAATATGAGCAAACGAAAACTAAATAGACGTCAGAAGTGGCGCATAGAAAAAATACAATCCGAGAAAATTGCACGGGCGAATAAGGTTGATAAAAAGCTCGGCGAAGACTACCAAGCCAGTGATTTAGGTGAAGAACAAACAGGCTTGGTAATTGCACATTATGGTCAGTTAATCGATGTCGAACCTCTTGCTGACGATGCCGATAAAACCATTCACCGCTGTCATGTCAGAGCCAATGTAGATGCACTGGTGACTGGCGATGTCGTTGTCTGGCGACCTGGCACCAAGCAAAGCGGTGTTATCGAAACCCGTCTGGAACGACAAAGCTTACTTCAACGCCCCGATAATTATGGCTTACTCAAACCGGTCGCTGCCAATATCGACCGCATTCTTATTGTCGTTGCCACTGAACCCACACCCTATGCCAACCTGATTGACCGATATCTGGTTGCAGCCGAAACACTGAAAATACAACCGGCATTACTCTTCAATAAAAGCGATTTGATTAACGATGAAAACCGCGACTATATCGATTCACTCTGTAAGACCTACACAGATTTAGGTTATGAAGTACTCAAAACTTCAGCAAATGAGGTGGCCCATTGTGAAGGTGAACTTTTAGACTGGTTAAAGCACCATACCAGTGTCTTAGTTGGCCAATCCGGCGTCGGAAAATCCTCCCTAATTCGAAGTATTTTAGGCGACCAAAGCATTAAAGTCGGTGCCTTATCCGAGCTTTCCAGAAAAGGTACACATACCACCACAACCGCTAAACTTTTCCATATACCAGGTGGCGGCAAACTAGTTGACTCTCCGGGAATACGTGAGTTTGGTCTTTGGCATATTAGCGAAGCTGAACTTCTCGAAGGCTTTGTCGAGCTTCGCCCTCATATAGGCTATTGCCGTTTCCGTGACTGCAAACACCTAAGCGAACCCAAATGCGCCATTCTTGAAGCCGTCGAGAATGGTCAAATAAGCGAATCACGGATGATGAGTTATCGTCGAATCAGAGATACGCTAGGTGATAAAGAAACCTTTGAAGCTTGATCCCACAATTACGCTTTAAAGGACTGCAGATAAAAAAAACTCAACTATACTGAATTCTATCGATAAGAAGCGCTATTCAGTTTTCGTCATCTATTCTCAAGTTAAACTAAAACTGAATTAGTCCTCATTAACCTACATTTTCGCTGTGCCTTATCTTAACTAATTATGACTGATAGCAATATGCCTAAAAGCGCCCAGGAGTGGGCCGAATTCCTGAAGAAAAAACCACTCCCCTCTCCTTTTCGAGTCGGCGAATTTGTACTTCGTAAGCTTGAAAAAGAAGCGCTTTCCTATGCCAAACTTGCCAGCATCATCAACAAAGACCCTATTTTGTCCTTCGAGATACTCACTCGCGTTAATAGAGAAACAGAAGCATCCGCTCTTGGCAGCCAAGAAGGCAGTAAAACACTAATGCATGCCATCAGCATGTTAGGTATTGAAGGTTTAAAGGAATGTATTAAAAACCTTCCCAAAAAAGCTATTTCCCCTAAAAACATTACCAGTTTTTATTACCTACGGACGCTATCCACCAGTCTTTATGCCGGTTATTTAGCTCGCGCTATCTCTCTTCGTAAAAACAAAGGCAGCCCAGAAGACGTTTATTGGTCGGGTTTATTTTTAGCTGCACCTATTTGGTACTTATGGCGCTTTGCAACGCCTGAAATGCGCTTGGTTCGTTATGCCATCCGCTCAAATTTCAAATTACCTAAAGTAGCCGAAGCAGAGGTTTTAGGAGATACCTTAGATAACATAACCCAGGCGCTGGCGAAGGAATTAATGCTCCCTCAAATGGCGCAAGAATGCTACCAAGCAGACAATCAACCTTCTTTAATCGATTGGGTAAAAATCGCTCACTGTGTTGATAGCACCAAAGCCATCAAGCATATTGATCAACGAGAGCTCAAGATCAAAATGCAAAAGCCGCATTTTATCGTGTTGTTAGCCAATCTCTTGGCACATTACTCATCCTACTGCTGGTATTCTCGGGCAACGTTGCGTGCGCAGCGCATTCTCGCCTATTATCTGGATTGCTCGCTGGATGAAGCCATTAGCTTTTCTCATGAGCTTGCGACTGACATGTCACGCATGCACCCTTTACCGGGCCTAATGCTGCCCGCAGCCAAATTGTTCGTACCACCAAGGAAACGCACAAAAGCTCAGCAACAGAAAAAGTTAGCGGCTTTTCAAGAAAGCACCTTTGATACCTCAACCTTACCAAAAGCCGTTTTGGAGGAGCAAGCACCAGAAACGAATCCACTGTCTCATGATAACAGCAAGCCTAACGCACCAAGTTTAGAAGATACTCGTACATCATTAAACGATAAAAAGCTTGAGCCAGCTATGAATTCATTATCGGAAAAAAATTCTGCGCCTGCAAAGACTTCAGAACAAGCATACGAAGTTAAGAATAATCCGGTATTCGAAGAACTCACGCATTTAATGGCAAATAAACCCGAAGATTTTGCCGACTTTCATGAGTTAATGAATGCGGCAACCCAAGGTATCGCCTATGGTATTGAGTTAAAGCGTTCTTGCGTTGCCTTGATAAGCAAAGACAGAAGCCGCTTCAAAACATATTACACAGTGGGTTGCTCTGAATTCGAACAGCTGAAAAACTTTGACAGTCATATCGTCAAAGGCACAATTTTTCATAAACTATCTGAGCGCCCGGCGAGCATCTGGGTCAAACCCTCTAGTGAAAAGAAAATCAGAGACCTTATTCCCATGAATTTTAATAGTGCTATAGATACAAATGAGTTCTTTCTCATGTCGGTATTTGTTGGCAAAAAACCTGTCGCTATTTTTTATGCTGACAATAAAGATGGCAGCGCCTTAAGCGACAGACACTACCATCAATTTAAATTCTTATGTGGTGCGCTAAGCTCAGCACTGCAATATCAGGCTCAAGCCTCTAAAAAAGTCATTCCCAAAAAATAACTAATTATGACGCTTTTCTGAATATGCAATAGAGCCAGGTTCTGGCTTCTGGTATGATATTTCAATTTGAATTGACGAGAGATATTTCATGTCGGAAGCTGACAACATGCTGCCTTTATTACTTGAGCCCGAAGCACTACAAAAAGCACTTTCAGACCATAAAAACAACAACATCTTGCTCGTCGATCTAGGAAGTAAAGAACGCTTCTTAGATGCACATATCCCTGATGCCAAGCTTATTCTCCCCAGTGAAACCCAAGCAGGCCCACCGATTCCCGGCCTTTCTCCTGCTGATACTCAACTCACTCTGCTAATGCAAGGCATTGGTTTAAAAGAAGATAGCCATATTGTGGTTTATGATGATGAGGGCGGCGGCTGGGCTGGGCGTTTTATCTGGCTGCTTGATGAAATCGGGCATACCAAATACAGTTATTTAAATGGTGGCCTGCATGCATGGGCCGCAGCCAACTTCGCTATAGAGAAAGGCGCTGCATCGCACTCTCCTTCAAATATCAGGGTTAAGAACAGCGCCCAAAACAGCTTGTCTGCCAATGACATAATTGACGCCTTGAAATCTAACAGCTTGCAAGTTTGGGATGCAAGATCACCACAGGAATATACGGGTGAAAAGATCAATGCGGCCAAAGGTGGCCACATTCCAGGAGCATTGAACTATGAATGGACCAATGCCATGGATCCATCTAGAAACCTTCGTTTAAAGCCTTTAGAACAAATATTAAGTGAACTCAAGGCGGCGGGAATCTCAGCGGACAAAGATACGGTGACACACTGCCAAAGCCATCACCGTTCAGGCTTAACTTACCTACTTGGCAAGTTATTGAACTTTAAATCAATTAAAGCTTATCCCGGCTCTTGGGGCGAATGGGGCAATCTTCCCAATACACCAATAGAATAAGTTCAATCAATGTTTTTAGACAACATTAGTCAACATAATTTTAACTTTTGAGTATACAGACCACCATGAACTTGAATAATCTTTTCGTATATAGCCAATACTTAGCACCTCAGCATTTAATTTCTCGCGCTGCCGGCAAAATCGCAGAATGCGAACATCCAAAATTCAAAAATGCCTTAATTTCATGGTTTATTGAAAAATATGGCGTCAACATGAGTGAAGCCGAAAGACAGTCTCCTGAAGCGTTTAAACATTTTAATGATTTCTTTACTCGTTCACTCAAGACAGATGCACGTACTATCGACACCGACAAACAGACTATTGTTTCCCCAGTTGATGGCGCTGTCAGTCAACTTGGAGGCATCAAACAAGGGCAAATTTTCCAGGCAAAAGGCCAAAGCTTCAGTCTGGTTGAATTATTAGGTGGCGATGTAGAACGTGCTCAACCATTTATGGGGGGCGACTTTGCGACCATTTATCTTGCACCTAAAGATTACCATCGAATTCACATGCCGATAAGCGGCACATTAAAAGAAATGATTTATATCCCCGGTAAGCTTTTTTCAGTCAACCCGGTAACAGCTGAAAATGTACCACGCTTATTTGCTCGAAATGAACGTGTTGCTGCTATTTTTGATACCGAACTTGGTCCAATGGCTGTGGTATTAGTTGGCGCTATGATTGTTGCCAGTATTGAAACAGTCTGGTCTGGTTTGGTCGCGCCATTAAAAAGAGAAGTGAAAAGTCTGCGTTACGATGCGCATGAACAAATCACCTTAAAAAAAGGTGCGGAAATGGGTCGTTTCAAATTAGGCTCAACGGTTGTCCTTGCTTTCCCGGAAAACAAAGCCAAGTTTATAGAAAGTCTTCAAGCAGGCTCTGCTGTACGTATGGGAGAAACTTTCGGAAAAATACAGTCTTAACAAACTACCCCCTCCTAGCCTCCCCCCCTTGAAAAAAGGGGGAGGGACTTAAAACTAACCATCCCCTCCCCTGGCAAGAGGAGGGGCTTTACGCTCTATCTATTGGGAAGCTAATCACTTCCTCTATACTCGATACATTAAGCTTAATCATGAGTAAACGGTCAAGGCCTAAAGCCACACCTGAACAATCAGGCATACCCTGAGATAAGGCTGCTAATAAGTTTTCATCAAGAGGAATCACCGGAAGCCCTAGACGTTTTCTTTGCTCGTTATCCTTTGCAAAACGCCGTCTTTGTTCTTCAGCATCCGTTAATTCAAAGTAACCATTCGCAATTTCCAGCCCATTAATATATAGCTCAAAGCGCTCTGCTATCTCCTGGCCAAATTCATCTTTCTTTAATTTAGCTAATGATGCTTGAGAGGGTGGATAAGCATAAAGAAAGACAGGTGCTAGCTCCTCTTTTTCATTTTTTCCTAAAAAGGGCTCAATGCAGATACTGAGCAGCAAATTTAAATAATCATCCCGATTCGAACAAGTGCTATCTACTTCACTGTCTGAATAACCTGTTTTATCTTTCGCCAAGTCAATTAACTCAGCATCGGAAGCCAAAAAAGGATCTATATCCAAAAATTTAACAAAGGCATCTCGATAAGACAGTTTATCCGGGGGCTTGGGAGAAATATTTAAAGCACAAGCTACCAAGGCCTCAACTTCGACAATCAATTGCTCCATATCTAAACCAGGTCGATACCATTCAAGCATAGTGAATTCCGGGTTATGTCGATGCCCGGTTTCAGCATTGCGGAAGGTTTTGCATAACTGATAGATAGATCCACAGCCCGCGGCAAGCAGTCGTTTCATTGGAAATTCTGGAGAAGTATGAAGAAAGTAAGACTGAAAAGGCCTGCCACTGGATACCGATAACTTTGCCTGAATACTCTCTAGAAAAGGATCACTGGCTGTTGCTTGGCTAAGTAAGGGGGTTTCGACTTCCAGTACATTTCTAGCATAAAAAAAAGCGCGTATCGAAGCATAGACTTCTGCACGAGCTTTCATTGCGTCTAAGCTACAACTTGGCTTCCAATTTGGAAGGTGGTGATGCTTAGCGTCCGTCATGGCTTTTATAATTCGCTAGAATAATGCAATAACACTAAGATTTTGCACGACTGACGTATTCACCCGAGCGGGTATCAATTTTTAATATCTCACCAATATTCACGAACAAGGGCACGTTAACGGAAGCACCGGTAGCGAATTTTGCTGGCTTGGTACCACCTTGTGCCGTATCACCTTTAACACCTGGATCCGTCTCGATAACCTCTAAATCTACAAAGTTAGGCGGCGTAACCGACAGAGGCGCACCGTTATATAAAGTAACGGCATACTTTTCCTGCTCTTTTAACCATTTAATGCAATCCCCCACTGCCTTTTCATCAGCAGCAAATTGCTCAAATGAACCGTCGGTCATCATAAAATGCCAGAACTCGCCATCGGTATAGAGATATTCCATCTCATGATCCATAACATCGGCCGCTTCCAGGCTTTCACCAGATTTGAATGTTCTATCCCATACCCGGCCTGTTGCGAGGTTACGCAACCTGACGCGGTTAAACGCTTGACCCTTTCCTGGCTTAACAAATTCATTTTCTATAACGGCACAAGGGTCGCCATCTAACATCACTTTTAAACCGGAACGAAATTCACTGGTAGAATAATTAGCCATGTTTCCTCACCTAAGCAGTCTTATTTGTATATGATTGTATTCAATGTAACTGTACTTTTGACTGAGAAAAATACCTTGCTAGGGATAGACTTAGCTCGATACAATTTTCTGGCAACCAATTTCCTGACATTTTAAAGGCGAACATGATACAACTATCCATCACATCTGTCGAAAATTACGCACCAGATTCTGACTGGAAAATGCGCTTAAGACAAAGCAAAATGACATGCGCCGAATTACTTGCCTATCTAGAATTAAAATCTCACCCTTTAGCTAGCTCAGAAGCAGAAAAATTATTTGAATTAAGAGTACCCCGCGCTTATCTCGACAAAATCAAAAAGGGCGATCCTGCAGACCCTTTGTTAATTCAAATACTCCCTCAAAACCGAGAATTTCAAGCGATTCCCGGCTTCACCGACAACCCTTTAGATGAACAAAAATACAGCCCTGTTCGAGGCTTATTTCATAAATATGAAAACAGAGTGCTACTTATCGCCAGCTCAAGCTGCGCTATTAACTGTCGATACTGTTTTAGACGAGCATTTCCTTATGATGAGCATCGTCAGTCACGCTCTGACTGGCAAGCCGCTTTAGACTATATCAGCGCTAAGCAGCAAGTAGATGAGGTCATTTTTAGTGGTGGCGACCCTCTCATCCAAACAAACCAGTCTCTTCTTTGGTTATTGAATCAAGTGGATGCAATTAAACATATCTCAAGAATCAGAATCCATACCCGCATGCTCACATCACTCCCAGAGCGGCTTGATGATGAGTTATTATCAGGGCTTAAGGCACTTAAAACACCTTTGGTCATCGTGACTCATTGCAATCACCCTAATGAACTAGGGGAAGACCTTTGCCCTACCTTTGAAAAACTTAAAGCGGAAAACATCACACTGCTAAATCAATCTGTATTATTGAAAGGGATTAATGATAAGGCTTCAATATTGTGCGATCTAAGCAAGCAACTTTTTAGCTTAGGCGTGCTTCCTTATTATTTATTCTTACTGGATACTGTAGCAGGGGCAGCGCATTTTCAGGTTTCTACGATCGAAGCAAAAAAACTTTATTTAGAACTTCAAAGCATGCTGCCAGGCTACTTATTACCTCGTTTAAGCCAAGAAATTCCGGGTGAAGCGTCGAAAACACTTGTGAATTTGCAAGTTGAAGAAACTTAATAAACTTAGAGATGCTAAATACTAAGTTAAATTGTGACGTGTTTTCACATTTGAATGCAGACTTTCTCTTATTAAATCAAGACAATAATAGAATCCCTGCTATGCTATTTATAAGCGAACTATGACCTTTATAATACTTAGACTTTTTTAAACATACGGTTCGCCCAACAAGATTATTAACAGGCTTATATTATAATTTTTTATAAAAAACAGACCGTGCAAATAAAGCGACCAAAGTTACTTAGGACAAAATAATGCTTGGCTCAGAACTTAAATTGGACTTATCCATTCCAGATCAAACACTTATTAGCTTGTCATTTGCGGATCCGACTCCAGCGAGTTTTAAGGTCTGGGTGGATAATCTACCACTTGCTAATGTAGGGGAGATTTCCCGACAGCTTTATCAAGCCATTATTGAATTTAATAAGTTAGCTATTGCGCCGATACTTCGAACCCAGTTACTTGAAATTTTACGTTCTCCTATAGAATATGTATGCAAAGAACTGTCAAAACATTTTCTTAGTCAAGCTGTTGTTCTTCCAGAAAAACAGCAAAAAATTGCTAATTTGACGCAAGCAATTCAGATCCATCTTGCAACAGGCTATAAAATAGTTCTAATTGACATCGCTTCTAATCTAAGTAATGAGAAACAAAAAAAACACTTTGCACATGCTGCACATAGATTATTCTCTGAGTATGGCCAAGTCATTTTACGTTCCTGCCAGCTTTATACGGTTACACCAAAGAATATCTGGCTAGAAATGCATCGAGTGTATGTCTTTGCAGAAACCCTGAATTTACTGAAATATAAGATCGAGGATTCTCAGAATAAATATCAAACTGAAACGCGAGTCGATCAACCTTACAAACGCAACCTATTATTAAACTGCTCTAGACCAAATCAACTCAGACAAAATGATATTCAAGTCGCCTTTGACCTGTTTGAGCTTTGGTCAGACTTTGTTGAAATTGCCTCCGACAAACTTGAGTCTTCAGTGTTTATCGTCAATATGGAACAGGACAGCACGCCGCGTTATAAAAGTTTGATGACGAGTAGTTCTTCCCATCATTACGGATTTGATACAACGGAACTAGTAGAACGCATTCATGAATATCTGAATTTAACAGATCCATTAAATCAAAACCCAACAGGTAAACTACCAAACGAAATATTGAGTGTTCCAAAGAATGTCAGTGACATTTTATTGAATCACTTAAACCAAGCATTTGGCGTCTTAACCAAACGCAGCTTTAAACGTATTGCAAATGAAGGGGCATTAAATTTATGCATTGGCCTAAGCGCTTCACATTATTTTTCGGCAGGAAAAGTACCCTTCCATATTCAAATGCTTAAAAGTAATACCAACGGTGCAGAAAGTGACAACAATATTTTCCTGACTCAAGCACTTCGTAAAGACGCATGGTCTGAAGCCTATGATGGTGGTGGACGCCAAGCATCTACGCCATCAGATGCACCAATTTCATTTAACAGACCAGGCTCGGGTGAAATGTCTGACGCCTACCCTAACTATGAAGTCCCCTTGGTTAACACCAGCCCAGGTGGTTATTGCTTGCAATGGAAAGGCGAAATTCCCAGCAATATCCAAGCGGGTGAAATCCTTTCAATTCGCGAAAACTCAAGACAACCCTGGCGCATTGCGGTTATTCGCTGGATAAGACATATCAAACAATCGGGCACTCAAATAGGCATAGAATTACTGGCGCCAAATGCCAAACCTTGTGGCGTTCAATTACACCACAAAACCGGTGATCCTAGTGAATATTTAAGAGGATTATTACTACCTGAAATAAGTGCCATTGGACAAGCTGCGACACTCATCACGCCTAGAGTACCTTTTCAGTCAGGTCAAAAAGTGTCGATTAAGTTTGCCGATGCAGAAGGTAAATGTCAGTTGGAAAAAAGAGTCTCTGCAACAGGCAGCTTTAGTCAATTTGAGCTATCAGAACATGTTCATATTAAGGAAGCAAACCAGAAGCCAGCTCATGACACTCGTGAACACGACAATGATGATGACTTTGATTCTCTTTGGCCAACACTTTAGCTTCAGATACAAAAGCATTCGAAACGGCATCAAGTTATGTCAGCTAACATAAAATGCATTCGATAATACGTTTCAAATCAAGTTACCAACATAATTTAAATTATCACCAAAGTGACAGTCAATGAACAAAGTTAACGACACGATATTTTTACTAATTCTTGATAAGTCTGAAAATGATGCTGAGAAAATGATCAGCCTTATTCGCAATGCAGGCATCCCAACTCGAGCCAAACGAATTGAGGATGAAGAGGACTTACTTGAAGCTATTGATCAACAGGCTTGGGATTTATTCCTTATTCGTGAAAAAGAAATCGATTTTGATATTCACCAAGCTCTAGTTCATATCCAAAATAAAGATAGAGATATACCAGTGATTGTCGTGAGTGACAAATATGATCCTGAAAACATCGTTAAACACCTTAAAGCCGGTACAAAAGACTGCGTTCCCTTCAAGGAAGAAAAACACTTGATGATGTCGATCCGTCGTGAACTTGAAAGCCTAATGGATAGAAAAAAACTTCATCGCCTAGAAATACAAATTCGGGATACTGAACATCGTTGCGAACTTCTTTTAGATAGTTCAAAAGACGCGATTGCTTACATTAGTGAAGGCATGCATATCTATGCTAACGGTTCATATCTTCAATTCCTAGGCTATGATGATATTGATGATATGATTTGCATACCTGTTCTGGATACCTTTGATGAACAATCTCAAGCAAAATTCAAAGAATTATCCAAGCCTTTCAGTGATGACCCAAATAGCGCGGCAACAGAACCAACAAGCTGTCGCTCCCTCCGAGAAGACGGCAGTTTTATCGAAGCAATCATGACACTTTCTGCTGCAACTTATGATGGCGAGTCATGCCTACAAATTATTATTAGACCTGAGCACGATAATGCTGAATTAGCAGAAAAGCTAAAAGAGTTGAGTCAGCAAGACTTATTAACTGGTCTATATAATCGCCAACACTTCATGGAAGAACTCCATGGTGTTAAAGAAAATGCGATTAATGAACACCAACATTTTGCTATTTTCTACTTAGCCATAAATAACTTTCAGACGATCAAAAGTGAATTTGGTATCGCTGATGCCGATGTGATTTTAAGAGACATTGCCCATATTATCAGTAAAAACAAGCAGGATGATCATAGCTTGGCAAGATTAAGTGATGATGTATTCGGCATTATCTCTCCCGCACAAAATGGCGACAAGGCGCTTGATATTGCCGAACATTATGCTCAAGCAATAGAAGATCATTTATTCGATATTAGCGGCAGAACAGTCCAAATAACACTCTGCATTGGTATCACTTTAGTCACAGAAAATGCACCTTCAATTAATGATATTTTAGGTAGAGCTCAAATGGCAGCTCAAGAAATATCTACTGAAGAAGCAATTCAAGAAGGTAAGCGTGTTAATTTATTTACCCCCAAAAAAGATAGCAAGCTGGATGATCATGATATTGCCATTAGCCTCATAGAAGATGCGCTAGAGAATGACAAGTTTAAATTATTATTCCAACCGATCATTAGTTTGCGCGGTCAAAGCGATGAACATTATGAAGCCTTTGTCAGAATGCTAAACGAAGAAGGTGAAGAGATTTCTCCTTATGATTTTCTACCACCTAGCGGTCCTAGCATGATGGCAAGCAAGATCGACAAATGGGTGATTTTACAAACCATCAAACACTTAAGTGAGCATCGATCAAAAGGCCATGAGACTAAATTATTTATTAACCTGACAGCTGAAACACTGCAAGATCAAACCTTTAGTTCTTGGTTAAATGTCGCGCTACAAGCGGCTCGACTACCTGGCGATTCTTTAATACTGCAAATTTCTGAAAACAGTGCGCTCACCTACCTAAAGCAAGCAAAAGAATTCACTAAAAATATCAACACATTACACTGCAAACTGTCTGTCAATCAATTTGGCCGAGCTTTAAACCCTTTCAATCTTCTAAAGCATATTGAACCCGACTATATAAAACTTGAAGGCTCGTTCACCAAAGATATGCAAAAAAATGATGAATCCAAAGAAAATGCAAAAGAAATGATCGAGACGCTTCAATCCATGGGGAAAATTACTATTGTGCCTTTAGTGGAAAGTGCATCGATGTTATCTGTACTTTGGCAAGCAGGTGTAAATTACATTCAAGGTTATTACTTGCAAGCACCATCATCGGATATGAATTATGATTTTGGGGATGAAGGGTAATAGTAATTAGAGGTGAATATGCGTATGCCAAGTCAACCAAGAACGGCTGGTTTCGTTAGCCGAACTAATAAGCCGGGATCAACACATGTTGGTAACAACAATTGGCACACCCTTTCTTACAAGCAGATGGTAAAGACTTTATGATATTGCCAGTATGATCATAATTTGGTCGAAGGTATAACGCTGTTTGGCTCAGTGCACCTCCTAATTGGTTGTAAAACCCAATACCGACTAGGCAGCCCAAATCAAATAGTAGATTAGTAAACCAATCTGTTTTAAATGAGATATTCATTGCACTACGAAACAAAATAACTCCAGTAATTTTACGAGAGGTTAGACTATGCTGTTGCTGCGACTAAGCTCTCTAATGCTTTGATGCGTTTTGGTCGTTTATGTACCAAAATATCATCGTTAATTTTAAGAACAACACTTTTTAATAATTCAGTTGTTGAACCTATATGAGCAGAAGCTTTAAGAAGTTCAGCCTCCTCTACTATATAGCGACCTTTAAGGGAGATTCGTTTAGTTGCCTTACCTTGTGCTAATTCACTCTTTAATAGACTAGATAAATTAGAGGACGAGATCTCATTCTTAGACAACGCATGGATATAAAATTTGATTAAGCTAGGTACAAAATCAGTTGCTGCCCCTAACTGGTCACTTGCTAGGTTTAAGATATCAACAAGATGAGAAGGTACTCGCCCTTCAAGTGGCTTACGTAGCTTATCTAATTGTTTCTTGATAACAGGTGTTGATTGATGAGGTACTACCGCAACAGAATCGCAAGCATCACAAACGCCTACCAATACATTTTTGACTAAGCCGCTACCATCACTGAATGGAACATCTCTTAATTGAAACGTAGCATTCTGAAATGACCCGCATGTATTACAGGCTACTTTCTTTGTGTCACCTTCTTTTAGAATCTTCATAACTTACCTCACTGATGAACGCTGATAAATACAGCATCAGGTTCAATAAAATACCACTTGATATACCACTCCTCGCTTTTATGGCGAGTTTTAACCACATGCACATCAATACTCTGATCCATGTGATGAGGACTAGAGTCATATTGATTACCACGTGATCGTTTTAGTATTGCAGTCACTTCTTCAATGGATATGGCACCAACTTCTAGCAAGTTCTTTATATCAATGTCATCTCTAGCCTCATGAAGGACATTCCCTTCAACTAAACATTGAATGACTTGGTGCTTTACATCCGTAAAATTGGGCATCCTTTTCCTCTCAGGCCAGTAGTGTACGACAGAAAACGTACATTTAAAAGTTAAAATTCCTTTCAGCCTGTAATTGAAATCTGAAGTAATTTGGAAAGTATGATACCTAATGAGAACTAATAGCAAAACAATCACCCCATCATGCAATGGGGTGTATCTGTTTATGCATCTGTTTATGCATCTGTTTATGCACCTGTTTATGCACCTCTCCTCTAGCTCTACTTGCATAGGAATGTCGAGTATCCGTATTTATAGAATCGCCAATAATTAAAATTTTATCGTTTGGAAATCTTCTATTGATTAAATACTGTGCAGCCAGGATATCTCTCCAAATTCGTTAAGAGTCATCCCTGTTGGAAATAGGACGAGTTGGTACGTTAAAGGGTCGGCATCTGCATCATAGGCTTCAACTTGATCAGATAAGGTCATTGTCTGTGGTGCAGTATCCAAAACATAGCTTAGATTATCTAAATCGGGGTCACTTGCTTCGATCTGATATTGGTAAGCAATACCTACACTGGCTTGAAGAGGTGGTTCTGAATCTATAATTGGGTTGCTGTTTAATGGTGGCAATACTTATATTGAAAAACTTTGTGTTGTATTTGCATCTAAAGGATCGATTACAACAACGGTGACAGGGTGTAAACCAATCTGTGTGTATAAGCCCTTGGGGTAAATAGAATGGAACCTTCAAAAGTGTGAAATCGGGTTTGAGCCGATACACTTTATGATGTTAACACCAAAGGGCTTTATGTGTAGTAGCTCAGACTTTATGATAACAGGCTCAGCTTCGAGCCAATACAATCAAAGCCCTTTTTCTTTAGCTTTATCCCAAACTTTATCTAATTCCTGTAAAGATAAATCTTTCATCTGTTTGCCCTCTTGGGCAACAGATGACTCTATATAACTGAAACGGCGTTCAAACTTTTCATTGGTGCTCCTTAAAGCTTCTGAGGGATCTACCTTCAGAAACCTGGCTAAATTCATACAACAAAACAGCACATCACCCAGCTCATCTTGCAAACGGTTCTGATAATGCTCTTGGTCTTCACACGCGTCTATAGATAGAGTTAACTCATGTTTTAACTCAGTAATTTCTTCTTGGAGTTTAGCGAAAACAGGCTCTATCGTAGGCCAATCAAAACCATATTCGGCAGCCTTGTACTGAAGCTGGATCGCTTTTGTCATCAAACCTCCATCATCTGAGACCTGACTTAAAATCGACTGTTTTTTAAAACTGATTTTTCGTTCAGATTTATGATCAGGCATTACGTTTCCGCGTGGCTTCAATTACGTTAGGTAGCTGTTTTATCTTAGCGAGAACATTGCCTAAGGCATCTAGATTATTTACTTCCATCGCAATATTGATGACGGCAGTATTTTCTTGAGAATCAGAGAATGAGTTAACACCTGTTACATTGGCTTTTTCATTTGCAAGAACCGTGGTAATGTCTCGCAGTAAGCCTTCCCTATCATAGGCATGAACTTCAATATTAGCGCCATAAGCAGTATCTGACTCATGCCCCCAGGAAACCTCGATAATTCGATTAGGCTCCATATCTTCAAGCTGAAGAAGGTTCATACAGTCTTGACGATGAACTGAAACACCACGCCCAATCGTAATATACCCGGTAATAGCATCTCCCGGCATAGGCTGACAACATTTTGCAATGCTTGTGAGTAACCTGCCTACCCCTTTTATTCGAATATCATCCTTACCCGAACTATTAGCCCCACGCGCTTTAGAGGGACTCAAACGTAAAGATAACTGCTGCTCTTTTGGCTGAAGGAGTTTTTGAACAATATGCGCAATATGGGTTGGCTTTACATCGCCCGAACCGATTGCAGCAAATAAGTCATCAATGTTTTGAAATTGTGTCTGCTCGATAAGCTCAGGATAATCCACTTCACCAATCGACAAACGTTTCATCTCATTTTCTAACAAAATACGTCCATCAATAATATTTTGAGAACGATCTTGTAATTTAAACCAATGAACTATTTTGGCTCGTGAACGAGACGTTTGAATATACCCTAGACTTGAGTTCAACCAATCACGGCTTGGCGCAGCATGATTAGAGGTTAATATATGAATTTGCTCACCGGTTTTTAATGGGTAGGTTAAGGGAACGATACGCCCGTTAACTTTTGCCCCACGGCATGCATGACCTACTTCGGTATGAACTCGATAAGCAAAATCTACCGGGGTTGCACCTCTCGGCAAATCGACAACATGCCCTTCAGGCGTAAACACATAAATACGATCCTCACCCACATCTGAGCTAAGCTGGGTGGCTATTTCAGAGGCATTTCCTACCTCCTCCTGCCACTCCAAAACCTGTCGAAGCCAGTTAATTTTTTCTTCATAACCCGATGACCGGCTTTTAACATCCGTGCCTTTATAACGCCAGTGAGCGCAGACACCTAATTCAGATTCTTCGTGCATCTCCCGCGTGCGAATTTGTACTTCCATGACTTTGCCTTCCGGACCAATCACAGCAGTATGCAAAGAGCGATAACCATTCTCTTTCGGGTTAGCAATATAATCATCAAATTCATAGGGAATATGACGCCACAAGGAGTGAACAACACCCAAAACAGCATAACAGTCTTGTACTGAAGGCACTAAAATTCGAAAGGCACGAATATCATAAATTTCCGAGAAATCCAGATTCTTCCTGCGCATCTTTCGCCAAATGCTATATATATGCTTGCTTCTACCAGCAACTTCACCGTGGATATGGGCATTTTCTAATTCTAGTTTCAGCTTTTCTGTGACACGTTTTACAAATGAATCACGATCAAGGCGTTTCTCATCTAATAGCTTGGCAATTTTTTTATAAGCACTGTCGTGTAAATACCTAAAGGACAGATCCTCAAGCTCCCATTTTAAATAACCAATTCCTAATCGGTGCGCTAAGGGCGCGTAGATATCAAATACTTCTCGGGCAACACGTTGACGCTTTTCTGGCGTGGCGTTCTTTACGGCTCTAATGGCGCAGGTTCTGTCTGCGAGCTTAATCAGGACAACACGAACATCATCGATCATGGTCACCAGCATTTTGCGAACGTTGTCAATTTGCCCTTGGGTTTGACCCAGTACAGAACCTTTAAACGGCCTGTGTGTCGCAGAAATAGCCGCCATTTGAGACACACCTTCAATCAACTTAGCCGTTTCACTACCAAAATCCTGCTTTACTTGATCTAAACCAACTTTCCCTTCTCTTACAGCGCGATAGAGTATGGCGGCAATGATGGCATTTTGATCAAGTTCTAACTCGACCAAAATTTGAGCCATCTCCAGGCCAATTTTGAAGCTATTATGACCTTTTGCCCAAATACGATCTTCTTTGACCGACTTCGCTTCTATTTGCAAGCTAGCGATACATGCTTGGCGAACTTTCGCTGTATCGCCAAAATCAGCTATTTGCCCAATTTTTTCTAACCAATGGTCAATGGCAGCTTCACTCGCTGCATCTTCAAAATAGTCTTCCCGAACTTTAACCATCTTTCATCCTAATTCGGTTAAATTATCCGAACAAATACTGCAATCGATTCTACATGCGCAGTATTAGGAAACATATCAATCACGCCAGATGTGTCCAAACGATAACCATGCGTGGATAAGACTCCCGCATCCCTAGCAAGGGTAGCAGGGTTACACGAAATATACACAATACGTTCAGCATTAAAATGATGTAAATAATTTGCCACCACTAAAGCGCCAGAGCGAGGCGGGTCTATTAGAACTTTATCAAAACTTTGTTTTGCCCAAACTTCGTTTTTGAAATCAGCATGTAAATCTGCCGTATAAAAAGAGGTATTTGATATTTGATTTCTTTCAGCATTTTTCGAGGCTCTGACAAGCATACTTTCAATACCTTCGACCCCTACAACTTCTGCAGAGTTCAAGGCAATGGGTAATGTGAAATTACCTAATCCACAAAATAGGTCTAATACCCGATCACTGGCTTTCAGTTGAAGCTGCGCAATAGCAAGAGAAACCAACTCTTGATTCACTTGTGAATTCACTTGGGTAAAATCTTGAGGATGAAAGGAAAACCTGACTAGCCGGTTGATATTACCTGTATCATCATTATTTTTTATAGCGGAAACAGTTAAAGAATATTCAAGTTCATGCTCTGTATAAATCATCTCTTGCGCTGGACTATCAGCTTTTCCTTGAAGAAAAAGTCTGACATTCTCATTTTTTGAAAAGTCGAGTAAGCCCTGCTTATCTTTCTCTGAAAATTCGCTCATATGTCGAATCACGACTGCTTGCTCTGTGTCTGAAACGGCAAGTTCTATATGGGTGATAGATCTAGGGTTCTCTTGTTCTTCAACTAAAGCCCTTAAAGGTGTAATTAATCGTTCAATGGATTTATGAAGAATCGGACAAAGGTCGATATCCGTCAGCCTTTTTGATTGCTTCTCCCTAAAACCCAAGACTGTTTTATTCAGACTCGAGTCAAAATAAACCCCTAGGCGTGCTTTGCTTCTATATGCCTGACTATCAGACATAATCGGCTCTAGCCAGTTTTTTACTTGGATCTGACCAAAATGTGCAAGCTGCTCTTTCAAGACATTTTCTTTATGAATAAGCTGAGCTTCTGAGGTCATATTTTGTAAACTACAACCACCACACAAATCAAAGTGCTTACAAAAGGGTTCTATTCGGTCTGCTGAGGCACTTAGTATCTCGACAGAACGTAATTCATCATAGGTATTGTGCGTATTGATAAGTTTGGCCTTAACCGTCTCACCAATCAATGCGCCTTCGATAAATTGTGTTTTGCCATTAAATTTTGCAATACCCCGACCCTCATGGCTTAACTTATTCACCTCACAGCTACGCAGATTAGACGAATCCAGACCTTCATCAAAAAACTCATTGTTATGGCGCTTACTTTTTTGCTTACGCTTCGTCTGTCTTCTTCTAGAAAATAAATTTTGAGCCATAACAACAAAGCCTTCCACCAATTAAGCCCTATTTAAATCTATAAATAGAGGTAAAATTACGAATCTTTCTTAAAGATTAAACGACAACAGACTCAAGCGTAATAAAACATAAACCAAGCAGTTATGCTTAAACTCAGGAAAATACGCCTGTTGAAAGGTAGCGATCGCCTCGATCGCATATAATGGCGACAATAATTGCATTTTCAAGTTCTTTAGATAAGCGTAATGCTGCGGCAACACTTCCTCCAGAAGAAACACCACAAAAAATACCTTCTTTCGATGCAAGATCTTTCATGGTTTGCTCAGCTTCTTCCTGCCCCATATCAATCACTCTATCAACACTTGAGCGATTAAAAATACTCGGGAGGTAGGCTTCAGGCCAACGGCGAATCCCAGGAATGGCAGCACCTTCTTTAGGCTGTAAACCAACAATTTGAATATTCGGATTCTTCTCTTTTAGAAAACGAGAGCTTCCCATAATTGTACCCGTTGTTCCCATGGCGCTCACAAAGTGCGTCACCATGCCTTTAGTTTGTGCCCAAATTTCAGGCCCCGTACCTTTATAGTGCGCTAATGGATTATCTTCATTAGAAAACTGATCTAAAACAATGCCTTTGCCTTCAGCTTGCATCTTCTGAGCCAAATCACGTGCACCTTCCATACTTTGTTCTTTGGTCACAAAAATCATTTCAGCGCCATAAGCAGACATTGACGCCTTTCTTTCCATACTCATGTTATCGGGCATAATCAAGATCATTTTATAACCTTTAATCGCTGCAGCCATGGCCAAGGCAATGCCTGTATTCCCACTAGTCGCCTCGATCAAGGTATCACCAGGCTTTATTTGACCTTTTTGCTCAGCTTGCTGAATCATACTCAGCGCAGGCCTATCTTTGACCGAACCAGCAGGGTTATTACCTTCCAATTTAACTAAAATGGTATTTGAGGTATTCCCTGGCAGACGTTGAAGCCTGACTAAAGGTGTATTCCCGATATAATCTTCAATGGTAGGAAATAGGGGCATGAAATCATTCCTGTGTCTTGTGAATAGCAAATGGAAAAAGATAAGCTCAACTTGTATGGCGGTTTTAAACACATTTAACCATAATAGCTTTCCGGATGTATCCATCAATCATACGGTTCTATTAATTGTTAGAATAAACCGTGCAAGAATACTAAAATATTTTAGTATTTCATATATTTCAAGCTAAGGTAATAAACCAAAAATGAACTCACCTAGCCTGCAAAAAACGCTTTTTCTTCGTTCTATTGCACCATTATTGCTTTTAATGAGTTTATGTATGGCTTTTTATATTCACTCAAGTTTAAAGCAGCTCGAATCAACAGAATTTCAAACCTTAAAGAACCTCAGTTTTTCAAGTAGTCATATTATTCAATCACACTTAAAACATGTCATTAATGAAAAACCTTCCCCTGCTTTAGAAGAATTCCGAGCTGCAGCAGCAGAAAGCTTAACTGCCTATTTCGAGTCACTTTTATCCTCACCTTATATCGCGTCGTTAACGCTTTTGGATAATAATTTGAACGTTGTGCATCATTCTGGCAATAATTTAATAGCAAGGCTGAATCCAAAACAGTTCCTGGAGAATGACTCTATTATCATTAACACTATAAATGAAAGAGTTTTTGTCACACCCATCACTAGTAAAGTCAATGATCAAGCCATTCGGTCTCACTGGCTACTAATAACACTAGATGAGGCGCCATCAAACAACGTTTATATGAACTTAGCTCTTGGTTCTATCATTTTTATTGTTAGTTTATCGCTGCTCTATTTTTTCTTTATCAGACAAGTCGCTAATGGCCTCACTAAAGCCTTAAATAACTTAAGTTCTCAGCTGATTGCTATTTCTGAAAATAAAAAAGATAAGATCGACCCCTTCAAACATTCGCGAGAAGTTGATCAACTTATTCATTGTACCAATCTACTTGCTAAACGGCTTAGTCAAACTAAAGAAGATATGGCTCAAGAAATACAACAAACAACTGAAGATTTACGAGAAACATTAGAAACCATTGAAATCCAAAATGTTGAATTAGATTTAGCTAGGAAACAGGCCGTTTTGGCCAATCGAACCAAATCAGAATTTTTGGCCAATATGAGTCATGAGATAAGAACACCACTCAATGGCATTATCGGATTCACCAATTTATTGCTCAAAACGAACCTTGAACAACGACAATTGGATCATCTATCGACCATTAAAAAATCTTCAGAATTATTGTTATTAATCATTAATGACATTCTCGATTTCTCCAAAATAGAAGCTGGAAAACTGGTTCTTGAACAAAACAAACTTGAATTAAGAGAACTTATTGATGATGTGGTATTGATGCTTGCACCTACGGCTCATGCCAAGAACCTTGAATTAATCCACCTTCACTATCAGGATGTTCCAAGACAAATCGTAGGCGATTCATTGCGTATCAAACAAGTAATTACCAACCTGGTAAATAATGCTATTAAATTTACCAATGAAGGTGATGTACTTGTTCGGGTAATGCTAGCGGATGATGATGAAATTCAGGCGCACGATTATATTAAGGTATCTGTCTCAGATACGGGCGTAGGTTTATCGCAAGCAAAACAACACACCATATTCAATGCATTTTCTCAAGGTGATGCAACAACAGCTAGAAATTTTGGAGGAACCGGATTAGGACTTGCTATCAGTAAAAACTTAATCGAGCAAATGGGTGGTGAGATTAATTTCGACAGCGAATTAGGCAAAGGCTCAACATTTTGGTTTACTATTCCCATAAGTAATATCCATGACAACTATGGAAGCCATTTAACGATAAGCACAGACAATGCTATTCAACAAGATCAACTACAAAGCAAGCATATTTTATGCTTCGAACCCAGACAATCATCTCGCCTAGCCATTGAACACTTATTCAATTCATGGGGAGTAGATTTTCAGTTTGCTGACAGTATTCAGACATTATTAACTCTCGCGAGGGTTGCACAAGCGGACTCATCCAAAAATATTATCCGCGGCGTATCAAAAAGCACTAAAGACAAACAAAACCTGGTAAGCCTTATATGCCTGGATAAACACCAACTACATTCCAGTAAACATATTCAAACGGTTATCACTTTAAGAAAGCTGGGCCAACAAGTTTTACTCGTGACCCCAACACTTGAAAATTACGATACTGACATAATTCATCAAGCTAGCGCACACTTAGTCAAACCTATTACTCGCGAACGTTTTTACAATGCTTTGTGCACATTGACGCTTGAACAGTATCAAAAGCAAACCGTGCTTAAGAAATTAACAGGACCAAAGAAAATTGCATTTGAGAGACAAACTGACTCGGTATTAATCGTAGATGATAATGAAATTAATCTAATGTTAATTCAATCCATTCTAAGCAGTTTGGGGGTCGAAGCCGATATTGCAAATGATGGCTTTGAAGCACTTAAGTTATGTGAGTCAAAATTTTACCCGCTTATCTTTATGGATATTCAAATGCCTGGCATGGATGGCACAAGCTGCATGAAAAAAATACGTCAACTGTCTCCAAAGTTCAAAAAATCATCCATAGTTGCCTTAACAGCCTATGCCCTTCCTGAGGAAAAAGAGGTATTTTTACAGCAAGGATTTCAAACACTGATCACAAAACCTATAGATGAAAACAAGCTTATATCCACTCTCACAAAATTTTTACCTCATTATAAAAACCTGGAGTTTGGATCAAAGACAGCTGAAAATAGTCACTCTGAAATAAAAGAAACCAGCCGTAAATCTTCAAATGATAATACCATTATAGATTTTGAAGATGGGGTTCACCGATGTAACGGAAATGAAGAGCTTGCTTGCAGCTTTTTGAATAAATTTCTTGATTCACTATCAGAAGAAAAGAATCAAATAGCATCGTTAAACAATAAAAATGATTTCGTAGCACTTGAAGCCTGTATACATAAACTTCATGGTGCTTGTCATTATTGCGGTGTCCCTGCGCTTAGAGAAGCGGCAATGCAAGCAGAACACCAGCTAAAAACCCAACACCCACACCCTGAAAATGCCATCGCACAGTTAATTTATGAAATAGATAGAATCCTTCAATGGCATGCTTCACACCCTGAAGCATAAATACTTTTTAAACTGTAGTGATTTCGCTATATTAAGACCTAGCACCAAAAACATTGACGTTTCTTTATTTGAGATTAAGCCCCTATGTCCATGACAGGTTTTAACAAACAAAATAATACCTTAAATTTCCTGCTTACTCTTATGCTTAGTGTCGTATTACTTTCAGCATGCGGACTTTCTGGTGATAGGGGGGGTACAGGAGGACGATCTGCATTAAATAATGGTGGTGGCATCAATGATGGCGATAGCCTGGAGGATGACATATTTAAAATAAAAGAAAAAATAGGTATCCGCGTTGAAAGAATCAATGGTGAGATTAATAACTTATCGTCTACTACTCAAATTTCCATTGTCTCATTAAATGAAGCTTTCCGTGAAACAGGCAGCGCCTCTACACCTTCCTATCGTGTTGAAAGAAGACAGATTGGCGGTTTTGAAATACAGTTAGCATCAAGCTATATAGAACGAATTAATCAGGTTGTTAAAGTCACCTTTGATAACCGAAGCACACCTCCTGAAATTTTATATGCCCCACTTTACACATTAAATAGTGAGACTGAATCGATTACAGTGAGCGCCAAGTCTCATTACTTATTAAAGAAGTTATTTGATTCTATAAACACTTCAACGCAACTATCGCAACTCCTTCCTTGCTCAAGCTCAGTCGTTATATGCGCTAATCAGCCACTGGCAAAGTCAAATATGCTTGAACAAATCAACATTGCGGTAACTGCTTATAATGTCGAAATTCCATCAAGTGTAAACGTGTCGCAGGCTATTAGCCTACTCGATCAACGACTCGACCTAAGACAGCATGTTGAATCTGCAGTAAATGAAATTACCCGCACTCAGTCACCCTTTGCCAAAGGAACACGTCGAAGCTTTGATCTAACCACGGCTCTACCAGTAAACTCTCAATATTATCATTCTGTATTTTTTGGTCTTTCCTTCAGTGATATAAAACCAGACGATGAGAACCGAACAATAAAAGTGAGTAGTTCAAGTTCAACCATAATTAACAGTACAAACAATGCCTTCCCGGGTTTTAACCAAAGCACTAGCCTTTTGGATATGAGGCGGGATGTTCTAAGCTCGGATATCCCCTTCGAAAGAACCAACCTTGAAATTTCTCAGGATAATAGCTTCGCTTTAATAGACAACGAAGATCTTAACTCCTTAACCTCTGCGCTTACTGACTCCTTCTTATCTACTCAAGGCTTTTTGTTAAACGAAAGAGTTCTGGAACAAACTATTCCCAATGGACTCAATTCGACAAACCCGATTGGCTGGGAATTTGAACCGTTTTTTTCTCGGAGCTATCAAACTAATGAGTATGAACCCGAACCAGTCCCATTTAATAATGAACCAGCTGAGCCTGACTATGGAAGCGCCCCAACATGGCTAGTTTCATCTAACTACAGTAAAGCAGCGAGTTATGGACTATCGGTCACAGATTCTATTGTTAATCGTGACTTACAACTGGAAGATGTTCATTTGTTTTCTTGGGAAGTGCATGGTCTTGAAACCAATAAAGATCCCGGGTTTTCTACCAACGCTATGAATGGCAAAGAGTATGGTGCCATTACTTACTCTCTTAAACTAAATGATGAAGATAGCTCGAATGTCTTGCAAATTATTGCTGAAACCGCAAAATGGGAAATTAACTCAGGCACTATCAATATAACCCAGCCGACAAATCATTATGAAACCTTTTCACTCTCTCGCGCTAGCAATAACAGTACGTTTGGCGTCAAATCAGAAGTAAATTTATTAGATACGCCAAGGGATATTACCAGATTATCTAGCACGCCAAACAGCAGCGAAGGTAGTTACCAAGGCCTTGTTTCTTTTGTCGGTTTGGATTCAGGCAAACCTCAAGGCCACTCCACGGCAAACGGTAGCTATATTGCTTTAGCGTTTAATACCAAAAATAAGCCTGATACACTAGATAGAGGGCAAGGAATTATTTTAGCGTCTGAACTAGTCAGTTTTAATTATCAGTTTGCTGGTGAGGTTTACCAACTTCAAGGTAATAGCTTTGAAATGTCTGATGATAAAAATATAATTCATCATCTGAATGGCTCTATTTTATCAATAACTTCGGTCTCAAACATTCCGAATATCGACTGCCAAGCATCACTAACAACAAAACGAACTTCCGTAGAGCACACAATAGGCCTTCAAGAAAACACTTTGTCAGCACCCTTTGAATCATCTCAAGAAAGTGTTTCTAGTCAATCTTGTACGATAGATGGCAGCGAGCTATTAATTGAATTTCCAACTGTTTTTGAAGAGCCGCTCACTTTACGTGGTTTTATTACTCAGAAAAACGATGAATTTACTAACAAACCTGGTAATCTCATTAACTTGATATGGCAACAAGAAAATCAATTAGGCTTAGTTTTCGCTAATAAAGAGCAAGAACTTAGCCCTACTTTCGATGAGTAAACTAAAATAGTATGACGATACCGCATGATAGATTACCCCCGCCAAAACAAAAGAAAATTAGTGAAAAGAGGCTTATTAAAAAGATACGATCCGCCTTACATAGTATTGGTAGCGATGCTGTCAATCAGGCACTAACGCTTTATTATACTCTTCGAGCACCCGAGACGCCTGTATGGTGTCGAACTGTCATCTTAGGTAGCTTGGCGTACTTTATTAGCATGATAGATGGCATACCTGACTTGACCCCGATTCTGGGATTTACGGATGATATCTCGGTGATGGCCGCTGCCATAGCAACAGTTTCTCAATACATCACGCCTGAAATAAAGCAAAAAGCCCAAGAAAAAACTATTGCTATCCTTGGCGAAAAAAGAACTACAAAAGAGTAAATTTCAGCCAATTAACCATGATCATGCTGCAAAATAGACTATCCTTGATGGCTAATATTTGATTAGAAAAATCAAGACCGCTAAAATTTTGCAAAAACTTATCTAAGGATTAAATGATGCTGAGCTTTTTACCCGGCCCTCTTAAAGGTAGCTTGATTATATTTTTAATCACACTGAATACTTTATTTTGGATGCCGATACTTGTTGTTGGCGCCATTCTAAAAATCATTTTCCCTGTTGCTTTTTTACAAAAGTGGATCACATTGATTTTGATTGCATGTGCCAACAATTGGACATCCCTTAATAATTTATTTTTTTGGCTATTTTTAAAAATAGAGTGGGAGGTTTCCGGTGTCGATGGCTTAAGCAATGACGAGTGGTATCTTGTAAATTGTAACCACCAATCATGGTCTGACATTCCCATTGTCCAGAGATTATTAAATCGAAAAGTGCCCATGCCTAAGTTTTTTCTAAAGAAGGAACTCATCTGGGTTCCAATCATTGGAATTTGTTGGTGGGCATTAGACTTTCCTTTTATGAAGCGATCAACGGCTGAGCAAATCAAAAAAAACCCTGCATTAGCGGGTAAAGATTTAAAAACCACTCGAATAGCTTGCGAGAAATTTAAAACGACGCCGGTTTCAGTTTTTAATTTTATGGAAGGCACACGCTTCTCAAAAACCAAACACGCAAAACAAAACTCTCCCTTTAAAAACTTACTTAAACCAAAAGCGGGTGGCGCAGCTTTTGTATTAGGTAGCATGGGTGAAAAAATGCGAACTATGCTGGATATTACAATCGTATATGCCGATAAGGAACATGAGATATGGGATTTAATTTGCGGAAAAGTTCATAAAGTAATTATCAATGTTAAAAAAGTAGCTATCCCAAGCGAGTTTATCGGTAAAGATTATGCCAATGACCCAGAGTTTAAAGAGCACTTCCAGGCTTGGTTAAATACACTTTGGTGTGAAAAAGATGAATTAATTAATCAAATTAAATCTGATAATAATATTCTTTACTGAATAAATACCATTCTCTGCTCCATTAATATTAAACCCTTCCCCTCCTTAGTCGGGGGTGATTCCACTTTCTTGCAAGTTAACGGGTTTGCCAGCTTCGCTGGACAAACAAAAAAGCCGATCCTAAGACCGGCTTTTTATTTCTAAATGAAGTGTTTACTATCTCTGACCTGAACGTCTAAGCGCCGCTGGAGTAAAGTCACTACTTTTAAACTTCGTGGCAAAATTAAGTCTAAGAGGAATCTCATTTGCCAAACCACCAGTAATATATCGCCCAGATAATAGGTCATGACCTGATTCTATTGTGGTAAATGGTGCTTGAACATCATAGAAGAACTTATTATGTGCTTCGTAATTCCTCCACAATTCACCACGACCATCATAATGGTCAGCAACCATAATTGCCCAAGAGTCTTCATCTATATAAAGCGTTCTCTTAGAGTAGATATGTCGTTGACCCTCTTTTAACGTACCTGTTAATTTCCATACACGATGAAGCTCATATCGAGCAGGCTCAGGGTTCAAGTGACCAGGCTTAATCAGATCGTCATACTTATACTTTTTGTCGTCCAAATCATAAGAGTTATAAGGAATATATAATTCTTGTTTACCCTCAAGCTTCCAGTTGTATCGATCAGGCGCACCATTATACCCGTCGAACTGATCTGCTGTTCTTAGGCTGTCAGATGCAGTGCCCGGACCATCATATCCTACCTGTGGTGCACGACGCACACGACGCTGACCAGCATTATAAATCCATGCCCTTCGTGGTTCTTTAACCTGATCAATGGTTTCATGAACAAGTAATACATTACCTGCCAAACGAGCTGGCGCTGTTACCATCTGCTTAAAGTAAAAGTAAACGTTCTCGTCAGTATTTGATTCAAAATCAACTAAATTAAATCGCGTTGAAAACTCCTCATAAAACTGAACTGGCTGGAAGCTCCCCCCTTCTGTTGGAGTTGCTTGAATGGAATTTCTTTCAAAACCACCACCACGGTTACGCATTATATGGTTCCAAATCAATTCGATTGGTTGCTTAATTATAGGAAAAGGCACATAACCTTCAAAATTCTTAATGCCGTTTCCGCCGTCTATCATTTCTGCATTTATGGCATTTTTCTTGGCATACTCAACCTGCTCATCTGAATAGCTTATCGTTCTTCTAGAAGGATAAACTTTCATTTTATACGTAGCATATTTAGACAACATTCTCTGCTGTCCTTCAGTAAGCTTATCTTTATATTTATCCAAATTACTCTTATCAATAACAAACAAAGGCTTGTCGTCACTATAAGGGTTAATATAAGGCTTTCCAGATTCAAAACCAGCAGGAATTTCCTTTAAACCGCCCGTCCATTTAGGAATACTACCATCGGCATTCCCGGCCATTTCTGCACCAACCGGGGTCAGTGATACCCCAAGTTTAGCGGCTTCCTCTGCTGATACTTTCGCCATGACATTGCTCGCATTCAAACTCGCTGCGACAACACCAATGGCACATATTGTTTTAATCATTTTCATTTAGACTACCTCGTAAAAGCGTGCCAATGGATTCTTAGAATGAGTACGAAACACTAAGCGCAACATTATCTCGGTCGGAGAGTGAGTTATACTTTCCTCCACTAAAGTAGTTGGTATAGGCTAGCGTTGCTCTATATTGGTTTAAGTAATCAGCCGTCACTGAAACACCGATTGATTTATTGCCTTCAGAGAAGTTTGCACCCGGGCCTGGCGCAAAGCCTTTCACATCATGCGTCCAAGCTAATTGAGGTATCAGGTTTATGCCGGAATACACATCGTCGTATTGCAGGGATGCACGCATGCGATAACCCCATGAGAAATCTGTGGTATAGCCGTCTGTATCACAGCCTCCCACAAAATTCAGTTCTAAGCATTCTGCCATTGCAGATTTAGTATCATTCGGGTTTGAATCTGCTGCCAGACCAAAGCCTGCCTGATCAAAACGACCGTAGCGGATTTCACTAACATCAGGCAAGTTATGCACGTAAGTCGCACCGACTTCACCCACATAAGTCAATCGACTAGCACCAAAAACTTGCTCCCAGAATTTAATGGCTGTCATCTGAATTTGAGAGACATCATAAAGATCATAACCTAGTTGGGTTGAACCTAAGAAGCCACTCGCTGCAGCATCAGCTAAATTAATGACACCGTCATTATTTGCATCGGGAACACGGTTTTGAAATATTGGAGACACTACCCGCCCTGCTGCACCAGCGACCAGATCAGGAGAGTTCAACTGAAGCGGCATATCATGCTTGAAACTATATTCACCACCTAAAGAAAAGCCCATTGGCCCCACTGTATTAAAACTTACCCCAAATAACTGAATCTGTTCTGAATATTGAACTTGATATTTTGCGCCCGTAATAGGGTCAAAGGCTTCAGGCGTTGATATAGCACCATCGCCATCTGCATCCTGAGCAACAATCCCACCAACATTTGGCAAGCGACTATGGTATTGAATAAAGAAGGCTGCAAATTCTGTTTCATTCAATTCTTGCGCATACCATCGAATGGCCACACCAAATTGATCAGTATCGTCTGGATCATCATCCCCCACACGTGATAATTGGGTAGGC
>TARA_R110001592_G_scaffold363201_1_pt1 | contig 69216 bp, 52 predicted proteins | sample TARA_R110001592 | Tara Oceans TARA_R110001592 (sample SAMEA4398387) | marine metagenome | biome: Polar Biome; feature: [SRF] surface water layer (ENVO:00010504); material: water (ENVO:00002006), including particulate matter (ENVO:01000060) such as... | depth 5 m | reverse complement strand
ATCGATCCGACGGAGGCTTCCTACATAGTTTCACAGTTGGCTTGGCCCACTCATCAATCGCTCCTTTTTATTGAGATTTAGATTCGACCATGATTCAACAAACCAGATGGAAACGTGTCCCCGCATTTTGGATTCTATCTCTGATCGTTGTCTTTATTGATTGCTCGCTGCTCCCTGCGGAATGGAAGCAGGCCCCTTGTCTGGTTGCTGAGAACGGTCATGCCAACATTCCGATCGTGGTCTCAGAAGCCGCCTCTGCGCAGACGCGAGGCGCTGCCGATGATCTGGCTCACTATCTTTCAGAAATCACGGGCGCTCCCTTTTCAGTGAAAACCGGTAACGGCTCAACGGGCCTGGCAGTGGGATTACTCAACGATTTTCCCCAGCAGAACGCCGCCCCTGACTTGGATGGGAACAACTTCACAATTAAAGATCGTGAAAAGTATTGTATTCGCTCCCATGAAAAGGGCATTTACCTGCTCGGCCTTACAGACCTGGCCGTCGAACATGCGGTCTGGGACTTCCTCCATCGACTTGGATATCGCCAGTATTTTCCTGGTTCGCACTGGGAAGTGATTCCACGTCAGAACACGTTACAAATTAATCTCAATGTGATCGAGGCCCCCGATTATCAGAATCGAGTCATCTGGTATGGATTTGGGCCCTGGGATTATGCAGCCGAACCGTACCGGCGCTGGTGTCAGCGGAACCGTGCTACTTCAGGAATGGCACTGAAGACCGGCCATTCCTATGGACAATTCATCCGCAACAATCAGGCGGAATTTGACGCACACCCTGAATATTATGCATACGTTAATGGCCGCCGCGATGTTCGTTCCCAGGCAAAGTTTTGTATCAGCAATGCGGGATTGCAAAAACTGATTGTGGACTCGTCATTACGCTACTTTGCAGAAAATCCAGAGGCCGACAGCATTTCGCTTGACCCCAGTGATGGCGGAGGCTGGTGTGAATGTGAGGCGTGTCAAAAGATGGGGAGTATCAGCGATCGCGCTTTAACTCTGGCCAATCAGGTAGCAGCAGCCATTAACCAGCCGCAGGCGGACGGTAATACGCGGCAAAAATATGTGGGTATGTATGCGTATGCTTATCATTCGCCGCCTCCTGCCATCAAAGTCCATCCGAATGTCATTATCAGCGTGGCCACCGGATTCCTGCGCGGAGGTCATACACTTGATGATATTATCAGCGGCTGGTCAGAACAGGGAGCCCGGATCGGTATCCGTGAATACTACAGTGTCTATACCTGGGATCACGATCTGCCCGGTCTTGCCCGTGGTAGCAGAATTGATTATCTGAAATCGACGATACCTCAATTTCATCGACAAGGTGCCCAATACATGTCAGCCGAGTCGAGCGATAACTGGGGGCCCAATGGTCTGGGTTATTATCTGGCAGCACGCATGTTATGGAACCTTGACGAAGCCGGGCAGACAGATCAGCTGACAGACGATTTTTTAACACGTTGCTTTGGTAAAGCCAAACCGCCTATGGCTCAATTCTACGAGCAGCTGGACGGCTCGCATTCTCATCTGGTGGTCAGTGATCAATACGGTCGCATGTTTCGCTCCCTCGCTGAAGCGAAAAAAATGGCTGTGTCAGATGAAGTCCATGCGCGGCTGGATGATCTGATTCTATATTGTCATTATGTAGATCTGTATGAGCGCTATCGCCAGGCATCCGGCGCACAACGGCAGCAGGCATTTGAACAACTGATTCGCCACGCTTACCGCATGCGAAAAACGATGCTCGTTCACAGCAAGGCCGTGTATCGCGATGCCGTCAAGCGGGATAAGCAGGTGAGTATTCCGGAAAATGCGCAATGGCATATTCCCGAACCGCAAAATCCCTGGAAGGAAAGCACGCCGTTTTCAAAAAGTGAATTACAGCAGTTTCTTGAGGAAGGGATCGCAGCGTACCCACTCACAGAACTAGATTTCAAGCCTGTCACTTACTCCGACGAACTGGTTCCCGCTGGAAAGCCCACTTCTCCTGATCAGCAACCGGGGGTTTTACAAAGTGGCCGTGGTGTCCAGACTTTTTATACGTATGTTACTGACACGGCAACGCCCATCGAACTACAGGTGACAGGAGGGTTGATCGCCCATTATCGGGACCGGGGTAACGTGAAAATCGAACTCTGGAAAATTGGCGGGGCCAGTCAGACGGGAGAACGGGAGACGTTCATTGTGAAAGATCAATCGGTCCCGCCCGACGGCAAAACACGCACGGTTCGATTGCCAACCAGGGAGACGGGCATGTATCGCATTTCGGTATCTGATGGAGGTGACAGAACGAGCGTGAACTGGAAAGCCGGGCAACTGATGGTAATGCCTTCCAGTCTGGACGAACCAATTGTGACATCGGGGCGCTGGTCACTTTATTTTTACGTCCCTCACGGTACGAAAGTGATTGGCGTTCACGGAGGAGATCGCGGCAGTATTCAGGATCCGACGGGTAAAGAACAGTTCTCGTTCAAGGATCGCAAAGCGAATTATTACAGCATCCCCGTCCCAGCCGGATCGGACGGCAAATTGTGGAAAGTAAACCAGGCAGCCAGCCCCATTCGTTTATTAACGGTCCCCCCATACTTTACCAGGTCTGCAACGGAGTTATTGCTACCGCGTGAAGTACTGCAGGCAGACAGCGGTTTGGATGAGTAATAAGGGGGGGCAGAGGGCATGTAATCGACTCCTGACCCATTCAATGAACACCTTGTTTACGTCCAACTTAAAACGGACCAGGCAGATTCAGCAAACTGATCGTTTTTAGAAATATCAATACAGTCTTTCAGACAAGAGACAATCCACGCTCCTGAATCAAGATCGAATTCATCTAAGGGTTTCGTAGCATTGTAAATAACCTTTGCCACATTTTCTGCTAGATAAAGAAGATTTAAAAGTTCTTTTTGCTCATGTGAAATACAATCTGATTGTTCTAATTCTAAGGAAGAAAAAAGGGGTCAGGAGTCAAATAAACGACTCCTGACCCCTTTTTATATTTATTTCTAAGTGAAATCGGGCATCGATTCATCTCTGGTTTCTTCGTGGCCTCTCAGTTTCTCGCGTTCTCTCTGTCGTACCATATGGCTGGTCAAATTAAAGGTTGTGACATGGTTGACGTGTCGTACTCCCTGGATTATCCAGAGCGTGCATGTGATAGCGAGGACACCAGCCAGAGCTTTGATTCCCTTTGTGCCAAGCGATCTGGCAATAGCGATAAAAGTTCTGGATTTAGCGCGATGGCGAAAGCTATTCATCGGCTTTACTTGGCGCCCTGCTTCAAGGTTAACAGCGGGAAACCAGCAAGCAAGAAGAACACCGCCCAGAAACATTGCGACAAAAACAGGGCCGTATAAAGCATCGAAGAAGTGTTTTTCTGTCTTAATTACCCAGTTGTCTGGCGATTCCTGTTCGATCAGTTTAGTGGCTGTATGAATGGCAGATACTTCATGTGAGTCATACCGCATCAGCGGCTGGGATTCATCTCGAATAATCAGATGTTTCTTGGCAGTGTTTGTTACAATCTGACGCACATCTATTATGGAAATATCGCGGGGAGTAATGGAGTGTTCGTCTATCTGTTGCGCGGGAAGCTGATAAGCATCGTCGGGAGAATTGATGAGTTGCGCTGCGTGTCGATCCACAGACTTCACAAAGTAGACCGATTGGTTTTGGCCAAAAACTTTGCCATCACGATCTATAACTGCGAATCCCGTTTCGTCGCTGAACGATATTGTCACAAGCCTGATCTCCCTAGTTTAGATTCCTGGATGAACATAGAATGTCAGTGTACGATTGCTGTGCTGGGATTCAAAGGTTTTTTCACAAAATGGTACAAAACCATTGCCAGGCGATTCGTATCGGGAGGATGATGTCTCAAACGTTGAGATGATTCCACAGCCAGAGCAGGTTGTAGTAACATAGGATGTGGCGCAGATTACGTGCCAAAGAGTGGGAAGTCATCTGGGAAATGCGGGTTTGTATCATTTGGTTTCGTATCTGCTTAATATACGAAAAAGACCATGCAAGTTAATAAAACTTGTGCCACGATAATGTGGGTAAGTCATCATGCATTTGATCAACGTAACCGACACGACCGCTGATGCAAGTTGTCGCAACACGATCGGTGGTTCGCCATTCATACCCCGGGCGGAATCCGTTCCCCAATGCCGAATCTGCAACGCCCAAATGGTGCTTTTTTTCCAATTCGACATCCGTTCCGAATTCGGTATTCCGTTTAAAGAAGGTAGTCATTTACTGGTCTTCATGTGCCCAACGCATAATAAACCGCCTGGTCTACCTTCGATTTACAATGATTCGCCTCTTCCGGACTCGTATTGGGACGCCGATGATGGACATTATGCTTTGCTCTTGTATCCACCCATTGAATTGGAGAACAATGGCCAGCAAGATGATCACATCGCCTCGTTTGCACTTTCCTTTACGAGTGCACAAGAGGAGACTCAGAACTTTGGCGAATTCGACATAGGCTCATTTGACTTTAAGCTAGGTGGTGTGCCGGGTTGGATGAACTACCGCATCGACAAACGCTGCACGTGCGGAGGAACAATGTCGTTCATATGCCAAACGCCCGATGGCTTTGGCTTCAAGAAGACCCCGACAGCCCCTGAACAACCAGACTCCTTCTCTTCCACTGAATACTGTTTGTTTCTTGGCAATCAGGTATATATTCTTGGATGTAATCGTCAATGCGATCCTCGGGCGCTGATCGCCGGATGTGACAATTGATGGGATAACGATCTCAATCAGTTGCATGAGAGCCAAGTGGAACGCGGGTTCTGAAATCAACGTCGTTCGTTGCTGCTTCGACTTCGCGTGGGCGTGATCTTGCCACTTCTGAGCATAACCGCCTAGGGCAGTGGGACATCGTGGAACACCAGTTCGCGTCGGTTTTGGGAGTCGCCGAAGGAAAAACGGAGCACAACCGTTTCCGCAGGCTGGAACTTGCCGGACAGGGTGAAGGTGTAGACCTTGGACTGCTGCTTTTTCAGGTCTGCGGGCAATCCGACGGGGAATGTGGCTGCACGGAGCCGCGGAAAATTACAATCCATTTCGGCGATGCCATTGATACGACTCCCGATGACATGACCGTTCGATTCAATTCTGACTTTGCCGACCAGTGGTTTGCCCTCCGCCGTTTCTGCGCGGAAGCCCCACGTTTCGTCTTTATCAGAGAGATTTTCGATGACAGTGACGACGCGCATCCAGGGGACCGCGTTATTGCCTGGAGGACGGCCGCCCGCGTCAATCAGCTCCTGCGACTCCACAAAAGCAATCCCTTTGGTGATGCCCAGCAGCGAAACGCGATAGTCCCTGTTTTGCTGCACGGATTCGAACGTGTCGATCTCTGATTTCCGCGTCTCTTCTTCAGCATGTGTGAATACGGAAGCCGCAGCTGCGACCACCGCGACGATAACCAGGGTGAGGTGTCGATTCATTGTCGGTCTCCTTTACGAGTGTGCTTCGTTTCAAATAAGCGGCATCTCTGTTGATAGACAGAATCAAACTCGCTTTCAATTTATCAGAAATATTGTCTGTGATCAAATTTCACTCTTCAAACCAGTATCCGCTAAAACGGGGCAATGCATTCGAGGATCGAGAAAACGTAAATGATGTCGTTTACCGCAGGATGTATCTGATGAGCAGTGGTTTTCTCTAGCTCACAGTTAACCGCGGCTAACGCCGTGCGGCTGATGGGGGGGGTGTGCGGAGGCTTACGCTTTGTCTGTTTTCTGTGGTGTGGGATTTTCTTCTCACTCGGAAGGTCGTTTTGCAGCGGTGTATTTTTCAAAATCAGGCACGGGGGTCGGGTTAATGGTAAAGCCGATGACACTGAAGTCGCCTTTCGCCTGATAGACTTTTTCCCATTCGGGAAGGCCGAATTTGAAATCGCGTGAAAATGAGGCACCAGCACCCTCGCCTGTGGGCGAAACGCTGACATCGCTGATTTCATGAAGATAAAACCGGGGCTCGCCAATCATTGAGCCGGATGATTTTGATTTGATCTCCACCGGAACCTGCATGGTGAGCTCGTACCGACCGCCGAAGTAGGCAACAGAATTGAATTCGGGACGGAAATTGCCATCGTAGGTGATATAACGACGGCAGTCATCGTACAGCTCATCCATTTGCCGGGCGGGTGTAATTTGTGAAACCCCATTCGCGGCAAAAGATTGATGATGACGGTTACCAAAGCTCTCGGCGATCACACACGCAATGAACAGCACCGAGGCAAGAGAGAATGCCAGCGGGGGCGCCACGATGGCCGCAATCAAAGCGATGCGCGGACGAAAAAACCAGAGGGCAATGGCAAATGCACTGAGTGAAACGCCCACACCCAGAATGAGCCAGGCAAAGTCATCTTCCGCATTCGTGCGGGGATTTTGTGTTTCGAGAGACAAGCCCCAGACGAAAAGCACCAGACCTGCGACGAACGCCGGCACAGCAATCGACCGGCTGATTGTCCGGTTGGTTACAATCGGAGTGTGTTGTCTGTGGATCGGGCATGGTATAAAGGGCCGCAAACGAGAGAACAACCGAGGCAAACTGACTATACTGAATTAGATCCATTTCACGCCGCAGAGTCAACTTTTTTCCGGCTGCCCCACGGGGGGCTGCTCCCTGTTTGGACTCTCGGTAAGTAAATCGAAGGTTTATCGGCTGACTTATGATTTTGACAGAAACCCAGATCGATCAACTGCTGCACCAGGAAGCCATCACTGAGGAATGGCCCTGGTCAACCAATGACGAACAGGTGATCGACAGGAATGTGAAGGACATCGTTGCCGAGATCTGCCGCAGGGCACGATTGAAAGATAAGACGGAGTATGGGCATTACGGTTCGGGCTATGCGAGCTATGTGGACTGCTGGCTCTACCGTCCCGACGACGATTTCAGAATCAGTCCCGGAAATCATTATCATGGACTGGTAATTCTTTTCAGTCGGCTGTCGCCCTTTTATGTGCTTGGTCAGGGAAGCAGGAGTTGGGACAGGACAGGTGGGGCTTTTTATCTTCCGGATTATGATTTCGTTGATGTGATCGAGCAGCCGGTATTGAAAGACCAGGTTCCGCTTGTGACGACGATCTTAACTGAACGGGGGCTGACACGACTTCATAAGACCGATCTGGACACATTCTTACCCGCGGGAGTGCAGGTTCCGACCATCCTGGCTCAGCATGTGCTTCGCCATTTTGACGCATTGTTTTACTGGGAAGATTGAAACGGGTGGAAGGACAGGTTCCAGGAACTGGTACTACTGTCGTTTACCGCAGGATGGTTCTGATGAGCACTGGTTTACTGTAGATCACAGTTAACCGCGGCTAACGCCATGCGGCTGATTTTGCTTTCGTGTCTGTTCGTGATTTTTCGTGGTAGAAAAATCCAGTTCAAGAATTTCATCGGTTTCCATGACGGGCTGAAACTGGTGCGGAGCGTGGCGTGCGGGCACCTGGGGGCCGTCCGTACGGCGGGGCAGGTTGGTGGTGTGTCACCTGGTGGTACGGTTTCGCTGACAGTTTCCTGTTGTCTGCGACAACCCCGGATTGCATCCGGGGCTACCCGCATTGGGGGGCTGGTTGCTCGGGCACAGTTGGGCCAGTGAACTGTGGCATCCAGCGATTTACTTTTGATCACAGTTAACCGCGGCTAACGCCATGCGGCTGATTTTGCTTTCTGTTTTTGATTGGTTTTCAGTGGTGCGGGATTTTCATCTCAGTTGGCTGCAGTGAGATCGGGTAGAATCTGTGGATGGGGCGGGCTTTGATTGTGAAATTGATAGTGGCACTTCAGGCTGACTCAGGGAGCAGCCCCTGCAATTTCGCAGGCGGGTCGGTGACTGGTGATTACTTTTGAAAGTTGATCTGTCCGTTTCCTGCTCGCTTCGCTCGGGCCGGATGTGCATCCGGGCTTACCCGCCATTTTATTTTTCTACCACGAAAAACACGAAACGACACGAATGGAGGGAGTCATGCTTGGGGTTGGGGGAATCGGGTTTGTTTTCCTGTGTGAGGATCATCTTAGGGAATGGTCTGAAGGGAGCAAGAGGATATTCAGAATGATGTGGCGATGTTTGTTGATAAGGGCGCGATATAGGACGTTACCGGGGCGGTGCCGGGATGATGGGGTGCGAAGTGCGGCGACCCGCAGGCATACATTGCGAACATGTGTGGTTTCAGGCAGTGCAAATCTGGAAAAAACAGGCTTATTTTTAGTGAAGACGGCGAACAAGTGGCTCGTGTTTCAGTGCACTGTAAACTGAGCACGCGCGCGACACAGGTCAACGTTTATCGTCGTCGGCGCGCAGGCGTCAAGGGGAGTTTATTCAGCGTGGGTGCTCAAAAGAGTGTGAGTGATCTAAAGGGGCATGCAGAAATATCAGGAGTCAATCATGAAGGCCGTTGCTTTATCAGACATCACTCTTGATGGCTTCGAGCGGAATGAAGTTGGGCGGATCGTCATTCGAGGAAACAGAAGCAGTCTCACGGGCTGCGAGGATGCCTGGAGCGGAGGTCTGGCTGTGATCGGTGCCGGCATAGACGCCGAAATCGTTGAAGAAGAATTTTTTGGCGATGCGATATACCCAGCTTTTCTCGGGGACTTCGTTTCCGGGGGAATATTGCGATGTGCGTGTTTCCAGGTTCTGCAGTTCCTGCATCGCCTGTTTGCGGAAGGTGGAATCTTTCGCGCCATGTTTTTTCATCAGGTCTTCGAGCAGATCGGGGCGTTCGAGGATGATACAGCCCCGGGTGTTTTGTTGCACGACGTGCCTGAAGTCCTGGAGGAACTCAGAGCCGATGAATTTTTCTTTGAGCGTTTTGGACCGATCGTGAATGGAGTCGGTGGCGAACTGAATGACCGGGCAGGGTTCGATATCTCCCCAGGGGTTGATGTGGTGACTGAGTCCGGTGGCGGCAGGGCAGAGGGCGGTGCCGTCGTGGTCGAAGTAGGCATCGATGACGCCGATTGGTTTACGGGCACGGATATCGACGACGAACTTGCGAGCCCGCAACTGTTCTTCGGGAGAGAGTGCGAGTTCGGGATTGGGTTCCGGGCCGGCGACACGATAGATATGGTACCAGCAATACATCACACCCATGTCGATGAGTTTGTCGACCCATTCTTCGGTGAGCAGGTCATCGATATTGGTTTTGCAGAGACTGGTGCAGACGCCTGTGAGCAGTTTGTTGTTGAGGCAGTTCTGAATGCCCTGCATGGTTTTGGCGTAGACGTCATTTCGTCCCCGGCGCTCGTTGCTGATGATTTCATTGCCTTCAACGCTGATCAGGGGAGTCGCATTTCCCAGTTTACGAAGTTTTTTGGCGATTTCATCTGTTATAAATTGCCCATTCGTGAAAATTTGAAAGTAGCAGTCGGGATGCCGCTCGAGAATTTCCAGGAGCTGGGGGTGCATGAAGGGTTCGCCGCCGAGAATCCCGAAGAAGGAGTTGCCCATCTCTTTGGCTTCCTGAATGAGCCGGGACATGGCTTCGACGTCGATTTTTTCCTGTTTGGCGGCGACATCAACCCAGCAGCCCTGGCAGCGCAGGTTGCAGCTGTTAATGACCGAGACATAGAGGAAGGGAGGGAAGAATTCACCCCGTTTGAGGCGTTTTTTATGTTTGTGAACGGAAAGAGCGCCTTTGAAGCCAAAGTTGTAAGCCAGTTTCCAGACAAGTCTTTTGTCCGTCTCCATCAGAACGCGTTTGGCCATTTTCAGATACATGAATTATCTCAATTCCGTGGGAGCAGCGGATTTAGTGAACAAAATTGTGTTACTCGTAATTTTACTCGTTCTATCTTCCGAAAACACCCGATTCCTCAAAAAATACCGGGAATTTTTTCATAGTACACAAACATTTAATCTCACACTGTAAATTGCATGAAATTCATGGTATAAAGCAGTGTTCTCAAATTTCTTTTTTTGACTTTGGAGTATGATTCTTATACTTTCTAAGTTTAAATAAACCTGTAATAGTTGCTCATTTTATTTACAGGCTTTCTGATTCAAATTGTTTAAGAGCTCGAGGCAATTGATGGAGTTAGTTGGACGAAGATACGATACCTATGAAGCAGTCTGTATCAAGATCAAGGGAGAGAAAATCTCTTCGATTGAACTGCTCCCGGATTCGGAAGCAGCAGGACTGCCCTTTATTGCGCCTGCAATGTTTGATTTGCAGATAAACGGGTATGGTGGAATCTGGTTTAACAAACCGGGGTTGACGTCTGATGAAGTCTGTCAGGTGCTGGAAAAGCATTATCAGTATGGTATTACGAGGCTCTGTCCCACTTTAATCACCAGTTCTTTCGAAGATTATATCAGTGGGTTTACTGCCATTCGTGAAGCGTGTGAAGAGAACTCCTGGGCACAGCAGATGGTACCTGGTTGTCATCTGGAAGGTCCTTACATATCACCTATACAGGGTCCCCGTGGTGCACATCCACTGGATCAGGTGCGAGCTGCCGACTGGGATGAGTTCTGTCGGCTTCAGGAACTTTCTGGAAATCGGATTCGGCTGATCACACTGGCCCCCGAAGTCGATAATGCGATTCCCTTTATCAAAAAAGCAGTTGCTTCCGGTGTTGTCGTCTCGATTGGTCATACGGCAGCAGAACCGGAACACATCATGGAGGCTGTTGAAGCCGGGGCTCAATTGAGTACTCACCTGGGGAATGGGGCGCATGGGACACTGCGTCGGCATCCTAATTACATCTGGGAGCAGTTAGGCGAGTCACGTCTGATGGCCAGTATTATTACTGATGGACATCACCTCCCTGCCAGCGTCGTGCGGACGATTATCAAGACCAAAGGTGTCGAGAATACCATTATTACCTGTGATGCCTCCGGTCTGGCAGGATCTCCTCCAGGAATTTATGGAGAAGGTTCAGTCAAAATGGAAGTACTGGAAGACGGCCCGATTGTGATCGCAGGGCAGCGTCAGTTGCTGGCCGGTTCTGGTGACGAAACCGATACATGCGTGACGACCGCGATTGACATGGCAGGGATTTCCCTGCAGGAGTCTCTGGATATGGCAGGCCTCAATCCGGCCCGTCTACTGGGATTTGAGGAAATCAGCCTGGAAGCTGGTTCACGGGCCGATCTGATTCTCTTCCACTATGAAGGAACGGGCTCCCGGATGAATATTCAGACGACGCTCGCGTATGGAGCGGTCAAATACGGGACACTCCTGGTGAATTCCTGAATCTGTTCTGTTTAGAACGAATGTGCTCACTCAGTCCCTGAAATTGGAAAATAATTATTCTGCGCGCGTGTTCACTGATTCCCTTGCATCAATTTGGATGCTATAATTTGCTATTCTCCATACCTACATCAAAATTTCATATCAGGAATTTTGTATCTATTTCAGGGCCGTTGTTTTATTATATTTTTAAGCTCTCATTCATTTCATAGATGGCATCTGGCAACTGGATTTCATGTAAACGAGGCACTCATATTTTTCTTTTTCGCGAAAGAGAACAGCTGAATCAGATTTGAACTCTCTGTTTTGTTTCCATTTGGTTTACAGCAAATCTAGTATACTGTCTGGTGTGCATCTGCAGATCATGGACCGCGAATGATTTTTTTTAATAAGAAGTCACGAAAGAAGAAGCTCAGTGTGGAATTAGTCAGCATGCGACTGGTTTCACAGGAGGATATGGATTCCTGTCTGCAGGAGCTTCAAGAAAAATCATCTGATGATGATCAGCTCATTCGACTGTTAGAGCGTAAGAATCTCATCACTTCTTTCCAGGCCGGCCGACTTAAAAGCAACGAGTTTGATGGTCTCGTGCTCGGTGATAACAAGCTGATGTATCAGAATGCTTCGGGGAGTTTTGCGCGTGTTTACCGGGCAGCTTCACTGCAGGATGGTCGCATGGTTGGCGTTAAGGTCCTCAGGCAGCGCTGGGCTCAAGATCCCGAAACGGTGAAAATGTTCCGTCGGGAAGCCGAAGTCTGTAAACAGTTTCAACACAAAAATATCGTCCCGATCTATGATGTAGGATTTCAGGACGATACGCACTATTTCACTATGGAATTTGTCGAAGGCGGGAACCTGCGCGACTTCATTACGATTCGTAAAAAGCTGTCTCCTGTCGAAGCGATCAACTATACCGTGGATATCTGTGAAGGCCTGGAGTATGCGAATCGCCTGGGATACACACATCGAGATATGAAACCTACCAACGTTCTGATGTCGATTCAGGGGGTCGCCAAACTGATTGACTTTGGACTGGCAGGGGAAGATGATGCCAGCGGTGCCGGCGAGGCACATCAGCGGGCAGTAGAATACGGAACACTGGAAAAATCAACCGGCGCGCCTCGTAACGATCCTCGCAGCGACCTGTATTTTGTCGGCACCATCTTTTATGAACTGCTGAGCGGTAAGCCACCTTTCCCCAGAACGAAAGATATCGAAGAGAGAAAGCGACCCTCACGTTATTCACAGGTACCATCAATTACGACGATCGAACCTGATTTGCCTGAATCAGTTGTCAACGTTCTGGAAAAGCTGATGGCTTACCAGCCTGTTCAACGTTATCAGTCAGCAACAGATGCGATTCAGGATCTGCTGGAAGTTCGTGCCCAACTGGATGATGCAGGCACAGTTGTGAAGCCGGCCGCAGTGAATCCGTCTGCCGAACAGGAATTAAAGATGGTAATCGCTCCGCCCACGATTTTGTGCGTGGAGAACCGCCCGAAACATCAGGATGTACTCAGGGAATATCTTACCAAGCATGGTTATCGGGTGCTGATTCTCAGCGATGTTGAACGGGCCATGAACCGCATCAAGGAAAATGCTCCTGACTGCGTGGTCTTCATGGAAGATTCGATCGGAGCGGGTGCAGTAGAAGCATTTAATCAATCGCTGGAAATGGATGCTGATCTGGCTGCCGTGCTTGTTCTCTCCGAGAAAAATGCCGAGGTGAAGAAATCTCTGCAGAAAACAGATCGTTCCCGTATCCTGGTTCAGCCGATCAAGATTCGGAATCTGCGCGCTAAAATTCAGAAAGTGCTTCAACATCAGCTTAACGACTCTGCAGAACTGACAGCGCATTGAGAAGTCGGCTCTGGTGCTCGACCTTTGAATCAAGTTCGATCATTCATACTTGGGAATATTGGGTTCCGGAATCTCTTCCAGTAAGCGGGCAATAATATCTTCCGTCACCATACCCTCTGCCTGGGCCTGGAAGTTAGTTGAGATGCGGTGTCTGAGCACGGGGACCGCGACCCGTCTGATGTCGTTCAATGAAACACTCGCCCGGCCAGACATGGCGGCAATCGCTTTACCGCCTGCAATCAGGTATTGGCCTGCGCGTGGTCCTGCGCCCCAGTCAACCATCTGCTTTACAAAAGCAGGCGCCGATCCATCAGAGGGTCTGGTTGCTCTTACCAGTCGAGTGACATAGTTGATCGTCATTGGACCTACTTCAATCATATTGATCTGGCGTTGCAGATAGACGATGGACTTTGCTGAGAGGACTTTACGGATTTCCGGTTTCTCGCTCTGGCTGGTCGATGCCAGAATTTTTTCTTCCTCTTCGAGGTTGGGGTATTCCACTTTGATATTAAACATAAAGCGGTCCAGTTGGGCTTCGGGGAGCGGGTATGTCCCTTCCTGTTCAATCGGGTTCTGAGTGGCGATGACAAAGAACGGGTCAGGCAAATCGTATGTAGACTGACCTACTGTGACTTCGCGTTCCTGCATCGACTGCAACAGGGCCGCCTGGGTTTTGGGGGGCGTGCGGTTAATTTCATCTGCCAGGAGAATATTGGTAAATACCGGGCCTTGAACAAAGCGAAAAGAACGCCGCCCGGAATCCTCTTCTTCCAGGACATTCGTCCCGGTGATATCGGAGGGCATCAGGTCGGGGGTAAACTGAATTCGCTTGAATTCACAGTCAAGAATCCGGGCAATCGTACTGACCAGCAACGTTTTGGCCAGCCCGGGAACCCCTACCAGCAGGCAGTGTCCACCGGTGAAAATCGCAGCCAGAATCTGCTCAATGACGGCGTCCTGTCCAATGACGACTTTATGCAGTTCTTCCACCATGACATCGTGATGACGTTTCAGTTTCTCCAGAAAATCATCGAAATCGCGTTTTTCGTTAGCCAAGGTTATTCCATTCTCTCTAGTGATTGAATCTCGACTGATTGCACCGATATCGTCCAGAAACTGGTTTGGGCAACCAGAGGTCAGTTCGTATGGATGTGGAAACAGAATTCCAGGGACCCTGATTATAGTCTTCTTAAATGACAAGAGAAACAGAGACCCCTGACTTGCTCAGGCAATTCTGCTACAATCTGTAAAACGGCTGAAAAAGTCCAGGTTTTAATAAAAAACGGACAAAATTGATAAGCAGGGAGATTTCTTAAACTATAATATCAATCAAATCATCTCTACCAGATACTGAAAGGCAGGGGGCAGAGTTTGCGCAACAGCTTCAAAGACATGAAATGAAGCGACTTCAGGATGGAATCCGGGGCACCTGCCTTTTTCTGTTAAATATATAGAGAGCATCGAAAGAGAAATGCCATGGGATGTTTGCAATCTCTAATAGCGCATCGGGCGTTGCGCTGGACGATGACAGGTGCCATCTGCATTTCTGTCTTTTTCCTGTTTTGCGCGCCCTTGACTGCACAGGAACTGACAGCTCAGGCGGTCGTCGACTCGATTGACCGGGGACGAGACTTCCTGTTGAAACAACAGAATGAAGATGGTTCGTGGCCTTCTCGGGGAGGAACTCATGTCGTTGGAGTCAGTTGTCTGGCATTGATGGCTATCATCAATAGTGGCATGACAGCCAAAGATGAGCCAGTGCAACGTGGCCTCAAATATCTGCGTACCTTACGTGCCCCCGATCCGCGAGGAACTTATCAGACTGGTCTGATGATCATGGCACTGGCTGCAGCCAAAGATGGAAAACGTGATCACACCCTGATTCAGTCATTGGTTCTGAAGCTGGAGAAGAGCCAGGTAAAAACAGGCCCTGATGCCGGTGGTTGGGGATACGGACCTGGTATGGCCATCGGTGGAGCCGGATCAGCGGATCGCAGCAACAGCCAATATGCAGTACTGGCGCTCAGGGATGCAGTGCATGCCGGTGTTCCAGTCAGCATCAATACCTGGAAACTGATCAAACAATACTGGGGAACTCAGCAGAGCGCCGATGGTGGCTGGGGGTATCAGTCGAAAGTCGGAGCCAGTCGAGGCAGCATGACCGTTGCGGGAATCGCGACCATGGTAATTGTGAATTCCATGCTGGGTGATGAGTTGGAGATCAATCCGGATGGGACTCCCAATTGTTGCGTCAATAAAGACGACGATGAATCGATCGAACGGGCCATCCGCTGGATGTCAAACCACTTTTCGGTGGGCAGTAATCCCGGCGTCAACTCCTGGTTATTGTATTATCTGTACGGTCTCGAGCGTGCTGGCCGACTGAGCGGGACGCGTTTTTTTGGTAAACACGACTGGTACCGTGAAGGTGCTGCATTTCTTACTGAACGTCAATCTGTCAGAGATGGTTCCTGGAAAGGGGCTGGCCAGGAAAGTGATCCGATATTGGGAACCAGTTTCGTACTGCTCTTTCTATCAAAAGGTTTAGCGCCGGTTCTTATAAATAAACTGGAATATAATTCTGATGCTCAAGTCAACCAGAAGCCGGATACGCTTCCGAACTGGAATCATCATCAGAATGATATTCTGAATCTGACCGATTCCCTGTCCGGCCGCCCCGATTGGCCGAAGCTGCTGACCTGGCAAACGGTCAATCTGGATCTGGCCATCAAAGGGACCGGCGTTTCAGTACTCAGGCAGGCGCCGGTGCTGTTTCTCAGTGGTCAGGATGATCCGGAATTCGATGAAAAAGAAGTCGCTCTACTCAAGCAGTATGTTGAACAGGGGGGCTTCATTTTCGCCGTAGATAACTGTAATGGAGCAGGGTTTGACAGGGGGTTCCGCGCGCTTATAAAAAAAATGTATCCGCAGGGTGAAGTGCAGCTGAAACGACTGACTGCCGAACATCCCGTTTTCCGTTGTGAATACCTGCTGGATGCTGAAAGTGTTGAATTGTACGGAGTCGACGTTGGTTGCCGCACTTCCATTATTTACTGTCCTGACGATCTGGCCTGTCTGTGGGATAAATGGATGCGATTTCCGACTAAAAATCGTTCGCCCAATGTCAACTCGATGATTACCCGGGCTGTTCGCATCGGGACCAATGTGATTGCATACGCCACAGGTCGTGAACCTCCTAATAAGCTGGACCAGGAAGAGCTGGCGAATTCAGAAGGCATGCAGAATCAGATCGAGCGTGGATTCCTGCAGATTGCCAAGATCCGCCACACAGGAACCTGGGACGCTGCGCCGCGGGCTTTGACTAACTTATTGAAAGCGCTGAATCAGAAGGCGGGCATGATTGCCTCCACGAAAACTCCCAGCCTGCCAGCCAGCGATCCGAATCTGATGCAGTATCCCCTGATTTATATGCACGGGAGAAGCCAGTTCAGCCTGTCGAAATCAGAGCAGGCGAATATCAGACAGGCGCTGGAGAATGGCGCCGTGCTGTTTGCCGATGCCTGTTGCGGTTCACAGCCGTTTGATCAGAGTTTTCGTCAGATGATTCGAGAAATGTTTCCGACGCGCGAGTTGAAGCGAATCTCCATCGATCATCCTTTATTTTCAGAGCAGACGGGCTATGATGTCCGCCGCGTCAGGCGTCGCCAAATGGAAGTTGATGATGTGAATCAACCTCTGAAGGCGCAGACTCTGGTGGTGGAACCATTACTTGAGGGGATCGAGATCGATGGGCACCTGGCGGTCATCTACAGCAAGTACGACATCAGTTGTGCGCTGGAACAACAGGCATCGGTGGCGTGTGCAGGTTATGTTCCACAAGATGCGGTCAATCTGGCATTGAATATTGTTCGCTATGCCTTACTTCAGGATATTGCCTTCAAAAATAAGGTCAAAGGCATTAAAGTCGACTAACGTGAGACCGATATACTCATTCGTCGAAACCGGATTGGGACTCAGATGAACGAATTCGATAACCAGCAGAAAAATATTGCGGCAGGAGCCCGGTTAGTGGGAGCAGTGATAGGCTGCGTCTTTGCTGGAATTGGCCTGACCGTACTTGGGTTTATGTGGGTACAACCTTTCGGTGGTTTCCATTCACCACCACTATTCTTTCGCGTCTTCGCTTCCTTCATCGCGATCCCGTTCGTCATGATTGGTGGCTTCACCGCCTATTGTGCTTTGACAGGCAAGGGGCTCAGGAAAGGGATGTCGAAATCAGTACATTCCGCAATGCAGAATTCCAGTCAGGGATCGTATACCTGTCCTAAATGCAATGCACCACTTTCCGATAATATCGATGTCTCTCCGCACGGTGATGTGAAGTGTGGATACTGCAACAGCTGGTTCAACATTCACCATGTCTGAGAGATCTCGGAAAACCGGGAGACGCCCCTCTTTCAAAATTGTTGTCCCGGTCATTCTGTTCTGTACTTATTACCCGTATTCATGGTTGATATTGAGTAAAGGTGCCTGGACATCCTATCGCTGGACCTGGATTAAAATGTGGCCTGCCTTGCCTGGTATTCTGCCACGTGCTTTGTGGTTTCATGATCTCTCTGATGGTCTGGCTCTGGCAGGTATGTACCTGATTTCCTGCCTGTTAATCGCGCTGATGATTTATCTGGCAGGATTACGTAGCTGGATGCTGGTGACCGTTGCTGTTCTGGTATTCGTATTGTCTGCAGTAAACTCGATGATTGCGTATGCGTTTTATCGCCCTTAACCCGGTGAGAGCAGACTGAGCCAGCATTAACTTAAGCAGCCTTACGGATTTTATCTGGATTCGAACCAACAGCCAGAGTGGCAAAGGGCTTGTTTAATGAGGGCCGCAGGTAGATCCAGTAGATGGAACAGAGTTCGATAAATGCTTTCAGAAAATCATGTGGTTTGACTTTAGATCCTGCGACATCCTGCCAGCGTTTCAGAGGCAATTCATATACCGTTGCCTCCAGTGAATCACACTGATAAAACTTTTCCAGTTGTCGGGCACGCGCCAGCAACTCCACATCAAATATCCAGTTGGTTAAAAAACGTTTTGAAAACAGGGTCCGGCTTTCCTGGCTGACACGAAAGAGTTTGGCACCACACTGGGTATCGTAAATAGGCAGCTGTAATACTGTTGAGGCGGCTGTGGCAAAAATTCGTCCCAGATAATGTCTCAGTTTTTTTCGCTCAATCTGTCTGCCCAGCAGCTTCACGCGGGCGCCAATCACCAGGGTAAGTTGAGGGGTCTGATCCAGTTGTTCTGTGAATTCGGGGATCATATCCAGAGGGGTTGCCAGGTCGGCGTCCCAGTAGCCCGCATAATCGACGTCTGTCTCAAAGGCGCGCAACATCCCCTGTCGGACCGCTTCCGCCTTTCCCTGATTTTGGGACAGATGCAGCACGTCGAATGACTCGGGGACTGATTCCTTCAGGTCATCAAGAATCAACGCGGTGCGATCACTGCTGCCATCATTCACAAATAGAAACTGATGCTCCGGGTGTGACAAAGCATATTTCCGAAACTGGAGCACTTCCAGTCGTTTTTCTTCATTGAAACAGGGAATGACAATAATAGCAGAAGACATAAGGAACTTGTTATCCGTCACATACAAGAGGCAGTCGATGAGACCTGCTTTGGGCAGGCAGGTAGAATGGTGTAGCGGGGTGTATCAAAAAACCGGATTTGTGTCAAAAGCGGATTCTGAGCGCACAAAAAAACCGAAGTCTGCTGAGAACAGACTTCGGTGAAAATTTACAGAATGAAAAGCTGTAACCTGTTGTTAGTCAGTTACTTTGATCGAATAGAGCTGTGATCGATCAGAGACAAACATTTTGCCGTTGGCAATGGTGGGGGTACTGTAGATTGAAGAGTTGAATGTTTTCTCTTCCAGTAGTTTCTTTTCCTTACCTGCCTTGAGGATGATCAGCATTCCGTCTTCATTTCCAACCAGAACCTTGCCATCGACAACCATGGGGGATCCCCAGCAGGCGGCAAACATATCATATTCCCAGTAACGTTTGCCGGTTTCGAAGTCGAGACAATGCACGAATCCACTCAAGTCAGGAGCGTAGACCAGACCATCAGCTACGGCGACAGTCGACATCGTTCGACGGAACAGCAGATCACCTTTTTTTCCGGTCAGCTTGCCATCCACATCTTCACCGCCGTAATGCCAGATCTTTCCAGAATTCGGATTGTCTTTCCAGCCATCTTTGCCGTCAGAAATCTGAGGACTGATGTCGCCGGTTTTCGTCGCGTCAATTCGATAGATATGACCAACGCCTTCACCATGTTCGGGGTCTTGACCTACGCCCAGAATCACGCTGTTGTTATGGAAAACAGGAGTACTGATGATGGCATTCCGGGTTCCTCGACCACCGAGTTCCCATTTGGAATCCTTGGGGTTCAGGTCAAACTTCCAGATCAGTTTGCCGTTACCGTCTCCGTCACCTTCGGGGGTGAAAGCATATAACCAGCCATCTCCACCAGGGAAGTAAACCTGCGTTTTGCCGTTTACGACACCGATGGCAGGAGAAGACCATTGACCGTGGAGAATATTATCGAAGGGAGTATTATCTTCCCAGATGATTTCTCCTGTATTTTTATTGACAGCCAGGAAGCAGGGAGCACGGGGAGCAGGTACTTCAAGGTGAGCTTCATCGACCCCGTTGGATGTCAGCAGGAAGACCGTGTCTCCATGCACGACAGGGGAACTGGTAGCCAGGTTATGAGGAAAGACACCCAGGTCTTCAATCATATCCAGAGACCAGATGATATCGGCGTCTTCTTTATCAGTCTCTTTTTCATCTTTGTAAGGACCATCATTTTCGTTGTCATAAAAGCCTTTGGCATCCAGGCACATCAACTCACAACGGTTTGTGACAACCCATAATCGCTCACCTTCGACACAGGGAGCAGAACAGATTCCCTGTTCCGGCCAGTCGTTCACACGCCCCTGAGGCAACTTCTCACGAGATAACTGCCACTTGAATTCACCTGTCTTTTCATCAAAGCAGAGTACGACACCCAGGTCATCTTCATACTTGGGACGATACTTTCCGCCGTTGTTGGTTCCGACATAAACCTGTCCGCCAGCTACAACCGGGTTTCCATACGTCTGTGATCCCAGTTTGGAAACCCAGAGAACGTTTTCGCCTTTTTCATCACCTTCACCAGGTTTGAAATTCAAATTGAGGCCCGTGGTTTTATTAACCATGTTGCGAGTCGGATCACCACCCCACATCGGCCAGTCACCGGTAACAACTGATTTTCCAGTTGCTTTCGGTTTCGCCTCTGAAGTCTTTTCAGGCTTAGGTTCAGCCTTGGGTTTCTCTTCGGTCTTCGGCACTGGTTTGGGTTTTGCTTCGGGAGCGGGTTTTGATTCCGGCTTGGGTTCTGCTTTCGGTTTTTCCGGTTCAGGAGTTTCCAACTTGGGAGTTACCGGATTTCCATCAGTGTCCAGTTTGGGTTCCGATTTTTTCATATCGGGTTCTGCTTCAGGTACATCTACTCCTGCGTCAACCGTAGTAGAACCTGCTTCTTCCAATGGAGCAGATCCGCCCAGTTCGGTTTTTGCCTGGGGAGATGGTTTCGTCGAATCGCTGGATTCACAACCTGTTGCCATGACTGCGAAGCAGGCAAGTGAGTTCAACAGGGCAAATCGAATTAAAGACTTTTTCATTATTTATCCTCAGAGACAATGATGTTATCGATGTAGCCATCGGCGAGACGGTAGAGATAAATTCCGGGGCTGCCCTCGGTATTTGCATGGGGGTCAGTGGCTTCAATGGTCCACTCTTCGGGTTCCGGTTTATCGCGCGGCCAGGCTTTCCCTTTGACGACTGCCTGACCATCCTTGATATCGACTTTCAGCTTCATAGTGTACCAGGTGTCCGGGTCTGCACGAAATTTAACTTCTTTTGCCATTCGTTTGTGGGGAGCCCAGCTCTGAATCGCCAGTTTACTGGAATTCCCTTTCAGAATCAGGTCATATCGATTCACAGTCACACCCAGGCTGGCCAGCTTACGTTTCTGTTCTTTGAGATACACATCAGCCTGGACGGTGTATCCCTTGGGAGCCAGTTCACTCATATCTGATGGTCCGAGCCAGATGTTGGCACTGGGACGACCTTTACCGGGGCTGGATTTGAACGCCGTCGTTCCATCCACCTCGTTGGGTTGCAGTTTCAAAAATGCATTGATCCAGGCTGGGGGAACCTGCTTGCCTTTTAATCCCTCGGCATCAAATTTCCAGGGGAGTGGCGGGAACACGCGAATCCGTGCTTCGGAAGTTACATCCCCTACCTTGACAGAAACGGTACCTGCAGCAGGTGCTTTCAGATCGGAGGGAGTTGTAACGCTCATGCCGTCCACTTTCACCGCTTCCATTCCAGGATCTGGAGTCAGTTTGCCATCGACCTTTTTAATAAAGCGGCCATTCGCATCATACGCCAGAATCTCATAGTCAATCTTTTCCCCTTGTGTCACAGCGACCTCGTAAGGGACCAGTTGTATGGAAGCGATTTTGTCCTGCATCGGCTTTTCTTCAGCCAGTGGAGGCACTGGGTCACTGCTCGGTTTTCTGTTCTTATCACCAATGCAGATCGTTCTGTCTCGCGTGACAAAATAGATGCGACCGTCGGCAATGGCGGGCGAGGCATAAATTTCATCCATCCCTTTATCAACACGTGCCAGCAGTTGGACGTGCGAAAGTTCTTCACATTTCTCCCGACTGGGTTTCAGAATGTGAATGTTCCCATTCACTTCCATGACGTACAGTTTTCCGTCCGCCCAGACCGGAGATCCTTTGCCGACAGTACCCAGGTTGTAGGTCCAGAGTTCTTTACCGTTCTTGCTGTCGTAGGCATACATCCGACCGGTGTCAGCCACCACGTACAGGATGCCATCTTTCACCAGCAGGCTGGTATAACCGGCTTTGATGCCATCGACACGCCAGACACTGCCTGTTTTGGTAATGTCACCTCGCAAAGATCCATCAATACATTGAACACGTCCAAAGTCGACGGTATCAATATTGTCTTCTCCATGTGAGATGTAAACGTATTTGCCATCAGCTACGGGTGAAGTATTCAAACCACGCTTGGACATCTGGAAGCCCCAGAGTGTTTCACCGGTTCTGGCATTCATCGCATAGCAGCCACCATCGGCGTTGCCAGCGATCAGCATACGAGTGCCATCAATCACGGTGACGATTGGTACTGAATAATTTGTGTCTAAAGGAGCACCACCGGGAGCGGCCGTCCAGAGAAGTTTGCCGGTTTTTTTATCGAACGCGTAGTAAGCCTGCTTTGGAGGAGGAGACGCTGTTTTGCCCCAGTTCAGTTGCAGAAAGCTGACGATCACGCGATTTTCGTCAACGATGGGAGTCTGTGTACGACCACCATAGCCGGAGATCTTTCCGTAATCTTCAGCCAGTGACGTTTCCCAGAGCACTTTGCCTTCCGGAGAATAGCAGCGAAACAGACCACTGACGGAGTGGACGAAAACATTTCCTGTTTCCGTATCACCGGCCATGCTGGCCCAGCCAACGCGCGGTGAGGGAATGTCAGTCTGGAAAACATTGAACTCATCTTTCCAGAGGAGATCACCGTTTTTGGCATCCCAGCAGACGACCTGTTCCCGGGCATGGATTTTATCAACCGGGTCGGTGACATCATGGTGGGTTCGACAGTTCAGATAAACACGACCATCTAAAATGATCGGGGCGGAACGACCGCCGATATCCGATTTCCACAAAATATTTTTGCCGTCCAAGTTCCAGTCGGCAACGAGATTTGTTTCACGAGAAATGCCATTGTGTTCCGGGCCACGCCAATGTGCCCAGTCGCCTGCAGTTGCAAGAGAGGCGGTAAGAAACAGCACAACGGAGCTGACGAGCACCATGTTTATTCTTCGCATAGAAGATCCTCACTGTTCGTTTATGAATTGTGGTATCACTGATGTAGGATTGCAGACTCTGCTTTCGAAGCCTGTGATCTCAGTTCTTCAGGTGGGAGGGCTCACACCCTACTAAATAATACAGTATTGAACTTGCCTGCCTATTGCAATGGTCTAATCTCAAGTCTCAAGCAGATTTAAAAATCGTATATAGCTTTATAATTAACCGGAAATCGATCATAATCTGAAATTCCGCGCGTATAATTTATATGCCGGTCCTTCCAATTTGTCTGAGCAAGGGTTGATTTTTATATGTTTCCTCATACACGTATGCGGCGAAATCGTCGTACCGACTGGTCTAGACGCCTGGTTTCTGAAAATCAGCTTTCGGTGAATGACCTGATCTGGCCTGTATTTATCCAGGATGGAACGAATCGGAAAACGGATATCCCTTCGATGCCGGGCGTCCAGCGTTTGACTGTCGATCATCTGTTAGAAGCAGCCAAAGCAGCAGCCGACCTGGGGATTCCGGCACTCGCGATTTTTCCCGCGACCGATCCGTCAAAAAAAACAGAGAGCGGCGAAGAAGCGTTTAACCCTGAAAATCTGGTCTGTCGAGCGGTTCGGGCCCTGAAAGAACAGGATCTGAATCTGGGAATTCTTTGTGATGTGGCTCTGGATCCTTATACCAGTCACGGTCAGGACGGGCTGGTCAAAGACGGATATGTCATCAATGATGAATCTGTGGAAGTCCTCTGTAAGCAGTCTGTCATACAGGCAGAGGCTGGTTGTGATATCATTGCCCCCTCTGACATGATGGATGGTCGGATCGGAGCCATTCGGGAAGCCTTGGATGATGCCGGTTATCAGCACGTGCAGATTATGGCATACGCCGCGAAATATGCGTCTGCCTTTTATGGGCCGTTCCGCGATGCCGTCGGGTCCGGAACAAATCTGGGAAGCGGTGATAAACGCACATATCAGATGGATCCTGCCAACTCCGATGAAGCGATGCGCGAAGTCGGCCTGGATATCAGTGAAGGCGCTGACATGGTCATGGTCAAACCGGGGATGCCTTATCTGGATATCGTGCGGCGCGTGAAAGCGGAGTACGAAGTTCCCACTTTCGCCTACCAGGTGAGCGGGGAATACGCCATGATCTCCGCTGCCGCTCAAAATGGCTGGCTCGACCGGCAAAAGTCGATGCTGGAGAGCCTGGTCTGTTTTAAAAGGGCAGGCGCTGATGGCATCCTGACCTATTTTGCAAAAGAGGTTGCAGAATTACTTCAGCAGAAATAAGGCAGATTCATCGAGCTGGAAAGTCAAAAGGTCTATCCTGGCAACAGTTTGCGGTCGAATGAAAATTTGGTGAGGAATCGGATTCTTGCCCGTGGAGTACTGCGAAATACCGGAGGATTTGCTATAATCTCCGGCTTCTTTCTACCTGACTTCTGTCCCTCATTTGCCGGACAGAACGATTGCGATTGGAACGGTTTACAAGAACTATGATCTTTTTTCGAACTTGAGTTCTGGAATTAGTGTCAGAATTCCTTTCCATTCAACCGATATTGTGAATTTGTGATTTATCCAGAATGAACGAGGTACAACAGTGCAAGTAACGGGTCATGCCAGCAGTCAGGAAACGATTGCGCTATTCGACAAGTATGTGATCCCCAATTACGGTCGCTATCCGATCAGCCTCGTACGTGGCGAAGGCTCGTATGTCTGGGATGCGGAAGGCAAACGTTATCTCGACCTGTTTCCCGGCTGGGGCTGTAATATTCTGGGGTACTGTCCCGAACCGGTTGTGGCTGCGATTCAGGATCAGGTTTCGCGTTTAATTCATGTACCCAACACCTGGTACACCGAAGCACAGGGACGGTTTGCTGAATTTCTCTGCACGCGAAGTTTCGGAAAAGCCTTCTTCTGTAACAGTGGAGCAGAAGCCGTCGAAGGCGCCATTAAACTGGCGCGGCTGCACTTTGATGGGAAACGTCCTAAAATCATTACCTGTGAAAACGGCTTTCATGGTCGAACCTACGCCGCCGTCACAGCGACGGCCCAGCCCAAGTATCACGCGGGGCTCGGACCACTAGTCGCCGGATTTCGTTATGCTCCGTTTAACGATCTGGAAGCGATCTCCAGCCTGGTTGATGATGAAACCTGTGCGATTCTCGTCGAGCCTGTCCAGGGAGAAGGGGGCGTCAATATCCCCGACGATGGTTATCTCGCCGGTTTACGGAAAATCGCTGACGAAGCCAACTGCCTGCTGATCTTTGATGAAGTACAAACCAGCATGGGACGAACCGGGACCTGGTTTGGCTACCAGCAATGGGGCGTTCAACCAGACATCATGACCATGGCCAAAGGGATTGCTGGCGGCGTTGCCGCGGGGGCATTCATCGCCACCGAGGAAGTCGCTCCCAGTCTCCGGCCCGGCATGCACGCCAGTACGTTTGGTGGGAACCCCCTCGCGATGGCAGCGGGTCTCGCCACCGGTCAGATGATTGAAGAGCAGAACCTGCTGGAAAACTGCCAGTCCATGTCCGATCTCTTCCGTCAGTTCTTTGAACAACTGCAGACCGAACTCCCTATCATTCGTGAATTGCGCGTCAAGGGGATGATGATCGGCGTCGATTTGAATATTCCATCTGGACCCGCCGTCGGAAAATGTATGGAGCGTGGCCTGTTGATCAATTCCACCCATGATACGGTGCTTCGTCTGCTGCCGCCGTTGAATGTGACCGTGGAACAGGTGGAAGAAGGCTGTGAAATCATCGCGACCGTCTTACGCGAAATGGCCGAGGAAGAATAACACCAGCCAACCTCTCCCGGATATTATTAACCTTTCATTGATTCCTGTTCGGATCTTAATTTAAGAAGCGAACAGGAATTCCTGTTTTTAACCAGTCATTGATTGAGAAATCCAATGAGACATTTAGTTACTTTACACGACCTGGATTCGTCAGAAATACTCGAAATATTTGCCCTGGTCCAGGAGCTCAAAGATAAAAGAGCCCGAGGTGAACGCCCGCAATTACTGCAGGGCAGAACCATGACTCAGGTCTTCGAGAAGCCTTCTCTACGTACGCGACTCAGTTTTGAATCGGCAATGTGGGAACTGGGTGGCGGCGCGAGTTTTTTCTCGTGCAAGGAGGCGGGCCTCGATGGTCGCGAGTCTGTCGAAGATGTCGCGCGGGTTATTGGTCGCTATTCAGATGTCATCACGCTGCGAACCTTCTCGCATGAACTGATCGAACAGTTCGCTGCCAACTCACAGGCGTCGGTCATCAATGCTCTGTCCGATTTAAGCCATCCCTGCCAGGCGCTGACCGATCTGTTTACGATGCAGGAAATCACCGGCGACCTGTCACAGCAGAAGCTGGTGTATGTGGGAGATGGAAATAACGTCGCGTATTCGCTGGCCAACTGTTGTGCAAAGCTGAATGTTCCGTTTGTGGTTTCTTCTCCTGCGGGATTTGAACTCTGCTCAAAACTCGTCAACACATTGAAAGAGAAGTTCCCCAACGTTCAACTCGAACTGGAATCCGATCCCCGTAAAGCGGTCGCGGATGCGACTGTGATTTACACCGATGTCTGGGCCAGTATGGGACAGGAGGCCGAAACCGAAAAACGCAAACAGATCTTCGCCGATTACCAGATCAACGACAGCCTGCTGTCCGCAGCCGGGAAGAATTGTCGCTTCATGCACTGCCTGCCCGCCAAGCGGGGGTTGGAAGTCACCGATAGTGTCCTCGACAGCGAACACAGTATCGTTTTTGATCAAGCTGAAAATCGCAAGCATCTCGCCAAGGGATTAATCGTCTGGTTAATGCAGCAGTCATAATCAGCCACTCCTGATCATCACACACCACCCCGGCGTTCCAGATCGGGGTGTTTTTTTACGTATGCAAAAATTCGACTTGACTGCGTCACGCCCCTCTCGAAACTCTCTGCTATGCGTCGCGCGCGTTGGGCGATTTTCTCGCATGCTGCATGCACGGCTCCCTGCGAATATCATCAGTATGAAACCTGCTTGTTTGTTGCATGATTACAATAGTTTCTACAAAATGACTGCATGATCAACACCATTGTTCCTGTCAAAAGGAGCAATAAAATGACCGTAATTACGACAGACCCACACCTGATTGACGCCTGGGGTGAACCAGAGTGAAACCAATCCTGCGCATCGAGTGAAGTACCCGTTGTTTCCGCTTTCACATGACATTCTGGTGAAGTCAGAATCAGACTGGGTATCGTTTCATTAAGAATTCCAGCGCAGGCACACAAGTTGAAAACGCAGCCCGCAGCCCGTTGACAGTTGTGGGCGCCGTTTCGCTCTGCGGAAGCTATTATAAACCAACCTCGTCAATCCCCGGAGATAAACAGCGGGCACTGCTGCCGTCTGTCTACTTGCTGAAGGCTTCTTTCACGACGTCAGCATAAAAGACCGAGAACATCAGCCAGGCCATCAGCAGTGTCAGCAGCAGGTTCAGTGACTGCCCGCAGACATACAGAATCAACGGCTTGCCCCCTTTGAGGAATTTGGCCAGCTCTCGGAAATTGGTTTCCAGGCCGATACTTACAAACGCCAGACAGAAGAACCAGCCTCGGAAGACTTTTGACGATTCTTTCACCATCGCTGGAACAATCAGATCACCGCCCGGCAGCGTTGTATACAGCAGAGAAAATAAAGCAGAAGCGACAATAAAACCCAGCACAAATTTGGGGAAGCGATACCAGATCTCCCACGCATCCGGCTTGATCTGGGAATTTTCCTTTTTACTCTCCACACAGGTCACCCAATAGACGGCAACACCAAATGCGGTCACGCCGATCAGGATGTTCTGAATCATTTTAATCGTGACAGCGACCTGCCCGGCTTCCTCTCCCAGAATTTCACCGGCAGCAGCCACGGCACCGGTCGAGTCAATCGTTCCGCCCATCCAGGCGCCACCCAGGATCGGGTCAATCCCCAAAGCTTCGATGACGATGGGCATGAGAATCATCATCAGCACCGTAAAGCTGAGTGACAGGCCAATCGCAAATGACAGCTCTTCTTTTTTCGCTTTACAGGATGCAGCAGTCGCAATCGCCGCTGATACCCCGCAGACCGACATGTCAGCCGAGATCACCATGTTCAACGACTTCGATTCTATTTTCAGTACTTTCTGACCGAACAGATACGTGCTGATCAACACCACGGGCGTGACCACCCAGGCGACATAAATTCCCGGCAGACCCAGTGTCAGTAGACGACTGAATAAAACACTGGCGCCCATGACGACCAGTCCAGTCTTGATATACAGCTCTGTCTTCAGGGCCGGCTTCATCCACTGGGGAGTTCCGATTGTATTACTGATGATCAGCCCCAGCATCAGCGCCCAGAGCGCATATTCCAGGTTAAAACGTTTGACGACGACCTGCCCGGTCAGGACATAGGCCAGTATCGCCAGAAGAAAGACTCCCAGAAATCCAACAGCAAATTTGACGACGGTATGTCCCATTGCTTTGACTGCCAGGGAAAAACCTGTCAGGCTGATCAGGAATACGACACATAACGGCAGAATTAAATTGCTTTTCTCAGCAGGAAACAGCGAGTCCAGCGGGTTCTGGTTCCACTTACCCGGTTTGCCCAGCCACGATTTCAATGGGCTGTGCACACTGACTTTTTCTCCCGACGTTTCCGCGGCCTTCAGCTGTTCAGAAAAATCAGCAGGCAGGGAAAGGTAGACTGCCAGAAAACAGATCAGCAGCAGTCCCCCGCCAATCCAGATCGCCCACCAGTCTTCCGCGGTTTTCATTTCTGACCAGGTCGACCTGCGAGGGACCGCGACAACGATCTCGTCATTCTCTTCCGGTGCAGGGGCAGGTGCGTCGTCTTGCATGATTCTTCTCAATGCCAGTTTGGAATGTACGCCGGTCAGGATCGTGTCAGATCATCAAGGCAGGGGCAGGTTCAAATTATAAGAATCATACCATACTAAAAACAGCGGCACTCGAAAAGAGTGCCGCCCAGGATAGAGTCACTTATTTGAATCCGATTTAATGGGCTGTCGTAGAAACCATTTCCCGCTTTGCCGATTTCTCAGCAGGGGGAGCATCGACGGCTTCCTGAAGTGCATTCAGCAGTGTTGACTGAGTATACAGGTCCCGAATGATAATGGGTTCGTTGGGACGGTTGGCCGGAAAGATGACCGTCAGGGGAATACTCACACTCTGGAATTTATCCAGCCACTCTTTAATGGTGGGAGAGTAGTCCGTGTAGTCTGCATACATGGGCACAACGTTGTGCTTTTTGATCATCTCCAGTGTTTCCGGGGTATTCAATGCGAACTTTTCATTTGTTTTACAGGTCAGACACCATTCCGCAGAAAAGTCAATCAATACGGTTTTGTTTTCCGTTCTCAGTTTTTTCAGTTCAGCCACGTTAAATGGCACCCAGGGGAGATCATTGGTCGATTTCTGGCTCATGCTGTAGCCAAACAGTCCGATCCCCGCAGTCAGCGCCAATGCAGCCACGCGTACGGTCATTTTCTTCTGGATGGAAGAATTATGAGTGTAGAGGCTGCCAATCATCCACAGGCCGGTTGTAATACCCAGCAGCATGATCAGCACGGGAATCGTTAATGATTCATCCAGGAATGAAATGATAAAGATGACAGCGCCCATCAAAACGATTCCTGAAAATTCTTTAAACCGCACCATCCACATCCCCGGTTTGGGAAGGTAGTTGATCGCTTTGGGGAACACGCTGAAGATAATATAGGGTGAGGCCATCCCCAGGCCCATCACCAGCCATACCAGGTAGGTGATACCAGGAGTCTGCATTACTGACCATGCGAGGACTGGTCCCAGGAACGGTCCACTGCACGGAGTTGCCAGCAGCGTTGCCAGGATGCCCGTGAGAAACGCCCCTGTCAGACCTTCTTTCTGCTGACCACTGGCAGCGGATCCCACCATCCCGGGAACGGGAATCTCAAACACACCCAGCATACTCAGACCCATCGCATACACGATACAGGCCATGATGATATTAAACTTGGTACTCTGGAACAGACCGCCCCAGCCGAGTCCTGCAAAGACTGCCAGCGACGCGAGGCCCAGAAAGACCGTGAGCACACCCAGTGAATAAAAGATGTTTAAGGCAAAAATCCGTGTGCGGCTCTCTCCCGCCTGCTGCACAAAACTCATGACTTTAATCGCGACGACAGGCAATACACAGGGCATCACGTTCAGAATCAATCCACCCAGGAACGCAAAAAACAGGTAAGAGGCGAGTGACTGATTTTCTCCTGTAGAAGCGATAATCAGGTCATCATCACTGTCTGATGATTTGAGCTCTTCCAGTGAAGACATCGCCACCGGCTGGGCATTGGTCAGGCTACCCAGTTGAAATTCGACAGGCAGAGGCGGACGGCAGCTGCCTTCGTTGCAGATCTGGTACTTGAGTTTTCCTTCAACGCCAATCGCCTTCGCGTCAGGCAACCGTTCAAAATCACGCGTCCAGGTTACTTCGTCGTAATGGGTTCGCTGGTCGTACTCTCCGTGAGTTTCCTGCGTCGGTTCCGGATTGACAGAAAACTGTTTCGAAACCGGTTTCAAACCTTCCAGTTTAAACAGCTCAATATGGGTCGGCAGCCCGGCTTGCGTTTTATCCTGGTCGAGCGCGAATGTATGGAAGCTTTTATCCAGCTTCATTGTGATTTTGAGCTGCACCAGTTTCTCGGGATTGGAACTGGCAGGTGTCAGGGCAAAACTCAGTTCGACCGGATCAGGCTTTGAACGTCGTTCTGGGACGACAGTCAAAGACAGCGGCGCGGTTTCCTGTTTACCAGTCAGCATGGCGCTGAAGGGATGCTGTAATGCGACACAGCGATCTGCGTTGCAAACCTGGTAGTCCATCTCTCCGTTGATGATCACCTGGGACGGACTGGTCACATCCTGGTTGACTTTATAGCGACGGCTCCAGATAACATGCTTCGAATATTTTTCGACTTCCTTCATGAACAGTGGTTCAAATACCGTTTTGGGGGGATGGTCTGCGTTGAAATGCTGATCGATGGCCGTCAGGCCTTTGGCATCCTCAATCTTGAATCTGGTCGCACCGCCGAAGGTCGGGTTGGTGGAGTAAGTGTACGCGCCTTCCGGAAGAATCACGGCGATGGAAAGGGTGACGGTGTCTCCTGCTTTCGCATCCTGAGGCAGCAGGCTGACATTGATTTCTGTCTTGACGCCGGCCTCAGTAGCAGCGGCTTTCTTCTGATCGAAAAAATCAGCCAGATTGTTATTCTGAGCCTGCAAAGCGAACGGGACGCAGGCGAGGGCAGCGAAGAGGGTGAGTACAGTGACAGAGGCAGTTAAAAAGCGGCGGGGAGTTTTCAAAATGAAACCCTTCCAAAAACTCAGATTTAAGACTAACGGGCCCGTGAGCCTACTTGTTTCATTATATCGGATGCAGGATTGTTTCCTTCTGTGAAGTAAGTTACAAATCCTGACAGATTCATAGGGATTTTAGATACGAGAGTCAACACCGGCAATTCTTTTCTACCGTTGACCGCAGTCTGATCTTTCTCAGATTTATATCGTTAACCTGTTGACTGCAAACAGATTCTGGTATCATGGAGATCAGGCTTTATCGCCCTGCATTGGGGAAACTTGTGATAACACAACATTGCCTATTTTAACCCATCAAAGTTGTTTGATCAATTGAAGATCCTTCCGACATGACAAAACCGGTAATGATAACAGGCCTGTTGCTGTTGTTTTTTTCCTCACTGGTAAAAGCAGAAGAACCACTGGTGGCTCCCAAACCAGCGGAACCTGTGAAGGAGATTGATTTTAGGGACCCGATCCCCTTCGGACTGCCTCCCGTTGAATACGGACTTGGAGAACACTCCGATCCCGCCTCGCGGCTGGATCAGGAACTGGCCGCCCGCACTCGAAAACTGAACTATGAGCCACAGTGGGGGTACCTGCGGGATGTCCTGAAAGCCCTGCAGATTTCCGAATCTTCGCAGTTGATGGTCTTTTCCAAGACGGCCCTCAATCCGCGAATCATCAATCCGGAAAATCCCCGCGTTGTTTATTTCAATGACGATGTTTATGTCGGCTGGGTGCCGGGAGCGGAGAAGATGGAATTTGCCGCGGTCGACCCGTTGAAGGGCACCATTTTTTATGAACTTGCCGTCAAAGCCTCTAACGAGCCTCGTTTCATACGTTCGGAACGCTGCCTGGCCTGTCATGGCGGCGATTCAAGTCTGCGGATTCCCGGGTTACTGGTTCGCTCATTTCTCACCGATCAGCACGGCCGACCGATTTCCGGCTACTCCCAGATCTCCCATGATAAACCACTGGAGAAACGCTGGGGAGGCTGGTATGTCACAGGCACACACGCTGACATGACCCATCTGGGCAATCTCTTTAACCGGGATGCCATTGAAGAGGCAAAGACCAATCCGGCACTCCGGTCGAATCTCAAACACATCGATCAGTTCGTCGACACGTCTAAATATCTGAATCCGCATTCAGATCTGGTGGCACATCTCATTCTGGATCATCAGGTCCACGGACATAACCTGATCACCCGCGCCAGCATGGAACAGCAACTGGGGCTCAGATCGGATGTGGAACAGCAGCTGGTGCGATATCTGTTATTTCTTGACGAAGCACCACTGACAGGGCCATTACAAGGCACCACCGACTATCAGACATCGTTTGAACAGTCGGGAAAACGGGATGCCAGCGGACGTTCCTTGAAAGACTTCGATCTGCAGACAAAACTGTTTCGCCATCGATTGAGCTATCTGATCTACACCGACAGTTTCAATAAGATGCCTTCCGCAGCGCGGCGCAGAATTTTGAAGAATATCTACGCGTTTCTGACCGCTCCTGCTGCGGAACTGGAGCAATCCTGGGACGTCGATCCGGACGCGTTTCCTGTACAGGAACGACAGGCGATTCTGCAAATCGTGACTGAGACACTGGACAATTTGCCTGAATTCTGGACCGTTCAGAAGTAACGATACATAAGCTCCCACGCACTTTCTTCAGACCCCATACAGCGGGATTGCCTTGACCTGCACTCAGGCACTATGATAACAGTCAGGTTCATTCGTTTAGACTGACCTGTTAATATCTCGCCTCAAACGCCATCCAGGGTGGTTTCTTATATCTAACTTAATCTGAGGTCCCATGCCTTTTTATAACACGTGTTTAACAGGCCAGCGCCTGATTCTGTTACTGGTCTGTTTGACAGGGTCGGTGTTTGCCAGCCTGAATGTCTCCCAGGCTGCTGATGAGTTCGCGGGGTTGAATGTTCCGGAAGGCTTTCGTGCGACCCTCTATGCCGACGATGATCTGGCTCACGACATCTATTCCATGACCATCGATTCCCTGGGGCGTATTGTCGTTTCCGGTCCCGGTTATGTTCGTATTCTGATTGATGCCGACGGGGATGGCGTTGCGGAATCGTTCAAGCAGTACGCGGATGGCCCCGCCACCGGCGCCCAGGGGATGTATTTCCTCGGTCGCGATCTGCTCTGCACGGGTGACGCGGGACTGATCCGCTATCGAGATGAAAACGCCGACGATCGTGCCGATGGCAAACCGGATGTTTTCCTGCAGACGCGTACCGGCGGCGAACATAATACCCACTCCATCCAGCGCGGCCCTGACGGTTACTGGTATTTGCTGCTCGGAAATACCACGGGGATTAATGAAAAATATATCACCACCAAAACATCACCCGTGAAAAAGCCATATGCGGGAACCCTCATGCGGCTCAGTCCCGATCTGACAAAGGGGGAAGTGATGGCGGACGGATTTCGGAACGCGTATGATTTTGCTTTCAATCCCAACGGTGATGTCTTCACTTACGACAGTGATGGCGAACGCGATATTTCGCTCCCCTGGTATCGACCCACGCGTGTGTTTCATGTATTGCCTGGTTCAAATGCGGGTTGGCGCAGTCGCAGCTGGAAGCGTCCCGACTCGTTTCTGGATATGCCACCGGCGATCGCCGCATTCCATCGAGGTTCTCCGACCGGCGTGAGCTGTTATCAACAGCGTCAGTTTCCCAAAGAATATCAGGGAGCACTGTTCGTCGCCGACTGGACCTTCGGCCGCGTCCATGCAATTCCCATGAGATACTATGAAGGCAGTTATGCCAGCGATCCCATAGATTTCATCACGGGGGTCGGTCAGTTCGGCTTTGCACCAACCGACCTCGCCGTCGGACCCGATGGTAGTCTGTATGTCAGCGTCGGTGGACGTGGCACTCGTGGCTCTGTGTTCAAAATCGAATACACGGGGCCGGTAGAGGCACAGAAGCCAGACCTGACTTCAGAACAGGTTGCGGAAAATACCAGTCATGAAACAAAAGGCTCACCCGCTCTGGATGCCTGTCTCTCGGCACCGCAGCCTCTCAGCAGCTGGTCGCGCGAGAACTGGTTTCCGCTGGTGAAAACGATCGAACCGAATGCATTTTTAAAAGCCGCCCTGAACCCCGGTCGCTCCGATGCACAACGCGTGCGGGCCATCGAAATCATCACTGAACTGCTGGCAGGATTACCGGACTCCGTGATTGAACCGCTGCTGCAGGACAAATCAGAACGGGTTCGCGCCCGCCTGGCATGGTCACTCGCGTACCCTGGACCCTCCGGGCAGAAAGCGAAATGGTTGAACGAACTGCTGCAGGATGAATCGCCTCTCGTCGCCCGTTTTGCACTGGAGACACTGCTGCAGCTGGGAGATCAGATTGATCAGAGTGAATGCCTGGCCGGTTTGCAGAAAACTCTGGGCGCTTCGGCACATTACGTCAGGCAGTCAGCGGCCCAGGCGGCAGCCACTTTAAACGCCGAAGATTATCAAATTCTTTCAGATCGCATTGAAGCCTCTGACGGCGCAGCTTTGATCACGCTTGCGTATGCCAAAATTATTAAGGAGGGGGGCGTCGTACCTCTCGCGGTTCGGACAGGGATTACCGTCTTCGAAGGAGACTACCAGACCGACTTACGCCTGGATGCGTTGCGGCTGATTCAATTGGGACTCGGTGATCTGGGGCCACCTACCAAAATGGCTGCGGTCTTCGATGGCTATGCAAATGGCGTTGATCTGGCAGAATATGAACGACAGCTCGATCCGATTCGGATCCGACTGATGGACGCGTTTCCCAGCAGTCATGAAGTGCTGGACTATGAGCTGGCACGCACACTGTCGATGCTGGCACCCTACAATCCGAGTCTGCTGGATCGCATTCTGGAAAAAATCACAGACGACTCTGATCCCGTGACCGACATTCACTACCTGATCGTCGCGGCCCGCATTCCCAGCGACCGCAGTACCGCGCAGTCGAAAAAAATCGCGAAATCGCTGGTCTCCATTGATGAGAAACTGATCCGCCTCAAGCTGCCACAGGATACAAACTGGGACGATCGCTTTAAAGAACTCTACACGCAACTGGTGAAAATTGACGCCGACCTGCCCCGTCAAATAGTGGAACAGCCCGGCTTTGGATTGCCCGGACATGTACTGTTTCTCAGTCAACTGCCTGGACAGTTCCTGGGAACCGCGATCGCTGCCTTTGAACGAAAAATCGAGGCTGATGACGATTTCCTCTGGAGCAGTGACGTTGTATTCCTGTTTGGTGAATCAAAGAAACCTGAACATCGGGAAATGATTCGCGATCTCTACAAAGATTTCGCACTGCAGCCTGCTGTGCTCGCAGTCCTGTCCGCCAGTCCGGAAGAACAGGATCGTGACAAATTCTTCGAAGGGCTGGATTCCTCGCAGATCGAGGTTCTGGAAGCCTGCGTTTCAGCTCTGGAAAAACTGGCGCCTCCCCAGTCCCCGGATGAAACCGTGCGGCTGTTTGCTGCTCTGAGACGGATGGGGAACGATAAAAGAGAACAGAAACTGCAGTCACGCATTGTGACGCTCCTGCAGAAATGGACTGGCCAACCAATTGGTGATCCTGCGGATGTCGCTGACCTGACAAAGCAGCGTGCCCTGATTCAGGCCTGGGGAGACTGGCTTTCGCAAGAGAATCCTGAAGTGTATGCCCGCATTCTCAAACTGGGGGGAGAGGAAACTGAAAAACTATACGCCATGCTGGAAACGGTCGACTGGGAAGCCGGCAGCAGCGAACGTGGAGCCGAGCTGTTTCGAAAACGTGCCTGCATTCAATGTCACGGCAATCGCAGCGCCTTAGGACCTGCTCTCGCTGGTATCGCCAAACGCTTCAGCCGGAAAGACATTTTCACAGCGATTGTAGCTCCCAACCAGGATGTCTCTCCCCGTTATCAGACCACTGTCGTCGGGACGGTAGACGGGAAAGTTTATACCGGGCTGGTCGTCTATCGTTCCGTTGATGGCCTGACGCTTCGCAATTCCAATAACCAGACCACCCGCATTGAGGCCGACGAAATCGACTTTGAAAGCAAGAAAAGCAGCTCGCTGATGCCGGAAGGATTGCTCAAAGATCTGACGCCGGCCGACCTGGCTGATCTGAATGCCTATTTACAAAGTCTGTAGATTGAGTACGCTAGGGACATCATAAGTTCGTCGTTATTATCACTGTTTTCACAGGAGACCCAGCCCGGCGTGTCGACTTCTGATGAACCAGCCAAAAAGAAACGTACGAGACAACTGCCTCCGCCTTATAATGCGTTGGACGGAAAACGCTGGATCCAGAACTCGATCAGTGTCTGGAGCGATATTCGTAAATCGCTGGAGGAAGTGCGGCTCAAACATCCCGCGATTTTTCCGGAAATGCTGGTGGAACGACTCATCGAAACCTTTCTCCCTTTGCAGGGAGAAGTGATTCTCGATCCGTTTGCCGGTTCGGGAAGTACGATTGTCACTGCAGAAAAGATGGGTAAGACCGGCATCGGTCTGGAGCTGTCAGAGGATTATGCAGAAGTGGCCCGAAACCGTCTTATGGCGCTCAGTCTCGAAGCCGACGACCAGACGGAATGCAAATCACGCATCATTCATGGATCCGCTCTCCAATTGGCAGAACATGTTGCTCCGGAAAGTGTCGATTTATGCATTACTTCGCCTCCTTACTGGAATGTCTTGAACCAGCGTCGTTCGGCAGATCATAAGGAAGTTCGTCACTATGGAAACCATGATCAGGATCTGGGCGTCATCGAAGATTACAATGCGTTTCTGGATGAATTGGACCGTGTTTTTACCCAGGTATTAACCGCATTGAAACCAGGAGCCTACTGCTGTGCCATCGTCATGGACCTGCGCAAACGCAGCCGGTTTTTCCCCTTTCACAGTGATCTGGCCTCCCGCCTGCAGGAGATCGGGTTTCTCTACGACGATCTGATCATCTGGAATCGGCAGGCCGAATACAATAATCTCAGGCCCCTCGGGTTTCCCTCCGTGTTTCGTGTCAATAAGGTTCATGAGTTTATTGTGCTGATGCAAAAGCCCAAACAATAAAGGTCTGTGTAATCAGTCTGCGATCGACTGTGATTGCAATTCAAGTCTTGAAATCTGTATAACTCTAACCCAAAATCGGAAAACAGCATCTGTTTCCGCTGGGACTTCATTTCCCATCCCTAATTATCGGTGATATGATTTACGGGGCGATGCAGAACCCGCTTCGAGAAACCCGAATTCAGGCTAGGAACCGCGTCTCACTTTTGTCATAATGGGTTTAAGAGAACCAAATTACGTATCGCAAGCAACAAGAGATCATACTATGCAATCAATCAATTCAATTCTTGTCGGCGTCGATCTGACCCACGCTGATCGGCTCGTCGCTTCCGATCTGAATGAGCAGACTGCAGAAGCAGTTGAACGTGCGATCTGGGTCGCCAGGATGTTCAATGCAAAGCTGGAATTCTTCGCCGCCATTGATCTGTCCGCACATACCAAACATCTGATTCAGGAAGATAAGGATCACCTGCATAAAAATGTAACGGATGAAGCAAATGCTGTGATGCAGACTCTGATTGAACAGGCGAAAGCACAAGGGGTAGACAGTTCTTCCAAAGTAGCCTTGGGCCCCCCCTGGCGCGAAATCATTCTGGAAGTCATCAAAAACAACCATGATATGGTCCTGGTGGGTACGCGACCACATGGATTTACCGGTCGCCTGTTTGGTGGCACGGTCATGAACCTGTTCCGTCAGTGCCCCTGCCCGGTCTATGCGGTGAAGGTCGATGATGAACCCGATGTTCCTGAAATTGTCGTCGCCAGCGATATGAGTGAAGTCAGCACCGACATCCTGAATTTCATCGTCAATGCCGCTCAGGTGGCTGATATGAAAATTCACCTGGTCCACGCCATTGATACCAGGCTTGATGAACGGCTCAAGGGACTGGGTATCAATGAACAGACGCTAAAGAAATGCTCTGAAGATATTCTGGAAGAAGTGAAAAACGAGTTGAATGAGCAACTGGCTCAAACCGACTTTCGTACTCTTTCTTTCGGAGTACAGGTGCATGTGCTGGAAGGTTCTCCGGAAGTGGCGATTCCTGAATTCATCGCAGAAAATAAAGTCAATCTGCTCGCCATGGGGACCCTGGCCCGGTCCGGACTCAGTGGCTTCTTCATCGGTAATACTGCAGAACGCATGCTGGAGAAAGTGGACTGCTCGGTTCTGACTTTCAAACCAGCCGATTTTGTTTCTCCCGTCGTGCCTGAGTAATCACGACTGTATTCAGCTGACATTCAACGCATCCTGGTTTTTAATCGGCGATGCGTTTTTTTACGTGACAATCAATCTCTGGGAGTGAGTTCTGATCCGGGCAACATGGATTTTCAGTGCCGTATGAAATTTTGAATTTCAAGGTAGGATTAAGACTCTCAATCGTTCATGATGTAACCGGCTGCCAGTCCGCTCTCGTGTGCTTGTCTGTCAATAGAGCACTGCTGGATTCAATCAGCAAATCATCAGGATTGAAAGGGAGAAAATCCGCCATGCCGGTGTTTTTAATCAGTGGAACCAATGAAAACGGCAAGCGGGAAACGCGGCGGGTCGAGGCGGATAATTCTCAGAACGCCGTTCGCGAGTGTGAAGAGCAGGGGCTGACGGATATTGTTCTGCACAGTGACGATGCTTACGCTGTCACCACCGATCTGTTCGGTCCGCAACCGCAAGTGGACGAAAATCTGACGGCCGCTGATATGGTCAAGCTGCAGTACCTGACCAACTTTCAGCTGTTCCTGTTTTATCTGCGGAAAAGTTACTGGCAGTTGCGCTGGGTGATTCCTGTAATTCTGGGAATTGCCGTCTATCGATGGGATCAGGTTTCCGGGCCGGATGAGTCTGATTATATCATGCTCGGGTTTCTTCTGCTGCCGATTCCCATCTGTTTCTGGAATGCCTATTATTCGCTCGGTCGCAAATATGACAGACTGATGCACGCGTTTTCCTGGGGAAACTGGGAAGAAGTTCTCGATCAGGTTGGTCGACTACGTGGTAAGATTCCGGACTTCGAACTTTCGGCCCGCGCCGCCGTCGCGCTGGCGGCACTGGATCGCTTTGATGAAGCGTTGGATCAGATGGAGCCCTATGAAGAGTCGGACGAGGTTCCCCGCTGGATGTATCTGGGACGTCTGTCGGAACTTTATGAGGTAACCAAAGATTATGACACCGTCATCGAATGCATGCGACAGGCTTATGAGATCGCTCCCGAGAATCCGACGGTCATCATTGATTACGCCTATGCGCTGACGAAAACCAACCGGGACAACCCACTGGCAGCCGAGTTGATTGCGGATGCGGAAGAGCTGCATTTAAATGACCTGGTGGCGCTGCTGCTAAAGTATTTCAAAGGCGTACTCGAACTGAATTTTCGGAATTACCGGGCTGCAGAAGCGTTGTTTCGTCAATGCGAAGCCGAGCTGGTTCCCCTCGCTGCCAGCCAGGCGCTGCTGCAGCAGATAGTCGATCTGAACCGTGGCTATCTGGCTGTCACCCTGGCAGAGCTTGAAGAAAAAGAGGAAGCCGAACGACTCTACCAGCTCTCCCTGCCTCGCCTGCAGGCACTGGACTGCGAACTGATTATGGACCGCTATGCGGATGCCATGCGGAAATAATATTAATGGAACTGGATTATTAATCATGCTGATCGAAACAGATTACCCACCAGTCAGATTATCTCAGGCCTGGCCACCTGTGATCTCGCCGCCTCCTCCACCTGCGCACAGGGAGCACAGGTTCAAACGCATTCCGTTGGTTGGCTGGGTATTGGCTGGGATTCTTGCAAGTTCCCGCAGAAGATCTCATGCACGGCAGGAATTAGCAATTGTAGAGAAGGAAATTGTTGATCAGCTCGAAGCGCGCGGACAGATTGATAACTGGGTGAAGAAAAATAACTGGTTCAATACACCTGAAAAACAACAGATTGCGCTCATCATTTCAGAAGCAATCGGCCTGGAAAAACCACTTGAAGAGCCACCTCCCCTGCATCCGGAAGACCCGTTCGGCCCCCTGTTCTGGGGACCGTTCGACGATTTAACTCCATTGATAGTGGGACTGGAAATTCAAAAAAAATGGAATATCCGTGTACCCCGCGAATCAATTTCCCTGGCCTGGGAGGGAGACTGGACGCTACTTCAATTTATCGAATACTGCGAAAATTGTATAAACGACGCGTGAGTAAGGTCCGGGATCTGTTTATTTCCCTTTCGCCTCCTGTTGCATCTGCTCACGATGCGCTGATTCCGATTCAAACACTTCCTGTTTTTCTTTCTCCATCTGGGCTTTCACATCGGGGGTGATCTCGCCGGAATCCAATTCATCTTCGCTACCACCACAGGCGGAGAGTAGACAGCAGGCAGCTAACATTAAAATACAAGACAGCAGTTTCACAGGTAAACCTCTTTAACAATTAATGGGATTTATTTTGTAATCAATGTGGTGGGATAATCGTCGTTAACAGCAGGGCATCGTTCGTCTCCGGGGGGAAGACGGCAGATGCCCTGCGTGCTCACGATTTCAAAAGAGAGCAGGCCATTCAGCTTGCTTAAAAATTATCTATCGGTTCACGGTCGTCAGTCAGGCTAACCCGACGCATGACCTCCTGGTCAATGTTGTAGCTAATCAATCTCACGGAACCGTCAGCCAGGCAGGCATTCATCCCACCATCATGGGCGGAACCGAAGAAGGGATGCCAGTTGGTCCAGCTGACGCCCCCTTTGTCAACCACCGCGACGGTGTTGGTGGGCGCCTTCACATCAGGCAGGGGCGTCAGGCCATATTCAACGCCGGCACTGGTGATCCCGGCTCCGTGGCGGATGACACATTCATCCCAGCCCGCGTTATTCCAGGGTTCATTGTCACCGCCATCTGCACCATGACGATCCGGGTGCAATGCTTTCTCTGCGACCATAATAGTGTTGGAAGCACCATCCTGAATATCGTTGATGCGGATCTGGCGTGTGGTGGTCTGTACGACGACGCCACGTTTTCCCGTACTGACGGTACTGGTAATTCCCCCCTCTCGCTGACCGCCGTTGCCGGCATAATCACTTCGATAGTAGCCGCTGTAAGATTTGGGACCGCGGCGTGAAGGGCAGTAGTAGGCTTTAATTCCTTTGCGACCAACGAGGGGATATGTGCCTACCGGATCGTCATCAGTACCCAGGTCATACACATTGGACTGTTCCATGTATGGCAGAATATGATAGAGCCAGCTCCAGCCTTCCCGTTCAGTCGCGTTACAGCAGGCAAACGAACTACCTGCGCCGTCGCGGGCACCATTGGGGAGTTGATCATGGACGTCGTGGAAGTTGTGGAATGCCAGTCCAATCTGTTTCAGATTGTTTTTGCACTGAGTGCGGCGGGCTGCTTCGCGGGCCTGCTGAACTGCGGGCAGTAGCAGAGCGATCAGGATTGCAATGATGGCAATCACGACCAGCAGCTCGATTAAAGTAAATCCGTTTCGATTGTGTGAGGGACGTGGGGACGTATCGGTAACCGTCGGAGAAAATGGACGTAACGTCTTCATTTTCTGTTCTCCTGAATTTGAAAAAAGAAATAAAATGTAAGCGAGCGTTTCAGTTTTCGCAGGCGGGGTAATGCCGGTATGGGTCTTGACTGACCTTCTTGTGGAACAGAGAACTGAGTCCCTTTCCTGTTGTTGCGAGTACTCTACCGATCAATTGTTAATACATCATGAGCGATCGATGAAAACTTCTTCGAAAGAGTCTTCACATTGCTGGAAGAAGTGGATCGGACTGCAATCGCAGGGCGGGCAGAGAAGTCTGGAATTCTCAGTCAGCAGTAATTGCTCGCGGCTCGAACTCTGACAGGAGGCAATTCTCGAAAATTACGTATCCGTAGAAATGTCATCCCAGGTCTGTCCGCCCTGGCCAGTGAGCCAGTTTAAAACGTAATGCCGTTCCATAACGACCCCTCCATCCAGATTCGCTGGCGCCGGGCGCTGGTTGATTCGGGCATCGACAACGGCCCAGTGGTAACGATAAATCAGGTCAGTTGCGTCCAGAAGTTCACCCTGGGGACGCAGCTTTGCATTCTTAATGAATTGCTTTCGTCCCTTGTCACGCAGAATACTGATAGCTGTTTCGACATCACAAATGCTATCCGGTCGCTTGAGTTCGTCGACATATCCCAATGCCCAGAGCAATACCCAATAGTCTTCATAACGCCAGACAAATTGAGTTTTTGTGTGCGTGTCAGGGTTCGGGTCAGTGAGGAATTTCTTTTCCCGGGGCGTAAATGCGTCCATCAGTTCAAAGTCGTTTATGAGTCGATCAATGATTTCCTGTTCCAGTCCTTCGCCTTTCACCGCCACAATGCATAAAGCCATCGCCCGGATTGCCACTTCCTCGGTGGTCCGACGTGTCGAGTTGGCTTCCGTGTCAATCGTTGGCAGGTGTGCGATCACGGGGACGTTTTCCGCTTTCAGTATCTCCAGGGAACGCAATTTTCTGGCTTCTGCTTCCTGGGGATCCGCTTCGTTTTTTGAACAGCTGAAATTAATCATTATTAGAACTACCAGTAATGCAGATTGAGAAAGGGACATGATCTTGAAATCGATTGTACTGCAGTGGTGTTATTGATTGAGAACATGATCGCGACAGCAGGGAAGTCTGCTGGAATCACTCTAACGAAATAACATTCCCAGTCCAAAACTGATACCGAGATGAACGAGCATGAAGATGCCGCCAATGGTAAAGGAACGTTTGATTTCAATTCCGAATAAGGCAGAAACAATGACACCCACCAGGACGGCTCCAACGGCTGCTGCCACCAGGACTCCAGAAAGGCCGATGGCCAAAACCAGTGCATAGGCCAGCAGATTAGTTCCAATGGCTGCACCCAGTGCCACCAGGACCGCCGTGAATAAGCTGACATCGGCGTCGTCCATGATTTTCAAAATGAGAATCAATGCAACAGCGTCCAGTAATACGACAATCATGGAATCAATTTTCTTAACAGGACCGAAGTTCGAGAGATATCTGTTCAAAACGGTAGACTGGACACATGGATGTATGTTGAGATGTGAGTCAAAAGATGTCAACGATCAATGAATTGTTTTCCCGATAATCAGGAGAGGATTGAAATGGAACGTGTCTTTTTATGAACTGGTGAGATCAGAAATCACCGCTTGACAAAAAACTAAATGATTAGTAAAAAGCGTCATCCGAGTGAAATTGCTCGACAGAAAAGGATTTTGACTCATGTATCAGGGATCGATGAGCGCCAGAAACTGCTTGCACCGCCAGTCTTCCTGTTATTCAGGCGGGAAACTGGTCTTGCGCAATCGTTCAGGCTTCACAGTCCTCGAATTACTGGTGACCTTTGGTATTATTACGACTCTGGCCAGCCTGATTCTGCCGGCGGTCAATTCAGCCCGCGAAGCAGCACGGCAGCTGCAATGCAAAAATCAGTTGAAACAAATCGGCCTGGCGTTGCACTCTTATCATGACGGTTATCGTTGCCTGCCTGCCGGCTGGCAATGGGAGCGTACAAATCATGCAGCGTATGGCTGGGCTGTTCCGTTGTTACCCTACCTGGAACAGCGGGCGGTTTACGAACAGGTTGATCGCAATCAGGTGTTGTCCCATGTTTCCAATACAGCTGCCTGCGAAACCGTCATCGTGAATTTTCTGTGCCCGTCTGATATCGTTGATCCGACTTTCATGTTATATCAGGAACACGCATTATCCGTTTCCCAGACTCCGATTATCAAGCTGCCAACAGCCAGTTATGTCGGTGTGTTCGGGACCCTGGAAGCCGATGACAGCATTCCGGCTCCACCCGGGGACGGGACCTTTCTTGAATCGGTACCAGTTTCATTTCGTCAACTGCAGCGTGGTCTGACTCACACCATCATCGTGGGGGAACGAACCATGTCCATGGTCCCTTCGACCTGGCTGGGAGTGGATTCGTACGGCGAAGATGCTGCCTGCCGCCTGGTGGGCAGTGCCATTACAAAACCGAACTGTAAAGTCTGTGATGAATGTGAATTTTCCAGCCGTCATCCCGGCGGTGTGAACTTCCTCTGGGCAGACGGGCATGTCAGCCTGCTTTCAGAGTCGCTTGATACAAGTACCTACCAGCAACTTTCGCGCAGAATGGCGCTATAAAAAAATCGTATAAGAAGTGTCTACCCGCCAACGCCACGATTGGCTTCGAACAGGACGGCTTGTCTGAAGTCGAATCGAAAGAAAGGAAATGTGTGATGCCGAAATTACATCTCACAAAATGCGAACTGGAAGTGATGGATGTTGTCTGGCGAAAAGGCCGCGCAACGGTTCAGGATGTGGTAGACTCTCTGGAACGCCCCCTGGCGTATACGACCGTGATGACCACTCTGAAGATTCTGGATGAACAGCGCGACGTGCTCCGTAAAAAGAAACAGGGTAGAGCCTATGTTTACGAACCTGCTGTTTCCCGCGAGGAAATCAGCAGCAGCATGGCCGCCGATCTGACGCAGCGACTGTTTGGCGGTTCCGTCAAATCATTCGTGCTCAGCCTGGTGGAAAGTGATTCGATGTCTCAGTCAGACATCGAAGAATTGAAACAGGCGATCGAATCTCTGGAGAAAGAGGCATGACATCCACACAGTTTCTGGAACTGGTCGTATCGCTTTCCGTCCAGGTGTCTGTTGTGATCATCATCGCTCATTGGCTGGGCAAGCTGGTCAACAGCGAACGCGCGCAGTGCCGCCTCTGGACGGTCTGTTATGTCGTCCTGCTGATGCTGATCTTTGTGGCGGTTCTGTTTCCCCATCCGCGTTTTTTTCAGCCCTGGGCTTCAATTGATTCTCAGAATGCCTCTACGATCGTCAGTCTTGAAATGCAGGCGGGACGCGTTCTGTTTTTTATCTGGCTCTCGGGAACCACACTCTCATTGCTGGTTTTCCTGTACCGGGCAGTGCAGGTCAGTACGTTTCTGAAATCCTGTCAGAGTGTCGATCCGCAACAGTATGTTTTTGCCGAGAGTCTCCATGATTTGAACGGGAATCACGGCGGTAATCCAAGATCCCAGGTCAAACTGTTATCCAGCGATCGTCTGAAAACGCCCTTTTGTTCTCAGTTTCATCGCCCCTATATTGTGGTACCGAAATACCTGCTGGAATTTGACACGCAGAAAATCAATTTCATTCTGCGCCACGAACTCGAACATCTGAAAACGGGACATCCGCTGCAGTTATTCCTGCAGCGTCTGGTGGAAACCATTTTCTGGTTTCATCCGATGGTCTGGTGGGCCTCTCAGGAATCATCGCTCAGGCGTGAATATGCCTGCGACGAAGCCGCCATCGATTCACCTCAGGAAATCGCGCAGTACCTGCGAACTTTATTAACCATTATTGAGTATGGAGCTTCGCAGCAGGATGAGTCACCTACACCCCTGGCGTTCGGTCGCGGTAAAAGTATCATCGCGCATCGAGCCCGTCGATTAACGGAGATTGCCAGAAACCATCGGATGCCTCGCCCTTTCGAAATCTCTGGAACGAAGGCCTGTTGCAGCCTTGTCTGCATTGCAGCTTTCATCGGGATGATCTGGTTGCCCGTTGATGTGCTCGCTTCACCACGTGCGAACTGGTCTCCCTGGCCTTCGTGGACAGCCGGTGCATTGCATGACTTTGGTTTTTCACCCAACGATTTCGACGTCTACAGCCGCCATACCGAACTGCATGAGCTTCTGATAGAGCGCGAGCCGCTAACAATCCGATCCAGAGCACACCAGATGATGCGTCGCGAATAAGAAAAAAATTTATCGGGAACTACTAAAAAACTAGGAATACGTGACTGTCTGATAAGACAGGCAGAGCATCGTTTCCTGCACAGTGTAGAAAAATTTAACCTTAATTACTAAAAAATTCGGAATTCGATCTGCTGATTTCAGGGATGATATTACAAAAGGGAAGAATGTTTATGTCTAAGTTAGTTTTACCTGCCGAACCGGTGTTAAATCTGTCAGGAAAGAAAATAGAGGAAACAACAGGATCAGTGCAGGGCGTCGGCATGCATTCCGGTCTGCTGTCAACGATTCACAATATCGGGGATTCGATTCATCGCTGGTCGGGACGTTATAGCGTATTAGCAACGATCTTTGTCATTACACTTGGTTATCTGTTCTTACTGCGGACGGTAATGGTCGTAACTTATACCAGTCTGGATAAAGTGACGATCTGGCAGGAACTCCAACTGTTATTTGTGGGTTTGCAGTACGATGTGCTGGTGGCGCTCTGTTTTGTGATTCCGCAGTTGATTCATATCACATTTCTGTCAGAGCGCAGGTTGAAGGGGCGGATGAATCGTCTTCTACTGGATCTGACCTGGATCATCGCATTTCTGTTTCTCCCGTTTTTCTGCATTACGGAATATGTCTTCTTTGACGAATTTCAGTCGCGGCTGAATTACATTGCTTTTGAATACATCGTTTATCCCTCCGAAGTCTGTTGCAACATCTGGGAATCCTACCCGTTGATCGAGTTGCTGGCGCTGGTAGTACTGTGTGGTATCAGCTGCTGGATTCTGTTGCGTAAGAATTTCCATGCCCAGGTCGCGACATCCATGCCCTGGCAGAAACGTTATGGAATCTTCTTCAGTTGCCTGGCTGTCATCGCCATTCTCTGGTCATCCACCAGTGCTGAGAGTCGACAGGTTTCTCGAGATCGCATTGTTAATGAATGCTCATGGAATGGCTTATACAGCTTTGTGTATTATGCCTGGACCTGCCGCTTTGACTTTAACAAAAATTACATGACGATTGCTGATGCGGAAGTCAAACAGAGATTAAGACAGCAGATTGTCTCTGACGGGGATGACTTGAAACAATTCTCGAATAATCCCGTGGACCGCGTGATTCAGACAGGGCAACCTGAGCAGGATTATAATGTCGTTTTGATTCTGGAGGAGAGCCTGGGATCTGACTTCATCGGAGCGCTGGGAGACAAACGCGGATTGACTCCTCACTTCGATGAATTGACGAAGCAGGGACTGCTGTTTGATAACTTTTATGCCACCGGTAACCGGACCGCGCGGGCTCTGGAAGCGGTGATGACTTCCATGCCTCCCATTCCGACCGAATCGATCCTCAAGCGGGATCACTCGGAGCATGTCTATACACTGGCAAATGTGCTCGCCGGTCGAGACTATGAGAGACTCTTTATGACAGGCGGACGCGGGCTGTTTGATGGCGTACGTTCTTTTATGAGAGCCAATGGCTTCAACCATTTTATTGAACAGTCAGATTTTCATGATCCGATCTTTGCAAATGCCTGGGGGGTCAGCGATGAGGACCTGTTTCATAAGGCTCTGACAGAACTGGATGGTCTGGCAAAGTCCGGTCGGCCGTTCTTTGCCACCATTCTCACGGTTTCCAATCATCGACCTTATACTTACCCTGAAGGTCGCATTCCTGAGAATGAGCAGACACGTGAGAACGCGGTGAAATATGCAGACTGGGCACTCGGTTATTTTTTTCGTGAAGCCCAATCACATGATTTCTATCAGAATACCATTTTTGTTGTCATGGGGGATCACGGAGCCCGTGTTTCCGGCAGCCAGCTGTTTCCCATGAGTTCTTACCGGGTGCCGGTATTGCTGATTCAGCCTGAGGGAAAAGCAGCGGGGACGCGCTGCAGCACACTGGCCTGTTCGCTGGATATCGCGCCGACCATCATGGGACGACTGGGCAGCGACTATCGCTCGGTCTTCTTCGGTTACGATGTCCTGCAGGCAGATCCCAGGCGGGGACGGGCCATCATGCAGCATAATCATGATGTCGCATTACTCGATTCACAAAATCGCATGGTCGTGCTGGGGTTCGGGAAGTCATCAGCAGGCTTTCAACTGGATCGCGCCACGCATCAACTCAATCAACAGAAAAATCCCGATCAGGAGATGCTGCACAATGCCGTGGCATTCTTCCAGGCCGCGTTTGAACTGTATTATTCCGACCGCTGGTATCCAGATCCACAAAACAGCCCGCAGAAAGATCCAGGTATTTAATTCAAGAATCTACAATTGAATCTCTGGTCCGGAGTGAAACATTGACTCCTGATTGTTGGTGTCTGCTACGACAGCTTCGTTTCACTCGCACCTTTAATGGAGCACCTGTCAGTGCTCCTTTCCTCACATTCCCTCTCTTGATCTTACTTCGCTTGTCAAGACACCTCACATCTCTGCTTAAAACACACGATGAATCAAACTCGGACGCTGAAATTACAGACATACTGTGCAGGCAGCCTGATCTCAGGACGCATCTTTCTGCTGTCCGTGTGTCTGCTTGCGCTGTCTATGCTGTCGGGCTGCGTTTCGACAAACCATTCCACCAGTGGGAAATGGTTGCGATCGCCTCTGCAGCGCTCACAAGCGATTTCGAGCGATGTCAGGTCGGATGATCAGCACAAGCGAGAGCAAACCGCTGCCGAAGCGGGTGAAGAGTTTGAATTGTCTATATTGAGGGGAGACGATCCGGCCGGTTCAGACTGGATTGATTCCACCCGCGGAGTATTGAACCAAAACAGGCAGATTGATGAAACACTGCCCGACGCCTTGCCTGCATCTGTAGTTGTGACCGGTTTTCTGTCGGAAGAACCTCTGGGGGACTTTGGCTGTGATAGTTCGACTTTCGAATCGGAAAGGGCGAGTGAGCGGCTGACACTCTGGAGCAAAGTCAAAGTGGATCATGCTAATTATTACTCGAAAGAGTCATTGGCCTGGCTGGCGGGCGGGTTCGGCATCGGCGCGATTATGGCGAATACCTCATTGGATGGCGGCATTCAGAATCACAGCCAATCCAGTGTACTCAGTGCCTCGTCCGATGAATGGCTGCACGGATTACATGCGCAGAAAGAATTGGGCAACGGTCGTTATACTATTCCGCTGTTTGCTGCTGCCTGGGTAGCGGGAGCCATGTTTGAAACAATCCCGCTTGTGAATCGGACCGGGGAATGGGGGGAACGCTCGCTTCGTGCGATGATTGTCGGCACACCCCCGATGCTGGCCATGCAGTTAGCCACCGGTGCCTCGCGTCCGGGGGAAACCACTGCGAATGCAAAGTGGAAGCCCTTCCAGGACAATAACGGTGTCAGCGGCCACAGCTTCATGGGAGCCATCCCGTTTCTGGCTGCCGCCAAAGTGACCGATAAACCTTTACTCAAACTGGCGTTCTACGCCGGTTCCACGCTGGTGCCTCTCTCCCGCATCAATGACAATCGGCATTACCCCTCACAGGTATTTCTCGGCTGGTGGATGGCGTGGATCGCCACCAACGCCGTCGATGCGACACAAAATCCGGATCGTCACTGGAGTGTCTACCCGATTTCCTGGTCAGGGGTCAGTGGTGTGGGCTTTGAATACAACTGGTAGTCGGGGAGCGGCTCTATGGCCCGACAGTCATAGTCGCGGTCACATGAGTTTTCTCCAGAATGTAATGTAGCTGTTGAGTTGATTATAAAAAGGTTTACTGCCATTACAGGGGTAATAGATTGGTGAGTAGAAAGACAGGATTCGATCAGAGGTTTGTTCGGAGACAGTGCCAAAATGATTGATCAGGTAGGCGTAAGCCGGTCCGATGCTCAGAACGTAAGTCAGTGCCAGCAGTAAGGTGAGCAGTCCGCAGTAACAGACGCCCCTGAAGAGAATACGTCGGTCAATCAGGAAGAAAGTGAACATGACGGTTACCGTCGTTTGAGTTTCACACTATAAATCATTCCAATCGCACAACCTATGATCGCACACACTGGCATGCCGTTCAAGATAAAAAAACGTGTATAGCCGGCGGTGACCTTACTTCTGAGGAAGCTGTAATACGGATCCTGTTGTGCCAGCATGGGGGCCAGGACGCAGGCACCCAGAAAATAGCCGATCAGCAGGCCAATGATCGCTCCGACAATCGAATGCTTCAACATACCCCGAATTTTGACCTCGCCGAACCGCAACGCAAACAGATAGGCCAGTATCCCGCCCAGGAGAGGTCCAATAACAGGTAGGCGGACTCCACTTTGAAACCGGATCATCGGTCCGGTTTCCATCCAGGAATAGCTGCCGATAATCGCTTCCAGTAACAGTCCCAGAATCACACCGCAAAAAGCAGCGATCCACTGATTCACATCCACCGATTCAATTGACTTGCGTTTCGTCACGTTTACTGTTCCAGCTCAAATAAGTTATCTCTCTTTAATTAATGTCGGCAATCATGTGCAAGTGAGACAATTTTTTCGCTTTCAACGGACAATCGGTTAAACTGATAGAAACGGGTAACTGATAAATCCGATCCGAGGAACATTACATGATCGAAGAAAACAGAGTACAGGCAACGGCTCCTCCACAGATTCACTGGCGTCGCATGTATCTGATATCGATCGGAATGATCCTGATCGCCGTCGGTATTGCCTGGCAGTTCAAACTGCTGCCGCCGTTCGCATCCGCTCTGCCCCGACAAAACGCAATCATGGTCATCGCCCCCTATCGGCATCTGGGGACCTGGGTCTTTGATGACAGTTCCGCAGGCCTGGTGCAGGAACCGTTTGTGGCCGGCGTACCGGAAATGATCGATGTGATCGTCAAAGACATTCCCGATGCCGACAAAGGATTCCGCCTGCTGTTCTCGGCAAAGCCGTTTCCCCAATATCAGAAAAAACTCATCTGGCTTCGCGGCGCTGGAGGGGGTAACTACTATCGCTTGGAAGATTCTGACATGGAAGGCTGGATCTGTCCGGCCATGTTCAAATATTACGAGACCGCCCCCAAAGAACTCTACGTCAAAGCCGAACCCATGAAATGAACATGACAGGCGCGCCCGGCCTCCCTTTTTGGTGTCACTCTCAATTCCGGCAGAGCAGTCGTTTGACGAAAGCACTGAACCCCTACTATATTAGGATCACTCAGCCCCCGTAGCTCAGTTGGATAGAGCAATGCTTTCCTAAAGCATAGGTCGCAGGTTCGAACCCTGCCGGGGGTATGTTTTCTCAGGAAATGCTCATTCTGCGTATTACTTCTCGCTAGACGAAGGAACAGATCTGATGCTCAAGTCGCTTTCCGTGTTTGCAGTCTGTCTCAGCACGCTCTGTTTTGTCTTAACCAGTTCGGTGCTCCAGGCGGAAGAGAAAGCCAAAAGTTATTACCTGATCGGGAATTCGCTGACCTGGGATACGGTTCCTTCATTACTGGAGGGAGATGTGCAGTGGCACGTTGATTGTGGCAAGAGCCTGCCTTACATCATGGCACACCCGGAGATGCCTTGTGTGAAAACGTCCACGCTCTGGCCTCAGGCACTCAAGGAAAAACAGTACGATCTGATCTCCGTGCAGACACACTATGGCGCAACGCTGGACGAAGATCTCGCCACGATTTCCAAATGGGTGGACATGCAGCCCAATGCGACCTTCATCATTCATACCGGCTGGGCACGAAGTAAGACCCGTGCTGAAGAATATGCCAGCAAAGAGGTCACCGGGAAAATGCAGCACAGCCCCGCTTATATGAAGGCGTTGCTGGTGGCTTTGCAGAAAAAATATCCTGAGCGAAAATTCAAACAGACCCATGCCATCGATCTGCTGGACCAGGTGAATACGGATATCAAAAACAACAAAGCGCCTTTCGATGAAATTACCGACATCTACCGCGATGCAATTCACATGAAAACCGATACCGGCCGCTACCTGATGCACAACGCCATGCGGCACGCGCTGGGACAACCCCGGTCAGACAAGGGGTACGAAAAAGTCGATCCCCAGGTGAAGCAGTACCTGAATCAGGTGCTGGATACACTCAAGTAAGAATCACTCAGAGACTTGATCAAACCGATGTGGCTGGCAGCTCGTCGATCAGGGTCTGCTTTTCCTCGTCTGTCAGGAATGAAGCTTCGAACGAGTTGCGGGCGAGTTTAATTAAGTCGTTTTGTGACAGATCGAAGGCGTGTTGAATCGCAGCGAAGTTTTCATTCACATAGCCGCCGAAGTAGGGGGGATCATCTGAATTGACGGTCACCAAGAGGCCCGCGTCCAGCATTTGTTTCAGGGTGTGTTCGTTCATCGTCTTAAAGACACGCAGTCGCACGTTGGAGAGCGGGCAGACCGTCAAGGGGATCTGTTCGGCGGCCAGTCGTTTGACGAGATCCGGGTCTTCCATGCAGCGCACGCCATGGTCAATGCGCTCTGCGTGCAGCAGATCCAGCGCTTCGGTAATGTATTCGGGGGGACCTTCTTCACCCGCGTGACAGACCACGTGATATCCCTGCTGGCGGGCCGCGTCAAAGACCTTCACAAACTGGGAAGGGGGATGTCCCAGTTCCGAAGAATCCAGACCCACGCCGATAAAATGGTCGCGGAAAGGGAGCGCCTGTTCCAGTGTCTCCATCGCTGATTCGGCAGAAAGGTGTCTGAGGAAACTCAGAATCAGCCTGGATGAGATGCCAAGTTGAGTCTGTCCGTCTTTCAAAGCCGCTGAGATTCCATGGACGATGGTTCCCATCGGGATCTCACGGGCGGTATGGGTCTGGGGATCGAAAAAGATTTCCGCATGTTTTACATTCTGCGAAGCGGCTTTTTTCAGATACGCCATTGTGAGTTCGTAAAAGTCTTCCTCACTGCAGACAACGCTCACCGAAGCATAATACAGGTCCAGAAACGACTGCAGATCGCTGAAATTGAATGCAGCCCGCATTTCTTCCACGGAGGCAAAAGGCAGGCTCATCCGGTTCTTTTCAGCCAGTTGAAATGCCAGTTCCGGTTCCAGGGTTCCTTCGATGTGCAGGTGTAGTTCTGCCTTGGGCAGGCGGGCGATAAACTCATCCATGGCTTCTCTCCGTCGTGAAAGGAATCTGCAGTCAGTGGTTGCTGGCGACATGGTAACTTGCGAACCTGGTTTGTCAACATCATGCCGAAGCCCGCCAGCCTTCGCATTCACCTGTCTCGATGCTAGGATAAAATACCAGTGAGAAACGGGAACCGTTCCCACGAGAATCATTCCGGTACACAACAATAAGGTCACTGCATGTTAAGAACAATTCTGTACTCGCTGGTACTGCTGGTTGTCAGTCTGCAGATACCTCTCCACGCGGCTGAATGGCAGGTTGGCGTCGCGCGAATTGACATCACACCTGCAAAAAAGATCTGGCTCGCCGGCTATGCGTCACGCACTAAACCCGCTGAAGGAACAACCCATCCCTTATGGGCCAAGGCACTCGTTTTTAAAGACGGGCAGGGAAACCGGGCTGCAATTGTCACCACCGATCTGATCGGTTTGACGCGCGAACTCTCCGATAGTGTCGGTGCCCGGGTGGCCCGGGAGACAGGAATGAGCCGCGAGCAGATTCTGCTCAATTCCTCACATACGCATTGTTCACCCGTCGTGCGCGGCTGTGCACCGCTGGCTTATGATTTCACTCCTGCCCAGCAGCAGGACGTCGATGACTATGCGAAGGTACTCGAAGATAAACTGGTCAAAGTCATCGTTACCGCCAGCAAATCGCTCAAACCGGCCCGGCTCAGTTACAGCGAAGACCGGGCCACATTTGCCATCAACCGTCGCGGTCGCATTAACCCGGATGGTCCCGTTGATCATACGGTACCCGTCCTTAAAATCAGCGATCCTGCAGGGAAGCTCCAGGCCGTTCTGTTTGGCTATGCCTGTCATAATACTACGCTGGCATATTTTGAGTTCTGTGGAGACTACGCCGGCTTTGCGCAGATCGAACTGGAAAAACAATATCCGGGCATCACCGCGCTGTTTTTGCTGGGCTGTGGCGGCGATGCCAACCCCGATCCCCGAGGCACCCGGGAACTGGCTGCGCAGCATGGACGTTCGCTGGCTTCAGCAGTCACGCGGGCTTTGGGGGCGCCGTTGAAGCCGGTTCGCGGTCCACTTACGGTGAAATTTCAACGGACCGATTTACCCTTTGTGAAACCACCCTCGCGCGAACAACTGCTGGCCCGACAGGGGCAGGGGGATATCTATTCTCAACGTCTGACAAAGCACCTGCTTAAACAACTCGAGCTGCAGCGCTCCATTCCTGACTCGTATCCGTTCTCTGCCCAGGTGATTGAGTTCGGCAGTGATCTGACACTCATCGGGCTCGGCGGTGAAACCGTAATTGATTACGCCATCCGTCTCCACGAGGAACTGGCGGGTCGACAGGTCTGGATTGCAGGCTACTGTAACGAAGTCTTCGCCTATGTTCCCTCGGAACGCGTCTTGAAAGAGGGAGGATATGAAGGCGGCGGAGCCATGAAATACTTCGGCATTCATGGGCCGTTTCAAACTGGTGTCGAAGACCGTGTGATTCAACTGGTTCATGCTCTGCTTGAGCCTTAAATCCATGTGTCTGTTTTTAGAAGGCTGATACCCTTCTGTAAAAAGCAAAAAACACTTGCTGTTCTCTCTTTCTTTTACGTAAGAACAGGGCTGATCAATGCGGGCTGTCTTTTCGGCAGGAAAGCAAATCCAGTCTGTCTAATCTGCACCGAACCAGTCCGTTCAGGCATTCCCCACGCGTATTCCCGGAAACAGTTCGTGTTCTGGTATGTTTTACTAACTGGTTATTATGTAGTTACTTAAAGTCGACCGCAGACAGCCTTTTGTTGTGACGAAAATCACAGACTTGAATTTTGGTATTGTCTCAAATAAAGACGTGGGAAATAATAGTAACGCTCGAAACATGATATTAGGTCCCTGACATTCCTGTGTGGCATGCCCTGAAAATGCTCGAGTCACGTCCACACGATAACCCCACTTTTACAATTAGGTGTTGGCCATGGACGGTCTGTTAAACAACCTCATTTCATTTTTATTTTGAATGAGGGAACTATCCCTGCGCCATGCGTGTCTGTTTGATACTGAAATTTCTGGACATAGTGAAAGGCTCTCGCACTTTAGAAAAATTACCCTTATCAAATTACCTCGAACTTATTGGCCAATAAATCGACGGGCAGGAATGCCACTCGTAACGCCAGGAGGAGGATTCCCATGGAAAATGGTCGATCAATCTTAAAACAAATCTCGAGTCAGCTGAATGCCGACTCATTTCTTCAGGAACACTGGCAGGGCTCCTTTGAGGAGTACCTCGATATTGTTCGGCAGGATCCCCGGGTGACGCGAACGGCGTTCCAGCGTGTCTATGACATGATCATGAGTTATGGAACCTACCCGGTCGAAGGCAAAAAAGGTCTGATCCGTTATCGCTTCTTTGACGATCCCGTCAATGACGGCAAAGATGGCATCTTCGGGCTCTCCAAGCCGCTGATGGAACTGGTCAACGTATTCAAGTCGGCTGCCCTCAAGTATGGCAGCGAACGCCGTGTACTGTTACTGCATGGTCCGGTCGGGAGTTCCAAAAGTACGATCGCCCGCCTGCTCAAGCAGGGGCTCGAACGCTATTCCCGTACTGAAGACGGCGCCCTCTACAGCTTCGGCTGGAAAGAGGAAGACGGTACGATCCTCTGGGATCCGATGAACGGTGATCCCCTGCAACTGGTGCCTCTCAAGAACCGCCAGGAAATCTGCGACTATCTGAATGCCGACCGTGATCCCGACAAAGATGCCGGTTACGGAGTGGAAATCACAGGCGAAGTCTGCCCGCTCAGTCGCTTTATCTTTAATGAGCGACTTGAAAAAGCCAACGGCGACTGGACCAAAGTCATGGATCAGATCGTGGTGAAACGCATCACCTTCTCCGAGCAGGATCGGATCGGCATTGGTACTTTCCAGCCAAAAGACGAGAAGAACCAGGATTCCACCGAACTGACCGGCGATATCAACTATCGCAAAATCGCTCAGTACGGCAGCGAAAGCGATCCGCGTGCGTTTAACTTCGATGGCGAATTTAACGTCTCCAATCGCGGACTGATTGAATTTATCGAAGTCCTCAAACTGGACGTCGCGTTTTTGTACGACCTTTTGGGGGCTTCACAGGAGCACAAAATCAAGCCGAAGAAATTCGCACAGACTGATATCGATACCGTGATTATCGGCCACACGAACGAGCCGGAATACCGTCGACTCCAGTCCAACGAATTCATGGAAGCCTTGCGCGACCGTACGGTGAAAATTGATGTGCCGTATGTCACGAAGCTCAGTGAAGAAGTGAAGATTTACGAGAAGGACTACAATACCAAACGGGTTCGCGGTAAACACATCGCCCCGCATACGCTGGAAATTGCCGCAATGTGGGCAGTGCTCACACGACTGGAAACTCCCAAGCATCACGGACTGACATTAATCCAGAAGATGAATCTGTACAACGGGAAATCCCTGCCAGGCTTCACCACCGAAAATGTGGAACAGCTGCGCAAGGAAGCCAAGTCAGAAGGATTGTTTGGAATTTCTCCCCGCTATGTGCAGGATAAAATCTCGAACGCCCTGGTGGTCAACTCGCATAGTTCCAACCTGAATCCGTTCATGCTGCTCAATGAACTGGAAGAAGGGCTGAAGCATCATTCTTTGATTGCCAACGATGACATGCGTGATCATTACCGGCAGCTCATCACCGTGGTGAAGGAAGAGTATACCGATATCGTGAAAAACGAAGTTCAGCGTGCGATTGCTGCCGACGAGGAAGCACTCACGCGACTGTGTGGTAATTATCTCGATAACGTGAAAGCGTACACGCAGAAAGAACGTGTGAAAAACAAATTCACCGGCGAATATGAAGAACCGGATGAACGCCTGATGCGTTCTATTGAAGAACGAATTGATATTCCGGACACCAGGAAAGACGATTTCCGTCGTGAAATCATGAACTACATTGGTGCCCTGTCACTGGACGGCAAATCGTTTGACTACAAAACCAATGATCGTCTGCAGAAGGCCCTCGAAATGAAACTGTTCGAGGATCAGAAGGATACGATCAAACTGACGAGTCTGGTTTCGAATGTCGTTGATTCCGAAACGCAGGAAAAGATCGACATTGTCAAAGCGCGGCTCATTCGAAATTACGGTTACGACGAAGAGTCTGCGACAGACGTCCTGCAGTACGTTGCCAGCATTTTTGCTCGCGGCGATACCAAAAAGAACAGCGACGCCGCCTGATCTCTGATTTCGTCTGAAAAGAATTAAACTAACCCAGAATAAGAAGGAATTACATGAGAGCCGACTCACTCTGATTCCCTGTTCTGAAAGGGGCTCGATACCATGGTACGAAGAATAGATCGTGACCAGCAACGGTTCGATAAAATTATAAAAGGGAAGGTCCGACAACAGCTCCGGAAATACATCAATCATGGTGAAATGATTGGTCGCAAAGGCCGCGAGACCGTCAGTATCCCTGTTCCCAATATTGAGATCCCCCATTTCCAGCACGGCGAAAAAGGGAGCGGCGGTGTCGGACAGGGAGAAGGCGAAGTCGGTCAGCCCATCGGTCGCGGCAAAGGGGACGGAGACGGTCCCGGTCAGGCTGGCAATGAACGCGGACAGCATATTCGCGAAGTCGAATTAACGCTTGAGGAACTGGCCGACATGCTCGGCGAAGCACTGGAACTCCCGCGGATTGAACCCAAGGGGGAAGATGCCCTTACTTCTCAGAAAGACCGCTATACCTCGATCCGGCCGACAGGCCCGGATTCGCTGCGTCATTTTAAGCGCACTTACAAACGGGCACTCAGACGGATGATTGCCACAAATAATTACGATCCCAAAGATCCGTTTATCGTTCCCACTAAAGATGACGAACGCTTTCGCAGCTGGAAAACCGTTTCCGAGCCGCATACGAATGCCGCGGTCATCTATATGATGGATGTCTCCGGATCAATGACCGACGTGCAGAAAGAAATTGTCCGCACGGAAGCCTTCTGGATCGATACCTGGCTCAAGCGGCAGTATGACGGCATTGAACGTCGTTATATTGTGCATGACGCTGTTGCTCATGAAGTGGATGAGGATACGTTTTACCGCGTTCGAGAGAGCGGCGGGACGCGTATCTCATCCGCTTACCGGGCTGCCGACCACATTATCAAACGCGACTTTCCCCCCTCCCAATGGAATATTTACTGTTTTCAGTTTTCAGATGGAGACAACTGGGGAGAAGACAATACGGACTGTATCGAAAATCTCAAACAGAATCTGTTTCCGATCTGTAATTTGTTCTGTTACGGGCAGGTCCGCAGTCCGTATGGATCGGGGGATTTCATAAAAGAACTCCGTAAAGTGGAAGAGGAGTTCGATAACCTGATCCTCTCGGAAATAGATGATAAGGAAGCGATTTACGGTTCCATCAAAACATTCCTGGGAACAGGCAAGTAAAAACTGTTGTGATTTACAGCAGCCAGTCAGCGTATCATTTCACTGACAACACGAGCTGACGGAGAATCTTATGGTAGTGACAACTTACCGACCTTTGCCGCAAGAGTTAAGCGATATCCAGCAGGAGATGGAACAGCATGCGCTCGATTACGGCCTGGACTTCTTCAAAACCATCTTTGAAGTCCTGGACTATGAAGAGCTGAGCATGTTCGCCGCGTATGGCGGGTTTCCGGTTCGGTATCCACACTGGCGGTTCGGGGCACAGTATGATGAGTTGATGAAAGGGTACTCCTACGGCTTGCAGAAAATCTACGAAATGGTGATCAACACCGATCCCTGCTACGCCTATCTGCTCAGCGCGAATGATATCACCGACCAGAAACTGGTGATTGCCCACGTATACGGTCACTGCGATTTTTTTAAGAACAATGCCTGGTTCTCACAAACCAATCGAAAAATGCTGGACCAGATGGCCAACCATGCCACCCGCATGAATCGCCATATTGACAATTATGGCTACGAAGTGGTTGAGACATTCATCGATACCTGTCTCTCGCTGGAAAGCCTGATCGATCCGTATGCGCCCCACATCCGCAGAACACAGAAAACGGAAACCCGGGAAGAAACGAAGAAACGGACTGACGAAGAAAACGAGAGTACCGGCGGACGCTTTCCGGCCAAGTATTATATGGATCGGTACATCAATCCCGAGGATGTCCTGGAGGAAGAAGCCAATCAGAAAAGGCAGAAAGCGCGGGAACTCTCCGACCAGCTCAAGTTTCCCAAAGAGCGGATGCGGGATGTCCTGTACTTTCTCATTCAGTATGCGCCCCTGGAAGACTGGCAGCGGGATGTGCTGACCATCATCCGCGATGAAGCCTGCTACTTCGCGCCCCAGGGACAGACGAAAATTATGAATGAAGGCTGGGCCAGTTTCTGGCATTCCACCATCATGACCCGACATGGTCTGACGGATGAAGGGCTCATTAACTACGCCGACCATCACAGTGGCACGATGGCTACCAGCCCGAATCGCCTGAATCCCTACAAACTGGGGATTGAACTGCTCAAGGATATCGAAGAACGCTGGAATAAAGGGCAGTTCGGACCGGAATACGAGAACTGCACCGACATGTATCAGAAAGAACACTGGGATCAGGATCTCGGCTTAGGTCGAGAAAAAATCTTCGAAGTCAGAAGGATTCATAATGACATTACCTTTATCGATACCTTCCTTACTCCCGAGTTCTGTTACAAACAGAAAATGTTCTCCTTTGCCTTTAATGATTCCAACAAAACTTATGAAATTCAGTCACGAGAATTTCAGCAGATCAAGCAGCAGCTGTTGAGCAGCCTGAGCAACCATGGACGCCCGGTTATTTATGTGCAGGATGCGAACTATAAAAATCGAGGTGAACTCTACCTGGAACATGAGTATCTGGGGGTAGAACTCAAGCTCGATTATGCCCAGGATACACTGGTCAACCTGCATGCCATCTGGAAACGTCCCGTGAATATCGAAACCGTCGTGGATGATCGTCCCACGATTCTGAGCTACGACGGTAAAAAACACTCCACGAATTCCTAAGAGAAAACATAAGATCCTCGTCAGGAGGATTTCACTATGACTGTATTAAATCAACTCAATCATGAACTGATTCAACTGGTCGGCTTTCATTCTGCACAGCCTCGCACGGTAACGCTCGCTGCGAAAGGTAAAATCGAACTCATGCTCGATTTTACCTCAGTCGATACCATGAGCTGTTCCTTTCAGGAAATCCGCGTCAATGTCCCTGCGCTGACACAGGCCACGTTCGATAAACTCAAAGAATGGGGACAGAAGCTCTGTCAACGGATCACTTATCTGCTCGAAAACATTGGTCCGCTGGAATACGATGAGGACGCAGGCCAGGTGCTCATTCGATCGACGCCTCCGGACCAGAAACCGGCCGGCACCCGGTTTTATGAAGTGATTCTGTCCTCCCACGCGAACGGCAATTTCAGTCTCAAACGCTTTGAGTCTCAAAAAGGTCAGACCGGTCGGACCCAGGTCGATTTACAGGTGACTCACGAGGTTCTCAAAAAGCTCGTCGAAGACCTCGTAAATACGGTTCCATAAACTCCGGTTTAACCTCATCAAGAGACGAAATCCAGTAGAACACCTCAGGTACCAGTGACCTGAGGTGTTTTCTCTTTTCAGGATAGGTCCACGTTGTAAATTCAGATTTCGTGCTTGACGAACGGTGTTTTATATGTAAAATCTTATTTCATGAGTAAAACATTAGAGCGAACCGAATCTAGATTATCATACCGGGTACCGGCTCTGGAAAAGGGACTGGAAGTACTGGAGCTCCTGTCGGGGATCTCTCAGCCACTCTCTTTAACGGACATTGCAGAGCGACTGGGACGCACCAAACAGGAGCTGTTCCGGGTCATGGCCTGTCTGAATGAGCAGGGCTACCTGATCCGGGATGCCAATCAGGGCTACCGCATGAGTACCAAGCTGTTTGAGCTGGGGGCGAAACATGCTAGCACGGAAGCTTTGATTGCCCGGGCCACGCCTCACATGGAATCACTGACAAATGAACTGAATGAATCCTGTCATTTGAATCTGGTTGTTCGCAATAAGATGCTGGTGATCGCCCGTGTGGACTGTGATGCCGATGTTTCCCTGGCAGTCCGCATCGGTGCCAGCTTCAAATTACACGAACGCAACAGCGGCCATGTTGCGCTGGCGTTTCATACCGCTGATCAGCGTCAGAAATACTGGGAGCAGTCAGATCAGCCGGCAGGGCAGATCAAAAAGTGGGAAAGCGAGTTTGCCAGCATCAGGCAGTCCGGTTTCCGCACGATGGAAAGTACGCTGATTGTCGGCGTTCAGGATACCGCGACACCAATACTCGGCGCGGATGGCAGACTGCTGGCAGTCTTATGTGTTTCCCATATCCTGCGAGTGGGCGAAGCGGATGAAAGCGCCCGTATTTCTTCTGCCATGCTGGAGTGTTCACAGGCAATATCCAGTGAGTTCGGGCCGACCATGATCAGTCAACTGGATGCCCCTGCCCATGGCGTCAAATCAACATAACAGGTGAATTGAACGGAGTTTTCATGCTAGATCAGTCAACGCGAGACCAGGACTTTCCCAGTTTGGGGGAACGCGTCTACTTAAATACGGCGGCAGAAGGCATTCCTCCGTTATCTGTCGGGAATGCATTTCAGCAGTATTTTCAGGATAAACTGCTGGGCATGGATGGCAGAAAGTTGCATGAAACGCAGTGGGATGCAGCAAAAGAACTGCTGGCTCAGATGTACGGTTTGAGTTCTGAAGAAGTCAGCATCTGCTCCTGCAGCTCAGAGGCCTTCAATCTTGCTTACCAGGCACTGCAGCTGAAAACGGGTGATGAAATCATTGTCAGCGATCTGGATTTTCCTGCCAGTTATACTTATGGACTACAGCAGAGCTGTCCGGCGACCGTGAAGGTCTGGAAGTCTCGCGACTGGGAGCTGCACCTCGAAGATCTGAAATCGCTGCTCAGCGAAAAAACCAGGGTCGTCAGTATTTCGCTGGTCAGTTTTTTCAATGGATATAAAATTCCCCTGCAGGATGTGATTCAGACCATTCGTGCGAACTCTTCTGCGTTGATTGCGCTGGACGTGACCCAGGCTTTGGGCCGGATCCCGCTCGATCTGACAGACATCGATTTAATCGTCAGCAGTACTCACAAGTGGATTCTCGCATCGCATGGCGGCGGACTGGTCGGAGTTCCTTCCGCCAAAGCCCGGGATTGGACGGTTCCTGCAGGCGGCTGGTTCAATCTGAAAGATGCCTTCGGCGATCAGCGTTTCGAAGGGGCAGAAAGTCTGCCGGGCGCTGCCAGCTTTACCGTGGGCATGCCCAATTATCCCGCCGTCTATGCGATCAGGGCAGCGCTGGATTACATTACTTCGACGGGCGTCGATGAGATCAATCGGGCAGCGACACCACTGGTAGAAGCCTGTCTCGCAGGGCTGAAAGAAACCTCCGTTGAATTGATCTCGCCCCGCAGTACTGAGCATCTGGCAGGGATTATTGCCTTTCGACACCCCGATGCTGAACGTATTTATCAGCATCTGCACAGTAAACAGATTCACCCCATGTACCACGCAGGACGCATCCGCGTGGCCTTGCATGGTTATAATACGATGGAAAATGTAGAGACGTTCCTGAGTGAATTAAATCACGCACTCGCGAAGAGTTTTGTTGGAAATTAGGTGGTTTATGGCTACCAGGCGTTTAAAAAGTCGCTGAGAAACTGTTTTAAGTCGGTATTTTTGCTGACTTCTGGACCAGAGAACATATAATAGAGGTAAGACATAAGCTCATTCTTCAAAAGTTCTTACCTTCACTCAATAGCCGCTCATTGTTGGTGTGAGAGACTCTCGCTCCACTGATTCAATGTGTGGTTCCTACCTGAAACTGCTGGGAAAAATCATGAAGATGTCTGCTCGTTTACGAGATTGTTTCTGTACTTTCGTAAAACAGGGTTCATGCGGAGTATTAATCGTTCTCGCTGCTGTGAGTGTCTCTCCACTTCAGGCTGCCGAGAAAGCACCCGACCAGCAACAGATCCAGTTTTTTGAAGCAAAAATCCGTCCCCTGCTGATCAAGCACTGCTATGACTGTCATGGCGAGGATACGCAGGAATCCGGTTTGCGCGTCGATACGTTCAAAGGCATCGCCGAGGGAGGCAAAGCAGGCTCCCTGATCGTGCCCGGCAAACCGGAGCAGAGCCTGTTGATCACCGCCGTCAACTATCAGTCCAATGATCTGCAGATGCCTCCCGACGAAAAAATGAGCAAAGAGGAAATCGCCGATCTGACGAACTGGGTCAAGATGGGCGCACCTTATCCCAACGCCGATTTAAGTCTGCTGCGTGCCCCCAGCGATAAGGGTAAATACGATCTGGAAAAAGAACGTGAGTTCTGGTCGTTCCAGACGGTGAAAAAACCGGCGCTGCCTGAAGTCAAACAGAAGTCATGGGTCAAAAATCCGATTGATCAGTTTATTCTGCAGCAGTTGGAGCAGGCGGGATTGACGCCAGCCCGTCCTGCAGACAAACGCACGTTGATTCGGCGGACCACCTTTGATCTGACCGGCCTGCCTCCGACGCCCCAGGAAATCGAAAACTTTCTGAACGACTCCTCTCCCGACGCCTTCGAAAAAGTGGTGGATCGTCTGCTGGCTTCACCCCATTACGGCGAACACTGGGCGCGCCACTGGCTGGACGTCGCCCGTTATGCCGACTCCAATGGCCTGGACGAGAATGTGGCGTATGGGACCGCATGGAAATATCGCGACTATGTTGTGAATGCGTTGAATAAAGACAAGCCCTACGATCTATTCCTCAAAGAGCAGCTTGCCGGTGATTTGCTGGAGCCAGCGAAAGATGTTGTCGAACGCAATGAGCGTTTGACAGCCACCGGTTTCCTGTTATTAGGTCCGAAAGTTCTAGCCGAAGTCGATAAAACCAAAATGGAAATGGACATCATCGACGAGCAGATCAATACGATTGGCGTCTCGCTGATGGGCATGACACTCGGCTGTGCCCGTTGCCATGATCACAAATTCGATCCGATTTCAGCGAACGATTATTATGGTCTGGCGGGGATCTTGAAAAGCACCAAAATCATGGAGAGTTACAAGACAATTGGCCGCTGGAACGAAAACTCGCTCGCGACAGAAGCGGAACTGAAAGTACAGGCAGACTGGGATCAGAAGATCAAGGCAGAAGAAGATCAAATTGCCGCGCTGGTCAAATCAGAAAATGAACGGCTCCAGACAGAGGGGGGCAAAGACTTTAAGCTGCCCAAGAAGCCGGAAGCCTCTTATTCCAAAGAGGTCCAGGCAAAATTGAAAGCGCTGCGCGACCAGGTTGCATCACTGAAAAAAGAACGGCCTGAAGTTCCCACAGCAATGGGAGCAGCCGAACGGGAGACCACCGACGTTCCCATCCATATTCGTGGCAGTCATCTGACGCTGGGGGAAACTGTGCCCCGCCATGTCCCTGTTGTTCTGAGCCAGCAGCCACAGAATCCGTTTCCTGAAAAACAGAGTGGTCGTCTGAAGTTAGCAGAATGGCTCACCAGCAGAGAGCATCCTTTAACCTCACGCGTGATCGCGAACCGGGTTTGGCGCTGGCACTTTGGCAAGGGAATTGTCGCTACGCCGGATAACTTCGGAAAACTGGGAGCCAAACCAACCAATCAGCCTCTACTGGATTGGATGGCCGTCACGCTGATGGAGGAAGGCTGGTCCCTGAAGGAACTGCATCGTCTGATTCTGCTCTCCAACACCTGGCAGATGAGCAGCGAATTCAATGCACAGGCGGCTGCCGTCGATCCGGGTAACAGGTTGATGTGGCGTGTTGGTGTGCGACGCCTGGATGCCGAATCGATTCGCGACTCCATTCTGTCCGTCAGTGATGGCCTCGATTCCGCTCTGGGGGGATCTCTACTGAATGTGGGGAACCGTGAGTTTGTCTTCAATCACGAATCAAAAGATGGCGTCACATACGATTTTAATCGGCGTTCCATCTATCTGCCTGTGATCCGCAATCACCTGTATGGGATGTTTATGCTGTTTGATTATTCTGACGCCAGTGTATTAAACGGCGATCGTTCCGCGACGACTGTCGCGCCACAGGCACTGTTTCTGTTGAACAGCGAACTGGTAGAAGAAGCATCGCACCGCATGGCGGAAAGCATTTTACACCAGACGGCATTATCGCCCGAACAGAAGATTCAGGAACTGTTCTTGAAGTCCTTTGGACGACCTCCGACGGAAATGGAAGTCAGCAAGTCTCTGCACTTCCTGGAGGAACTGGAAAAAGAACTGCAGGCAGAAGAGACTGATTCCGAGAAACGAATCACCCGCAGCTGGCAGGTGCTCTGTCAGTCGATTTTTGCATCGAGCGAATTTATCTATCTCCGGTAATCGGGTTCAGTCAACCAGAATGTAAAAACCAGAATCAACTTGAAACTGTTCAATAATAAACGAGACACGTTATGAGTATCCTACCTCAATCATTATTTTCCCGCCGGGAACTGCTGAAAAAATCAGCCGTCGGTTTCGGGAACCTCGCCTTACTCTCCATGTTGAATGACGAAGCCCAGGCTTCGAAATCAAAAGATCCCCTCGCACCGAAAGAGCCCCATTTCACGCCACGGGCCAAACGGGTCATCTTTCTGTTCATGAAGGGGGGGCCCTCCCACATGGATACGTTCGATTACAAACCGCAACTGCAAAAGTATGACGGCAAACCACTTCCCTTTGATAAGCCCCGGGTGCAATTCGCTCCCACGGGTAACCTGTTGAAGTCGCCCTGGAAGTTCAAGCAGTATGGCGAGAGTGGCATTCACGTCAGTGAACTGTTCCCCAATGTGGCAGAATGCGTGGACGATCTCTGTATCATCAACTCGCTGCATGGAACCAACGCGGCCCATGGAGGCGCGTTACTCAAACTGCATACCGGCAGCGATGCCTTTGTACGACCCAGTATGGGATCGTGGGTAACTTATGGACTGGGAACTGAAAACCAGAATCTCCCCGGCTTCATTACCATCTGCCCGACACTGGCACACGGCGGAGTGAAAAACTGGAGTTCCGCATTTCTGCCGGCTCCCTACCAGGGAACGCCGCTGGGGAATGCTGCCGTCGCCGCTAAGCAGGCACAGATTGAATATATCAAAAACGATTTTCTCTCCCGCAAAATACAGCGCAAACAGGTCGATTTCCTCAACGATCTGAACCGCATGCACCAGGAAGAAACCGGCCCCAACCAGATTCTGAACGACCGCATCGGTTCATTCGAACTGGCGTTCCGCATGCAGGAAGAAGTTCCCGAAATCCAGGATATCTCCGGCGAAACCGAAGCCACCATGAAAATGTATGGTCTCGATGAAGAGCAGACTGCTGACTTCGGCCGCCAGTGTCTAATGGCCCGTCGCTTTGCGGAACGGGGCGTGCGTTTTATTCAGGTTTCACACAGTGACCAGAAAGTGCAGTGGGATCAACATGGCAACCTGCTGGAAGGTCACGGCAAAAACGCGAAAGAAGTTGATAAGCCGATCGCCGGGTTATTGAAAGACCTCAAACAGCGTGGCCTGTTGAAAGATACCCTGGTCATCTGGGGAGGGGAGTTCGGTCGGACTCCGACAGCCCAGGGGAAAAATGGACGCGATCACAATCCGGAAGGCTTCACCATGTGGCTTGCTGGTGGTGGCGTGAAATCCGGAATCAAATATGGCGCCACTGATGAGTTCGGTTACTATGCCGCCAAAGATAAAATGCATATCCACGATTTCCATGCCACTCTATTGCACCTCCTCGGAATGGACCACGAAAAACTGACGTACCGTTACGCCGGGCGTGATTTCCGACTGACGGATGTCGCCGGACATGTGGCCCACGGAATTCTGGCATAAACTGAATCAACACGACAGTTAGTTAAATCAAACCCTTCTTCCAGTGAAGAAGGGTTTTTTAATTGTGCTTTCCAGAAAATGATTGTTTTTCAACACGAGCCAGGAATCAAAACCGTCTTCCGACAAGTTTTCGGCACAGGGATTGATACGCCTCGGTTGCTCATCAACCTGCTCAACAGAACTTTCCCAAGAGTGCCGTTCGGACCTCGGTCGTGAACCCCTCCTGACATTACACGATCCGCGATCTTCTGGCGGATTGTCCAACCTCCTGCGGGAAGACAATCAGAGAACTGCTGGAGGTCGATGTGAGCACCGTGCGTTCGAAGTGAATCTGCCTATCCCTGATCCCTTCGCATAGTGCTTGACATCGAAAAATTATCAGATAGCTTTAGGTATATGCACGATACTTTTTCCATCATTTCGTGATGAACCGTTACGTGAGAGCTTGCATCTGATGAAGGGGCAAACTCCATGTTACCAGAACTGACGGGAATACAGGCCGCCCCCTCTGACTGTCGTCCGTTGGGCCTTCATCCGAATTCCCCGAGCACTCGCCGCAATAACCAACCATTTTGGAGGCCAGGATTGTCCGAGAGAATCTCAAAGATTTCTGAATTTTTACTTCAATTAGATGCTTTGAAGTCTATAAATCGCCGCTCCTACATCAATGGCGGAGAGCGACTGGAAAATTCGGCTGAGCATTCATGGCATTTAGCTATGGCCTGCTGGGCGTTTGCAGAATTGTTTCAGGAAGAATATGACATTTCGAAGCTCATCAAGCTTGCGTTGCTCCATGATCTTGGTGAAATCGAAGCGGGAGACACTTTTCTTTACAGTACCAATAGAAGTGATGCACATATCGAAGAACGCAAATGTGTAGAAAAAATAGCTTTGCACCCAGGAAATCCTATAGGAAATATCATTGGACTTTGGGAAGAGCAAGAGGCAGGAGAGAGTAAGGAAGCGAAACTCTTAAAAGTTATTGATCGCTTGTTGCCCTTTCTTCACAACATCACCAGCGAAGGTCGATCATGGCAGGATAACGGAATACACAAGGATCAAGTGTTGAAAATGCATCAATTTATCGAGGATGAAAATTACGAAATATATGTCTGGTTTATTTCAAAGGTAGAATATGCTGTTGAGCAAGGGTGGCTGAATGGTTCCTGATAAGGCGCTGCTACGGAATTTACTCGCTGGTGCTCGTAAATTTCCGCAGAGTGAGGCGTTCGGCAAAGTACATCGCGCACGACTGTCTTCCATTCCTGGAGAAAGAATTCTATGGTGAAATACCTGATCTCATTTCCAAGCGCAGCGATGATAATACCCGATGGTGATCTGGAGGCGGTTGGTCGCGACGCACACGCGGTAATTGAGGAAGCGAAAGCCGTCGGCGTCTATGTCTTCGCCGGTGGTATCGACGATGCGGTCCCGCCGGTGCTTGTCTCTGCTGATGGAACATTCGCCGCAGGAGGATACTCGTGGGCGACTCCACTCAATGGTGGCTTCACGGTACTCGAGCTACCATCGCGCGAGGACGCCGTCGCGTGGGCCGCGCGCATCGCGAAAGCCTGCCGATGTGACCAGGAGTTACGCGTCTTTGGGTTCGACCCACGGTCTTGAGAGTGGCATGGAAATGGTGCAGCAGGTGCGGCACGACAATATAAATTCAAGCCGATGCCGCTTCGTAGTGCGGCTTAATCCAAGCGATAGTCAGAGTTATGAATAACAAACCAACATGTATTGCACACTCGAATTGAGTGGTTTTCTGATCCGACCCGCTACGGAATTCATTTTCCACCCATCAAGCAAAAAGCATGCGAAAACGCAGCAATTGAAAATCATGTTGCAGAAAGATTATGATCGCAGAGAGGTGATCTGGAATCTAATGCATTCCAGAGCGATTCACTTTCAGGTATTGCCTCTCGCAATCTAATATACGCGGGCCGAACTGACATGGAAACGCTACTGTAAAACTGGATACAGTCCAGGCTGCTTATTTCCAAACTTCGGGAACACGCTACTGGCATGCTCCCCATTTTCTGATCCATTTGTTATGAGAGTAGAA
>TARA_R110001592_G_scaffold13740_2_pt1 | contig 69333 bp, 59 predicted proteins | sample TARA_R110001592 | Tara Oceans TARA_R110001592 (sample SAMEA4398387) | marine metagenome | biome: Polar Biome; feature: [SRF] surface water layer (ENVO:00010504); material: water (ENVO:00002006), including particulate matter (ENVO:01000060) such as... | depth 5 m | reverse complement strand
CCCCCGGTGCGCGACTAACGCGGCCTGACCTACTTAACTGCGGAGAATACCCCCGATCATGATCAAAACCTTCTTTCGCTCGAGCCTGGCCACTCTTTGTCTGCTAAGCCTGCCATTTGCAGCAATGGCTGACGAACAAAGTGTCGCGGCGGAGCGGTTGAATATACTGCTGTCGCGTGCCAGCACCATGAGTGCGAACTTTTCGCAGATGACGCTGAGTTCAAACGGCGCGAGCCTTCAGGAAGCCACCGGCAGCGTCGTGCTCAAGCGGCCGGGTATGTTCCGTTGGCATACCGATCCTCCAGCTGAGCAATTACTGGTGTCTGATGGTGAACAGATCTGGCTGTACGATCCTGACCTCGAGCAGGTAACTGTTCAAAAAATGGATAAGCGTCTGACCCATACGCCGGCGCTGCTGCTCTCTGGAGACGTCAGCAAGCTTGAAGAAAATTTTAATATCACCGTGATCGAGAGTGGAGATGTATCCGAATTTCTGCTCACGCCCAAAGCCAATGACACGCTGTTCGATAATCTTCGCCTGTCTTTTCAAGGTGACAAGATCAACGACATGCAAATGAGCGACGCTATTGGTCAGCGCACCAACATCCTTTTCCAGAACGTAAAAACCAACGAAAGCATGCAGCAGAGCCAATTCAGCTTTGACATTCCATCAGGAGTCGATGTCATCAGTGAGTGAGGCAGGCCTCTTCCCCGATCGTGGCACTCACCAGCCGCTGGCTGCACGCATGCGGCCGGCGACCCTTGACGAATATACCGGTCAGGGTCACTTGCTGGGCTCTGGCCGCCCATTGCGCGTCGCGCTGGAGCAGGGCGCGTTGCATTCGATGATTTTCTGGGGGCCGCCGGGAGTCGGTAAAACCACTCTGGCGCGTCTGCTCGCGACCTTGGCCGATGCACACTTTGTAAGCATTTCTGCCGTACTCGCAGGGGTCAAGGACATACGCCAGGCGGTTGAGGTGGCTCGTCAGCAGGCCTCACAGAGTGGCAGACAAACTATCTTGTTTGTTGACGAGGTGCACCGTTTCAACAAGTCCCAGCAGGATGCGTTTTTACCCTATGTCGAAGACGGTACCTTGCTGTTTATTGGTGCGACGACAGAAAATCCCTCGTTCGAACTAAATAATGCGTTGTTGTCCCGCGCCCGGGTATACGTGCTCAAATCTCTTGATGAGAACTCCCTGTCCAGCCTGCTCGACCGTGCCTTGCATGATACTGAACGGGGTCTGGGTCAGCATGTGCTATCGGTCAGCGATGAAGCCAGAGGCATACTGATCGGCGCCGCTGATGGCGACGCTCGTCGGCTGCTGAATTTGCTGGAGATCGCAGCCGACCTTGTTGAGGACGGCGGCACTATCGATACCGCACTGGTCAGCGATCTGCTCAACGATACTCGCCGCCGGTTCGACAAGGGCGGTGAAGCTTTTTACGATCAAATATCAGCGCTGCACAAGTCGGTACGCGGCTCCAATCCCGACGCTTCCCTGTACTGGTTTGCGCGCATGATTGACGGTGGTTGTGATCCGCTGTTCCTCGCCCGCAGGATAGTCCGTATGGCCAGCGAAGAGGTCGGCAATGCCGATCCCAGAGCATTGACACTCGCACTGAATGCCTGGGACGTGCAGGAGCGTCTGGGTAGCCCGGAAGGCGAGTTGGCGGTGGCTCAAGCCGTGGTTTATCTGGCATGCGCGCCGAAAAGCAATGCTGTATACAAGGCATTCAATGCGGCAATGAAAGACGTTGCCAGTCAGCCATCCTTGGAACCACCTCTGCACCTGCGCAACGCGCCGACGAAACTGATGAAGGAGCTGGGTTATAGCGAAGGCTATCGTTATGCTCACAACGAGCCGCAAGCCTATGCGGCCGGCGAGGACTACTTCCCCGAAGATCTTGAGCCGAGACGCTATTACGAACCGGTTGATCGAGGTCTGGAACAGAAAATCGGCCAAAAACTGGAATATCTGCGCGGCCTGGATGCGGCCAGCGAAACCAAAAGGAGATAGGCACTGATGGGCGCCAGTATTTTCGCAATAGCGCTTGGCGGTTCGTTAGGTGCGCTGTGCCGGTTTGGTATTGCCCAGTGGATCATACTGACCTGGCCAAAAGCCTTTCCGCTGGCCACTTTCGCCGTGAACCTGATTGGTTGTCTGATCATAGGTATACTGTACGGCCTGTGGCTGAGCCGCCCAGAGTTTTCACCGGCACTACGCCAGGGCCTGTTTATCGGTTTTCTGGGCGCTTTCACTACATTTTCCACGTTCTCCCTCGATGCCATCCGGTTGATGGAGAATGGCGAGAGTCTGATGGCTCTCGGATATATCCTGCTCAGCGTGTGCGCTTGTCTGCTCGCCACCTGGGCCGGTCTGTCGCTGGCTCGTTAGCCCGCCAGGCTGCCACCCGTAACCATAAGATGATGACTTATGCTTGATCCGAAATTGGTCCGTAGCCAACCTCAACTGGTCGCCGAGCGTCTCGCTACGCGCGGCTTCGTGCTTGATGTAGCACAGCTGGAGAGCCTTGAAGCGCGTCGCAAGACGGTTCAGACCCGTACCGAAACCCTTCAGGCCGAACGCAACAGCCGCTCCAAGTCGATTGGCCAGGCCAAAGGCCGTGGCGAAGACATTCAGCCCTTACTGGCTGATGTGGAACGCATGGGCACCGAATTGAGTGAGGCGAAGCTGGATCTGGATGTCATCCAGGCCGAGCTCGAAGCCTTGCTAATGAGCATGCCCAATCTGCCAGAAGAAACAGTCCCAGTAGGTGCTGACGAGGACGACAACGTTGAGGTGCGCCAGTGGGGCACCCCACGGGAGTTTGATTTTGATCCGCGTGATCACGTGTCGTTGGGTGAGCAGCATGGTTTTCTCGACTTCGAGACCGCAGCCAAGCTGTCCGGGGCCCGTTTTGCCCTGATGCGTGGGCCAATGGCTCGCCTGCATCGTGCTCTGGCCCAATTCATGCTGGATGTCCATGTCAACGAACATGGCTACGAAGAGCTGTATACCCCTTACCTTGTGCAGGCCGAAGCGCTTCAGGGCACGGGTCAACTGCCTAAGTTCGAGGCGGATTTGTTCCGCGTACCCCGCGGCGAAGACCAACGCGATCTGTATCTGATTCCCACGGCGGAAGTAACGCTGACCAATACGGTCAGCCAGAGCATTATCGACGCTGACAAGCTGCCCATGCGTATGACCGCTCATACGCCCTGTTTTCGCAGTGAAGCCGGTTCGGCTGGACGTGACACCCGCGGCATGATACGGCAGCACCAGTTCGACAAGGTAGAAATGGTACAGATCGTTCGCCCCCAGGACTCTGCCGCTGCCTTAGATGAACTGACTGGGCATGCCGAAAATATCCTGAAGCTGCTGAATCTGCCGTATCGCGTGTTGGTTCTTTGCACTGGCGATATGGGGTTTGGCGCAACCCGCACGTACGATCTGGAAGTCTGGATCCCCAGCCAGAACAAGTATCGCGAAATATCGTCCTGTTCCAGCTGTGGTGATTTCCAGGCCCGACGCATGCAGGCGCGCTGGCGCAACCCGGAAACCGGCAAGCCAGAGCTGGTTCACACGCTGAATGGCTCGGGACTGGCTGTTGGCCGCACATTGGTAGCGATTCTAGAAAATTACCAGCAGGCTGATGGCAGTATTCTGATTCCTGAAGTGCTCGAGCCTTACATGCCCGGCATTGGGCAGATCAGCTGATATGGAGTATTTGCCGTTATTTCATAATCTGCAGGGCCGAGTGGTTCTTGTGGTTGGTGGCGGTGAGATAGCGCTGCGCAAGTCACGACTGCTATCTGAGGCGGGTGCAGTTCTGCGGGTTGTGGCACCCGAAATAGAGCTGCAACTGGCAGAACTAGTCGCCCAAGGGGGCGGTGAGTGTATTGAGCGTGGATATCTCGAGGTCGATATGAACGGCACCCAGCTGGTTATCGCCGCCACCGACGACGAACCGCTGAATGCGCAAGTGTCTGCTGATGCCCAGGCTCGGTTCCTGCCGGTCAATGCGGTGGATGCACCTGATTTGTGCACTGTTATATTTCCAGCGATTGTTGATCGCTCACCGCTGATCATTGCTATTTCCAGCGGAAGTCATGCCCCGGTGCTGGCCCGTTTGACCCGTGCGCGGATCGAGACGTTGTTCCCGTATACCTATGGCAAGCTTGCCCAGTTGGCCAAGCGTTTTCGCGGCCAGGTGAAAGCGGCCTTTCCGCAGATCAACCAACGCCGCGTGTTCTGGGAAGATGTGTTCCAGGGCGATGTAGCCGAGCGCATCTTTGCCGGGCAGGACGAGGCTGCGGAGCGCTTGCTAGCGAGCCGGCTGGCTGATCAGGCAGGGCAGAGCTACCGGGGTGAGGTATACCTGGTTGGGGCTGGGCCGGGAGATCCTGACTTGCTGACTTTTCGTGCACTGCGTTTGATGCAACAGGCGGATGTGGTGTTGCACGATCGTTTGGTGCCGACAGCCATCATCGATTTATGCCGGCGAGATGCAGAACGCATTTACGTTGGTAAAGCGCGTTCCGACCACGCTGTACCTCAGGAACAAATCAATCAGTTACTCGTGCGGCTGGCCGGTGAGGGCAAGCGTGTGCTGCGTCTTAAGGGCGGCGATCCGTTCATTTTCGGACGTGGTGGAGAAGAAATAGAAGAGCTGGCAGCCCACGGAGTGCCGTTTCAGGTGGTGCCTGGCATTACGGCAGCCAACGGCTGTTCAGCCTATGCCGGTATCCCGCTGACCCACCGCGACTACGCGCAATCCGTGCGCTTTGTCACCGGTCACCTCAAGGATGGCACCAGCAATCTGGAGTGGCAAGGGCTGGTCGCTCCAGGACAGACGCTGGTGTTTTATATGGGGCTGGTTGGACTGCCAGAGATATGCCAAAAGCTCATTCAGCATGGACGGGGTGCTGATACACCTATGGCACTGGTTCAGCAAGGCACGACAGCAAATCAGAAAGTACTGATCGGGACGCTGAGCACTATGCCCGATCTGGTTGCAAATACTGCCATCACACCGCCCACGCTGCTAATTGTGGGTGAGGTAGTGAATCTGCATGGCAAGCTGAAATGGTTTGCTCCAGAAAGCGTCGAAACAGACACCAAAGGCGTACTGCGTTCCACGCAGAATTCGGGTAACGTCGGAACATAGACTAAAGTCTTATCACTACAGCGGTAACGCATTGATAACATTTGCGCCCCGCAGGAATGACCTTCAGCAGTACCGATGAAACGGAGTTCGTGTGCAGACGATAGACGTAACTCGACGACGCAGATCGCGGCATGGAATGACGCTGCTATTAGTATTCTGTTTCTTTACCAGTCTATTTCTGCTGGCTCAGCACGCGGCCGCTGCTTCGACAGATCTACAGATTGGTAATGAGTCCAGCTATGCCTTGTCCAGGCATTTTTCTGCTCTGAAGTATAACGGCCCGGATCTGACGTTGGAGGAGGTTCGTCGCAAGCGCGAAGCAGGCGAGTTCAGCAGTGTGGACCCCAGGTCGACAGCAGCGACCAATTTCGGCCTCACACAATCCAAGATCTGGTTGCATCAGACCTTCACGACTGATGCCATACTACCCGCGCGTTGGCTTCTCGAAGTCGCGCATTCCTCCCTCGACAGCGTCGATGTTTTTATTGCCGAAGAGGGCGGGGATTATATCTGGCAACATGCCGGAGACCAGGTACCCTTTGCCGATAAAGCGTTACCTCATCGACATCACCTTTTCGAGCTGAACCTCAAGCCCAGCACAGGTTATAGCCTGTATGTACGAGCAGCATCGAGCGGAACACTGACGGTCCCGGTCAATCTTTGGCAACCCGATGCATTGTGGGCCGACGATCAGGTCAGCTATGCCTTGCTCAGCTGCTACTTCGGGTTGTTGGCTGGTTTGATGGTTTATAACCTTTTCCTGTTCTTCTCGCTGCGCGACAAACTGTATTTGATCTATGTTGCCTTCATCGGCTTTCTGGCACTCGGCCAAGCCGGACTGGCTGGCCTGACGGGTCAATTTATATGGCCGAATAATGCGCTGCTTAGGCACCTGTCGCCGACGGGCGGAGTCTCATTGGCGGGAATCTTTGGTGTTTACTTTGTTCACGGATTTCTTGGCCCCACGCCTCGCGGCCTGAAGATGCAATGGGTTATGCCGTTGCTGGGTATAATGTTTGCGACCAGTTTCACTTTCACGTTATTCGTCTCTTATTTCGTGGGCGCGGTGCTGGTCAATATCACATCCCTGCTCTTTGCTCTTAGTGCTTTGTTAATGGGCGGTGTGAGCCTGTATCGCGGACAACCCGGGGCACGTTTCTTTGTACTTGCATGGGTCTCGTTGTTGCTCAGTATTCTGGTTATTGCCCTGCATAATTTGGGTATATTGCCCTCCAATGGATTTACCGCCAATGCGCTGATGTTCGGTTCGGCCGCGGAGATGCTGCTGCTGTCACTGGCTCTCGCCGATCGAATCAACAGCCTGCAGCGGTCGCAGGACCAGGCGCAACAGGATGCCCTGAAGATCAATCGGGAGATGGTCGATGCATTGCGTGAAAGTGAGCGTCAGTTGGAAAGCAGGGTCACCGCACGCACTGCGGAGCTGGAGCAGACCAACGACGAGCTGACACGCAACAAGGCGTTACTGGAAGAACAGGCCAACCATGACGCGCTGACCGGACTAGCCAACCGCAAGCTGCTCAAGGATCGCCTGCTTGGAGCCCAGTTGCGCGCTCAACGTAATCAAAAAAGCTTTGCGTTGTTGGTAATCGATCTCGACAGGTTCAAACAAGTCAATGATCGCTTTGGTCACATAGCGGGCGATGAAGTGCTGATTCAAGTGGCGAGGCGTCTGCAAGCGCACTTGCGTGAGGTTGATACGGTTGCGCGTATCGGTGGCGACGAGTTCGTCGTGGTTCTCGAGTCAGTCAGAAGCCGTGACGCAATCCAAATTCTCCAAGGCCATCTTCTGGCAGATGTGGCCAGGCCTATCCTGGTGAGAGAACAACAGGAGGTCTCAATAGGCATGAGCATCGGGATGGCGATCTACCCCGAAGATACCACCGACATAGAAAGTCTGTTTCATATCGCCGATCGACAGATGTACGCCGTCAAGCCGAGCGACGCGGTGGAAGCGGACTGACTCCGCCATCTCCGGCGTTGCAGCAGACCATACACAGGGGTAAACGCAATGGCGCGAAGGCTGGTAGTCAAGCGCGGTAAAAAGATCGGTGCAGCGCCCGGAACCCTTGTGCATATTGGGGATCATGGCGCGTTCGAAAGCGTTCTATCGCTGATGGTTTATGACGAAAACCATTTGCAGAGTCATGAGGGTATTACCACAGCTCAATGTCAGGCTTTGATTGGTCAACATGGCGTCAAATGGCTGAACATGCATGGGGTCCACCAGACCTCCAATGTTCAGGCCTTGGGCGAGATCTTTGGACTTCATCCGTTGGTGCTCGAGGATATTCTCAACACCGATCAGCGACCGAAAGTGGAGGACTACGAAGGCTATCTGTACATTGTCCTGCGCATGCTGCGCTTCGATGAACCACGCCAGCAGATCCATTCCGAACAGGTCAGTCTGATTCTTGGCCAGAATTACGTCTTATCCATGCAGGAAAAACCGGGAGATGTATTCCAGGGATTACGCGAGCGGATTCAGGGCGGGCGACGAATACGGTTTATGCAAGCCGATTATTTGGCCTACGCGATTCTCGATTCAGTCGTCGATCATTACTTCGTGCTGCTGGAAAAACTTGGCGATGAAATCGAAGCGCTGGAAGATGAGCTGCTGATCAAGCCAGAACCCGGGACATTGCAACGGATACATCATTTCAAGCGTGAAATGCTTATGCTGCGCAAAGCGGTCTGGCCGTTGAGGGAGGTGCTTAGCCAGCTCGCACGTGACGATCATCCGCTCATCAGCGAGGAAACCCGGCTGTTCATGCGCGATGTCTATGACCACAGTATTCATGTGATTGACACGATTGATACCCTGCGCGATTTGCTGGCGAGCATGCTGGAATTGTATCTGTCGAGCATCAACAACAAGATGAACGAGGTAATGAAGGTGCTCACCATCATTGCCACACTCTTTATGCCTCTCACGTTTATCGCGGGTATCTACGGCATGAATTTCGAGCACATGCCGGAGCTTGTCTGGCGCTGGGGTTATCCCTCTGTATGGTTTGTCATGCTTTTGGTCGCCGGCGGGTTATTGCTGCTGTTCCGCCGGCGGGGCTGGCTCTGACCGAATCAGATCCAATCAGGTAAGCGTATCGACAATGCCACCTTCGACTCGGAGCGCTGCGCCAGTGGTAGCGGAGGCTTGTTTCGAGCACACATAAACGACCATGTTGGCCACTTCTTCGGGTGTGGTGGCGCGCTGAATTATAGAAGAAGGACGCTTGGCCTTGACGAACTCACGGGCGGTATCTTCAACGCTCATGCCGCTTTTCTCAGCAGACGGCTCAAGCATCGCCATGACACCTTCGGATAGAGTCGGTCCTGGCAACACCGCATTAACGGTCACGCCTGTACCCGCCAGACGTTTAGCCAAACCGCGTGACACAGACAGATTGGCCGACTTGGTAAAGCCATAATGAATCATTTCAGGGGGTATATTGATACCTGACTCTGACGACAGGAAAACCACTCGGCCCCAACCTTTCTCCACCATGCCCGGCGCGTAAGCCCGTGAAACTCTGACACCAGACAGCACGTTCACTTCAAAGAAGCGTTGCCAGTCTGCATCTGGAATCTCAAAAAAATCAGTTGCCTCGAATATGCCCATATTATTGACCAGTATGTCGGCGTGTGGTTCGGCGTTGACCAGCTTCTCGCAACCCTTGGCAGTGGCCAGGTCTGCTGCAACGCCGCGCACGTTGGCATCGGGGCAGGCCAAACGGATGGACTCAATCGCGGCATGTACGCGCTCTTCGGTCCGCCCATTAACGACCACGCTGGCACCGGCATGCGCCAACCCATGGGCGATGGCCAGGCCAATACCTGCGGTGGAACCTGTAATAACCGCAGTTTTGCCAGATAAATCGATCAGCATTACTTGTACTCCTTTATTGAGGGGGCGAATCTGGTCACCTATCTTAGTGGATAGTGTAGACGCGCATTCAGTCAGAAAGCGCACAAAGATGCACGCAAGCGATTGACACATAAGGTTACGGCGTCGCTGCGCTCCCATGCTTAGGGCCTATTCGGGGAATCATGTCTGGACGGGTCGTGCTCAAGGGGGTAGGGTGTAATCCACCGGATCGAACCTTTCAGCGCTTTTTGCGCCTGACTGCGTGTGTTTATCTGGCCGCTTTACCACGGCATTTCCATCGCCGGACTCTTGCACTATCAGGCTGCCAAGTGCGGTCTTTATCTCGCTACAGACATACCTAGAAAGATGTTCTGTTTTTGCTTACGTCCCCTGGCGACGCTCCTTTAATGGAATTCTGGTTGCTGCGAAGGACGATAGGGCTGTATAGCCTATGGGTATTTAATGAACGAAGAAAGTTTCTATCAGTTCTCGACACTGACCGTCCTTGCTTTGCTTGCCGCTTTTTACGGTGGCACTTATCTGCTGACATTGCTCATCAAGAAAAAAAAGGAAAATACCGACGCTTTCATGGTGTCTAATCATCAGATTGGCTTCGGTCTGGGAGCTGCGAGTATGACCGCGACCTGGATCTGGGCTGCCTCGTTCTATGGCGCCGCTACATCAGGTTATACCTACGGTATTTCTGGCCCCCTGCATTACGGCTTATGGGGTGCGCTGATGATTCTTTTCATCTACCCCTTTGGTAAGCGCTTCCGTGAGCTCGCACCCAACGCCCATACCCTGGGTGAGCTGATACACGCCCGGCATGGTTCTTCCAGTCAGTTGATTCTCGCATCCTCCAATATTCTGGGCAGCATCATCAGCCTAATGGTTAACTTCACGGCTTCAGGCGCTCTAGTCTCGGTGCTGTCGCCGCTGTCGTTTCAGGCCGGTGTGGTGATCGCAGGGGTCGGGGTTCTGTCCTACACGCTGTGGTCAGGTTTTCGCGCTTCGGTCCTTACTGACTTTGCCCAGCTGATGGCAATGATGGCAGTGGCTATTTTGATCATCCCTGCGGTGCTATTTGCCCTTGGCGGCCCAAGTACATTGTCGGACGGCATGAGTCTGCTGACACCAGAACAAGCAAATCTGTTTTCGATGGACGCTATTCTCAAACAGGGCGCACCCTTCTTTGTGGCTGTGTTGGCTTACGCCATCGGTAACCAAACCATCTCACAACGGCTGTTCGCCGTGCGTGAAGATCACATCAAGCCAACCTTCATTACGGCTACGATCGGCTACGGTGCGATCGTTATCGGGCTGGGTATGATCGGTCTGATGGCGCTGATGACGGGCATGGAGCCGATTGACGGCGACATGAACAATCTGATTCCGCAAATGGTCTCGATGTATCTTTCTCCAGTATTTATCGGGCTGTTCTTCATCCTGGTTATCGGCTCGCTGTCGTCGACTGCTGATTCGGATCTCTCCGCCATGTCAGCGATTGTGATGGCCGATGTATATGGCAAGAACATTGCCAAAAACAAGCCAGACCCCACCAAAATGCTGCTGATCGGCAGGCTGACCATGATCGTTGCGACGTTGATTGGGGTGATTCTTGCCAGTTTCTCCATGGATATTCTGATCATGCTGGTCTTCGTTGGTGCACTCTGGGGAGCGATTGTCTTTCCGGTGATCGCGAGTTGCTTCTGGAACAGGGTCACCAATATGGCTTTCACTTCCGCGGTGGTTGCCGGCTTGCTAATGTTCTGTATCGCTCGTTTTGAAATGCTTCCAATGGTCAGTGCGGTCGCCGTCTTATTCGAATTGCTCGCAGCCGTGGGCGGCGGTGTGGTGCTAGGACTGATGGCCTTCGGATTCTGCGGACGCCGAGTGGGTTTGATGGTCGCTGCCATCAGCGCTGTAGGACTGGCTTTCCTGTGCGTTGGCTTCCTGCGCGACTATACGGTGCTGCTGGCATCGCTAATGGCTTACGGCGTTAGCACGATCGTTTGTGTCGTTATCAGTCTGTTAAGTTCGAGCGAGTTCGACTTCGCACAGATCGATCAGAACGTTATCAATTATGATCCGGCCAAGCCTGTTGCTGAAGCCTGAATTGTATAAGCTCCATCCGCTGGTGCGCGGTAGCGCAGCAGCCAGAAACTGGGAATAAACATGCAAACATTCATATTGGCGTTTTATGTATTGATCTGGCCGTTGGTGTCACTCGCCGTACTGGCGGTCATTGGCGTGGCTACGGTGAGAGATATTCGCCTCGCCCGGCGCGAGAAGCGCGAATTGGTGTAACGATCGGCGAACAAATCAATCAGCCTTGCTACACTCAATGACGAAGGGCCCTTATGGGCCCTTTTTCTGTGTACTCATGACGACTGACTTTATAGGTGACTGATGAATTTCCAAAAGATGATGGCTGTGCTTTTTACGCTTGTATTGAGCGGCTGCGTCAAGCTGCCGGAAAACGTTCAGCCGGTCACGGGTTTTGAGCCCGATCGCTATTTAGGTACGTGGTACGAAGTTGCGCGGCTGGATCACTCTTTCGAGAAGGGCCTGAGTAAGGTCACTGCTGAGTACAGCCTGCGTGAAGACGGTGGGCTGCGCGTAATCAACCGGGGCTTCTCAGCCGATAAAAACGAGTGGCAGGAGGCTGAAGGCAAAGCCTTTTTTGTCGATGAGCAGAATACGGGGTACTTGAAAGTATCGTTCTTCGGCCCTTTTTACGGCGCCTATGCGATCTTTGGCCTGGACAAAGAAGACTATAGCTACTCTTGGGTATCAGGCCCGGATACCGGATACCTCTGGTTGCTCGCACGCAGCCCGGAGGTGAGTAATGAGCTTAAACAGGCGTTTGTCAGCCATGCAGACGAGCTAGGTTTTGATACCAAAGAACTCATATGGGTTGAACATTGAGCAGTGTATCTAGTCGCTGAACTTATTTTAAACCTGCTCTGAGGCTGCCTTTAAAGCAGTCAGTAGCAGGTTGACTGCTGATTCGACCCGATAGTGCAGCTGCTCAGCGTTGGGTGCTGGGCACCCATTCATCAGCAGGCCGTGAACCAGACTGCCTTTCCACATCCCGATCAACTGCTCGGCTCTATGCAGAGGGTCATCTACCTGTATTTGTCCCCGTTCGGCCGCGCGTTCAAGGCATCCAGCAGCACGCTCAACGAATGCACGCGGGCCGTCGCGGTAAATCAGCTCCCCATGTTCGCAATGACGCGCGCCGTGCGTGATGACTGTGCGCATGATGCGTACGCCTTGGTCACTGGTAAGAAAGGCCAGTAGTTGCGTGCCCAGTGCAATCAGTTGTTCACGCAGATCGTCGATCGAGTTGACCGGGGCAGGGCCCATGCCTGCCATTTCATGGTGTTGTCGTGCGAGTACACCGCGCAGTAGTGCTTCGGCATTATCGAAATGGCGGTAAATGGTGCCTTTGGATACACCCGCGCGCCGGGCAATACCCTCGATGGTGAAATGCATGTCGCCGTCTGCAAAGCTATCCAGAACTGCGTCTAGAATGCGGTCGAGCTTTTCCATGTCAACCGGCCGGCCGGGGCTGGGCGGCTGCAGATCCTTGTCATTCATCGAACCACTACTCCGGTCGGGTGCTTATGGCGGTAAAGGAGGCAGGTATCGAGCCGTCATCGTTTGCAACTACAGTCACAAGATTAACGCACATCAGTCATTTACGGAACGGGTTCGTTCTGTAATTATACGGTTCACAGGAATTTGCCTATAAGGTTGCAAGTGTATGCGCGCGCTATTGTTTTCTATGTTGACGATTACACTGCTGGCTGGCTGCGGTGCAGAGCAAGATAGCGTCGACAAAACTGCACCTAACGTCAAAGTACGCATTGCCCATATCGAGAACGCCCAGAGTCAGCATTGGACGCTCAGTGGCACGGTCCAGTCGCGCAATGATGCCACACTCAGCTTTCTAATCTCCGGCCAGATCAGCGAACGTCTCGCTCAGGCAGGCCAGCAGGTTGAGGCCGGCGATGTGCTGCTACGTCTGGACCCCAGAGATATTCGCCAGCAGCTTGCTGCGGCGCAAGCCAACGTGGCAGCTGCCCGAGCCCAGGCCGAGAATGCAGAAGCCAATCGGGATCGACTTGAGTCCCTTAGTCAGCAGGGCATGGTTCCTGCCCAGGCATTTGAAGATGCCCGCGCTCAGGCGCGAGCTGCACGCCAGAGCGCGAAGGCTGCCGAGGCAGCACTCGCCCAAGCACGCAGCGCTAACGAATACGGAGAGCTCAAAGCGCCGGCAGATGGCGTGCTGCTAGAGGTCTCGGGTGAAGTGGGGCAAGTGGTCACTGCAGGTATCGCGGTGGCAACGCTGGCGTATGATGGCCCGCGTGACATAGAAGTATTTGTGCCTGAGCGTCGGCGCGCGGATTTGCCCGAGCGGGCGCGCGTAGAGCTCTACGGCAGAGAGATGGATGCTGACGCAACTCTGCGCGAAGTGGCCGGGTCTGCCGACCCCATGTCACGCAGCTGGCGAACCCGTTACAGCATTGATGGCGCATCCGAATCCTGGCCACTGGGTAGCAGCGCGACTCTGATACTGCCCGTTAACTCCAATAGTGCGACTGCCACTTTGCAGGCCGTTCCGGTCGGCGCCATGGTAGATCGTGGTGAGGGTATGGGGGTCTGGGTTGTTGACGAAGGCAGTGTCCATTGGCGGGCGGTTGAACTGGTAAGGATGGACACCGAGCAGGCTTATATTCGCAGCGATCTCGATCCCGGAACAGCTATCGTTGCGCTAGGCGCACACTTGTTGCAGCCGGATCAGAAGGTCGAGGCGCTGCCATGAGTCTGGATCCGTTACGCTTCAATTTGTCTGCGATTGCGGTACGTGAGCGCTCAGTTACCTTGTTTTTTTTGCTGCTCATCGCCCTGGCCGGAGCCTATTCTTTTATGGCGCTAGGCCGGGCCGAGGATCCGGCGTTCTCCGTGCGCGCCATGGTGGTATCGGCATCGTGGCCCGGCGCGACGGCACAGCAGATGCAAGATCAGGTAGCCGACCCGCTAGAAAAACGCATTCAGGAAGTGGAATGGTTCGAGAAGGTCCAGACCACCTCACGTCCGGGGCGGGTCGATATGCTGGTTACTTTCCAGGATTTCACACCGTCCAAGGTTCTGCCTGAGGTGTTCTATCAAATACGTAAACGAATGCAGGATGAGGCCCCCTTGCTACCACCCGGTGTTCAGGGACCCTTCGTTAATGACGATTTCTCGGATGTCTATTTTTCGCTCTACGCCCTGACGGCACCTGGTTTGCCCCCGCGTCATCTGGTGGAAAAAGGCGAAAGCCTCAGAGATACCTTCAATCGAATCGAAGGCGTGCAGAAAGTAAGACTGATTGGGGAGCAACAGCAACGGGTTTATGTTGACCTCGATTCCTACCGCATGGCGCAGTTGGATATCAGTGCGCAGCAGATTGGTAATGCGCTGGACGCCTACAATCGGTTGATGCCGTCGGGTCTGATCGAAACCGAAGGGTCCCGTCTGTATTGGCGGGTGGATGCCGAGCTGGCTGACCTTGACGCGATTGCCGATGTGCCGCTGCGATTAGGCGATCGCCTGATTCGCCTGGGTGATGTTGCCAACGTAACCCGTGGTTACGAGAATCCACCCAGCTACCTGATACGCGCCTTCGGCGAGGATGCTCTGCTGCTGGGTGTGGTGCTTAACAAGGGAGAGGACGGTCTGGAGGTGGCTGATCGTCTGGCCGCACAATACGAAAAGCTATCGACTCAGATGCCCCTGGGTATGCAACTGCGTCAAGTGACCAATCAGGGTGAAGCGATCAGCCGTGCAGTGGAGCTGTTTCAGGTCAAGTTTCTGATCGCTGTACTGGTGGTGATGGCAGTGAGCTTTATCAGCCTGGGCTTGCGTCCTGGGCTAGTGGTGGGCATCGCCGTGCCATTGACGCTGGGCCTGACATTTCTGTTAATGCTGATCCGTGGGATGAATCTGGATCGTATCACTCTGGGCGCGCTGATTATCGCCCTGGGCTTACTGGTCGATGACGCGATCATCGCCATTGAAATGATGCTGGTAAAAATGGAGGAGGGCTGGGAGAAAACCCGCGCCGCCGCCCATGCCTGGACGGCCACAGCAGCTCCTATGCTGTCGGGCACACTGGTCACCGTCATCGGTTTCGTACCCATCGGCTTTGCACGTTCGGGTGTCGGCGAATATACCGGCAATATTTTCTGGGTTCTGGCCTTTGCTTTGCTTTCATCCTGGCTGGTGGCCGTCGTGTTTACACCCTTTCTGGGTGTGGCACTGTTGAAGTCCAGCACCAAGCCGGACCACAGCCATACCGAGCATTACCAGACACGCGGTTACCAAAGGTTTCGCGATTTGATCGAAGGCTGTATGCGCTATCGCAAAACTATCGTGGCCAGTACGGTCGCACTCTTTGTTCTGTCGCTGGTCGGGATGAGCGGGCCGGTTCAAAAGCAGTTCTTTCCATCGTCGGACCGTCCCGAAGTTCTGGTCGAAATATTCATGCCTGAAGGCAGCAGCATCGCCGCTACCGATAAAGTTGCCAAGCGACTGGAAGCTGTGCTGGTCGAGCACGAAGACGTGCTCTCACTGGCTGCCTATATTGGTGCGGGCGCGCCACGCTTTTTTATCTCACTGAACCCCGAGCTGCCTAACCCTGCCTTTGCCAAGGTGATCGCCATTGCGGATGACGATACTGGCCGTGACCGCATCATTGCCGACCTGCAGGCACGGGTGGATGCAGGTCAATTCCCAGAGGCAAGGGTTCGCGTTCATCAACTGCTATTCGGGCCACCCGTCGCCTGGCCGGTCAGCTTTCGTGTTATGGGCCCCGACCCCGATGTATTGCGTGTTACCGCCAGCAAGGTTCGTGACTTGATGGCGGCGCATCCCCAGATCGCCAATGCGAATCTGGATTGGGGCGATCGGGTGCCTGCTGCGCGGCTGCGTCTGGATAACGAACGGCTGCTCGGGATGGGGCTGACACCACTGGAATTAGCCGAACAGTTGCAGGTGCAGTGGGGCGGCCGGCCGGTGAGCGTGCTGCGAGAAAACAACCGTAGCGTACAATTGATGGTCCGGGGCGCGCCTGAAAGCCTGAACAACTTTGCTGATCTACCCTTGCGCACTGCAGATGGGCGGACCATCACGCTGCAGCAGGCTGGTCTGATTGAATTTGTAAGCGAAGACCCCGTACTCAAATATTACAATCGTGAGCCCTACATTATGGTGCAGGCTGACGTGCACGACGCTCAACCGCCGGATGTGACTATGGCGCTGTGGGAGCAACTCGAGCCTCTGCGTAATACCTTGCCGCCTGGGTATCATCTGGAGATCAGCGGTTCGGTGGAGCAGTCAGCGAAGGGTCAGGAGTCTATTCGCAAGGTTCAGCCCATCATGTTGGCATTGATGATGATCGTCATCATGGTGCAGATGCGTAGCTTCTCTGGCACCTTTATGGTGCTGGCTACTGCACCCCTAGGCGTCATTGGCGCCACGCTGGCACTGCTCATCGGCAATCAGCCATTTGGTTTTGTCGCGTTACTCGGTCTGATTGGACTCGCTGGCATTCTAATGCGTAATACGCTGATCTTGACCAAGCAGATAGACGACAACCTGGCTGGCGGCATGGATCAGTTTACCTCTGTTGTCGAAGCGACGGTACAGCGCACGCGGCCAGTGCTGTTGACTGCGTTGGCGGCCGTATTTGCCTTTGTACCGCTGACCTTCGACGCATTCTGGGGGCCGCTGGCATACGTGCTTATTGGCGGTACCCTGGTCGGCACACTGATCACTCTGATGTTCCTGCCTGCCTTGTACTCGTTGTGGTTTCGCGTACAGCGTCCTGTCTGAGGGTAATGGCATCATGCTATGCTTCCGATGCGGGGTATGGTGCCCTATGTTTGTGTTAGCCTCATAGTAGTCAATCGGCTGCGGCCCGACTATCCTGTCGCCCTTAAAATAAGGGCATCTCTTTCAGGAAGAAAACCGAATGCTTGATATAAACACGTTGATGCTGGTCCTGGCGGTGACCACCATCGTGTCGGTAGCGGGATTGCTAGCCGCAAGCATGCTCAATCGTCAGGTTCGTGCCATCCGCTACTGGGCCGCTGGCCTCTGCCTCTTTGCTGTCGGTCTAGTATTGCAGGTCTCCAGTCCGCCCATTCCGCTCTGGATCAGTGCCGTCGTCATTACTCAGGCCTATTTTGTCCTTTGGTGGGGCACTCGGTGTTACCGCAAACCGGAGCAGACCCATTTCATCCGGATCATGCTGGGTATCTTCCTTATTCAGGCAGTGGTCTTCTACTATCTTCAGGAAACGCTGAGCTTCAGCATCATGTGGCACAGCGCGCTGGTGGTGCTGGTTTGCCTCATTACGATTATCGAACTGTGGCTAACATCCTGGTTGCACCGCGCAATGACAGCAGTCTGGGCAATTCTCTGGACGGTTCATGCATTGGTATATCTGCGCCGATTTGGTCTGTATCTGACAGATGAAGCCTACATCAATGCCACGGACTTTCAGATGGCAGTGAGCATCGAGTCACTGAATTACCTAGAAGGCATCGCGTTCATTTACGGATTTTCATTATTGTGTGTGATCCTGACTACCGTCAGTTTGCAGCATGCGCTAAAAGAACAGGCTAGCCGTGACCCGCTCACAGACCTGTTTAACCGCCGCGCATTGGAAGAAGCAGCAGTCAAGTCTCTCTCGCTATCACGTCGCAGCAGCCGTCCACTGGCATTGCTAATGCTGGATCTTGATCGCTTCAAGGCGATTAACGATAAGTACGGACACAAGGTCGGTGACCAAGTGCTGATAGCCTTTGCCGAGCATTTACGTGACTATTCAAGGGTACCTGATTTCATTTGCCGCTTCGGGGGCGAGGAATTTCTCCTTTTGTTACCTGACACCAGTGTCGCCGAAGCACAAAACATCGCCGAAAGAATTCGTCACCGTTGGCAGAAGTCACCGATTCCCACTACCGCTGGCGGCGTCAGCGTTACCGTGTCCATCGGTGTGGTTGAATTTACACAGGCGGAAAACGAAAACTTTTTCGATCTCGTAGAACGGGCCGACTTGGCCTTGTATCAGGCTAAAAAAATGGGTCGTAACCGTGTGGAAATTTGGCATCGAGGGCTAACCATGGCTCAGGTGAACGGAGTGTAATGACCCCAACCTTGACTTCTCAAACCCGAAAGGGGATCCCCGCATTCGCGAGTATGAAGTTGGTTGAGTGCGCGGCGTATTTTTCCGCCAGGATGACCCGGTTGAGCGCGATGTGTATTTCTCCGTCGGTCAGCACAAATGCATAAGTTCAACGCTTAGCATCTATCACCCTGCCGACAAGATTTGACTACAGCAGTGCGCATTGGCTGATAGTATTCGTTAAGCCGTTCTGGCATTCATTACCTATCAGCATTATGCGATTGCCGCAGAGCAAAAGCGTGAAAGTCTTTTCTGTACCTCGCATGAGATTCCTGGAAGGAGATAAGATGTTCGAAATACGGCATATGAACCCGGAAAAGTACCGCCAGCAGACGCGTCGAAGTACGCTAATCGTTGTCGTGGTGTTTGCGGTGTTGGCGATGTTGCTATCGACCCTGGCCGTTTCAACGTTCGGCAATGTGGAAGGTAGTAACTTACGCTGGAATCTGGCAGGTGTGCTGCTGGGATTGATTATTACTATAGTGCTGGTGCGCAATGTCTTCTGGACCCAGCCCTGGATGGAGTCGGCCGTTTATGGCTGGCAACTCAAACGGAGTCTAATGCGTATCACCAATACAATGCACCATGTTGAAGCGGGTGTAAGAACGGACTCGTCAGAAGCCATGAAGCTGCTGCGCTTCTATCATCTTGGTCTAGGTGAAATGCACCATTTGGATGGTAATTCGCAGGCATTGGACGAACTTGGCCCGCAGATCGACAATCATAGGCAGTCGATGATTGAGATGGGCCTGTCTATTGACCAGTACCAACTGGATCCTGCTTGGATGGATACGTTGCCGCGCAGTGGGCGTGACTCCGCAGGCTGAGCCACCGAGGATGCTGGTTGACATCGGCGAGAGTTGCTTGCATCAGTCTGTTAGACCTAGCCGCCCATAATCAACATATTGCCTACTAACCCAAGCATGAACCCGGAGACTGCGCCGAGCGCCGGCATTCCGTGATTTTTGAGCTTTGCTTCAGGCGCAATATCCTGAAAAATCAGATACAAAATCCCAGCACTGGCGAATAACATTAATGCGCCCATTAATTCATCGTGCTGAGATAATAGGTAATATCCTATTGCCGCAGAAATTGGCCCTGCGAGAGCTAAGCTGCTAAAGGCCGCAACAATTTTATTCGGGCTCAGCTTGGAGCTTTCGCTCAGTTCTTCGTATGCATTGAATCCTTCAGGCAGGTTTTGTAACACCATAAGCAGCGCGAGCAATAACCCGGCACTTCCTCCAACTGCAAATGCCGCACCAAGAGCAATAGCTTCTGGAATGAAATCGGAGAGCATGGCGACCAACTGTCCGGCTGAACTCTTGAGCTTGTTTAAATAACTGTCAAGCAAATAAAAGAATGCGCCGCCAGCAGCAAAGCACAGCGTAGCAGGGATGGTAGACAGCTTGCTTGTACCCTCGGGAACCAATACCAAAGCAACTGCGGAAATAAGAGCTCCGCCACCGAAAGCGACAATAAAATGCCTCCATGAGGCTCCAAGGACCGATGGCCAAATAAGGTCTAGTCTGGCGAGCAATGCGCCAGCGGGCATTGCGGCGCCAGCAAGTAGCGACAAAAGCAGTACGTAAACAATTTCAGGCATAAAGTCTTGGATATATTACATCTTAGGTAGTTAAGTTTCGGGGATATCGCGCAGCTGAGATTCGATGCCGTGAACGATAACCGCTGATTTACTGTGGCGCCACATGCGCTTCGACAATAAGCTCATTTGATAGCGGCAGCGCCACAATCACTCCTCCATTATCTGAGCACGAAAGCGCGGCAGGTATTGCGGAAACTGCTGTTGAATATGAAGGATCATGTTTTCACGCATATAGCATCTCAAGTCCCAAAGCGTGTTTGAATTTTTAGCGCTCATCAGAAATCGAATCTGAATCGCCTTTTCACCTGAATCGACTATCTGAACCGTTCCGGTAATACCGTCCCAGTCGGGCGTTGCTTTTAGCAGGCGTGCAAATTCCTCACGTAACGGCTCTATAGGTATGCCGTAATCGACCCAGATCAGAGCACTGCCGAGCAGTTCCGTGCTGTTTCTAGACCAGTTCTGAAATGGATTTTCGATAAACCACTGCAATGGTACAACCAAGCGACGAAGATCCCATACCCGCAGGACGACATAGGTAGCAGTCACTTCTTCCACCCAACACCACTGATCCTCAACAAACAGGACATCATCAATTCGAAATGGCTGAGTGAGCGCAATCTGCATACCCGCTAGCAGGTTGCTCAGCACCGGGCGGGCGGCGAAACCAAGGATAATGCCGCCAACACCCGCTGAGGCAAGCAGGCTGGTGCCAATCTGGTTGACAGTATCAAATGTCATCAGGGCGGAACCCGTCCCGACCAGCACAATCACTACATTCAGGCACCGGACGAGAAACTTGGTCTGAGTTTCAACCTTGCGAGCATGCTTCCACTTGTCATCGAAAGCGGGGTTCAGTTTGACGATGACCTCGCCAATAGCAGAAGTGCACCCCACGGCTGCCCAGGTTATAGACAGGATCAGCAGTAGTGTTGTGATCTGTTGAATGGGTGCCAGCAGCGGAAGCTCCTGAGGCACCGCATGCAGAACACCGTTCAAGGCTAACAGGCATAATGAGACGCAGAGTGCGCCAGCTGCAGCGTCAAAAAATATACGGCTGACCGATGCAGGTTTGGAAAAACGGCCAACCAGAAAAACCAGCGCTTTGTATAAAGCAAAGCCAAAGAGTATGGAAAGAAGTGCGAGTCCCGCAGGACCAGCCCACGCAATCAGTCCTTCCTCAATCATCTGCTGCATAGCTTCCTCATCAATGTGCTATCGGTCCCCTGACACGCTAACAGGATAGAGGGCTAAGGCACACTATGGGTTGGCGAAGAGCAGTAAAAATGTGGAAGTGGATGGTCGCTTTATAGGCTTAGTTTGGAATTGATTGGGTTTTGGGAAAGCCGAAAATAATGGCGGCTAAAGCCATAATGCCCAGGATCCAGCTGTAGTAGACCTGGCTGATCAGTGCCAGCGGCGAGACCGAAGCGAGAGAACCAGCGAGTAATATCTGCGCGCCGTAGGGGATGAGTCCTTGGATGACACAGGAGAAGATGTCCAGCAGGCTCGCGCTGCGGCGCCGATCGACTGCGTAATCCCCAGCCAGTTCTCTGGCGACACTGCCACTAATAATGATAGCGACGGTGTTGTTGGCGACGAACAAATTGGTCACGCTGACCAGTGCAGCGATGGCTGCTTCACCTGTGCGTTTGCCGGTCTTGCCAATGGCCCCAGCGATGCGCTGGATCCTGTCGCGGACCCAGTCCAGGCCACCTTCGCGTTTCATGATGGCAGATAGGCCACCGATGAACATGGACAACACCATGATCTCAAGCATGCCTTCGAAGCCACGATAGATATCACCCCCCCCAGGTCGCGACACTGTAGTGGGAAGCCATAAAAAGCCCTGTGAGGCCGGACAATACGATCCCGGTCATGAGAACGGCGAGCACGTTCAAACCGCTGAGTGCAAGCACCAGTACCGCGACATAAGGCAATACCAGTATGAGCTGATAGTCAGCAACCACAGGCTCTACGGTGGTGTCCCCAAGAATGAACAGCAGTACCAGCGTCATCAACATGGCGGGCAGGGCGATGATCAGGTTCAGTTTGAACTTGTCGCGCATGGAAACACCCTGAGTGCGGGTTGCGGCAATAGTGGTGTCGGAGATAATCGAGAGATTGTCGCCCGCCATGGCGCCCCCGATGACAGCTCCCATGGCTAACGGGATGGATAGACCGGTAACCTCTGCGAAGCCCAGCGCAACAGGCACGAGTGCCCCTATGGTGCCCATTGAGGTACCCATGGCGGTGGATATGAACGTGCCAATAAGAAAAAGTCCCGGCAGCACCATGGAGGTGGGTATGAAGCTCAGACCCATATTGACGGTGGCAGCCACGCCACCTATGGCTTCGGTCACGGTGGCAAATGCACCTGCGAGCAGAAATACCAGCGCCATGGTGATGATGTTGCTGTCGCCCACACCGGCAACAAAAGCCTCCAGGGTGCGGTTCAACGTATCCCGGGTCAGCAGTACCGCTAGAATAATCGCCGGCAGGATCGCAACGGGGGCCTTGATCTGATAAAACGCGAATTCGGTACCGATCGCGGTGTAATAGATGCCGCTACCCAGGAAAACCAGCAGGAACAGAAGCAGTGGGAGCAGCGCGATAGCCCGCGGTGGTAGGCGATCAGTCATGGCTGGAGGTTTCCGGAATGGCCTGAGAAATCAATGTTTCTACATCGGAGTACGATTGCGGTAAGACAGGCCCGGCGAGAATGTTGCCCGTTGCATCAAGCAATACCAGATCCCCATCACGGGACTTATGTTCGCTGGAGAACGCGAGTCCGTCTGCCTGCCCCTGATGGGCTATGCGCAGGTACACGCGCTCGCCATGTTCAGTCTGCGCTTTCCTGAGAAAATCGAGTACTTCGCCGCCGCCGACAAAGTTGGTGTCCCGGGTGAGCACTAACGTGGGTTTACCTGTACCAATGACTGACAGGTCAGTGGATATGCCTGTGCGTGGCAGTTGTTGCCAGGCGGCAAAGCTCACTCCGCTTAGCAGCAGTACGATAAACACAGTCTTGATCCAAACGGGAATGAACTTGGCGCCCTTGCCCTTAGTGGTCGTCATATAGCTTCCTCCTGAAATGTGCGAACAATTCTCCCATGACTGGACGGGGCCATGTGCAGAATCCTGCTACAAAGACTTTCACCGGATTATCGTGGCATAGTCTGCCTCACCACTAGCTACTTATGAGGAAAATAAACCGATGATTATTGTTCACCACCTGGCCAATTCCCGATCGCAACGTATTCTCTGGCTTTTGGAGGAACTGGGCCTGGAGTACGAAGTAAAACGCTACGAGCGCGATCCTGAAACCATGCTGGCGCCGCCTGAACTGAAAGCGATACACCCATTAGGCAAGTCACCGGTGATTACCGATGGCGATTTGGTGGTGGCCGAGTCCGGTGCAATCGTTGAATACCTGGTGGACACCTATGGCAAAGGTAGGCTTGCCCCCGAACGCGGCACGCCAGAGAGTCTGCGCTATACCTATTGGCTGCATTACTCCGAAGGCTCAGCCATGCTCCCGCTATTGCTCAAGCTGGTATTTAATCGGGTTGAAACAGCAAAAATGCCATTCTTTGCCAAGCCTTTCGCCAAGGGTATCGCTCGCAATGTACGCGGCAATTTTATTGAACCGCAAATACGTCAGCACTTGGACTATATGGAAGCAGAAGTGGCCAAGACTGGCTACTTCGTGGGCGAGCAGTTCAGTGCTGCTGATATCCAGTTGAGTTTTCCGCTAGAAGCAGCAGCGGCTCGCGGTGGGCTGGATCAGACATGGCCCAACCTGATGGCCTTTCTGGAACGTATTCATGCGATGCCCGGGTACAAGCGCGCGCTGGAAAGGGGCGGTGAGTACGACATAATCAGCTGATTTATTTTTAGGGACACCTCTTGTTTTTGTCTACTCTGTTCAATAGAGTGCTTTGCAAAGAATAAAACAAGAGATAGCCATGCCTCCTTCCGCCGAAGAAGCAGCACAGGCGTTGCGCGAAATTGCCAACATCAAGGCGCGCGCAGCCGGGTTTCAGGATTATCGCGCAGAGTCCGATCAGCTGCTGCTATGGGGCGTTGCCCATGTGATTGGTTTCATGCTGTCGGGCCTGTTTCCAGCGCTTATTCTGTTGATCTGGATTGTTGTGGTTCCTGTGGCAATGGGAGCCGGCATGTTGCTGGCCCGCCGTGCGGGAGCTGAAATCCCTGGTATCGGTTGGCGCTATTTGATTCTGATCGGCGCCATATTCGTATTCACCATCCTCATTCATATCGTCATGTGGCCATTGGCTCCCGAACAGGGCGCGATGATTGCTCCTCTGTTTGTTTCCGCTCTGTATGTAATGCGTGGTGTGCAATTGCGCCCCCGGTATCTGTTTATTGGCTGCTGGCTGGTCATGCTGCTGATGCTTGGCTTCCTGTTTTTCAAGCCCGTGTTCTGGTGGTGGATGGCCGTGGTGTACGGCGGGAGCTTCATTGCGTTCGGCTGTTGGCTGAGGCGACTGTGATGGAGACGCCCAATGAAATTATTCACCAACCCATTCGGCTCAAGATCATAGCGGCACTTAACACGCTCGCCACGGGTCAATGGCTCGAATTCGTATCCCTCAAGTCGATTGTCGATACCACTGACGGGAATCTCGGTGCACATCTCAGTACGCTGGAAAGCGCCGAATATGTCCTTATAAAGAAAGATTTTGCTGGCAAAAAACCACGCACACGGGTGTGTCTCAGTCCTCGAGGGCGTGAGGCATTTGCCGGCTATGTTGCTGCGTTGCACGCCATTCTTGCGCTTGAAACCCTCGGACCTGACGTGTCCAGCACCCATGCCACTCCCAATAACAATAGATAATGGAGCTTTCTATGCAGACCACTCATCTTCACGTCACAGCCAGCCTTTGGCAGACCCGCCTGCGTCTTGGGGCACTTGTCATCCTGATGGGCGTGACAGGCCTGACAGCCAATCTGGTTCTAGCACAGGCTGAACAGCCCGTTAGTGCACAAACCACCACTGCCACACCTGCGGCACCATCAGGTGTGGCAGAGCCGGCGGTCCAGAGCGTGCAGCCTGCAGCGATGCCTTCTCAGGTATTGATCACTCCCGCCGAGCGCTTTGGTGTGCGGGAGATGTTTTTTCAGGCCGATGTGGTGGTCAAGACGGTCATGATCTTCCTGGTGCTCTGTTCGCTGGCGACCTGGGCGATTCTGTTCGAGAAACTGGTAGTCTTTGGTCGTGCCAAACGTGCCAATCAGCGTTTTCTCAAGGCATTTCGCGATGATGACAAGACAGTGATGCTTGAACAATCAGATTCCAGCGCTATGGCCCGGATGTGGCAAGTGGCACAGGGTGAGTTGCGGCGTTTTGGCAAAGACCGTCAATCCGATGCCGATCAGATCAATAGACTGCTTCAGCGGATGTCGCTGATGGCCAGTATTCCCCAAGAGCGTGATATGGCACGCCTGGGCAGCATGATGGGAGTGCTTGCGACCATCGGCGCAACGGCTCCCTTCATTGGGCTGTTCGGTACGGTGTGGGGCATTCTAAACAGCTTTGCGAGTATAGCTACGATGAAGTCTGCCAGCTTGGCCATTGTTGCACCCGGTATCGCTGAGGCTTTGCTGGCCACGGCGCTGGGACTGTTTGCAGCGATCCCAGCGGTGATGATCTTCAACAAGTTTGCCCGCGACATTAACCACTTCGTTGGTAGCCTGGATAACTTCTCTGCCGAGATGCTGGCTACTACGTCTCGGCAGCTGGACGAGGTGCGCTGATCATGTCGATTCAGTTCAATTCCGGGCCCACAGTCAAAAGGCACAACTACCAGCAGAATGCCGAGATGAACATCACGCCCTTTGTCGACGTAATGCTGGTACTGCTGATCATTTTCATGGTGGCCGCGCCCTTGGCCACTGTCGAGGTCCCGGTGGACTTGCCGAGCAATGCAGCAGCGCCCAGTGCGCCGCCAGCCGACCCGGTATACGTTAGTGTGCAGGCTGACGGCTTGCTATTCGTGCAGGAACAGGAAGTGGTGCTCGCGGATCTGCCGGCGCTGGTACAGGGTGTAACCTCAGGGCAGCAGGACACCCGCCTGTTCCTGCGGGGCGACCAGGCTGTTGATTACGGAACGCTGATGCGCGTCATGAACACGTTGCAGAAGGCTGGATACACCCGTATCAGCCTGGTTGCATCGGAAGAGCTTGAGCCCTGATGAGTCGCTCAACGACAACACTGGGCTGGTCCGCACGGATTCTGGTGATAGCCATCTCATTGGCCTTGCATGCGTCACTGGTGGCTTGGTTGGCAAGTGGGCGTTTTTCCCAGCCAATCGTTAGCGAGCCTGAAGCGGTAGCGATTGAGCTGGTTCAAATGCCGCCGGAACCCGAACCCGAACCCGAACCCGAGCCGGAACCAATACCCGAACCCGAGCCGGAAGCAATACCGGAACCGTTGCCTGAACCAAAACCCGAGCCGATCAAGCCTCGGCCACAGCCGGTAGCCAAGCCTGCGCCACCCAAGGCGGCTGGCCCGCCGGTGCATTCTTTTGGCGCCAATACCGAATGGAGTGCTCCCCCTGCACCCCCGGCCGACGCACCGACACGGGCACGGATGGCACCTTCGGGCTACGCGGAAACCGTCAAGAACAAGGTAATCGCCAACCTAAAGCGGCCTGCGGGCTCCTCCTATAAACCGCCACCAGGCTACAAGGGTGACCCGGAGGACTTTAAACGGCAGTGCTATATCCCCTATGAAATCATTGTGGATGCTCAGGGCAAGCTGGTGTCCTACACGATTGATCGTTGCGGGGACGCCGTGCTGGATCAGGCTGCAGAACAGGCGATTGTTCAATCAGGACCGTTCCCGCCGCCGCCAAATGCAGGCGCGAGCCAATACACCATTTATGGCACAGCCATATTCATCAAGTAACCGGAGGTCGCTCGATGTTATCCAGATCACGTTTTAACCTTGCACTACTGACGACAGCCGTTGCATTGCTTAGTGGTTGTACTTCAACTCCGGTCGCTGGTCCGGTAGACAACACACCACCGCCCCCAAGCATCCCGTCCGAGCGTACCTCAACCTTAGCCAGTTTCGAGTGTGGTGGTGCATTACCGGAAGTTCACCGGCAGATCTGCGCCAATGATGAACTGTCCCGTGCTGATCGACAGCTACATGACCAACACCGAGCGCGGGTGCAATCGAGTGACATAGCCGGTGCGTTGCTGCTTGAAGCCAATCACCGTCAATGGCTACTAGGCCGCTCCGGGCATTGTGGGCTGGGAGAGGAGAGCGGCATCGAGATCAGAGGCAACAGCCAGGCGATCGGGTGTTTGCAGGCTCTTTACCAGCAACGGTCCCGCGAGTTGGCTGCCTGGCCGGAGGCGCAACCTCGGGTACAGAGCAGCAGCAACGCCTATTCTGCCTATGTTGATTATCGGCTGGCCGATAGCCGTGATTCGGTCTTATGCACTGCCATGACCGCTGAACTGAACGCCGATCTAGACCGTAACGGCATGCCATCAGCAGGTCGTTTGCCCGGCACTGCACTGCTGGCTGGTACCTATGCACCGAGAAAGTCGGTTAACGTCAATGGCAGCGAAGTACAGGTTGACGTATACAACGCCGGACCCTATGCGGGTTTTGAGCAGCGCTCTCGGGTGTTGATTATCAATGGTCAGGCAGTACTCGGCCCGCGCACGATGCCACAATGGATCGCCCAACAGCCCAATTATGGGGGCCGCGCTCATGCGTCATCTTCACAAACAGGCGATTACGGTTCTATCGATGTTTTCACCCGTAACGGGCGTAATCTGGTGATGGTGAATGAGACCTGGGGCTTCTACTCGCCTGCAGCACGGGGCGAGTCAGCGTTCAGCGGCCTGTATGAGTTGCAAGGGCAGGGCGTCCAACCATTGTGCCTGTTCCAGACTTATCTGACGCCGCCGCGCACCAAAACACTTGCCGGCATGCCGGCCTACGCGCAGCTTCAAACCGAGCTCGATATCCTAGCTGGCGATCCGCTGCCGGGGTACGCACAACAGGAACGACGTAATAACTTTCAAACCTGGAAAGAGCAGCAGTGGACGTTGCTTAACCTACCCTTACTGGGTGCCGACGCACTGACTCGTTTTGGTCGTGAAGCGGCAGTTCGCCAGCGTAACGATGCAGCGATGGATTATTTCTTCAGTTGGTCGGAGCGGAGTCTGGGAAACAAGGCGCTGTATCGCAGGGTGATGCCCATGCTGCAACCGGCGCACAGTGAGCTGGTACAGATGTTCAATGCCCAGGGTTTGACAACTACCGAGGCACGCGCGGCAGCGAACCTGCTATTTGTGGAGTCCGTTGCACGCACGATGGAAAACATGACTGCGCCGAGCCAGGCACCGGACCTGCCGTTGGTGGCCAATGCCAGCTACCAGCCGCGGTTTGCCATTGCGCCAGCCGCCGGTGAGCTGGAGCGGGGTCGCAACTTTGCCACGCTATACAGCGTGTTACTCAATGATGCGCCGCAGAACGTAGTGCGCGATTTCATTGCCTATGAAACCGACACCCTTGGACGTCAACGCGGAATGGGGCCTGACTCTAGCCCGGCACTGATGGCTGCCTTGCGAACACCTGCCAATGTACGAATTCTGCTTGATGCCGGCTTCAACGTGAATCAGGCCAACGCCTGGGGCAAGACACCGTTGATGGCGGCGGCTCAACTCAATGCACTTGAGAGCGCAAAACTGCTGCTAGCCAACGGCGCTGACGTCCATTTGCAGACGACCCAGTCGCCGAATCTGGGTGTGGGTGGGCCCGATCGTACTGAAGCAGCGAAAGGCCGACAAACAGCTCTTCTGCTCGCAGCCCTGGAAGCTGATGCGGGGATGATTACAAGCTTACTCGATGCCGGCGCTGCGCGTCAGCTCTGGAAGGGTTACCACGAGCAGGTCTGCAATGCCTTGGATGCCAACCAGAGTTTGAGCGAAAGCGAGCGGTCAATATTCAAGGAGCCCCTGTGTAAAGAGGTCTACAAGCCTTTGCCGGTGAGCCAGCAAAAGCCGGTGGATATTCGCGCTGGAGATATACTGCCGCTTCGTGATGATGGCGTTATATACGAGATCAGCCTGATTGAGCGTCCAGCCATGGATCTTTTTGGTCGAGCCTATGAACTTTCACCAGCCCGTCTTCGTGATGATATAGCTTCGTTTGCCCGTACCGTGGGTGTGGCGGCAACCCGTCGTGGCAAGGTAAAGATTGATGGTCCTCTTACCCTTGTTTTTGCGGATCTGTCGGCCGTTACTCCAGACCGTTTGCCTGTCACCGTCAGCTTCCCGGTGCAAGCCGCTGGCGTGCCCTCGGTAAGCGGTTTTGTGATGGAGAAAGTTGAATCGCAGCAAGTGCTTAGCGTTGAATTCGATGCGCAGCGTAACGATGTCGAGGGTACCTGGCGAGCCCTCTACAGCGCTGCTCTGACCCAAGGATTCACCCCTGCTAATCGGGGTTACGTGGTAATCGATACACGGGGCGGTTTGCGCACCGAGTACCAACTACAGGTTATCGACCGATAATGACGGCGCCGCGGCATGTGATCATGCCGCGGCAGCTGCTTAAATAAGCATATTCCTTGCCGCGCCAAGATAGACAACGCCATGTTGTCGCACTGCTTTGGCGTCACTGCGTTCCGACGCCTGATGCACTGCTTCCAGAAATTCGGCAATGGATCCCGACTCAAGCTGGATCTGTGTCAGCGCATTTTCCAGTGTATAGGTCAGTTCGTGAATCTGAGCCAGGTTAGCGTCATCCAGATCACCGGCCAATAACGCCTCCAGTCGACCATTGGAATCATTGAAATTGATCAGGGCCTGTTCCAGGGTATCAGACGATTTTGCCTGATAATGTTGTATATCGTCGGCCAAGGCCATAGTAGGAGACATCAGCGCAGCAGTCAGAGTCAGGGGCAGCAGGTAGATTCGCATTGAGACCTCTCGATATTAATGATAAACACTCGCATTTGGAATCTAGCAGCAGATTCAAATGATAACAAGTCTCATTATCGAAATTATTTGGAATCTTTGTTGAAAGGCCACAGAAGGTTATAGCAGAGGGCTCATGAAAAACATGGACCGCTCCAGAACACGTGCGCCCCTGCTACGTTCACGCCAGCAGGGAAGGGTGAGCAGTTCGCTCTGACGCAGATAAGCGTTGAGCAGTCGCCCAATTCGAGCTGAACTATCGCCGTCAAACAAGGCGATGGTCAATTCGAAATTCAATTGCAGGCTACGGATGTCGAGGTTTACGCTGCCGACCAGGGTCACTTCTTCGTCGATCAACATGACTTTGCTGTGGAGTAGGCCGCCATCGAAACGATGGATTTTTGCGCCTGATTCGAGCAGGAGCTCGAAGTATGAACGGCTGGCCCACCCGACCATTATTGAGTCGTTATGCTTGGGCAGTAGCACATTGACATCAAGCCCGCGCCTGGCAGCCTGACATAACGCTTCGAATATCGCCTCGGAGGGCACGAAGTAGGGCGTGCAGATGGTAATGCTTTTATTGGCCCGGTAGATAACAGAGAGTACCGCCTGGCCGATAAGGTCCTCACCAACACCGGGGCCCGACGGAATGACCGATACCCAGTTCGCCCATTGGGTGTCAGCAGGATAATATTCAGGCAACTCGCGCTGGCTAGTCTCGACTTCCCAGTCCCAGGCAAACACCTTCGATAGACCCGGTGCAGCCTGACCGTCGAGCCGCAGCATGATATCGATCCATTGACCGACGCCAGCTCCCCGCTTGAAGCTCACCGGATCGGCCATATTCATCGAGCCCGTGTAGGCAATGCGATCATCAAAAATAAGCAACTTGCGGTGCAAACGTAGGTCGATGCGCTGGGCCAGTGCGCGCAGTAACCTGACTGGTAACGCCGGGACCACCTGAATACCAGCAGCAACCATCTTCTTGCGCCAGTGGGAGCGAAAGAAACGGCGGCTACCCGCATGATCGATCAACAGGGAGACCTTGACCCCGCGATGACTGGCCGCGATCAAAGCTTTAGTGATGTCATCCACGCGGCCACCGGGGTGCCAGATGTATGTTTCTATCCGGATACTATCGGTCGCTTGCTCAATGTCACGCAGCCACTGTTCAAAGATTGCCTCGGGATTATCCAGCAACTGCATTGCTGAATAGCCAAGTGCGCTTACGCCGTTGCGCGCGATCAGCAGCTGATGAATGCCCTGGGAAAGAGGCCCGCCGGGTAAAGCTGCTTCGGACCTGCCAAACCGGTGATTAATGGTGTGTAAATAGGGGTCGATCATTGCCCGTGTACGTTTGGCATGCCTGCGCCCCAGATTCAGCTCGCCAATCATCAGATACAACACTGCGCCGATCAAAGGAATTACATAAATGACCATCAACCACGCGAGTGTGCCACTCACCGGCCTGCGGCGAGTAATAACACGAATCGTGACCGCCGCCGAAAAGAGCCAGTAGAAAACGACCGCCAAGAGGGCAGCAATGTTTTGCAGATTATCCATCGTTTTCCATTTTGGTCGTCGGCCAACCTACGCGCGGATGGTTAATCTAGCAGGCTTTAGGTACGCTTGTAAGTCATCGACGGACTCGGAAAATCTATGCTTCCTTTCACTCTGGTAGATCGCCTGCGTTACATTCTCGAACGCCAGCTGATCAAGGGCGTGCATTACCAGTTGCTCGTCGTTGCGCTGTTCATTGGCCTGATTTCGCTGATCGGCGGCTGGTTGGCATGGCCCTCGGCGGAGGCCGATGCTCCCTTGTCTGACTCTGTCTGGTGGGCTTTCCTGCGGCTGACCGATCCTGGGTACCTTGGCGACGACGAAGGTACCTGGCGAAGGGTAGTTTCTACCGCGCTAACCATCATGGGTTACGTTGTCTTCATGGGCACGTTGGTCGCTATCATGACACGTTGGCTCATCAGTAAGATGGGCGTTCTGGAGCAGGGCCTCACTCCGGTCACCATCAGCAATCATGTGGTGATTCTAGGCTGGACTAATCGCACTATCCCTCTGGTTCAGGAAATAATGGATACCAGTGGAGGCATCCAGCGATTACTCAAGTCTCTGGATACGCGTCGGCTGCGTCTAGTGATTCTATCCGATACGGTGAACACTGAGCGCACTCAGGAGTTGCGCGATACGCCTGGTATCGGTCGGGGTAGTAAGGACATCATACTTCGCTCGGGAACGCCTCTGCAGCCTGAAGCTTTGCATCGAGTCGCCTGTCTTCAGGCGGCGGTGGTGCTTATCCCCGGTCGCTCTCAGGGAGGCAGTACGCTGGTCACTGGCGACATGGAGACCATCAAGGCCTTGCTGACGCTGCAGGCTCAAGGACATCAAAGCGCCCAGCCTTTGCCTTATGTCGTCGCCGAAATTGAGGATGTACGCAAGCTGAGTGTCATGCGCCGTGCGTATCCTGGTCCCATGGAGATCATAGCCAGCGATGCGATTGTCAGCCGGCTCATGGCTCAGGCGATTCTACATCCAGGCCTTCCCGAGTTTTATGGCGAGGTCATGTCGGTTCACGATGGCAACGAGATCTACCTGCGCTCTACAGACATCTGTGTAGGTCAGACATTGGCGCAAATCGCAGCCAATTGCCCGCGCGCAGTGCTTTGTGGGTTGGTTCGACAGGAGGGTGATGTATGGGCTGCACACCTGAACGCAGCGACCAGCGAAACAGTGCAACTGGGCGACAAGCTGGTCATGCTGGCCAGACAATACGAAGACGCTGATCCAGCTCAGAAGAGCGATAAGCCAGCGAGTGCATGGCAACGCAGCAGGGTAGTCAATGCGGGCTTGAGGGCTGGAGATCAGACTTCGAAGTCTGTGTTGATTCTGGGCTGGAATCGCCGCTTGCCTGCCTTGGTTCACGAGCTGGCTACCTACAGTGCTCAGCGTTTTAATCTTATGATGGTATCCACTCTGGAAACCGATGCCCAGCGTGAAGCACTGGTGCAATACAGCGAATTGGCCCAGCAGGTACCCTGTGAACACCTGCAGGCCGATTTCATGGCAGAGACCACGCTTAGAAAGATACTGCAAGCAGACTGGGATAGCATTCTACTGGTATCCAGTGATCGCCTTGATTCTGGAGAAGAAGCTGACGCGCGCGCGATGGTGGGCTATATGGCCGTCGATGAGTTGCTCAAGGAACGCACACGCCGACCACAACTACTGCTTGAGTTGAGTGATCCAGCGAATGAAGAACTGGTGGTACGTAATCGCAGCGAAAGCATCATAAGTCCCATGATACTCAGCCACTTAATGGCTCAAATTGCGCAGCGTCGCGAGCTCGGACTGGTCTTTGAGGAGTTGTTCACTGTCGGTGGTGCCGAAATCCTCTATCGAAATATCAGCGATTATCCAATGCAAAGCGTAGCGACCTTTGCTGATCTGGAAGCCGTAGCCGGCCTACAAGGTGAAACTGCCCTGGGTGTCTACCGGTTCACCCCCGACGTTGAAGGCAGGCGCCTGCAACTTAATCCTGCTCGAGACGTCCCGCTCAAGCTGCAGGTGGGCGACCAACTAGTAATACTGACCACGTTACCGCTAGAGCTTAAAGCGAAAAGCTAAAGACAATTATCAGGCTTGGGCAGCCCGGCAATTTTGCTCGCCAGCTTTGCCGGGCTGCCAGGGAATAGCGACAGCAAATAGAGGCTGTTACCTTTTTCGACGCCAAGCTCCTGGCCAATGAACTTGACCAGAGGACGCATTGCAGGGGAGAGCTGATACCGCTGATGGAACCGGCGTAGGGCCAGCACAACGTCAAGATGTGCGGCAGAGAGCTCAATGCCTTCTCTATGCGCCAGCTCTGCAGCCAGCGCTTCTGACCAATCGTCCAGATCAACCAGAAAGCCTTCCTTATCCAAGGGTACATCGCGAAGATTGATTCGTATTGACTGGCTCACCAGCTGAGCACCTTGCTACTTTGAGCGCAAATCTCGACCATGCGGTCATAGTTTATAGGCTCAATACGCTTGGGTAAGTCATCTAGCACCAGCCCGCGCGCCTGCATATCGGCATCCAATACGTACATCCGAACCTCATCAGGCAGCAGACTGATATTGCTAAACGCGGCGGAGCCAGGTAATAACGCGTAAACCGCATCTTCGATCAGAAGCACACTCTGCTTGTTCGCCAACACGCGCAGGCAACTGGCCATTGATGTATTGCTGGTCGGAGAATGACGAAGAATATGAATTATGGGTGCGCTCACAGCGAGACCACCTCTGAGTAGTGTTCCAGCAAAGTAGCAATCTGTGCGCTGTCGACGCAATTAACCGCCAGTAGGCATTGATTGACGTTCAACCCGCGCTCGCGGAGCGAATGCTGACAGACCATTACGTCTTCGATCCCATACATATCCAGCGCTTCGAGATTGGCTGTCAGGGATTTTTGCTGGAGCACGCCAGCGTCCTGGCCCTTGCTTAACTGCAGCACTCCGTCATCCATGAATAGCAAGCCGGTTTGCACCCCGAAGGCAGCTGCAGCTAACGCCATATCAAGCGCTTCACGGGCAGCAAGGTGAGCGGGCGGGCGGCGAGTTATTATCAGCAGACTTTTCATATCAAGTCCCAAAGGTCACGGTGCGGTCAGCAGTTTGCAGACTGTCCACCCATTGGCCAAGGCCTGACAGCTCCCAAGGAGCTCCTGTATTGGCTGCCGGGCGCTGCCAGCGATCGGCTTCGGCGTCATTCAATACGCCACGACGCAGAGCGGCTGCAATGCAAATCACCCCATCAAGCTGGTTATCACTGATAAAGGTACGCCAGTCGGCATACACATCAGCCTCATCCTGTGGCTGGACACCCAGCGCTGTCGCCAAATGAACCGCATCGCGATAGAAGAACAAGCGGCTGATCTGGTGCCCAGCATCCAGCACAGCGCGGGCGAAGTTAAGTGCGCTGCGTGCAGCTGGATCCTGAGGTCCGGCAAGGAGGACAATCGCAAAATTCATATTAATCCGGCGCCTGAAACAAAAAAAGGCCCGCAGTTGTGCGGGCCCAGATTATAGCGTCTTTACTCAGTCCTGGCTGAAGATGCCCAGCAAATGCAGCAGGCTCAGGAATAGATTGTAGATGGATACAAACAGCGTAATGGTGGCCATGATGTAATTGTCTTCACCACCGTGAATGATCGAACTGGTCTGGTACAGGATCACAGCTGAAGAAAACAACACGAAGCCGGCGGAGATAGCCAGTGACAGACCACTGATCTGCAAAAACATGCTGGCAACCACAGCGCTGAGCAGAACAACAAACCCAGCCATGATGAAACCGGACAGGAAGCTGAAGTCCTTGCGGGTGATAATGGCGTAAGCCGACAAGGAAAAGAACACAACAGCAGTCATGCCGAGGGCCAACGCTACTAGAGCGCCTCCATTGGGCAGGCCCAGATACATATTCAACACAGGCCCAAGGGTGTAACCCAGAAAGCCAGTGAACGCGAAAGTGCTGACCAAACCCCAGCCTGAATTGCGCAGCTTAGTGGTCAGGAAGAGCAGGCCATAAAAACCTGCTAACATCAGGATGATGCCAGGACGTGGCAGATTCAGGCTCATCGAGATAAAGGCTACCAGCCCACTAAACGCGAGCGTGATGGCTAGCAGGGAATAGGTATTGCGAAACAGCTTGCTTACTTCCGCCTCGTTTACACCCGAATGTTGCAGGGCACCTTGATGATTGTTCATGGACTAATACTCCAATAGGATAAATCGATTTAAAGCTTATCAAGATCATACCTATTCAATACCCCAAATCAAGCGTTTACGAAAGTTAAAACATTGCCGTGTGCTACGCGAGCCATTGACTAAGCAGAAGTTTCCGGTAGTATTGCCGGCCGTGGAGGGATGGCAGAGCGGTTGAATGCACCGGTCTTGAAAACCGGCGTAGGTTAATAGCCTACCCAGGGTTCGAATCCCTGTCCCTCCGCCACTTTTAATGCGAAAAGCCCCGTATATCGGGGCTTTTCGCTTTGTGTCACCGCAGGGCCCATACTCTGGCCCATACTGCAGACCAAGGCTCTGTTTTTGTGGCATGAACGTTTTGATCGCAAAGGTCACTGCCAGGATTCCGCGACGAGGTTCTTCGCGCTTGGTGCCATGCCATGAGTAAAGCGCGTAATGCGAACCCTGCAGCTTGATGGGCGCGCTCCATCGTTAAAGGAGAGAACGCTGCTCATAGCTCATCTAGCTTCCTTATAGATCTCATTACCGCGGGAAGATATTGAGATTTCTCTGCCTCTTGATTAATCAACAGCTCTACGACCTTTGCGCCGCTTAACTCGTTTAGAGTCATGAGGGTGTTCAGATTATTTTTAGCTTTTTCAGATAGTAAGAAGTTAAACTGTGTTTTAGCACCCTGGCTTTTCCTGTATTTTTTTTGAGCCCATTTCTTTTTTTCTTTTGTTATAAAAAGCTCAACAAAATCAGCGCTGTACTTACGGCGGTCAATGAAAATAATCATATCGTCTAAGCTTGAAAAGGGCTGCTGATAACCAATGTCTGACGGATGGTTCTTCAAGAAAAACTCCCAAGCACTAACGATCTTTTCGTTGTCGTCTTCAAACCAAGAGTACTTCTTGTCTAACAGTCTCTGCATCGCCCACTTGTTCTTCAGGCTTTTCAATAACACCAGCTTTTGTTCGCGGGGAGTTTGCCATAAGTCCACGATGGCAACTATTTTCTCTTTGTCATGCATGTGCAGCGATGCATATAGATTCGCAGTGCCCAATTGCATTTCAAGTTGCTCAAGCACCCATGAAATCTGTCGCTGACTGTCATGTATCCAGCTGAACGCTTGCGAGCTGACTAAGTGACTCAGCTCGGCGCGCATTTTGTCTGCCAGATTAGGATCATCATCAAGCAGCTTTGCCATTTTCTCACGGCTTTGACTATCAGGGGGAGGGCACAACTGGCCCTGGCCAGTATGCCAATGCAGCCAATACCAGAGCCAATTGACCACCCGGAAATTCACTTTCGTATCACCTATTAGAGCAGATAGTCGATCCGTCAGACGAACGGCCATAGATAAATCCTTAGAATACATCATGAGGTTTTTCAGATTTATTTAAGCTATATCCAATTGGTTTTTTAGTCAATCTATAGATGATTTATAGAGGTGTTGAATTTCAAAGGATCCCATAGGGATTGGGATATATGCGCTCTCAGCTGCTATTTTTGGCTGAAATTCATATCCTACCTGCCCCTTTGAGCATACGCGTTCCTCAGCACGGCTCAGCTCATAGGTCCGGCTTGGTTCACGTATCACGATGATGGGGCTAAGTCCTCGCTTCGCAACGAAGAAATACTGATCCGCCCAATCCTCTGAATGGATTAGGAGGTCAACATGAAAATTCTTCGTCTAAAGCAGGTGCTGGACCTCACTGGGCTGGCTCGAGCGACGGTTTACAGGTATATGGCCGACGGCCTGTTTCCTCGCAATGTGAAGCTTGGTATACGCAGCGTGGGGTGGGTAGAAAGCGAGGTGGTGGAGTGGATCCAGGCGCAGATAGAAGTAAGGGACTCTTTGCCCCAGAGTCGAGCGATTAGTCTTGGTTCAAACCAGGGTGTCAGCAATAAGGCTGGAAAATGATGTCAGCTCAGGTATTAAGAAAGAGTGGTTAATACAAAGCTTACATTAAAGATTTTAGCGCTAAAAATCATACAGCTCTGTATCGTAACCCAAATGGCACATGATAATTTGTGCGACTAAAGAAATCTTGGCATAGCCGCCCTAACCCTTAGAAATTCAAAGCTAACCAGCTAAAAAGATATTGGAAATATGACAGGTATATATATTACATGTCGTCGTACATTGGGGTGATGTAGAAAAGACAAGTAAGACGAAAGGCATGACAGCATAGTCATGCCATGATGCAAAAAAGTAACAGGGAAAATAATACTGAAGTAGTAGATACGTATGCACTATTACCCAAGGAGTAGTCAGCATGCGAAACCCGTTTAATACTAACCAATCCCTGCATTACGCACCAACCTATAATGGTCTTAACGTACTACAAAAGTGCGGCCCTCTAGTCACAGAATATCTCTCTCGGTTGCAAGCCGTGCTGGAATTAGCCAGGCATGAGTACGTAGAGCTATTCGTTGTCAGAATAGATTTGCACTTTAGCCAACGCTTCGACCTTCCAGATATCGCCATAACCAATCAACCGGTATGCAGCTTTTTTAAAAAGCTAAAGGAGAAGTTAAAAGCGAAGGAAGATGCTGCGCGGCTTCAAACAGGCAGAGCTAACCTGTTTGGCCTGCGCTACGTGTGGGCCAGAGAGATCGGCCCAGAAAGCGGAGTGCCCCATTATCACTTGATGCTCGTTTTTAATCAGAATGCCATACGGTCTCTCGGAGATTTTAGTAATCCGAATGCACCCGGGCTTTATCGGTTATGCCAGGAAGCCTGGGCTGACGCTATCGGATTGGACTTCGATTTAGCCAGTGGGCTTGTCAGCTCTTCGCCGAGCGGCCAATGGCTGCTGCGGCGTGATGATACTGCGGTGTTCGATGATGTCTTCCGCGCTTGTAGCTACCTATGTAAGGCAAGATCAAAGATTTTCGAGCTTGGTTTTCATGGCTTTGGTTTCAGTCGCAGATGAAATCGATGAGTATCTCGCGCCAAGGGGTGCGCCGCACTGGAGAGAAACTCACATGAGGTCGATTTTGAAGCAAGGTGTTTGTCGGTTTTGTGGGATAACGTTCCTGATCACATCATGGCAGCCCTTCCACGCAGCAGGTTATTGCCGGCGCTGTGCAAAATTTCATCAACGTAGCCTTATACCCCGCCAGCGGGGCTTTGTTGGTCCCCCGAGTCCATACCTCTATTCAGGCAATACAGAGGACAAACGCGGGTAATACGAATGCCACACGGCAGTTTCCGCGCAACATTCACCTGAAGCACAGCATACCGTTTGCTGTGCCGTGTGGCGCTACCTACCAGCTCCCTTATGCCATAGATAAATATCAACCACACGCTCCTGGAACCAGGCTTCTGAGGTCAGCATTTCCAATGCATCTGTCGTCATATTCGGTTTTACTGAGTAATTGACGACATTTCTCAACGCGTGACACGAATCAGTAACCTGTCTGGAATGGGCTGTGAAAAATTCAGAGAATGCTTCGTTGAATTCCTGATAGTCACCATCGCGTGTGCCTAGAGCTAATCGGGCCTGGCGATCGTATATACGGACTGGGCTACGCGCTTTCAACCACATGAATTTTGTGGTCAGAGAAAGCACCTTTCTGAAACCATAATTTTTGGATATCGAGCATTCTGTTTCCATGACTTTGCTGACGACGTTTGCATGATCAATGGGGCCCAGCTGATCAAGTATCTCAAGAATTAGCTGATAGCGTGCTACACCTGCCTTTGTCTCATGGCTGCTGGGTAGGTTACGAGCGACTCGGAAATAGGCGCCAGCTTCCAGCAATGCGCTCCGGCGGTTCTCTTCCTCCCCGTCGGCCAGCATACGGCAAATCCTGGCTTCCCTATTCAGCCATTGATTCAAAAAATGAAGGGCACAGAAATCAAAAGTTCGTTTTTGCATGGGTTCCTTTGGGCTATCTTTTTGCTACCAGAACGTGATCTAAAACAACGATCTAGGTAACGACCCTTCAACAGCGGCTTCGCTTTCCTAGCTTGCCGGCTGACTTTGGCGCGTCGCGGCTTCGGCTGAAACAGCCGTTACCAACGGCCCGGAATAATGGGTTGGCGGCCCAATATAGCTACCAACAAGCAAGGTGCGATCAAAGCTGAAAACATGTGCATAGGGGCTTTCAATACATCGACCCACCAAAGGCAGGCGGTGCTCGGGCTTGCCGGTCATCAATTCAACGCGACCGCTACATATTGGGCAGTCTCCAGTGAAACGCACAAATCGGGTCCATTGATTTTTCTCGTTGTCACGATGCATTTCGATCTCGGCCGATTGTTCTTTCCAGTTGAGAAGCGCCAGCGGGGCTTTCACCACTCGATGATCTACCAACTCAATCCACGGCTTGCATAGCTGGGACCAAACGGTCCATGTGCCGGCCGCCAAAATGGCAACTGTTATGAGCTGCCCTAGCGCCAGTGTTGTGGATGTGATGGCTAGTCCTAATAACCCTGCGGCGAGCCATAGAGCGAGCAGGGTAAGCGTAAGAACAATCAGCCCCAACAGCCAGAAACCTCGATGGCTACGGTTTTTCAGCTCCCCATTGCTGAATATCCATCGCATCAGCCAGGAGGGCGTTACCTCACCTGTGCTGGAACGCTGATAGCGCACAGCCGGGACTCGCTCTGCTTTTGAACTTTCCGAATCTTCCTCAGGGAGCGGTTCTACATCCAGCCAATATGTTCGCTGCTTGCCGGCGCCGCCGCGGTCATTATCTGTTTTGATCACAGGCCGCTGGTTAAGGTCAGCCGCCCTCAACCGCTGGGTTAACGAGACCATCCTCGATTCCAAAAAGTGCTCCAACGTATTAGCTGGGAGCCAGCGCGCTGGGGTTAGGGTAGCTCTGCTATTTTCATCGACGACATTTGCCATTAATGACGAACGCTCATGCGTTAGCGGCTCTTCACGACCATTTTCCAGCGCTTTCAGCTTCTCCTTAGCCAAAAAATGCAGCACGTTGTAGACCTTGCTATCGACCGGGTTTTTTCGAAGATCATCGACCAAACACTGAATGACATCTCGCATAAATTCGCTCCCTGAAAGCCTCACTCAAGTCTTCATGTAGGGTTGGGTGGATGTTCACACAGCGCCAACTCCGCATTCTTGAGCCCTCTTTATACCAGAGGGGTTCAAGCGATGAGTATGTTCTACGCCTGCGATCAAGAAGGAAAGCTGCTTCACATCGATGAAGCAGGGCGGGGATTAGCCTGCAATTGTGTTTGCTTTACCTGTGGTGAAGTGGTGCTTGGGAAAAAGGGGAACCGAAACAAGCACCACTTTGCTCATCATGGCGGCAAAAGCGCGTGTACCATCTCCCCGGAGTCGGTCTTACACAAACTGGCTAAACAGGCGATCTTGGAGGCACAAGGGTTGCAGCTACCTCGGATGCCAGGGGTTATTCTTCAGCCAGATGATCCGAGTGCGGATGCCGATCAAACGAGCTGGTGGGATTTTGCTGAAGTACACGAAGAACAGACGCAGAACGATTTCCGCCCCGATCTGGTGGCCAATCTCAGAGATGGCACGCGGCTGTTTATCGAAATCGCTGTCACTTCCTTTGTTGGTGAGCGAAAACAAGAAAAAATCGAGAGGCTGCAAGAAAAGACAATCGAACTCGACCTTCGCTACCTGATCAGCCAGATGGGTAACCCTCGGTCAGTGATCTGCAAACACATCCTTCACGACACGAACCATAAAAAGTGGCTGTATCCAAGCCAGCCTGACGACGAGAACTTGGAAATCGAAGCGAATGGACAGTACTCAGGTGCCTGCTTCATACCCGAGAGTGTTGAGCGTAAGACGCTGGAGCAGAGTCGTTTCACCATCTTCGGTATGTGGGTCAACGCAATGGCTTTACCTTCAGGAGACCTAGCTGTGCGCTCTCTGGCATATAACCCACAGATCGTTGAACTGTTGAAAGGCTGGGCACATGAGCTTGGTGGTCGCTACAACAAGCATTATCGAAACTGGCAGTACCCAGTGAGGATGGCGGACCGGGTGCTTGAGCGATTAGCCCAATTGCACTCAGAGACAAAATGATGATGCCGGTTTGTAGCTGGGCACCTGATCCAGCCCTCTCAATCGACGCTAATGGCATTTGACCATCAGGGCAGGCAGGGTTAACGTGGATTTTGCATGGAGCGCCTCACCGCCTAAGGTATGGATTACCCTCTCTTTGCTGTCTCAGAGCCTGTTCTATAGGGTCGCGGCGTATTTGCAGCGGCACATACGGCTCAACCTAGCCACAACCGAGTAAAGAGATTATGAAAAAAATAGCCCTTGTTGCAGTATTTGCTGGCCTTGCAGGATTAGCCCAGGCCGACGATTATCTGCACGGCCAGTCTGGTACAGCCTATAACACGGTTGGGGCTACGACCTTTGGCTCTGATGGCACTAGCTATAACCGCATTGGGGACACGACGTTCGGGTCCGATGGCAGCTCCTCGACACGCATCGGCAACAGCACCTTTCACTCCGACGGAACATCGTCCACCCAAATCGGCGATTCCTCTTTCAATTCCGACGGGTCCTCCGTCAATCGGGTTGGGGGCTCAACATTTGGATCTGACGGTACGACTTGCACAAGCGTCGGCGACTCAACCTTCTGTAATTAACGTTTAGTTAACATAAGCCGTATCGCAGAGGCAGTCCGAAAGCGGCCTCTGCACCACCGGCATAAAATCTTGAGCGCGATCGCTTTAGTCCACATCCTGCTATGGCCAGGCTCGAGAGCCACTGTTATCATCATTTTTAGCATGACTGATCCAGCAGTTCAGACAAGGACTTTGCTAAATGCCGATACAGGCACCCCAGGAAGCTTCACCCAACCAGCGCGAACGCCTGTGGCAGATCGATTTTCTTGCCCGTTTCCGTGGGCAGGTGACCCGGCAGGACCTGGTTCAGCGTTTTGCCATCGCCTTGTCCAACGCCACCCGAGACCTTACGCAATACCGCCAGCTAGCTCCGCATAATCTTGATTACGACCACCGCAACAAGGTCTACCGGCGAACGGCCAGCTTTAAGCCTCTGTTTACCTATGACCGCGAACACACCCTGCAAACCCTGAGCCTGGGGCAGGGGGTTGGCTTGGAGAGTTGTAGTCAGACAATCCAGGTCGATAGCGCTACCGCATTGAATCAGCCTGATCTCGACATCCTGGCGGCGATATCCCGCGCCGTCTATGCCGGCCATGCCTTGTGCATTAGCTATGTATCGATCAGCAGTGGCGAAACGCGTCGTGAAATCGTGCCACACAGCCTGGTTAATACCGGCTTGCGCTGGCATGCACGTGCCTACTGCCGTATTCATGCAGAGTTCAGGGACTTTGTGTTGACTCGCATTACTGCCGTGCATGCCCAGGCCTCGCCGATCAACACACAAGTTGAATCCATAGATCAGGATCAGGACTGGCAACGTATGGTCACGCTAGAACTTATCCCTCACCCCAAAGCTGCATACGCTCGCGCAATCGAGCTCGATTACAGCCTGCAGCCCGGCCAAGCCCTGCGGATCAGCGCCAGGGCTGCCACCGCCGCTTACTTGCTGCGGCGCTGGGGAGTCGATTGCAGCCTGAATACACGCCTGAACCCCGACGAGTATCAATTGGCCCTGTGCAAGCCCCAGAGTGTTGCCGAGCAGATCAACCTCGCTATCGCCCCAGGTTTTACCCCGGAGACAGTCCGTCCATGAGCAGTACTGCGACACAAGAAAAATATGGCTTTAAGTTTGGTCGTAATGGTGCGCATTCTGCACGCACCATGATGCTGACTGAATTGACCGAGCTCTTTCAGGGTCGTGGCGTTGATGCCAGCCCCGACCAGTACCAGGAAGATATCGTACGCTTCAATGTTCTGCACAAGCCAACTGAAAAGGCTCGGAAACTGACGTGGCGCCACTTGGTTCATTTGTACGCCATGGACACAGAGGTCGTGCTGTTTCGCACCTTCCGTCGCCTGTGGGAAAGCGATGAACGCGCCCGGGCTCTATTGACCTGCCAAATGGCCTTAGCCCGCGATCCACTGCTGAGATTGTCTCAAAACGAAATACTGTCATTGGCGCCGGGCCAGTGGCTGCCGCGTGAAGAAATGGAACAAGCGCTCGATGAGCAATTCCCTGATCGTTTCAGTCCAGCCATGCTCAAATCCTTAGCCCAGAACGTCAACGGCACCTGGACCAACGCCGGCTACTTAGAAGGCCGCAATAAGAAACACCGCACCGAGCCCGACATTCGCCCGGTCAACGTCGCCTTCGCGCTGTTCCTCGGCTACCTGCAAGGCGCGAGCGGCAACCGCCTGTTCAATACGGAATGGACCAAGATCCTCGGCTGTCGGCTGGAGCGCCTTCTGGAGCTAGCGCGCCAAGCCAGTCATAGCGGTCTGCTTAATTTCAAACACTCCAGCGAGGTCGTGGAAGTCACCTTTCCCGACTACCTGACCAAGGAAGAGGAGGGCTTGCTGCATGAGTAACCGGCTTAACCGTCTGCTGAAAAGCTACAGCAACCACATCAGCCTGCCGTGGATCTGCGGCCTCGCCAACGAGCAGCGGGTGCTCTTTGCCGTCTACCACAAGGAAGACGAGCTCAAGTTGCGTGCCCGTATCGAAGAGTTTCGTCTCGCCACCGAAAGCGCCGGCCACCCCTGGCTGGAGCTGGATATTACTCGGCTGTTCCCGGACTGGATGGCGCAGCAAAAGTACCGCGAAGACTACTTCGAAGACCCGGACAGCCTCACCCCGAAATACAAAACCTTTGTTCGCCAGGCAGTCATCGAATTGGCTGACCGCATCAAGGATCAAGCCGACAGCAATACGTTGGTGGCTCTGGTTGGCTGCGGCACCCTGTTCGGGTTTGCCTCGGTCTCCGATTTCGTCAAGCAGCTGGCTGAGCATGTGCCGGGGCGTCTGTTGGTGCTCTTCCCGGGGGAATACGTCAACAACACCTATCGCCTGCTGGATGCCCGCGATGGCTGGGGCTATCAGGCCACCGCTATTACTGCAGACAACTGAATACCGGCACATATTGCCGACTTGAATTGAATAGCGCCCATGCGCACAGGGAGTACGCCCAGGATGTTGAACCGCGAGATTTACGACCTAGACCCGCAACAGAACCGGCTGGAAAACAACGGCGTTGCCGAGGTGAAAGACGACCAGTCCCAGCAGGCCCTGAAAACCCTGCGCTATGAGCTGCAGACCTTTGTCTGTGATGGCGAGTACCAGGCGGGTTTGGACAAGGTGCTCTCAACCTATCTACGCAACCTGGGTGACGGCCACGAACAGCCCGGCGTGTGGATCTCCGGCTTCTTTGGCTCGGGTAAATCGCATCTGGCGAAAATGCTTCGCGCCCTGTGGACCAACCAGGGGTTCAGTGATGGCGTTGCCGCCCGCGACATCGCCGAGCTGCCGCAGGAGATCAAGGACCACTTTAAGGAACTGAGCATCCAGGCCAGGCGCCACGGTGGTCTCCACGCCGCTTCGGGTACTTTAGGCGCCGGCGCCAACAACAATGTGCGCCTGGCCTTGCTGAACATTGTGTTCAAGTCTGCCGGCCTGCCGGAGCAATACCACCAGGCGCGCTTTGTGCTTTGGCTGCACAAACAGGGCATTTTCGATCAGGTCAAAGCCCACGTTGAGGAAGCAGACGACAACTGGGACGACGAACTGGAAGATCTCTACGTCTCCAGCAGCATCGCCCGCGCCCTGTTGGCCATCGACAGCTCCCTGGGTGATGACGTCAAGCAGGTACGCCAGCTGTTGCGTGAGCAGTATCCCAACGTGCAGGATGTCACCAACCAGCAGATGGTTGATGCCATCTTCGACGCCCTGGCCAACGATGGCGAGTTCCCGCTGACCCTGGTCGTGCTTGATGAGGTGCAGCAATACGTCGGCTCCGACTCGGAAAAAGCTCACCAGGTCCAAGAAGTCGTAGAAACCTGCTGCAAGAGCTCCAAATTCAAAAGCAAGATGTTGTTCGTCGCCACCGGCCAGAGTGCGCTCTCTGGCATGGCAAACCTGCAGCGTTTGCTCGGGCGTTTCCAGATTCCCGTGCAGCTGTCCGATACCGATGTCGAATCTGTGATTCGCAAGGTCATTCTGCGTAAGAAAGCCTCGGCCCGGCCGCAGCTAGAGCAGGTCATGCAATCCCACCTGGGCGAGATCTCCCGGCAGTTACGCGGTACCAAGATTGAGCACCACCGCGACGATGAAAAGATCATGCTGGCCGACTATCCCTTGCTGCCGGTGCGCCGGCGCTTCTGGGAAAAGGTCCTGCGTATTGTTGATACCACCGGCACCGCCTCGCAGTTGCGTAACCAGCTCAAGGTCATCCATGAAGCCGCCCAGGCCACCGCCGATAAGCCCTTGGGCCACGTAGTCGCAGCCGACTTCATTTACAACCAGATTTCAGTCAACCTGCTGCAAACCGGGGTGATCTCCAAAGAGATTGCGGAAATCATCGGTCGCCTGTCTGCTGGCGACGCCGACGACAAGCTCAAGTCCCGCATTCTGTCCCTGGTGCTGCTGATCGGCAAATTGCCCACCGACCCGACCGCAGATTGTGGCGTGCGTGCCACCGCTGACATGCTGGGTGATCTGCTGATCGACGACCTCAACCAGGGCAAAGACGCTATCCGCACCCAGGCTCCCAAGCTGCTGCAAGAGCTGGCTGACGAGGGTCTGGTCATGCCCATGCAAACCAGCACCGGCACCGAATACCGCCTGCAAACCCAGGAAAGTGCCCAGTGGTACGACACCCTGCGCCAGGAAGAGGCCGATCTGCGTGGTAACCTGCAGCGGGTGGAAAACATCCGCGTCGATTTGCTGCATAAGGAGCTGCGCCGCCAGATCGCTCAGGTGCGCCTGACCCAAGGTAAATGCAACGAGCCGCGCCAGGTCATCCCCTGCTTTGACCCGGAACTGCCCAAAGACGCCAGCGACAAGATTTACGCCTGGGTGCAGGATGGCTGGGCACTGGACGAAAAAAGCTTTATGACCGAGGCCCGCAGCCGCAACCCCAGCGAGCCGACCATATTTATCTATGTGCCGGCACGTAACCGTTCTGAGCTGACGAACGCCATTACCGCCGAGCACGCGGCCCAGGCCACCCTGGACAAGCGCGGTATCCCCAACACCGACGCCGGTAAAGACGCCCGCAGCGCCATGGAAACCCGCCACCGCGATGCACAAAAGCAGGTGCAGGCCCTGCTGCGTGAAATCTTCGACGGCGTGCAGGTGTTGCAAGCCGGTGGTAACGAGGTAGACGGCAACAGCATCAGCGACCGGGTAGAAACCGCCGCCAAGGCTTCACTGGTGCGCCTCTACCGTGAGTTCGACCAGGCGGATCACCCGGCCTGGGGCAAGGTCTACGAGCGTGCCAGTAAAGATGGCGGGCAGAACGCCCTGGAAGTGCTGGGTTACAGTGGTGATGCCGAACAGCATCCAGTCTGTGCGGCCATTAAGCGCTTTATCGGCGTCTCGAAAAAGGGCAGCGAAATCCGCGAGCACTTCCTCGCCGCGCCCTATGGCTGGCCCCAGGATGCCATCGACGGCGCGCTCTATGTGCTGCTCGCCAGCGGCATCCTGATTGCCACCGACAGCCGCAACAATCCGGTCACCGCTAGCGCCCTGGAGCGCAAGCAGATCACCCAGGCCAGCTTCCGCCCGGAAAGCATCACTATCCGCCCGGTGGACATGATCAAGATCCGTGGCGTACTTAGCGCCAGCGGCATTGACTGCCAGCCAGGGGAGGAGGCCAACAAGCTGCCCCTGCTGGCTGAAAAGGGCAGAGAGCTGGCCAAGCGCGCCGGTGGCGCTGCACCCCTGCCGGCGGTGCCAGATACCAAAGTCTTTGATGAACTGGCCCGCCAATCGGGCAATGCCCAGCTCAAACAGGTATTGGACGAGCAGGACGCCATCAAACAGGCGATCAAGGACTGGAGCGACACCGCCCAGCGCATTGACGCCCGCCGTGGCGACTGGGTGCTGCTAACCCGCCTGCTCGACGTCAGTCGCGGCCTGGCCTTCCACGCGCCCATTCAGGCCGAAGCGGATGCCATCAGTCAGCATCGTTCGCTACTGGACGACCCCAACCCGGCCACCGGCTTGATCCAGCAGCTGGTCAGCAAGCTGCGCGATGCCATCCAGTTCCATGTAAAGGCGTTTTCGGATCGCCATGCAGACTGCCTGGCCCAGTTGCAAGCTGATAGTCATTGGCAACAGCTGAGCAACGAGCAACAACGCGTCATCCTCGAAAAGCGCAAGCTGCTGACCCTGGAGCAACCCAAGCTCAACGATGCCGAAGCCATCATCGACAGCCTTAGCGAGGTCAGCCTGGAGCAGTGGACCGACCGCACCGATTCCCTAGCTAGCAAGTTCGACAGCGCCCGCCTGGAAGCCGCCGAGCTGCTGCAACCCAAGCTGCAACGCATCAGCCTGCCGCGCAAAACCTTTGAAAGCGAAGCCGATGTGGAAGCCTGGCTTGATGAGGTGAAAGAGCAGATTCTCAGCAAACTCAACGACGGACCGGTGACCTTCTGATGACCCAAGCCACACACCGCCAGCCCCTCGACAAAGTCCTGCGCCGCGCGCTGGAAGCCACCGTTGTCAAAGCCCGTGACATTGCCGAACGGGCCGCCAGCCAGGCATTGACCCGCCTGAGCGTGGGCGAGGCCAAAGCGGCGGATTACCTAAATGACCAGCAACGCCAGCTGCGCACCCGCCTGCGCGCCCATGGCCGCCAGTTGGGCGACATCAAGTTAGCCAGCGGCCAGCAAAGCCTGAACAAGCTGATTACTGAGGTCGCCTACGAGCATTGGCACCGCATGTTGTTCGCCCGCTTTCTGGAGCAGAACCAGCTGCTGATGTACGACGAGCACACTGCTCTGACCCTGAATGAGTGCAGCGAGTTGGTGCAAGATCCAGACACCCTGCGCGATGAGATGGAGCACCGCTGTAACAGTGGTTGGGAGCTGGCCGGTGTATTAGCCTCGAAAATGCTGCCGCAGATCTTCCGCATCGACTCGCCGGTATTTGCTCTGGAGTTCGCCCCCGAACACCAGCGCGAACTGGAAAAGCTGGTCACCGGCCTGGCCGCAGAGACCTTCCAGGCCCAGGATAGCCTCGGCTGGGTGTACCAGTTCTGGCAAAGCAAGCGCAAGGAAGAGGTCAACAAGTCCGAGGTCAAAATCGGCGCCGACGAACTCTCGCCCGTCACCCAGCTGTTTACCGAACCCTATATGGTCAGCTTTCTGCTGGATAACAGCCTGGGCGCCTGGTGGGCCGGTCAACGGCTAACGGAAACCGACTGGCAAACCGCACAAGGCGAACAAGAGCTTCGCAATAAAGCAGCCATCCCCGGCTTACCGCTCAGCTACCTGCGTTTTGTGAATAGCGACGATACCCAACTATGGCAACCCGCCTCCGGCACCTTCGACGCCTGGCCCAAGCACCTCAGCGAACTCAAAACCCTCGACCCCTGCTGCGGCTCCGGCCATTTTCTGGTCGCCGCCTTCCTGATGCTGGTGCCCATGCGCATGCAGGCCGAGCAGCTCAACGCCCGTCAGGCCATTGACAAGGTACTCACCGAAAACCTCCACGGCCTGGAGCTGGATCAGCGCTGTGTCGAGCTGGCTGCCTTTGCCGTCGCCCTGGAAGCCTGGCGCTATCCGGACGCGGGTGGCTATCGCACCTTACCGGAACTGCACCTGGCCTGCAGTGGCCTATCCATCGCTGCTGCACGTGACGAATGGAAAGAACTTAGCCGCAAGGCCGGCAAACAGAATCTGACAATCGCCCTGGACTGGATGTACCAGACTTTCCAGGATGCCCCGGTACTCGGCAGCCTGATCAATCCACGCCGCAGCAAGGCCGCGAAGATCGCCCAGTTGAGCGAGTTGCAGCAACTACTGGGTGAGGCACTCACTCAGGATCAGGCCAACCAGCAAAACCGAGCTGATAGCGAAATCTCCGCCATAACCAATCGCCTGGAAGCCGGCATTGTCGCCCAGGGCCTGGCCAAGGCCGCCGAACTGCTGGCTGGCCAATACACCTGGGTGATCACCAACGTGCCATACCTGGCACGCGGCAAGCAGCACGACACCCTCAAGGATTACTGCGAAACCTATTACCCCGAAGGCAAAAACGATCTGGCCACGGTGTTTCTCGACCGCTGCCTGGAGTCCTGTGTGCAGGGCGGTACCGCCAGCATTGTGCTGCCGCAGAACTGGTTGTTCCTTACCAGTTACCGCAAGTTCCGCGAAAAGCTGCTGCAGAACGACAGTTGGCATTTGATTGCCCGTTTGGGGCCAGGCGCCTTCGAGACCATCAGCGGTGAGGTCGTCAAGGCCATTCTGATCACTCTGAGCCGTGGCAATGCCGCAGGCCAGTCGGCGGATCTGCTGCACAGTGGCGAGCCGGGCAACTGGATTCGTGGGGTAGATGTGTCCGAACCGCGCACGGCGGGGGAGAAGGCAGCGGGGTTGTTGGCGAATGAAGTGAAGAGTGTGGAGCAGGGGAGGCAGTTGGGGAATCCGGATGCGAGGGTTGCATTTGATTCACAGGAGGGGCAATTACTCTCGGAGATTGGTTCGGCTCTAAATGGCCTTCACGGTGCTGACTCCCTAAGATTTAGATTCAATTACTGGGAAGTCATAGACTCAAGCCTGTGGAGTTACCTCCAAAATACAGTCGATAGCACCGTGCACTACGGGGGGCGCTCGGAAGTTTTTTATTGGAAGGATTCTGGCGCATTTCACGATACGAATGACAAAGCTAGGATTCAAGGGAGTGCTGGATGGGGGAAGCAGGGTGTTGCCGTTAGCATGATGGGCTCACTGCCGTGCACAATTCACAACGGGAGTATCTTTGATATAAGTTGCTCTCCCATAATCCTTGAAAAAAGCAACGATCTAGCCCCTGTGTGGTGCTATTGCTCTTCGTCCGAATATAACGTGTCAGTTCGTGATATCGATCAGGCCCTAAAGGTTACTAATGCAACTTTAGTCAAAGTACCTTTTGATGAGGAATACTGGACAAACGTAGCGAAAGAACAATACCCCAACGGCCTCCCTCAGCCCTTCACCAACGACCCCACGCAATGGATATTCCACGGCCATCCCTGTGGCTCGGTAATCTGGGACGAAGACAGTAAATGGACCGCCCACGGCGAACTACGCATCGATGACAGCGTGCTGCAAATCGCCGTCGCCCGCCTGCTCGGCTATCGCTGGCCGGCAGAGCTGGACCCGGACATGGAGCTGGCCGCCGAGCAGCGCCATTGGGTCGAGCGTTGCGCGGAGCTGGCCGACTTTGTTGATGACGACGGTATTGTCTGCCTGCCGCCGGTGCGCGGCGAAAAGGCTGCCGACCAGCGCCTGGAAGCCCTGCTGCAAGCCACCTATGGCGACGCCTGGACCACTCCTTTGAAAAATCGCTTACTCGACTCAGTCGGTAGCAAGTCTCTCAGCCTCTGGCTGCGCGACAAGTTCTTTGAACAGCACTGCAAACTGTTCCAGCATCGGCCCTTTATCTGGCACATCTGGGACGGCCTCAAAGATGGCTTCAGCGTAGTGATTAATTACCACAAACTCGACAAAGCCGGCCTCGAGCGCCTGATCTACACCTACCTGGGCGACTGGATTCGCACCCAACAGGCCGGCCTGGCCAACGGCGAAGACGGCGCCCAGGAACGCCTCGCCGCCGCCGAAGCCCTAAAAAAGCAGCTCGAAGCCATCCTCGAAGGCGAAAAACCCTACGACATCTTCGTCCGCTGGAAGCCCCTCGCCGAACAACCCATCGGCTGGACCCCCGACCTCAACGACGGCGTCCGCCTCAACATCCGCCCGTTCATCTACGCCCGCGACGTCGGCAAAAAAGACGCCGGCATCCTGCGCTGGAAGCCCAACATCAAATGGACCAAAGACCGCGGCAAGGATGTTGAATCAGCACCCTGGTACGGGCTTGGCCTGGAGTACGGAGAAGGTGAGGGTGCACGTATCAACGACCACCATTTAACACTCGCGGAAAAACAAGCTGCGCGTAACTGAATAAGAGAGCACGGATATGCAATCTCGGTACAGTCCTACCGAGATTGTCTTGGAGATAAAGCTGTAGCTTGTTTGGTTGTAGAGCAAGATTTGCCAAGCGAATGACGGAGTCCTCCAGTAGGACAACGAAATGGAATAGATCTAGGAACACGCTGACAAATGAAAATGCTCACATTGACGAAAATATCGGGTTTCCTGGTGCTTATGTCCTCCGCGGCCTTAACTTTGGCGAATTCCGAATTTGATACCGCCCTGGAAATGGCTTCACAAGGCGACGCCGAAGCTCAGTACAGCCTGGGGATAATGTATTACGAAGGTGAAGATGTGCCAAAAGACGCTGAGGAAACTGCAAAATGGTTTCGCAAATCGGCGGATCAGGGGTACGCCGATGCACAGTACATGCTGGGTATGATGTATGACATTGGCGAAGGGGTACCAGAAAATGATCAAGAGGCGGTGAAGTGGTATCGCAAGGTGGCCGATCAGGGTGATGCTGATGGCCAATACGCTTTGGGTGTCATGTATGTTAACGGCGAAGGCGTGCCGATTGACAATAAAGAGGCTGTAGCGTGGTTTCTTAAAGCAGCTGACCAGGGAAATGCGGATGGCCAATACGCCTTGGCCTGGATGTACGACTACGGCGAAGGCGTGCCAGAGAATAACCAGGCGGCTGTTGAGTGGTATCAAAAAGCAGCTAATCAAGGGAATGCCCAAGCCCAGCTAAATCTCGGCCTAATGTACAAAATTGGGGAGGGGATAGCAGAAAATTACCCCGAGGCTGCAGAATGGTTTCGCAAGGCTGCTGAGCAAGGGAATGCTGACGCTCAACACCAGCTCGGCTCGATGTATCGGCGCGGAAGCGGTGTGGAGGAAGATCATCAGGAAGCTCGCAGGTGGTATCGCAAAGCTGCTGGTCAAGGAAATGGCGATTCTCAATATAGCTTGGCAATGATGTATGCCAATGGCGAAGGCGTGGCAAAGAGTGACCAAGATGCTTTTAATTGGTATCTCAAAGCGGCTGAGCAGGGGAATGCTGATGCCCAATTCAAGGTCGGTCTGATTTACAAACTTGGAAAAGGTGTGCCAAAAAATGATCAGGAGGCGGCTAAGTGGTCTCGCAAAGCGGCCGAACAAGGTATGCCCGGTGCTCAGTACATTCTTGGATTAGGGTATGAACATGACGGCGGTGTACCTGGGAATAACGAGAATGCGGTTGAGTGGTATCGCAAAGCTGCTGATCAAGGATATGCAGAGGCTCAATACCGCCTGGGACGAATGTATCGCAAGGGCCTGGGGCTGGTTGCGAACGATCAAAAGGCTTTTGAGTGGTCTCTCAAGGCAGCCAGTCAAGGGCATGCTGATGCTCAATTTAGCGTTGGATTAATGTATCGCAAAGGCCAAGGCATACCAAAGAATGACCAGGAAGCCGTGAAGTGGTTTCTGAAAGCAGCGAATCAAAATCTTGACGTTGCTCAGTACAGGCTGGGGGTTATGTACTTTTATGGTCAGGGTGTTCCAAAGCACGATCAGGAAGCCGCGAAATGGTATCGCAAAGCAGCTGAACAAGGTTATGCCCCTGCGCAACATGATTTAGGCCTGATGTACGCAAAAGGTCTGGTAGGAGCAGAAAATGAACAGGAGGCTATGGGTTGGTTTCAAAAGGCTGCGGTGCTGGGCCACCCCAATGCACAGTATCTCCTAGGCATATATTACGCTGAAGGTGTGGGAACGACTAAAAACGGTAAGACTGCTGCCGAATGGTTTCGCAAAGCAGCAGACCAGGGCAGTGCTGGGGCTCAATTGTATTTGGGTAGGATGTATGTAACAGGCGAGGGCGTGCCAAAGGATGATTCGGAAGCCGAGAAGTGGTTTCGCAAAGCGGCTGACCAAGGTGATGCCGATCATCAATACAACCTAGCGTACAGATATGAGTTAGGCGAGGGCGTACCAAAGAATCAAGAGGAAGCTGTGAAGTGGTATCAAAAAGCAGCTGAGCAAGGGCATCCCGATGCGCAAATCAGTTTGGGAATCATGTATTTCCAAGGTGAGGGCATACCACAAGATAAAGTGAAAGCTTATTCCTGGCTTAATATTGCCGCGGTTTCCGAGGATAAGGCTGGGGAAGCTCGAGAGCTCATTGAGGCCGCTATGACTCCGCAACAGATTGCAGAGGCTCAGCGGCTGTCATCGGAATATTTTGAAAATAATCAATGATTGTCTAGTGTGCTTGCAGAGCGCGAGCACGCACGCTAGGGCAGTGTTCGGCTTAGATCCCATTCTCAAGCGCGTATGCAAAAATGGTCACCATCTAGCTCTGGAAGCGAATCAGACCGCAAGGAAAGTACAGTAATGGATATCACACGTGAAAGATCAAAGGCGGCGGCATGCTGAGGCTTGCTATAGAGAACTTTCAGTCTGTAAGAGCGATGCAGGAGGTTCCTTTAAACGGAATCACACTGCTGTATGGCAATAACTCCAGTGGTAAAAGCGTCATCAAAGATGCATTGATCGTTGGCGCTGAGATGGAGGTTGGACCGGCCAACAATCCCCCTAAAGATGAGTGGATCAACGTACACGCGTTGGAGCAAGGTGAACCCGTCAAGCTCAGTTACCTTTTTTTCCTGGGTCAGTTGGCCAGCTTGCCTGAAAAGACTTTTATCACGCATTTGATTGCCGAGAGCTTACTAACCGGTGATCAGATAGATGCGTCAAGCATCAATACCGATGATGAGGGCGTGGCAGCGCTGACGAACTATTTGGCTAACGCTGTTATTGACGTTGAATATTCCTGGCCGGCCGAAGCTTTTTTTAGCCCGGTTTTGGAATGTGACGTTACTGCTTCTCTCCGGCTTGGCCTGCCAGGTTCAGCTGACTCTATTGCACTGGATCTCCTTGCTGAAGTTACCTTTGAACACGAAGGAAGAGTTATTGTCGAGTTTAATGAAGCGCATGAACTGATAAAGATCACCAGAAAATGGCTGGATGAGTCAACGTTTATTGACGGGGAAAGTCTAGAATGTTTTCAGCTTTGTGGTTCAGAGTATGATGATGAAAGTCCGCTTATAGAAAGGTACCGGTGGGCGAAACAAGCTGGCTGGGGGCTCGATGAGCCAGATCTGGGATTTCTACTGACGTTCTTCTGTGTCGCTGGCGCACATCTCTGCGTTTCAAAAGCATCACGAATTGCATTTGTGGGTGATGTGAGAGAGCCTTTTGAAGAGAAACGAGGTGACACCTATCGCGGGTCAGAGTACTGGAGTGAGTTGAAACGCAGTGTTTTACAGGATCAGCTAGGCTTTGACAGCTTTATGGGTGAGCTTGAGAGAATTAACAAATGGCTTTGCGGTAAGGAGTACCTGGATTCAGGTTATGAGCTAAGCGCAGAGTTTAAGTTTTTGGTCAGCTTGAGCGACTTAAAAGATGCTGAGGGCTTCGACTCAAGGACGCATCTTTTGGAGGTCATCGACCAGAATGGCCTCGATTATTCAAAGTTGATGCTGAAAGACAAGCATACGGCCCGCCTGGTCGATTTTTCTGATGTGGGTACCGGTATATCGCAAGTCATGCCAATTCTTCATCAGATGGCTAAGTCTGGTTTTTTCGGTAGCGCAGTCTATGTGCAACAGCCCGAACTGCATCTGCACCCCAAATTGCAGGCCAGCATGGCCCAGATTTTTATTGAGTCATTCATCACTAACAACAAGTCGAGAAGCTACATAATTGAAACCCATAGCGAACTTCTTGTCCTGCGCATGCTGAAAGTCATTCGGCAAAACTACGAAACCAGGAACCTGCTGAAGCCCCGTGCCTTGCTTGCGGACGATGTTAATGTGATTTTTTCCGTTAAGGATAATAACGGAATTACCACTTACAAGAATTTGCGCATTTCAAAAAATGGCGATTTTCTGGATAAGTGGCCCGAAGGTTTTTTTGAAGAAAGGGACCAGGAACTTTTCTGATGAACAAGCTTTACTCGGCTTCACCAAAAATCTTCAGTAACGCCAATGAGGTTGGCATGGTGTTGAATAGCTTTGGCTTTGATAAGGGGCGTTTTCTGGTGGCCCTGCCTAAGGCTTTTATTCGCGACGTGTTTGACAATACTGCTGGCTTTACAGAAATGGAAGCGAAGCGGGTAAAGACGCTTATTGAAAAACACAAATACGCCATTTTGAAATTGGGTTTGCCGTACGATAGCGACAGATCCTGGGTTGATAATGCGCTAACCCTTATCGAGGAGCAGCGATTGGATGGCGCGCTCTGCAATGATGAAACAGATGCAGCTAGACTTTTCAATATTCACGCGATCGCAGACGGTCACCTTCCAGTATCAGACGGAGCCAGGGACTACGCTACGGCTGACAATATAATCAAGCACATGAGCATCATACTGAAAACCAGTCAGGAGGTCTTCTTTGTTGATCCGTATTTCAGCCCGGGCAAAGAAAAATACATTAAATTTTTGAAGGCGTTGGTTAGCCATCCAGATTCAAAAGACACACGCTATGTATTCTTCTGCAATAAAGATCACTTTGAAACAAAGGAAAGCTTTGATTCATTGATGCGCCGACAGTTACTGGATTGTCCGGCTGCCGGGTGCGAAATTATCGTTTATCCCCTGACCAGCGGGGCTGAGATGCATGGCAGGTATGTCTTCAATATTCATGGCGGCGTTGACTATGATAAAGGCTTTCAGGTTGATGACGATGCCCTAGTGGATTTTTCTGCCATGCCAAAGGTCCTGCACAGTAGCTATTTTGACCAATACAGCGCGCTGATGAAAAAAGAGGCAGCCAAATACAGGTACCATGCAAATTGAAGCTGCGTGGCATTCAGGTAGCTGGCTGTAGCCAGCCCGATACAGGAACTCTGATGCTAGGGGATAATCCGCTAGCGGAGACGATAAATGCTTAAACAACTCAAGTTGACCAATGTCGGCCCAGCCCCCCTGATGGAGCTGGAGTTCGGCAAACGTCTGAACCTGATTACCGGTGACAACGGCTTGGGCAAGAGCTTCTTGCTGGACATCGCATGGTGGTCGATGACTCGCAAATGGCCGGCTGAATTAAACTCAAGCCTGACTGTAGGTAAGAAAGTCAGTCCGCCTCCAAAAAAGAAAGGCGAGATCAGTTTTGCATTTACCGGAAAAAGCAAGGATGAAAGCTATACCAGCAACTATCAGCCACGTGAAGAAGCTTGGACTGGCAGGGCTGGTCGTCCTGCCAACCCTGGTTTGGTGCTCTATGCGATGAGTGATGGCAGTTTTGCCTTATGGGATCCTGCTCGCAACTATTGGCAGACTAAGAATAACGTTGATGTTCAGGAACGCCGTCCCGCTTTTGTGTTCAGTCCCGCTGATGTGTGGGATGGGCTGGAAGATGAAGGTAGCGTGCTGTGCAATGGTCTCGTTCAAGACTGGGCTACTTGGCAAAAGGAAGGCGGCGAAGCGTTCAAGTTGTTGAAGAAAGTACTGAAGGTGCTATCACCCAATGAAAAGGAAGCGATGATCCCCGGCAAGCTCGGGAAACTCAATCTGGATGATGTCAGGGATATCCCCACTATTACCATGCCCTACAAACAGGATGTGCTGATCGTTCATGCCTCTTCTGGTATGAAACGAGTAATGGCATTGGCCTATTTTTTGGTCTGGGCCTGGCTGGAGCACCGCAAGGCGGCTGAGCACCTGGACGAAGAGCCCACCCATCAGGTGGTTTTCCTGATTGACGAGGTGGAATCGCACCTGCATCCGAGTTGGCAGCGAACGATAGTGCCGGCACTGTTGAAAGTCATGAAGGAGCTGACCAGTCGCCCTGACGTGCAGCTGATTACCGCTACCCATTCCCCGTTGATCATGGCATCGGTCGAGCCGCTGTTTGATGAGGGCAAGGATGCCTGGTTTGATCTGGATCTTGAGAAGGGTGAGGTGGTACTGCGCAAACGCCCCTTTGTACCTATGGGAGACGTTTCCAACTGGCTTACCAGTGAAGCCTTTGATCTGCCATCCGCAAGGGCTGCGCCGAATGAGACCCTGGTCCAGAAGGCTGCTGACCTTTTGGGCAAAAAAGGCGTCACTACAGACGAACTCAACGCGATGGAGAAGAAGTTGGTTCAGGTTTTGAATCCAACGGATGATTTCCTTTTCAACTGGCGGTATATACGCAAGACCAAGGGGTTGCTGTAGTGATTCCGGTCATGTCGCAGCCAGAGCCGGCTGAGTTCGACAAAAGGGTCAGGCAACCCGGATATAAATGGCTGGCAGACCATGATATTGACCCCGCCGCTGAGCCGCCAAGTCCCAGCGCACTGCCTGCCTATTGGCAAAAAACAACCGAAAAACTGTGGGACGCTTATTCGGGTGTCTGTGCCTACCTGGCGATCTATTTTGAATTCCCGAGCGGCGCAGGATCAACTGACCACTTCATTGCAAAATCGGCCCGTGCGGGTGATGCCTACGAATGGTCCAACTATCGCCTTGCTTGTCTTGGTGCCAACCGAGCTAAAAACAAGTTCGATGATGTACTTGACCCTTTCCAGATCAAGCCAGAAACCTTTGAACTCAATCTGGTAAATGGACAGATTCACCCTGGCCAGTTACTGAGTGTCGCTGAGCGCAAAGCTGCGCAGAAAACGATTGATAGATTGCATCTTGATAGCGCCCAGCATCGCCGGATGAGGCAGAACGCGTTTACGCGCTACCTGCGAAAGCAAGATGAAGAGACGCTAAAAGAGCTGTCGCCCTTTGTCTGGTACGAAGCCAACCGCCAGGGATTGCTATGAAACTGATTGACCTGCTGGCCAACGAAGTCCGCGCCAGCGCTGCCTACAACTCCAACGTGCAAGTCGCCCCCAGCGTAATCCTATGGACTGACAAGTTGCGCCAGTGGGAGCCAGCCTTATCTTTGTTGCAGGCTGCTTTGCCGGAGTTGATTGTGCTGGGTGATTACGCGCCTGAGCGTAAAACTGGGCCTGCCATCTGGATCAAGTGTGTGGTTGAGGGCGTGTTGTCAGACATCGAGCTGCCACCTGACCGCACGCCCATTGTGTACCTGCCCGGCTATGAGCGTCGCGATTTACGCGCCATTTCAGCTTGCCCGGATTCACTCAAGCCGTTGGCTGAGCTTCAATATCGTGGCTGCTGGTGGATCTACAGCAATGCAGGCCGCGACTGGACAGTGAACGCGTTCATGGTATCCAGCAACGGTGGCGTCGGGCTGGATGTGGCCAAGGATGAGAAAACCCAGCAATCCATGCTGCGTGTGTTGCCCGAGATTCTCGAAAATGACATAGATGAACTAAGTAATCGCCGCCTTGAAGCACCTGACTTCAACAAGCTGGTCAGCAGCGATCCGGTACGTGATTTGCTCAGCTGGATGAATGATAGCCAGGCCTGCCGGGATCGATGGGAGGCTTCGCGCTGGCAAGCGTTGGTAGGTATTTGCGAAACCGAGTACCACTTTCATCCTGAGCGAGATGGCGATCTCACCTCGGCAGAGCTACTTTGCCAGCGTCAGGGAGCCTGGGAAGGCGTCTGGCAACGCTTTTTAGAGTCTTGTAACCATTACCCTCGGTTGCCGCAATTGCTCCTCAAGGTGCAAGCTGATCTAGCGGCTAGCGGGGCCAGCTACCCCTCGATCAATGCCGATGAAGAGCGCCAGCTTGAGAGCGAGCTGACAGCTCTGTTGCAATTGGAGCCGGCCAAGGCGCGGCAGGCGATTGCTGAGCTTGAGCTTCGTCATGCCGAGCGCCGCGACTGGGTCTGGTTTGATCTGGACATGTCACCTCTCGCCGGGGTGCTGCAGCACTTGGCTGAAGTAGCCAAAGCAACCTCAAACACATTCTCCGGTGCGGATCCCGAGGAAATGGCCGCGCAATATAAAGATCATTATTGGCAGGCGGATGATCATGCCCTGCGGGCACTTGCCTATCCGCTGTCTTTAACCCAGCAGGGGCTCGTCCAGGGTACCTTGGATTTGATTTATACCCCGTGGTTGGATGGCGTTACACGGAACTTTCAAAACCTGGTGCGCAGCAAGGGCTACCCAGGCACTGACCAAATTAACGAAGCCACCGCAGACTATGCTGTGAATGGTGAAGCGATTTTCTTCATCGATGGCCTACGCTTTGACACGGCCCAGCGTCTAGCAGCCAAGCTGCAAAGTCTCGGCGATATACATCTTGGCTCGAACTGGGCGGCATTGCCTTCGGTGACAGCGACAGCTAAGGCTGCGGTTACACCAGTGCATGATCGCTTGACCGGCCGGATGACAGATCGGGATTTTGAGCCGAGCTTGCTCGATGATGACAAAGACTTTTCTGCGCACTACCTGCGCAAGCTACTCAAAGAGAAGGGCTGGCAGTACCTGGAAGAGGGTCAGTCGGGCGATCCTTCGTCTAATGCCTGGCTACAAAGCGGCGATATCGACAAGGAAGGGCATGTAAAAGGGCTGAAACTCGCCTCGCGTATCGATACGTTGCTTGATGAGGTGGTCGAGCGGGCCGAGGAATTGATTGCAGCTGGCTGGCGCAAGGTTCGTATCGTCACCGATCACGGGTGGGTGCTGACACCCAGGCCGATGACAAAAGTCGATTTGCCCAAGCACCTGACCGAGACTCGCTGGAGCCGTTGTGCGGTAATCAAGGACTCCGTGGATACGGGTTATCAGCAGGTCGGTTGGTATTGGAACAGCGCCGTCAGCATTGCCATGGCACCAGGGGCGTGTAGTTTCAAGGCTGGACAACATTATGATCACGGCGGCCTGAGCCTTCAGGAATGCCTGACTCCTGTGATTGAGGTGCGCAGCACCCATAGCCCTATAAAGGCCTCTGCGACCTCCGCAACGCTCTCTGACTTGCGCTGGTTAGGCCTGACCTGCAAGGTCCAGGCGCAAACGAGTGCGGAGGGTGTGCTGGCGGTGCTGCGAACACATCCTGCTGATCCTGATTCAGAAATAACTAAGCGCAAGCCGCTAAAAGAGGGCAAGTGTAATCTGCTGGTGGATGACCAGTATGAGGGCACCTCCGCGGTGATGGTACTGCTGGATGACCAGGGCAACGTACTGGCGAAAAAACCGACTCTGGTAGGAGAAGAATAAGTGGAAATGGATGCGCTGGACTACAAGTCCGCCGACGCCTTTGAGGGTTACTTGGTACGTAAAGATCTGGTGCGGACCTTTGCTCGCCAGTTTCCGGTGCCGACCTATGTCGTGGAATTTATGTTGGGTAGGTACTGCGCCTCGACTGATCCTACGGAGATCGAAGAGGGGCTAGAGATCGTCCAGCGACAACTGTCAGATCGCACCGTGCGTGCCGGCGAGGAAGAGCTGTTCAAGGCACGTGCCTATAAAACCGGTTCGGCCAAGCTGATCGACAACGTTAGTGTGCGCTTTGTTGAAAAGGAAGGAGGCTACCTGGCTTCCTTACCCAGCTTGAACCTCAACCGAGTGCGCATCCCTGACAAGATTGTGGATGACAATGAGCGGCTCCTGACCGGTGGCTTTTATGCCGAGGTAACACTGGAGTACGACAGCATCATTGCCGAGGAGAAGGGCAATGCCTTCGGAATTGGTGAGCTGCGGCCTATTCAAATGTCCAAACGCAATGTGCTGGATGTGATGGCTGAAGCGCGAGCTCAGTTCAGTAGTGAGGAATGGCGTGACTTTCTGGTCCGCTCTATTGGCCTGGAGCCCAGCGAGCTATCACAGCGCGCTAAAGACGCCATTCTGTTGCGAATGGTCCCGTTTGTTGAGCGCAACTACAACATGGTTGAGCTGGGGCCGCGTGGGACCGGTAAGAGCCACCTGTTCCAGCAGGTATCGCCCTACGCTCATCTGATTTCCGGGGGCAAGGCGTCTATTGCCAAAATGTTTGTAAACAACGCCAACGGTCAGCGCGGGCTGGTATGCCAATACGACGTGGTCTGCTTTGATGAGGTAAGCGGCATCTCTTTCGATACCAAGGAAGGGATAAACATCATGAAGGGCTACATGGAGTCCGGTGAGTTCAGCCGCGGCAAGGAGAGCATCCGTGCCGATGGGTCTATGGTGTTTGTCGGCAATTTCGAGGTTGATGTCGAGCACCAGCAACGCGTTGGTCATCTATTTGGACCGTTGCCCCCTGAAATGCGTGATGACACCGCCTGGATGGATCGCATCCACTGCTATCTGCCAGGTTGGGACGTGCCAAAAATGAGCAAGGAGTTGACCACCGACCACTTCGGTTTAGTCAGCGATTTTTTCTCCGAATGCATGAGCAGGCTGCGTTTTCAAAGCCGGGTTTCAGCGATGCAAAACCGTATTCACCTGGGCGGAGCACTGAGTGGACGTGACACCAACGCAGTGAACAAAACCGTTTCTGGTCTGCTTAAACTGATGTACCCGGACCAGGAAATGGCTGTATCTGACGAGGACCTTGAATGGGCAACCCGCCTTGGCCTGGAAGTACGCCGCAGGGTCAAGGAACAGCAAAAACGCGTCGGTGCTGCTGAGTTTCGTAACACGCATTTCAGTTACCTCATCGGCGATGATGGAGTAGAGAAATTCGTCGCTACTCCTGAATTGCGAGCGGACAACGCGATTGGCGACGATCCGCTGGAGCCAGGGCAGATTTGGTCCATCAGCGAAGGTGGCGCAGATATCGACGATAACGCTGGCTTGTACCGCATTGAAGTGAATGAAGGCCCGGGGTCTGGCGTGCGGATTCTCAATAACCCTGCACCCGCATCGTTTAAAGAGTCCCTGCGCTATGCAGAACAGAATCTGTATTCCAGATCCACCCAACTCGTCGGTGACCGTGACCCACGCTCCCATGAGTTTACCGTCCAGCTTAGGGCGTTCGACGCCGCCAAGCGTGGCTCAAAATTAGGCATGGCGGCGCTGATTGCCATGTGTAGCAGCATGCTTAAAAAATCCGTGAAGGGTGGGCTTATCGTCGTCGGTGAGATCAACCTGGGTGGTTCAATAGAGCCAATCAGTAGCCCCGTCAACATCGCCGAGCTGGCGGTTGAGAAGGGGGCAAGCGCGCTGCTAATGCCAGTAACAGCCAGGCGCCAGCTCTATGACTTGTCAGATGACATGGCCACCAAGATTGATATTCAGTTTTATCAGGATGCGCGGGATGCTTTGTTGAAGGCGATTGTTGAGTGACCAAGCGCGACTATCTAAGGATGAGGCGAATGGTCACCAAGAAGAGAAGCGGCTGCAAATTTGATAGGTTGTGCACCAAGAAATCGACACTTCTGGTTGGCAAGGGGCGTGCTAAGTTTCGGTCAGTTGCTGCACTTCGCGATGCCTGCTAGAGTCCCGCCCAGAAAAATCGCAGGCCTTACCCCTCTGGTTGAGCCGCGATGTTAGCAGCACGGTCTGGCACTAGCCTGCTGAACATTCAAGACTTTGGCTCTCATGCCTTGTCCTCGCGAGCGCTTTCAATTTGTGAATACCTCTCAACCAACTATTGGCATCGTCGGAGCCGGGACCGTGGGAAGAGCGCTTCAAAGCGCATTCGATGGACGTTGTGAAATTCACCTCAACGACCCAGTTCTTGGTCCTCGATCGTGCTCGCTGAATTATCTGGCACTGCATTGTCAGACAATTTTTGTAGCTGTGCCCACGCCCTCGATACCCGATGGAAATGCAGATCTTCAAGCCTTCTACGAAGTCATGGCAGAAATCGATGATTCCGTGATGCTGACTGAAGCGCCAGTTCCGATAATTTGTATCAAGTCTGCTGTACCTCCTGATGCTATCGCGCACGTTCAGTCCATTAGTCCTGCATTACGAATCGTCGTGAGTCCCGAATTTCTGCGGGAAGCCAGCCCGATTGAAGACATGCTCAATATGCGCTCGCTGGTGCTTGGCGGAAACGAACAGGATTGCAAAGTCGTAGCTGACCTTTTTCATACACACAGCAATATCTCTGGTGAGATGCGTACTTCGATACTGCCGGACGCTGTGAGCGCCGCGTTTTTGAAGTACCAGGAAAATGCTTTTCTGGCCATGAAGGTCAGCTTTATGAACGAGATGTTCGACATTTTTCATCAGAGTGGCAGCCAATGCAGTTGGGAGCAGCTCCAGGGCGCATTTCACCAAGACCACGAACGAATGGGCACCACTCATTGGCGAGTGCCCGGCCCTGACGGTTACAGAGGCTGGGGTGGTCGTTGCCTGCCAAAAGATGTAGCTGCGCTGCAGAGATACGCATCTCGACTTGGAGTTGATACGCCCTTGATTAGGACTGCCTGGTTGCGGAATCTTCAAGACAGAAACGGCAAGAGTGTTACGAATACTGAGGTGTTCCCGATGCTCAGGAGGAGCTCCAAAGCGTGATCTTTTCTCAAAACACTCCTCCTGTGGTTACGTTGATCGCGACTAAGCCTAGACTGGAATTATTGCTTACCAGATCGCTCCCTAGCATCAATTCACAGGAACGCAGACCCGACGCGTTGGTGATCGTTAGTGACGACAGAGCATTTACAGCTGCCGAGCAATACGAGATTACACAAAGGCTAGGTGATACCCCTCTTCACTTCGCCAGTAACAGAGGGATGCCAGGCGCTGCTGGCAGCTGGAACACCGGTATCAAATTGATTGAGGAAAGCTGGCCAGAAGCTTATGTGGCTTTGCTTGATGATGACGATTCCTGGGATAAGGATCATTTGCGTGAGTGTTGTACCTGCGCGATTGAGAATCAGATGCCTGATGCGGTCATTTCTGGCCTCAGATTCCAAAATGGAAACCTTGATGTGCCGACGGTGCCCCCGATTCGGTTAAGCGCCGAGGACTTTCTTGCAGGCAATCCTGGTTGGCAGGGCTCAAATACATTCATCTTGCTCAGCACCCTGGTGAAGGCTGGCAGGTTCACTGAAGGCTTATCCAGCTGCAATGACCGCGACCTTGCTGTACGAGTGCTTTCGATCCCCAAAGTCACTCTCGGGTTTACTGGTAAGCACACAGCGACGTGGTATCTCGGTACTGCCCCAGATCAGCTGTCCAGAAAGGGAAGCCCAGCGAAACTTCACGGGCTTTCCATGTTTTATCAAATACACGGACGACGTATGACACCTGCAATAAGGAAGCATTTTTTTGAACGTGCAAGCGCCTATTTTGGATTCGACGAAACGCAAATCACCAATGCCGCTGCAGCGCGGTAGCGGTTACACAAGAAAGGCTCCTGCGCGGGCCGCCATAGGCCTCGCAGCACGACAGATCAAAAATCTACGAGCGCTGTCCGAGCGGGCACTTGAAGCCAATATTGTTATTGCGATTACTCTGCATAATCAAGGCAAGCAATTGCTCGCGGCTTTAGAATCTGCCACAAGCCAAAGTCTTTTTATTTCCGGCGAAGCTTGTATTGTCATCCTTGACGATCAATCCACAGACGACTGGCAAGCATTATGTGGTAGCTCGTTGGACCACCCAGGCATTGTTGTTCTGAACGGATATTGCGGTAGCGCGGCGCGGGCGAGAAACGGGCTGCTGGATTACGTAGACGCCCATTTACCTAATGCAGAATGGGTTGCTCGCCTCGATGCTGACGACACCTTTGCAACTGATTATTCGCTGGAAGGTATGGCTGGTGCAGGCCGAAAGGCGGGTAGCCAATACGTGATTGGCAGCAACCATCTAAGAATTGGTCCGGTGACTCTGCCTCGTACCAACATTGCAGATAAATCCGTCTTGCTGAACCGTGAGAAGCTGCTGCGCTTTATTCAGGCTTTCTGCTTCGGTCACCAGGAGCAGGAACTTCCCTCCTGCAATCTGCTGATACGCACCAAATCCAATATTCGTTATCCAGATATCCATAGCGCTGAAGACCATTGGCTGGTGGCTTCTCTACTGGTTTTTAGGCCTCATGACGGCGCGGTGGTTAGCGCGCCTGTCTACTGCTCCTACTCTCTCAGCGGACAAACGACGAACCATAATCGAAGTAACAACGAATGGACGCGCCAGCGGGTCCAATTAGGGCAGGCTGTTGAACGTTGGGTCTTGGCGCTGAACCAGGGGGCACAGTTGCTAGGGCACGGACTGGAAGGCATCGTTACGCTGGACGATCGGACAGTGGTGAAAAACTTCTATCCTTGGCGATTGGATGAATCAGCAGCCAATGAACTGGCCGGCCTTCTTGCACATGCTCCAGCATCAATCGCGCCCTCGCTTGAATGGAGTCGTGCGGGCAATGGCGATCAGCGCTGTAGCTACCAATGGTCGGACCTTCGGGAAATAAGTACCCAGCTACAAGAAGACCAGGTGAGCATTTTTCTTACCGACTGCTTCACTGCAGGACTCGTCGTTAGCAATATCAGCAGGTCCAATCTTCGTCTTTCTGCCGATGGCCGTCTTGTGAACATCGATATTGGCTCTGACATAGTGCCGTTTACGGTGTCACGTTTCCTGGATTCAGCCGCACGCCTGTATGCCATATGTGTGCTCGGGTATTCCGATCAAGAGCTGGCCCGACGCAATTCCGTTGTGCCCCAGCACAGATGTCTCCGGGAAATTCCTGGCTTCGAGCGGTTTTATGGAGATCTAGTACACAGCCTCTATGACATGCAAACATCCGCTGAGAGGCTCGATCCCGCTTATTCAGACAATGACACTACGCTGCTCATAAAAGCGTGCGCCCAGGATGCTGAGACCCTCAGATCCCAAGTCGAGCACATCGTCAGTCAGCTCTGTTATCCAGCGAAATTCAAGCGCATCTGTTTGGCAATTGATACTTTTGAGGGCCCATATTTACGGGAGTACAGCAGTGGAAGCCTCGAAGGCGTCCTGGCCGTTTCTGAACAGCTAAAAACAGAAAAAATAATAGATCAGGTCCTAGTCTCCCCATGCACATCTGACAGCATCCGAGATGTATACCTGAGCTGGTTTGGTTATGGTTCTATTATGGAGACCCACACTAATGGCCAGGCTCCTCTTTATTCACAATTGTGGGCTTTCAACCAAATTGATAGCAGGTTTGTTCTGCAATGTGACTGCGACGTGCTGATCGGCAGACAAGACTTTACACACGACTACCTGGCTGACATGAAGCATGCCTGCGAGGGCGCGAACGTTATTTCAGTGGGCTTCAACATTCCCCAGAGCCAGGCTGGCTTCAAGCCCTACAGGGCCCCCGCGGGTGGATACGTGCCGGAGGTGCGCTTCTGCTTAATGGACCTGACAACTGTTTTTGACCAGCTCCCCATACGCAACCCGCATTCCGGGGGCAGATTCAATTTGATGTGGCACAGGGCGCTCGAGCTGCACCAGGAAAAAACAAATCTGACCAGTTTGCGGGGTGGCGACAGCAGGTCCTTTTACATTCACCCACAAAACCGGGACAAGAAGCTCATTGATTTGCCGATGCTCCAGGATCTAATTGCCCAGGGAGTGATACCCAAAGCTCAGCAGGACCAGTACGATCTCGTGCCTGAAGCTGGCTGGGAATATCCAAGACGTTTGGAAAGCATTGTTTTTCTGCTCAAAGGAAAAAACACTCCACCCGAAAAGCTCCAGCGCTGTTTGGATTCTTTGCGGAAGCAGTCATCACAAGCGTTCGGCATTATCTTGATTGAAGATGGTGGGAGTCCGGAGCTGAAATGGCGTCTACCCCTTATGCTTGGTGAGCTGAGCGAGAGAGCGACGCTTATTCGCCGTGAAGAGCGCTATGGATACATACCAAATTTCAACGATGCCATTGAAAATATCTGCGGGAACCCAGATTCTTTGATTGTCGTTCTCGACCAGGACGATGCATTGATGTCTCATAATCTGGTTGAGCGGCTTCAAACAGAAATCGACTCTGGCACCGATCTGATCAATGGAGCCATGTTCCGTCCCAATAAGCCTGCGCAACTTTATAGCCCGACCTACGAAAACCCACGCCAGAATGGGGGAGGGAACGTTTGGGCGCATATGCGCGCATTTCGGAAATCGTTATTCGAGCAGGTGCCTAAACGCTATTTTGTTGACGGGAAGGGCGCTTGGATTGATGCGGTCACGGATTACGCAACCATGCTGCCGATGAGTGAAATCGCCAAGCGCCCTGTCCACATCGACGATATGTATTGCTACTACCACGAGCGTGAGGAATATTCGGTGGCCCGCAGGGAGCAATCGTTCTCATTGCTCAAAGCTGTTTTCGACAAGCCCTCACTGAGAAATCTTTTAAAGTCACAGGCAGTTCAAGCAGCTACTTCGTTAACGTCTGCTGACACCACATAAGACGCTTCAGTATCTCATCCATCGCCTGAGAGATATCGCTGTCGTATAGCCACCACTGCGCAGAACGCTGGGCTGTTCTCGGCAAAAAAAAATTAGGCTCTACCTGCTCAAGCGCATCCAGGTCCAGGGACGCAAGCCAGGACTCATTACTAGCAGCTGCGAGATCTCGTAGCTCTGATCGTGCCGCCGGGTGAGCGCAGTCCTCATCAAATACACTAAGAAGGCGATTCATAGGGTCAGTTTGCCTGCTACCCCGGCTGCTGATTGTTGCTGAGCTTAACCCAGGCCAGCTGATCTTATTTGGCGAAGACCGCAAACGCATTTCCTTGGCTAGCCTTCGTTCGCCTAACCAATTGTGGAAAACACATGGTAAAGGCTGACGCCTGTCCATTGCGTCTGGACGGATGAGAGAAGGTAGCAGCGGCATGCAGTCAACCTGGAGAGTCTGAGCTAGCTCCATAAAGCAGTTCACAGTGGCAAGACCCGATGAAGGCAAACAGCCCAGTTGGGGGGCAAGATGCTCACAACTTGCACTGAGCATTTGCTCCAACGCAGAGCTTGAGGCGAGGGTTAAAGCATTCGATTCGACCCTGAAAGGGGGACCGCTCTCGGTGTTCGCAATCCGTCTGTTTCGTATGAATAGTTGATTCCCATCTGGTTTTCGATCCAGTGGAAGGTTGAAAATGACATCAAGGGTCGGCGCCACGCTAACACTTTGGCCTTTTGGACCATTACCTGTAATTCTTACCAGCGGTAAAGCTCCAGATTCTAATATTTCAATCACGTCTATGGCTCATATTTCACGTGGCCCTTTGGGATTTTGCTACGAGGTAGTCGGTCTTCATGACCCGTTATTCATTGGAGTATGCGTCGAAACAGCCGTTAACGGCTAGCCTGGAAGAGCCGAGACCCCTGCTGACTCTTCCCGGCCCCACTGGCTATCGCATGAAAGTCAAAGTAACCCCCGCTCGGCAAAGCTAACCGAGTCCGCCCCACCAATCACCAGGTGATCTAGCAAGCGAACCTCAACGGTTTCCAATGCAGTTTGTAGGCGCTTGGTCAAAGCCACATCCGCCGTGCTGGGTTCCGGTCTGCCACTAGGATGGTTGTGGGTGAGGATGACAGCGGCCGCGTTAGCGTTGAGAACGGATTTGATCACCTCACGCGGATAGACGCTGGCAGTGTCAATCGTGCCGTGAAACAGAATTTCAAAGCCCAGTACGCCGTGTTGGCTGTCCAGCAGGATGATGCCAAATACTTCACGCTCCTCTGTCGCTAGGGCTGCCATGAGGTAGTCCTTCACGTGTTGAGGGCTGGTCAGGTAGTTACTGCGCCGAAAACGGGTCTCCAGAATACTCTGCGCCCAGCTCAATACTTCCTTTTCCGACAAGAGGATGCCGTCAGGCGGCGTCACGGCCGCCTGAGAGTCTTGTGTATGCATGGTGAACTCCTGGTATAGGTGGTCTATTAGCTGTTAGGTAGAGCTGGTTGGCCCTGTAGGCCCTGGGCAC
>TARA_R110001592_G_scaffold146952_1_pt1 | contig 69357 bp, 59 predicted proteins | sample TARA_R110001592 | Tara Oceans TARA_R110001592 (sample SAMEA4398387) | marine metagenome | biome: Polar Biome; feature: [SRF] surface water layer (ENVO:00010504); material: water (ENVO:00002006), including particulate matter (ENVO:01000060) such as... | depth 5 m | reverse complement strand
GTCTATTAAGTTTGTTCCCACTCAGAAACTTAGTAAAATTGGTATAATGCTTTATATGCGGTGCAAACCCACCTGAGGTAATGACATCTAGTTCTTTAACTGCAAAGCTTGATACAGAGTAACGGCCCCCTACAAGAAAAAAACACGGCTAGTAAAGTTGAGTGTTTTATATAACGTAGCGTTCTTTTTAGATAAGCAACCATGTTAAAACCATAAATTCATAATTATTGCTACCAAATTATACTAACAACGTTTTCTTTCAGATCGCTTTCATCATTTTATGATTGTTTGTTGATTCAAACCGATATCATGCGCTAATAAAGCGCAAGAGATTGATAATCTTTCATGACATGATTAATTAATCGGATCTGATGAGGATGACCGTCGATCAATACTAGCCATTGGCGTTCTTGTGTTGGATTACGCTGTACGATGTTGACTCCTTGCCCTCAATTCTCATGATTGACTCTGCCGTTCGCTTGTAAGGCAGTCTCAAGTAGCTTTTATTCGGTAAAAAAATGGTTTGCCAAGATGGCTGATCTGTTTAGTGAGCTATTTTCATAAGAAGACATAACTAAAATTTTCTCTCGTTTTCTACCAAAAACCCAATAATTTCCACCAAACGCCACCAACTACAGTCCAAATTGTAAGGTTAACAACGCTCATAATAAAACCCATTTTCCACCACTCTCCAAGGGTTGCATACCCTGAACCAAACACAATAGGAGAAGTTCCTGTCGCGTAGTGAGTTAATGACATCATTAAAGATGAAGCTCCCGCTAAAAGAAATGCGAGGAAAAGTGGTGGTGCTCCTAGGGCTACTCCTGCTATAAAAAATGCAGCAAACATCGCTGTAATATGTGCTGTTGTACTTGCAAAAAAATAGTGAGTATAAAAGTAGATTAACATTAGAACCAAAACAGACAACTCCCAACCAATGCCAAAATTGGCGATACTTGTCTGCACAACAACTGAAAACCACTTTATCAGGCCGAGTTTATTTAAAAATCCAGCCATCATAATGAGAGCGGCAAACCATATGATTGTATCCCAAGCAGACTTCTCTTTAAGAACATCTTCCCAAGTAAGCACACTAGTTAATAATAAAATTACCAAGCCAAGCAGAGCCACAGTTGTAGCATTTAAAGTAAAAGCACTACCAAAAATCATTGCTGGAACCCCTGCCCATAAGGTAAGCAGTAGTCCAAAAACACCAATCATTATCTTTTCATCCCTAGTCATCTTACCCATCTCTTTTAACTTTTCTTGTGCAAAAGCAGGAGCATTAGGGGTTTCTGAGATCTCTGGAGGAAAAAAGATACGAACCACAATCGGAACTAAAGCAATACATACTAAACCAGGAATCAGTGCCCCAAGCGCCCATTGTCCCCAAGTAATGCTAATATCGGCGGCTGTTGCATCTGAAATCAATTTAACAATCAAAGGATTAGGCGCTGTTGCTGTAATAAACATTGCGGAAGTAATTGGGTTGATGTGATAACTTGTAAGAGCTAGATATTTTCCTACCTTATTGGAAGTTCCTTCTTCAGGTGAAGAGTTAAAGCTTGCTGCAATAGATTTCATAATTGGGTGAATTATCCCTCCCCCGCGTGCAGTATTGCTAGGCGTAACTGGAGCAATAAGCAGTTCTGAAATTGCTAGAGAATATCCTATCCCTATGGTTTTTTTACCAAACACTGAAATAAAATAGTACCCAATACGATTACCTAAACCTGTTTTTGCCAAACCTCTTGAGATAATAATAGCTACACCAATCAACCAAATTAATGGACTAGAAAAACCGCTAAGAGCGTCTTTTATAGCGGTTGATGGGTTTGGACTTGTTACTCCTGTAATTGCAACTAAAGTAATGGCAATTATTGCTATTGCACCGATTGGCATAGCTTTTCCGATAATAGCGGCTATTGTTCCTACAAAAAGTGCTAGAAGATGCCACGATTCAGGGGGAACACCTTGAGGTATTGGGATCACAAACCATATAAGCAGAGTCATTCCTACGGCAATAAGAGCCGGAACCAGTGGAATTTTATTTTTCATGAGATATCCTTTTTTCAATGTAACTATATATAACATCACAATGTGTAGTGACATCTATAGCGCTTTCTGCGCGGTTGTTGTCGATGTTAAATTACCCAACTTCTAAGTCGAAAATAAGTTGTTTATACTATTGGTTAATTAGGGATACGTTTAATTTCTGCGTTTTAGCATGTAGTACTTCAAGTTAAAACTCCATGACGTACGGTATTATTCCTGCCTTTATTTTAACAAGATATAATAACCAGCCAAGTACTTATTGAATAAACCTTGATGACCGACAAGGTTTATTTTCAAATCCTTAGGACCCTACTTTATGACTAGGGGCTATTGATCTTTCAAGATTTTTTTTGCAGCGAATTATTGTGTATTTGTCAAGGTCAGAACCTTTATTACGTTATTGCAGATAAAAAGACGATAAAGTCTTTATGCTCCTGCAAAGTCACCTTACCCCACATCCATGTGGGACAACGTAGTAAAAATGTCCAACAAACGCTATCCGAAGGAGTCGGCTAAAAGTATTTTTATCTTGAACAAAATTTAACCGCGAAAGTTCAACAGCCTCTAGTATTAAGTTTTTTGTTTTTCTAACCTATCTTCAACTAAGCTTCAAACCAAACTTTTCAAATTAAGCCCGTCACTGAATAAGTATCAGGGCTTAAATAAAAGCGAGTCGAACTGAAAGCAGCATTAATAAAAGCAGATAATACCGGCGATAATCAAAGTCGCTAAAAATACAGTTTCACTGCCCATTAACAATACCGGTCGCCAACCAACAGAAACCACTTGTTTTAATGAGGTTTTAACTCCAATGGCAGCAATAGCCACCACCAATAAATTACTCGACATACTACGAATTATCTCAATCAGCCAAAGCGGTAGTAAGCCCAAATTTTTAACAAATGCCAAGACAAAAAACATAATTAAAAAGCTGGGAATAAAAGCACTAACACCGCCCGGCATTGCACTATCTTTTTCTTTATAAGCAAAAAACACCATCATGACAATCGGCATTAGTAAAGCCACTCTGAGCAGTTTTATATAAGTCGCTACATCACCTGCTTCTGGAGAAACGCTATAACCTGCGCCAATAACTTGCGCAACATCGTGAATTGCACCGCCAATAAAAACCCCAGCCAATTCATCTGAAAAGCCTAAGTAGCTTGCAACAATAGGATAAAATATCATCGACAAGGTACTAAAAGTGGTAATGCCAATCACCGTTAAAGCAAAATACTTTTCTTGAAATTTATCGTTTGGTAATACCGTTGATATTGCCGCTGCTGCCGAAACACCACACACCGCAACCGCACCACCAGATAAAACACCAAAAGTCTTAGGTAAACCTAAAATACGGGCAAACAAGACACCAAAAAATATGGTTAACAACATGCTTACCATGACAATTAGCGGCGGCGTAATACCAAGCGAAACAATATCTGCAAAAGCAATACGTACGCCAAGTAAGCCGACACAAAAACGCAACAACTCTTTTGAACAGTAGTTAACTCCTGCTTGAATATTTTTATGTTGATAAAATGAATGCAAGATCAAGCCTAATAATAATGCAAACAGCATAACCGGTGCTTGATAGCGAGCAGCAATAATTGTTGCGATAATAGCGACCAATGAACATAAAATCGCACCAAGTAATTTAGCTTTCAAATTGACTAGCATTTATTCATTAAACCGAGGCGTTATTGAGCGGAAGTTAAGCGTTAAATTGTATCACTAGTATTAAGTTTTTTGTTGTTTTTCTAATAAAAACAACAAAAAAGCCTATCTATAGCCATCTCACTCCATCTTAAGAAGTGCTCACTTAGCGTTATTTGAGTGAGATTTGAAAAAACAATATTTATCAAGCTAGTATGATATCTATATCAAGCAAATGTTGTGCAGTTATCACGGTATTCATAAGCTGCCAAAAGGCAAGTGTTAAGGCATGTATTCTGCATTATTGATTAAACCTTTACGTTAAGGCTAACAGAGTATTTTCTTAAACAGATTGGTAAAGGTATCAATCCGTAGATTAAGACTCACTAAACCAGTGATTATTATTAGCTTTAGCTGCAAAGCGTACTAATACTAAGGCAATAAACAGTACCATAATCGGCATTATTATGCCCGCTGGACCGTAAACTTCATATGAGTTACTGATAAAAAATAAATGGAACATTTGTACAACAACACTAACAAATGACAGCACAAATAACTTATAGCAAATGGGCTTTTTCATTAGTAAAGCTAAACTGCCTAATGTGCCAGTAAACACCGCAACAGCAAAAGCAGCCGTTGCCCACCAAGGCACGCTAGCATATAAGTCCTGCTGAGATTGTGGTAACTCAGCCAATGTTGCTGATGTCATCATCATCTGGTCGATAAACGCCATCACACCCAATAAATTCCATAACAAAGCTAAAGTGGCTGCGAATCTAAACCAGCGAGGTATCGCTACTATTTCTGGGGCTTCCGTTCGATTAGGCATAATAGTTCCTTTATTATTTATAGTGACGATTACACTGACAATTATTGCTTTAACGATAATTGTCAGTTTTTAGATTATATATCCATGCCACTTCAAGATGCCGGATTCAGCTGAAATTGAGCTGCTACTTAGTTACTCACCCCAAATATCTTTCGGTTTAAGCTTTAACACTTTTCGTTCACCAGGTTGACGTTCAACTTTAGTTTTATTTGGATTAACATAAATTTTACTGGCGTTAGCTTTTGCTGAATTATAATTTTTAGCCGCTAAAACCTGCTCTAATTTATCTTTACTTTCTTCAACTGTAGGGCTTGTTACTTGCGCTTTAGCTCGACGTTGGACATGAAACTTTTTATCAATACCCTGCAAAAAATTACGTAATACTTGATCTTTACATTCGCGATAGTTTTTATGATCAGGCTTGCGAGAAAAAGCACTTAATTCCGGTTTATTTAAATTAAAATTGGCTAACGCCAATATTTCAATAATATCTTCCGCTTTTAAATTAAAAGCAATTTTAAGCTTAGTAAGAATAAGATTATTATTTAAACGCTTTTCGGCTTTTACAGGCTCGCCCTCTTTTTTACCACGACGTTCATTAATAAAGCCATTTAAAAACGCCGCACAAGTCGTATCAGGACAATTGACATAAGCAGGGTCTTCTTCTTTTTTTAACCAGTTACTGATTTGATCACGCGTCACGGTTAAATCGCCAGCAGCAAAAATAGCGATAACCTTTTGATCATTAAAATTAAAGGTATATCTCAGGCGACGCAAAACATCGTTGTTAGTCACAAACTTCTCCAAAAAACCAACGAACTTCGCTGGTTAGTATTGTTTTTACCATACCTAATGTCATTAAGTATTTATAATACAATAGTGCTTCAATTACCTAGTATTATACACGCTTTAAATAATGAGATCTTTAGCCGCAAGGCTATTTAACACAAAAGCTTCAAGGCTTTACATTTAGCGGTTAAAGATCCGGTAAAACTCATGTTAAGATACCGACAAATTATCCTGAAATCGTCAGTTAATCTGTCGATATATAGCCGGATCACTTCAAGCTGCAAAATTTCAGCTTGCTGTACTATGGCTATCGTTATTTAGCATTAAAGCAATAAGAGCAGTCATGAGTAAAAATGTTAGTCTATTCAATCCAGTATTAGCTAAAAACCGTGGTAAAAGTACCGACAGAAAAATCTGGCAAAATCTGCCCGGAAGTAGTGCAAGTATTGCTATTTTTCATGGTGCATTGTCCACACAGCAGCCAATATTATTACTCACTCATGATACGCCTTCGGCATTACGTTTAGAGCAAGAATTGGCGAGTTTGAATCAACAGGCACAGTTACCCATTTGTTTATTTCCAGATTGGGAAACCTTACCGTATGATACATTTTCACCACACCAAGATATTATTTCACAGCGTTTAGCCACCTTGTACCAGTTATCACGCATGGACAAGGGCATTGTTATTGTGCCAATTTCAACTTTAATACAGCGTCTGGCACCTAAGCAATATTTAGAAGCCAATAGCTTAATCATCAAAAAAGGTGATAAAAAAGACTTACATCAACTTAGGCAAGAATTAGAAGCAAGCGGCTACCGCTGTGTTGATCAAGTCATGGAGCACGGTGAGTTCTCAGCCCGTGGCGCTATACTTGATATTTTCCCTATGGGCAGTAAAACACCGTTTCGTTTAGACTTTTTTGATGACGAAATTGATGAAATACGCTTATTTGATCCAGAAAACCAGCGCTCAAGTGATAAAATATCTGGCATTGATCTACTGCCTGCGCATGAGTTTCCTACCGACACTGACGGCACCAACTTATTTCGCAGTCAATATCGCGAGCAATTTACCAGCGTTATTGATAAAGAATCTATTTACCATCAAGTTAGTAATGGCATTATGCCTGCTGGCATCGAATACTATTTGCCATTATTTTTTAAACAAACCAATACCTTATGTGATTACCTCTCAGCAAATACGCTCGTTATTATCAGTGGTGATATTGATAAAGCCTTAACACATTACTGGTCGGATATTGAGTACCGCTATGAAGATAGGCGTTATGATCCAACCCGACCATTGCTACCGCCTAAACAGTTATTTCTTAATAGTGAAGAACTGTACAGCGCATTAAAACCCTTTGATCGCATCAATTTAAAGCCTGAAGTTAATGACGACGACGTCAAAGCTTCGCAAGTACAATTTGATGTCCATACGCTACCAGATCTAACGATAGATCATAAACTTAAGCAGCCATTTGAATTACTTAATAACTTTATTGCCAGTAAAGAAACACCGAATAAATTGTTATTTGTTGCTGAGAGCCAAGGGCGTCGAGAGAGTGTTTTAGAATTACTGCACCGTAATCAAATTAAACCTAATGTTTTTGACAGTATTGAAGACTTTGTTAATAGTGATGACCTACTAGGTATCACGGTTAACGCCTTAAGTGCCGGCTTTATTTTTCAAGCGAAAGGCAGTGCTAAAAAAAATGCCATAGCCTTAATAACTGAAGCTGAATTGCTGGGTGACCGGGTTCGTCAAACGCGTCGCCGTAATAAACAACTCGACACCCAAAATGAAGCAATATTTAAAAACTTGGCCGAACTCAGTATCGGCCAACCTGTGGTTCATATTGAACACGGCATAGGTCGTTACATGGGCTTACAGACGATTGAAAATGGCGGTATTACCACTGAATTTTTGATGCTCAGTTATGCCGGCGAATCGAAATTATATGTCCCCGTAGCCTCATTACATTTAATCAGTCGCTATTCAGGCGCTGATGCAGATCACGCACCTTTGCATAAACTTGGCAACGATACTTGGAGCAAAGCTAAGCAAAAGGCGGCAGAAAAAGTACGTGATGTTGCCGCTGAACTACTAGATATTTATGCTAAACGTGCCAGTAATCACGGTTATAGTTTTAAACGTGACAAAGCTGATTACCGTGCTTTTGCTGACAGTTTTGGCTTTGAAGAAACCTTAGATCAAGAGCAAGCGATCAATGCTGTGATCAGCGACATGTTATCACCACAAGCTATGGATAGATTAGTTTGTGGTGATGTCGGATTTGGTAAAACAGAAGTGGCCATGCGTGCCGCCTTTGTTGCAGTAAACGACGGCAAACAAGTCGCGATATTAGTGCCAACTACCTTACTCGCTCAACAGCACTACGAAAACTTCCGTGACCGCTTCGCTAATTGGCCAGTGAACATTGAAGTTCTGTCGCGCTTTAAAACCGCAAAAGAACAAAATGCTATAATCAAAGATGTTGAGTCTGGCCAAATTGACATTTTGATAGGCACCCATAAACTTTTACAAAACAGCATAAAATATAAAGATTTAGGACTATTAGTTGTTGATGAAGAACACAGGTTTGGTGTTAAACAAAAAGAAAAAATTAAGCAACTACGGGCTAATGTCGATATTTTAACCTTGACTGCCACACCAATTCCACGAACCTTAAATATGGCTATGGGCGGCATGCGTGATTTATCTATTATAGCAACACCACCAGCCAAGCGCTTAGCAGTAAAAACATTTGTTCGCCAACGTGACGATGCTTTAATTCGCGAATCAATTCTCAGAGAAATATTACGTGGCGGTCAGGTGTACTTCTTACATAACAATGTCGACACCATAGATAAAACTGCCGCAGATATTCAAGCATTACTGCCGGAAGCAAAAATTACGACCGCTCATGGCCAAATGCGTGAGCGCGATCTCGAACGTATTATGAGTGACTTTTACCACCAACGTTACAACGTATTGGTTTGTACTACTATTATTGAAACCGGTATTGATGTTCCTAGCGCCAATACAATCATAATGGACCGAGCAGATCATTTAGGTTTAGCGCAATTACATCAATTACGTGGTCGTGTTGGTCGTTCGCATCACCAAGCCTATGCTTACTTGTTAACACCGCATGAAAAACGCATGACCAAAGATGCGAAAAAACGTCTTGAAGCTATCGCATCATTAGAAGACTTAGGCGCTGGCTTTACCTTGGCAACCCATGATTTAGAAATTCGTGGGGCCGGTGAATTATTAGGCGAAGATCAAAGTGGTTCAATGAGCCAAGTCGGCTTTAGTCTTTATATGGAAATGCTTGATGCCGCCGTTGCCGCATTAAAAGACGGTAAGCAACTATCGCTAGAGCAGGTGATGAAAACACAAACCGAAGTCGATCTGCGGGTCGCTGCTCTATTACCTGATGATTATATTTTCGATGTTAGTATCCGCTTAAGCTTGTATAAGCGCATCGCTAGCTGTAAAAATAAGCAAGCGCTTGATGACGTACAAGTTGAGCTTATTGATCGTTTTGGACTATTACCACAATCAGCAAAAAATTTAATTCATATCGCTAAGCTTAAACTTAAAGCGGAAAAAATTGGTATTACCCGTATTGATGTTGGTCCGGCGGGTGGCGCAATTGAATTTAGTAGTGATACCAAAGTAGACGCCATGTTCATCATAGGCTTGATACAGCAACAACCAAAGATCTATAAAATGGACGGGGCCAACAAATTGAAATTTAAACAAGCAACTGATGATGCAAAATCTCGCTTTGTTTTAGTTACCACCATGTTGAACGAGTTGGCCAATCATTTACGGGCATAATATCTAATAAAGCTAACTCATGCTGCAAGGTAAATGTTTGATAATTTATGTATTGATCAACTTTTGCTATTATTATAAACAAGCGAATGGCTTGCTAAAATAACCCTTAATTGGAAACTGAATGAAATTAACTCAACTATTTTTATGCTCTGCCGCCTTAACATTACCACTAGCGTTACAGGCAGCAACATCAAAAAATAACGACCGATGGTTTGAAGTAGAAATTATCCTTTTTAGCCAATTAGGTGATAAAAGTCAGTTAACAGAAAGTTTTCCAGACAGCAGTGAGTTACCTAAATATCGCCGCGTGGAAGACTTACTCGCCCGTTATTTAAACCCTGACATTCGTAGTTTAAAGCAGTTATTGCCTAATTGTGAGACGCCTGAGTATCCTCAAGACTTAATTAAGACCAAGGCACAACTGCCTGCACTATTTCATCAAAAAACCTTAACGCAAATAGCACAATTAGTAGATACCCACACATCAAACACGACAGTCGATGCCAATATTACTGGCTCAAATAGCACTGATTTAACCGATGATAGTCACTTTGACGATGCAGCGGCAACAGACAAACTTAATGCCCGTAATAACAACACAGTCACAGAAATTAATCGCCAAGCAGCCAATAGCGAAAGTTTAAGCAATTCGGTTTTAAGTAACGTAGACTCAAATAGTGATGCGACCAACAACAATAACTTAAGCAATATGGCTGATATAGATTCAGTGCCATTACCAAGTCAATTATCAGCCGCAAAATATACCAGAATACAACAACTGGTATCAGCCGCTGACGCTGAATTTCAACAGCTAAAATTTCAATATAGCGCAAACGTAGAGCCTAAATTATTATGCCGTATTGATCAGCAGCACTTTGCTGATTACCAAGCAAATAATCCTAGTTTTGACTACTACAGTTTTACTGTCGATAAAATGCCATTATTAATTGATGCGCCAGAAGATGCTAGCAGCAACCAAAGCCATTTACTGAGCAAAGAATCCTTACAACTTGATGATGTCATCAAAGATTTAAAGTACAGCAAAAACTTTCGCCCTTTATTACATATGGGCTGGCGACAAGTTGCTCGACCTAAAAAGCAGTCTATTCCTGTCAAAGTCTATGCCGGTGAAAATTTCGCGGTTGATCACCAAAAGAAATTAAGCCGCTTCAATGACACAAAAACCCAGCAAATAGCGCAATTGCTTGAACAAACAGGTGCTGAAACTTCAACAATATCTGCTTTAACTGAAAATATTGCTGCTGACCTTGAGCAAGTTAAAAGTAATCAAGCTGAACAATTACAAGCCGCCAAAAAAGCCCGTTTAGAAAAAATTATTAGCCAAGTATCACAAGTCAATGACAACACTGATGAACTGCTAACACAGCTTGACCATGAAGACTTGTCGTTAAAATTTGCCGGTGAGAATATCACGACAACAACACAAGCAACCCCACCACTTCCGCCAGTTCAACCGTGGTTTATTGATGGTTTTTTTAATATTCATTTAAAACATTATTTATTTATTACTGCTGACTTTAATATTTTAGATAAAAATTTATCAGAACTTGCCACGGCACAATTAGCAAGTTCAACAGGACAAAATACGGCAACAGATATGGTAAATGCGATACCAACACAAGCAAAGGCTATTCGCTTTAAACAAGACCGACGAGTGATCAGTGGAGAAGTGCATTATTTCGATCATCCCTATATGGGCATGATAGTGCAAATTCGACCTTACACAAAACCAGATTTAACATCAGAATAAAATTATCGGCTAAGATAGTCACAAGTCATATTTTTCAACAAGAGATAATTGGAGAACATTATGGATAAAGAAATTGAAATTCAAGCGGCAGTATTTCGTCGTTTACTGGCGCATTTAGACAATCGAAAAGATGTACAAAACATCGAACTAATGAATCTTGCCGGCTTTTGTCGCAACTGTTTGTCAAAGTGGACCGTCGCAGAAGCTGAAAAACTAGAGGTAACTGTTAATATCGACGATGCCCGCGCACAGGTTTACGGCATGCCCTATAGCGAATGGAAAGAAAAACACCAGTTACCAGCAACAGCTGAGCAACTAGAACAGTTTAATCAAAAGCAATAAGCTCAGAGCAATGAGCGTTATTAACCATGCTCATTGCTGCTATGGTCAAAGCTTAATGCCGATATAATATCACTTAGGTACAATCATCAAGATATGAGCACCAAGGTATAACGCACAGAATAGAAAGTGGTGAGGTAAGCGAGCTGATGAAATTTTACGTTTTTATATTTATGTTAACAATATCATTCACGTTAAGCTTTTCAGCTGCAGGACAACAAGTTCTTCGTACTTCATATTACAGCCAAAATATTGCCCCACAGCTATTTTTCGATATTAATGGCCGCCCAACCAGCGGTATTTTATTTGATATAACCCATGCCATCGCCGATAAACTCGACGCTAAGCTTGAAATGCTACCTATTCCGCGCAAAAGAGTAGAACAATCTTTAATCAAAAATATTATTGATATGCATTGTGTTGCCAACAAGCAATGGTACAAACGCGGTGATTTGCAGTGGAGTGCTGTGCTTTATAACAACCCAGATATTCTAATAAATAATCTCGGTATGACCACTTTAACTGATTTGGCTAAGCATAAAAAACTAAAAATCGGCACGTCGCTGGGATATATCTATCCGGAATTAGTTACTTTTATCAATAATAAAAATATCCATCCCGTTACTAGCTTATCTCCGGGTGATAGCTATAAAAAGTATCGTAAAAACAGAATTGCTGGTTTTATTATTCCAGAAATTGAAGCATCATATTTTTTAAAAGAACCATCAGATGCAGTAATAAGCTTAAATGATAATAAAATTCGCTGTGCTTTTTCTCCCAGCATGAAAAGAATGCAAGTAAAACGCATTAATAATATCATTATGGAATTGAAGTCCTCAGGTCAAATAAAGTTCATATTAAGTAAATATAACAACATGCCAAAAATATTAGCGATCACCAGCACAGCCGAATAAATATTTTAGCAACTTAGTAGTAATCAAACTTTAAGAGATAAGTCCGTTGTCGCTGTTCTTCTATCTTTTTTATCACGAGATTCTAACCAACGGCCACGCTTCATACTCTGCAGACGCCGATCGTCACCTGCACGGCGCTCATTATCTGGCCCTGTTTTTAAGTCATTATTGTTCAAAGCCATTTGTTGGTCTTCAGAGTGAGGCTTTTTAGTGGCGTTCTTTGCTTGGGACTTTTTTGCTTGTGATTGCCGCTGCCGACTGTCTTTTGCTGAAGGTTCAGCTTTTGCAGTATAACTTGATGGTAATAACTCAGTTAAAACGTCCATTAACCTTTCCCTTGCAGATGCTTAAAACAATGACTCACTGTTTATTAAATCGGCAGTTGTGGTAAAAAGTTTAGTTATTTATTTTAAAGGCGCTAACGAATTGACACTTCAAAGTCTTAGCTTATGTGGATCGTTAAAAATAATGAGAAATGCGTCACACGATGAGAAAATCTAACATATTAATTAAGTTTTGTTGTCCTCCTAATCTATAAAATTTATCTTAAACAGTCCGCTTTGCCATGTGGTCATTAACGTTTGAAATATTAACCATCACTTAGTGCGCTTCAGAGACATCAAGATTTAAACGAACACTCACTCTAAATTAGCGCTGATGCCAATATCGCTATTCAATAACAACTCATCTAGAGTCACGCGCAATATTGATGTTTGATACCAGTAAGGGCCATTAAAACACGCTTTTTTACTCTATTTATCCTTACAGTCCAGAAAACCTGTAACAAGAGTTCTCACTATTTATGAATATCCACACTTGATATTTATAAAAAAGCATCAACCTCAACTTGAGTTAAGTAACGCCATTCACCTAGCGGTAAATTGGCTAATTTTATCGGACCAATTTGCTCACGATGCAAACCAACAACTTTATTACCAACGGCGGCAAACATACGTTTGACTTGATGATACTTACCTTCCGTTATGGTTAATAGCACTTCTCGATCTGCAACTTGCAGCAACTTTGCGGGGCGAGTTAAGCCCTCTTCACCTTGTAGCTGTACGCCATGAATAAATTTTTCTGCGGTATCAGCTTTTAATGCATCACGTAACCAGACACGATAAACTTTTTCACACTGTTTTTTCGGTGAAATAATGTTATGTGACCAACGACCATCATCGGTTATTAACACTAAACCGGTAGTATCGGCATCTAAACGTCCGGCAATATGCATATCAAAAGCTCTATCGACATCAAGCAAGTGTAATAACGATGGATAAATTTCATCAACATTTGAACAAATGGTATCTACTGGCTTATGCAGAATAATATAGCGAGAGCTGCGTGCGGTTAGCGCTTGGCCTTCAATACAAATACAGTTATTTTCATGCACTTGGGTTGCAGGATCTTTCACTATTAGGTCATTAACCGTGACTTTGCCAATTTTAAGCAGCTTTTTAGCTTCGCTGCGGGTAAGTTCGGTGCTTTTACAAATAAATTTATCGAGGCGCATAGTCAGTATTGTCGTTAATAGCGAATGGAATAAAGGCGACGCTATTATCGCCATTTAAACAGCTTTAGCAAGGCTATAACACTCATGAGTCAGAAAAATACCAATATCCTGCGGTAACTTGCTGAGCAATGAAATCGATAAAATCACGATTTTTTAGCCAAGGTTTTAACTGCTCAGTGCTAACAACCACTTGATCACACATTAACTGTACTATTGGCGCAATAGCCGCCGGAAATTTCGCCGCGCTGCCATTAATATAACAAAGCCCTTGTAATAAGGTTTCTGGAAAATAAAAGGCTCTCAGCCCGCCTAAGCGCATTAAGTTGTGCTCAGTCATCGCGAAGATAACATGCTCGGTTTCAATCAGTTCATTATGAGCTTGCAAATCAAGTTCATGCTTGGCTTGGGTATAAAAACTGCCGATAAAATCACGCAACATATCGTTATCTTGAGTTAATGATGTAATTTGTTGTTTTATCATGGCAAAGTCAGCATGATTTATTGCGCCGCTATATTGGCTTATTTCGCGCTCAGGATCAGAAATTAACTCGCCACCTTGCTCATGATCAATTAAATGATCAGCCAAGCCACTCAATAAACTTACCGTAGACTGGGCACGAAAACCAACCGAGAAACTTAAACTGGTTTCTAAGGTAATACCTTCATGCGGAAATCCTGGTGGAATATATAAAATATCTCCTGGTGCTAATTCAACATCAATAATCGCTTTAAAAGCTTCAACATGCAACAAAGCAGGATGGGCGGTATACTCTCGATGCTGTCCTTTATCACCCACACGCCAATGACGTTTACCAGAACCTTGGCAAATAAAAACATCATACCAGTCAATATGAGGGCCAACGCCGCCGCCAGGGGTTGCAAAACTCACCATCAAATCATCTAAACGCCACTGCGGAATAAAGCGAAATGGCTCGATCATTTGTGCCGCCTCTTCCGACCAATGATCAAGGGCTTGTACCACTAACGACCAATTCTTATCACCTAAATGTTGATAAGAGTCGAACGGGCCAAACTGCGCTTGCCATTGCTCTCCTTCCTTATAAACTAAACGCGACTCAACTTCTTCTTCACATGCCAAGCCTGCAATCTCATCGGCACTGATCGGATCTTGAAAGTTTTTAAAGCCTTGGCGAATAACCAGCGGTTTTTTCTGCCAATATTTTGTTAAAAATTCTTCTGGATTAAACTCTTCAGCGTTCAGTTGATACATTTAATGACCTTTTAGTTAAGATGAATTCGAGGTTAATAATAGTTAACCTGAGCACGGAATAATGGATATAAGAAAAAGTCATAGCATTACGACTAAGCTTATCCCGAGCTCTGCTTAGTTATGCCTTAAGCGACTGACATACCGGCAATTTTATGCCAATAGCCATTACACTCTTCAACCCCGTCTAACGGATATTTTTCGGCTTGTACTAACTGTTTACCGAATCGGTCAAGCATAGTAAAAGCTTGCTCACTATCAGCGCTAATACGCGCAATATCAACACCGATACTTGCCATTTCAGGCACTTCATTCACTAAGTTATATTGATAACCTGACATGGTTTGAATACCATTTAAAATAAATACTCGCTCGCCTTCACGGCTATTCACTTTTCGCCCTTGTGGATACTTAATACAACAGTACTGGCAATCATCTTTAGGTCGATCTTCTGAACGAGCAGTAAAACAGCGAGCAGAGTACGCCAATGGCATATAACCCCAAGCAAAGACTTCACATTCAAACTGGTCACGGATGTTTTCTTGTTCTGCTTGCTGCAATAAGGTTTTTAACCAATCCCCCGAAAGTTCGACTGGCATGACCCAGCGACTCATGCCTTGTTTAAGCAATACTTTCAAGGTTGCCATGTTGTAGCAATTAATCGCCGGTCCAGCCACGAAGGGCAGTTGCTGTTCATGCATCATTTGCACGGCACTTAAGTCATTAGCTTCAATCAATAATTCACCATTAGCACATAAGCGCCGTAACGTTTGAATTTCTGCTGGTGACTCCAACAAGGTCATGGTTGAAATTACGATTTGCTTGTCACTATCACTAGCAAGCTCTTTCGCTAGATTTATCCAGTCTTTCGCGCGTAACTCTCGGCGCTTTGAACACACGGTTTCACCTAAATAGATAATATCGGCTTTACTGGTTAATGCTTGCTGATAATACGCTTCAACATCGTTTTTTGGCCAAAAAAACAAGCTCGGACCAAGAGATAATTTCATAAATACTTCCAATCATTATTTGCCAAAGACCGGTTAACAAGTCGCACACTCACTTTCACCCGCTAAACTTTAGTCATGGCTTTTATTGTTGATAACAAAATGTCGAACTAACACTTGTTAGCTTTACAGTGGTTATTGCCACTTACGGTGGTAAGCACCTAAGGTGGTTTGGCTACCTTCAGATAAGTTGGCTAAGGTATTCATCCACGACGCTTCTACTTGATATTGCTCTGGGCTTTGGGCAAATCGGTCAAGCGCCATACGCCATGTTTTCGCAACTTGCTCTACATAAGCAGGACTACGTTGACGGCCTTCAATTTTCACTGATGCTATGCCCATTTTGACTAACTCGGGGATCAACTCTAAGGTATTTAAGCTAGTTGGCTCTTCTAAAGCATGATAAACATTATCATCAACCTCAAAACGACCTTTACATAGGGTGGGATAGCCAGCATTTTCATCACTTTGATAGCGGTCAATCAAAACATTATTCAAGCGACTTTCTAAGCCTTTATCGGTTTCTTGCCAACGCACATATTTTGCTGGTGAACAAGCACCAGCAGTATTAGGCGACTCCCCTGTCATGTAAGATGAAAGGTAGCAGCGCCCTTCTGACATAATACATAAGCTACCAAAAGCAAATACTTCCAGCTTAACCGGACTGTTTTTTGCCAATTGACGCACTTGTTGTACCGATAAAACTCGTGGCAACACTACACGCTCAACAGCAAAGTTATTTTTGAAGAACTTAATCGCTTCTAAATTTGTGGTTGATGCTTGCACAGAGACATGGCGCTCAACATCCGGATATTTTGTTGCGGCATAATCTAAAATGCCTAAATCGGCAATGATCAGGGCATCACAGCCAATAGCGACAGCATTATCTACCGCTTTTCGCCAACGGTCTTCGCCACCTGGATGGGCAAAAGTATTAATTGCTACGTGCAGCTTTTTACCATGTTGATGAACATAATCAGCCGCTTTAGCAAGTTTGCCATCATTAAAATTAAGACCGGCAAAGTGACGAGCATTGGTATCATCTTTCATCCCGATGTAGACCGCGTCAGCACCGTTATCAATCGCTGTTTTAAGTGCAGGTAAATTGCCTGCAGGACACAAAAGTTCCATAACATCCCAACCTAAATTAACTATGCGGGGCAGTTTACCTAGCTTGAGTAAAACATTATTTGATATAAAATAACTAACTTAGCGTTGATAAAGTTTTTATTTCATCTCGATAATGAAAAATCAACAATCCCTTAGTTCAACTTTGATCTACTTCATAAAACCATTGCTAGGCCTGTGCTACTGTTTTATATATGTCGTCTGGCATCTGCCAGCTATAGCGTGATATAAAAATGGACCAAACAGTGACCAGCCAACTCAGTAACCGACTAAACAGCCAATTAAGCTTACAAAGTATTCCTTTTAGCGTACGTCAGCATGCCTTGTCATTTGTGCCAAAAATTTTAAAACCAAGTTTACGCTTTGTGCCCTTTTTCGCCCAAAAATCACTGCTTATCCCTGCTTTACACTCAGTATTTAAAGAAGCAATTAACGATGGCGATTTTGAGTTTTTAACTGAGAAATGGCTGAAAATATCGATTACCGATATTGATCTACATTGGTGGTTAAGCTTTCAAAACAATAGCTTGGTTATGGCCGCGCCAAGCCAAGCAATACAAGAAGATGTTAGCTTTAAAGCTTCAGGTGACGATTTACTGTTAATTGCCGGTCGTAAACAAGATCCCGACACCCTATTTTTCCAACGTCGATTACAAATTGAAGGCGATACTGAGCTCGGTTTAGAAGTAAAAAACTTAATTGATGCTATTGACCTTGACCAACTGCCAAGCAGCGTACATAAAGTCATTAACATGCTTGCCGAGGTCGTCGAGCAAACTCAAGAAGAAATGAAACACGCTAAGAAGTGATATGAGGTTAAAAAGTAACCCCATAAAACTATACAAAAACTATATAAGTGCGGATAAATACCCAAACAGTGGCCAGTTAACAGCTGACAACATCAGTTCAAGCTGTCAACTACGCCGGCTGATATGATTTGTTGAACGAGATATAAGCCAAGATAAAAGACAAACAAAAAACAATAAATGTCCCTAAGGTTTCCTGACCATAAGTTAATAAATTAAAGTGAAATAAAATATTTTCCACAAAACCTAGCACAAAGCCACAGCCTAACAACACCTTGTTATTTAAATGCCCTGGCGCTCGGCATATTTTTGCCAACAAATAACCAGCAACTGGAAATGTCGACCAAATAAAAAACACCACTACCGAAAAAAACATCGCTAAAGGCGTAATACTGGAAAAGATCAGTTTTTCAATGACGGCATATGACTGTGCGAGAATATAACCTAAATATAAATACCACATGTAACCTCTTTATAACTGCACGTTTAATAACTCAATTGCACTTTAAAGCTAGTGTTACAGTATCCTTAAGATTTTACTTTGATCTCAGACAGGTGATATTTATTTTATCAGCATATTATAGCCATGATACAATCGGATTGGCTGCTAGGTCGGGCTCATAGAGTCGGGCATTTTCACTGCCACAACCGTGCCTTTAGCGCAAACAACCTTGTTTGCCGATACGATTATCTCTACCACCACTTTTTTAGCTTTAACTTCAATAAAGCGACCGATAAGTTCCAGTTCAACGCCCATCGGAGTTGGAGCTAAGTAACTAACATTTAATGCTGCCGTTACAAAACGTAATGCAGGCAAGGTGCCCATAGCACGTTCGGCTTGACGATAGGCCATAGCAGCAGCGCTACCCGTACCATGGCAATCAATTAATGACGCAATTAAACCACCGTAAACAAAACCAGGAATAGCGGTATGACAAGGCTCAGGCATAAAGTGAGCAATAGTTTGTTCAGCCACTTGTTCACTCAGTTTTCCTTGCTCGGTATGCCAATAACTTTTTAGTTGATGACCATCATGATTATTTTTACCACAACCATAACAATGGCTAAGTTCCTCTGGATAACAGTCTTGAAAAGCAATGTTGTTCACGGATAACTCCTATTATATATTGGTGGCTCATTATGCCATTGCTAAGGTATAGCTTAGCAATAATTATACAACAACTCGTTTATCATCAATAACTTTACCATCATCAGGTAAGCTATCTAAAGCCACAAGTTCAACACTACCATTAAGCTTTGTTAATTTTTTTAAGTCATTGCTAAGTTGGCTGAGTAATAATTCAGTATCAACAAGGTTGTTATCATCAAACTCACACTGTAAGTGCATTTTATCTTGATGGTCTTGCTGAGTAACCGTTAAACGTACTTTCGGGCAATAATTCGTGCTTAAACGAACCCGTTCAATTTGCTCAGGATGCACAAACATACCTTTTACTTTTGTCGTCTGATCTGCGCGCCCTAACCAGCCCTTAATACGCATATTGCTGCGACCACAAGCACTTTGCCCTGGCTTAAGTGCAGATAAATCCCCGGTCGCAAAGCGAATTAAAGGATAATCTGCATTAAAGCTGGTTACTACTACCTCACCTATTTCGCCATCTGCTACAGGCTCTAGGCTGCCGGGTCGGACAATTTCAACAATAATGTTTTCTGAAATAATTAATCCTTCATCCGCGACACTTTCATAGCCAATCAAACCAACATCGGCACTGGCATAAGCTTGTAAGACATTAATTCCGGCCTGAGTAAACTCATCACGTAAAGCTTTTGGTAAAGCTTCGCCCGTCACTAACGCCTTTTTAAGGCTGCTAATGTCGCGATTTTGCGCCTTTGCTTTATTGATTAATATATTTAAAAACGATGGTGTACCACAATAGCCTTGAGGTTTTAGATCTTCAATTATATCAAGTTGCTGCTCAGTTTGTCCGGGCCCGGCTGGAATAACAATACAACCACAGGCTCGTGCGCCAGAGTCAAGAATAAAACCACCGGGGGTTAAATGATACGATAAGCAGTTTTGCACTAAATCTCCAGCGACAAAGCCGGCAGCATAAAAAGCTTGCCCCATACGCCACCAATCATCTTGGCAACTTTCCGGATCATAAATCGGTCCCGGCGATTGAAAAATTCGGCTAACCTGCCCATTACTGGTATTGATACCGGCCAATGGTGGTTGACGCTTTTGCAAAGCAATGAGATCTGATTTTCGCGTGATAGGCAATTGTGCAAGCTCAACTCTTGAGTTAATTGTGCTGGCATTAATATTGGCAAGTAGCTTTTGATAATAAGGGCTATGGCGCTGCGCATTAGCAATAAATGTCGGTAATCGAGAAAACAATGACTGCTCTCGGTCTTGGCAAAGTTGATGTTCGTCTGGCTGATAATATGTCGTCATAATAGCTCAAATTTGTGTTGAAAATTGCTGATGATTGATTTTAATTAATAAGGGGTAAAATCAGTAAATAGCCCTAACAAAGGCTATTCATATGGCGCTCAATACCTACCTGATAATATCTCGTCGGCAGAAACACGCTGAAAAGATAAATATTAGTGCTGAATTACATAACTTGAAGCGCTTACAACCAACGCTTACGACGCTTATAAGACTTCAAACCTTTAAAGCTTTTACGTTCTTCATTACCGCCACCAAGGTAAAACTCTTTCACATCTTCGTTATTCAGTAACTGCTCTTGTGTGCCATCAAGCACCACCTTACCCGACTCCATAATGTAGCCGTAATTTGCAGCTCTTAAAGCATAGTTAGCATTTTGCTCAACCAACAGCATGGTAATACCCTGATCTTGATTGATTTTTTTAATAATACCAAAAACCTCTTTAACCAATAACGGTGACAACCCCATTGACGGTTCATCTAAACAAATCATTTTAGGTCGTGCCATTAGTGCTCGACCAATAGCAAGCATTTGCTGCTCTCCACCTGACAAATAACCGGCTAAACCTGTACGTTCTTTTAAACGCGGAAAGTAGTGATAAACCATTTCTATATCTTGATTTATTTGCGAGTCTTTACGGGTATAAGCCCCCAACTTTAAGTTTTCTAATGAGGTCATATCTTCGATAATTCGGCGACCTTCCATGACCTGAAAAAGCCCACTACGAACAACATCTTCGGCATTTTTACTATCGATACGTTCCCCCATAAAGGTAATATCACCTTTAGTAACTTCGCCATTTTCAGTTTTCAATAAGCCTGAAATTGCTTTTAGCGTCGTCGATTTGCCCGCACCATTAGGCCCTAATAAGGTGACAACTTCGCCTTCTGGGACATCTAAACTAACGCCACGAAGTACCTGTATGACTTCGTCATAAACGACTTCAATATTGTTTACTGTTAATATTGGTGATGCAGTTTGTAGTTTTATCGCTGCTTGTGACATACATACTCCGGATAAATTATGCTTTACGACTAAATTTATTAATCACTAAAAGGTTACTGAGCAAAGCATTTTTTACCCAGTAACTTGTCATTTTACGAGTTAGTATTAATAACCTAACCAGTCATCGCGACGTTTCAAGGTTACTTGTGACACTTTCTCAACGGCAATATCGCCACCGTTATAGTTACCTTTATAGATGTTGACTTGGTTAATACCACGATGATCGTCATTACTCCAGTTGGCCGCTAAACAAACCCCCTCAAGCCCTTTTGGCACCCAGTCTTTATAAGCATACATGCCTTTTTTGATGTTCTCACCGGTAATACCACCGTTGTCTTTTGCCCACTCCATGGCTTCTTTCATGAAGAAAGTAGAGCAGACACCTCGAATATAGTGATGTACACGTACTTCTGTACCTGACTCATCCGATTGCTTAGAAATTTCGCGTACCAACTTCATACCCGGTACATCATCAGTCCAAAACGGTGTCATGGTTGGGAAAACATAATCTTTTATGCCTTCGCCTGCCGCGCTAAATATTTTCTTATCGCCGCCCCAAATGTTTGACATAAATTGAATATCAGTGCCGACGGTATTACATGATTTCACGAGTGATAATACCGAGCCACCTAAGTTACCGATATAACCATAATTTGAACCTGAACTTTTCAAGCTTAAACATTGTGCTTTAAAATCACCTGGTTTCATTGAAACAACCACCGCGGGTTGTACCTCAAAACCTAACTCTGTGGCATATTCCGCACAGGCTTCTTTCGGGGCATTAGGAAATGGGTGATTGGCACCGATATGGGTAAATTTAGGTTTACCTTTACCGCCTTTATCTTGCCAATCTTGCGCCGCCCATTGCACTAAACCACGACAAGCGTCTGAGTATGATGCACCATAAAAGAAATTATATGGCGCTGGCTTTTTGGTGTGTGGATTCTTGCCCGTTGGATCCGTTAAATGCCCTGAATATGATGCAGAAAAAACCGGTACTTTGTCCTTTGCAACAAATGAAATAAGCGCTTCAGTATCAGCGGTGCCCCAACCTTGCATCGCGACCATCTTTTTACGTGAATGCCATTTTTTATATGATGCGATGGCTTGTGGAACTTTATAGGCATAGTCAATTGTTTCATATTCTAACGTTGTGCCTTTGATACCACCGTTAGCATTAATATAAGCGAGTGAATCTCGTACGCCATCAGCATAGTTTTTACCAACAAAGGCTGTGGGTCCTGACATATCGGCCAAATGCCCGACAAACACACTATCTTGTGCTAATAGCTGAGTGCTCATCCCCAAAGCACAGCATACGAATAGAGAACTTAATTTTGCTTTATGTTGCATGACTATTTCCTTCTTCTTTTAATGGCTATATTGCCAATGATTTGTTGTAATAATTATTATCTGTTTATATTTATATATTGTTTAATTTCAGTAAATTAGTATGAAAATGGATAGAATTTCCAATAATTTTTAATTTGTGCCCAACGATGCGCCATACCTTCTGGTTCGAAGATTAGAAATAAAATAATGACTAAACCTATCGCCATTTCTTTAATGTAAGCTAGACCATCAACCACCATAGGAATATTGCCCCACTCGGTCATTTTCATTAAGCCGACACCGCCTTCAAGCACTTCAGGTAAAAACACCATAAACACTACGCCCATCAAGGTACCTTTGACTGAGCCTAAGCCACCAATAATGATCATGGCGAGAAATTGAATCGACATGAAAAGTGTGAAGCCTTCGGCAGAAACGTAACCTAAATAGTGAGCATATAAAGCACCACCAATACCAGCATAAAAAGACGAAACACCGAACGACAATAAACGGTATTTGTTTAATTTAATGCCCATAATTTCAGCTGAAAGGTAATGATCTCGCACCGCGATAAATGCTCTACCTTCACGGCTACGCATTAAGTTACAACCCCAGATATACATAAATACTAAGGCAAACAATGCAACATAAAAGAAGCTTTCATCCGTGTCGAAAGCAAAACCAAACAGGCTAATAGGATCTGCTGATGAGCCCGCTGAGCCACCAGAGAACCAATCAGCACGAGCAAAAAAGTCTTCTAGAATAAATTGCGCCGCTAATGTCGCTATCGCTAAATACAAGCCCTTAATACGTGATGCAGGTAAGCCAAACACCATGCCAACGCCCATGGTTAAAAACCCTGCCAGTGGAATACAGAATACTACCGGTATACCAAATGAAACATTCATCCAGGCTGAAGCAAAAGCACCAAAACCGAAGAACGCCCCGTGACCCAAGGATATTTGCCCGGTATAGCCAACTAAAATATTTAAACCTAAGGCTGCGATACCTAAATACGATATTTGAATAAATAACGTTAAGTAATAAGCATCGACCAAATAAGGTGCTGCACATAAGAATGCGATAGCAAGAATCGCCATATTTCTGATGGTTCTGGTTTCAAAAATGGTGTTATCTTGTTTATAGCTCGTGCGGAAATCGCCGCACGGTCGCATCGTTAAACTCGACATAATTAACTCCTAAAAACTCGATGTTATTCGCTGTAAATCGGCGCTACGGCGTTGTGAGTAGCGCGCTATATATTGACTACAATATTTTCATTACAATGGCGAAAGGTTAAATTCGTTCAATATCTTTGGTGCCAAATAAACCATACGGTTTGAACCAAAGAATAATAAGTAAAACGTAAAACGGGGCTATGTCATACATGTTGCCGATATGAAGGTATTGGCTGTCAAAAAATTCAGCGACATTTTCTAGTACGCCAATAATTAAGCCACCAACAATAGCGCCGATAATGGAATCTAAACCGCCGAGAATAACCGCCGGGAACACTTTAATGCCAATCATAGATAATGAGTTTGATACCCCACTAACCATGGCAATAACCACACCGGCTGTTGCTGAAACCGTGGCAGCGATACCCCAGCTCATGGCAAATACTTGCTTAACGGATATGCCCAAACTTTGGGCTATTTGCTGATCAAAAGCGGTAGCTCGCATCGCTAAACCATACTTTGAGTGTTTAAAGAACAGGTAGAATGCCACCATAATAATCAGGGCTATCACCGTACTCATTAAGTACGCCGTTTCAATATGCAAACCTAAGATTTCAATACTTTCAATTTCAAACACTTTTGGAAAACTTTGTGCTGAAACACCAAATATCCATTTCATCAGCGCTTGGAAAAATATCGATAGACCGATAGTCACCATAATCACCGATATAATAGGCTCACCAATCATCGGCCGTAAGACAATCATTTGCAGCATAACGCCGAATACCGCCATAAAGGCCATGGTCAGTAGAAACCCGACAATAAAGGGCAGCTCTAAATAAATTAATAATGCCCAACATACCCAGGCACCAATCAAGAGAAACTCACCTTGAGCAAAGTTTACAATTTGGGTAGATTTATAAACTAAGACAAAACACATGCCGACTACGCCGTACAATAAGCCAACAATAAGCCCATTAATAATTAGTTGCGTTAATAGCTCAAAATTCATGATGCTCTCCGTTCTATATTTGCTTGTTCAATAGCGGCTTTACTCGATTGCTCGTTAGCAATAAGTGACGTTACTTTAAGCTGGGTTTGAATACGGGTTTTGGTGCCATCTTGGAAAACAACCGTGGTATCAATATCAACCACATCTTTGTTGTCATAAATAGCTGAAATAATGTCGCCATATTTATCAGCAATAACACCACGACGTACTTTACGCGTACGAGTTAGTTCGCCATCATCAGCATCTAACTCTTTATAAAGCAGTAAGAATTTATGAATTTTTTGCGACTCAGGTAATGACTCATTAACTCGTGATATTTCTTCCGCGAGCTTGGCATAAACCTCTGGTAACGTAGACAAGTTGGTATAGTTAGTAAAAGCATAACCACTTTGTTCAGCCCACTTAGCGACAATGCTAAAACGAATACAAATAATCGCCGACAAGTAAGGTTTGTCTTTACCTAAAATCACCGCTTCACCAATAAAAGATGAAAATTTAAGTTTATTTTCAATATATTGTGGTGAGTACTGGGCGCCATTACTGGTACAAGCAAGATCTTTAATGCGATCAATAACCACTAAGTGTCCTGAGGGTTTAAAGTAACCGGCATCACCAGTTTGCATCCAGCCATCAATAACATCGTCGTCATAGGCTTGCTGATTATTTAAGTAGCCGGTAAACATACCAACCGTTCGAGCAATAATCTCGCCTACGCCAGCTTCATCGGTATTAATCACCTTAATTTCAGCACTATCAAAGGCAACACCGACACTGTCATAATCAACATCATCTTCATGGTGAATAGTATAAGCGCCACACATTTCTGTTTGACCATACAGTTGACGTAAAGGTACACCAATGGTTTGGAAAAATTTAAAGGTATCTGGGCCCATTGCCGCGCCACCTGTAGCTGCTGATTTTAAAAATGAAAAGCCGAGACGATCTCGTAACGCTTTCATTAATAACACTTCAGCAAACCATGATTTTTTACCTTGTGCTTGGTTTTTTTCAGCAAGTGTCATGGCATAATTGTAGAGTTTGCGTTTCAGTGGCGTTGAGTCCATCATTCGTGCTTGCACATCAGCTAAAATACCTTCCCAAACACGTGGTGCCAATAGCACAAAACTTGGCCCTATTTCACGTAAATCTGACATTAGGGTTTCTTGTTCTTCAACAAAATTGACAATTTGACGGGCAATTAGGGCTTGCCCTAACGCGTACACCTGCTCCATGATCCAAGGCAATGGCAGGACAGAAACATAGTTATCACCGGGCTCTCTGGGATCGGCTCTGAGGTATGAACTACAGTGCTTAACAAAATCGCCACCATTTAGTAGGGCAATTTTAGGCTTAGATGTTGTTCCTGAAGTCGTACAATAAATCGAGATATCTCCGGGCGTTGTTGCTTCAGTTAGTTGTTTATAACGTTGTGGATTTTCTTTGTCTATCTTCTGACCTAATTGATAAACCGCATTAATATCAACCAATCTCGCATCTGAATATTTACGCATGCCTCTTGGATCACAATAAACAATAAACTTAACGTTTGGAATATCATTAGCCAGTTCAAGTAGCTTGTCGCATTGCTCTTCATTTTCTGCAACAACAACCGTTGCTCCACTACTCTCAAGCAAATAAACAACTTCTTCATGCATAGAGTCTTGATAGATACCAATGGAATAACAACGCATTGCATGGGCGGCCACTTCGCCCCAAATCCATTCTGGGCGATTATCACCGAGTAAGGCAATAGCATCACCTTGGCTAACGCCCATATCCAAGAGCCCTAGGCTCAACCATTTCACTCGATCGTTATAGTCAGTCCAAGTAAACTCGTTCCAAATGCCAAATTCTTTTTCGCGCATCGCAATATCATTTGGCCAATTATTTGCGTTGTGTTGTAAAATTTTCGGGAAAGTGTTCAACGCTCCCATTTCAAAGTCTTTATTCGTTTGGGCCATGGCAACCATTAGCTTACCTCCTCTGACTTAGTTTGTTGCTCTACTGAAGCTTCCTCATCCTCTTCGCCTTCTTCAAGCCCTAAATAAGCTCGCTTAACATAAGGATCAGCCATCACTTCTTCAGGTAAACCACAAATCAGTTTTCTACCAAAATCGAGTACCATCACTTCATGAGAAATATCCATGACCACGCCCATATCATGCTCAATCATGACTACGGTAATACCAAACTCTTCATTTAAATCAAGAATATATCTCGCCATATCCTCTTTCTCTTCTAAGTTCATTCCGGCCATAGGTTCATCAAGAAGAATTAACTTAGGGTTTAATGCCATTGCCCGTGCTAGTTCGACACGTTTGCGCAGACCATAAGATAAGGTACCGGCGATAGATTTTCGAATATGGGAAATTTCTAAAAAGTCGATAACTTCTTCCACTTTTCGACGATGTTCTAGTTCTTCTTTTTGTGCGCCAGATGCCCAATATAATGGCCCGGTAAGCCAGTTATTTTTTAGTAGATGATGACGTCCAACCATAATATTATCGAGCACTGACATATGGCCAAACAAAGCTAAATTTTGAAAAGTACGGCCCATACCAAGATCTGCTCGGTCATTGGGACGTAAACCCGTGACGTTCTTACCATCAAAGCTGATATTGCCACTGTTCGGTTGATAACGGCCAGAAATGCAATTAAGCATTGAGGTTTTGCCCGCACCATTGGGCCCGATAATAGAAAACACTGAGCCTTTTTTTACTGAAAAGCTAACATCGGTTAAGGCTTTAACACCGCCAAACGCGAGCGATATTTGCTCTATATTGAGTATCGACGCAGTCATACTCAACCTCCTAAATTCAAGTGGGGGAATAAAATTCTATTGCGACTAACGCTTCAAAAAAGAGAGGGGGCAAGCCCCCTCCCAAAACGTAACAACGATTAGGAAAGTTACGTGAGCTTCAAGCAGTAGAACGGGATAAAAAATTACAGCATGTATCGCATAGTTGCTTGCACATAGTTAGAGTCTTTATCTAACTCATCAATGGAAAAGTTACCCACTTCGATACCAACAGCGAGTTCTTTGGTTAAGTCTTGAAATAAATTAACTCCCCATTGTGTACGTTCTCGGTCAGAAACATCACCTTCAACTTTGCCGTACAATACCGTTGAACGTAGTGTTTCATTCCAAAAGTGACGGTAAGCTACTAGCACTGAGGTGACATCTTCAACTTCTTCATCATAAAGATCTTTTACTGCCGCAACACCAACATAACGGCCTAATTCCCCCTGATGGAATTGAAAGCGAATATCATCTTTGTCGCCCGTTTTAATGCGACCAGCAACTGAAGCGCCAAATGCCGATTCACTGTTACCTAATGTGGTATTTAACTGTCGAGCTAAACCCGATACAGACACACTGCCCCAGTCACCTTTAAAGTTATATCGTGCAATAACGTCAGGCACGCTATCATTTGCAGTATCGCCGCCCCAACTTTCAGGGTTTTCTAACGACACTTGAAAATCGCCAACGTTATAACGTACTTGACCTTGACGAATAAAAACTAAGCCGGTTGTCGCACCAGCAAAATCTGCTGACTCAGGAATAGCACTGGTATTCATAAAAGTGGACCATGTTTGACCGACGGTTAAATCTTTGTATTTAACGAAGGCATGACGAATACGAGGATTTGCTGAGTTAGACACTATTTCATTACCACCACCGCCCCAAAAATCCATTTCAATAAAGCCCATGACGTCGCCATGAACATATTTAGTGTTAAAGCGTGTTTCATTAGCAAAAATCTTAAATTGTGAGGCATCTTGCGAAAGCGCGGCACCATCACCGATCCAGAAATCTTTATAGGCAACATCACCATCAACATAGCGAGCATCAATTTTGATATAACCGCCAAAAGTTAATTTATCATTGTCTGTTACGTCAATTTCATAACCAGCAATTGCAGAACTTGTTGCCGCCATAAACGAAGATGCGAGTAATAATTTTTTATAGTTTGAGTTAAACATCTAGCTAATCCCCCTTGTATTTTTTGTTCGTTCAATATTAGACACGTCGAAAAAATCAACAATTGGAAATAAGGCTTAGCACCTTCCACTTAGTCCTTTAGTCTAGTGCTATGTTGTTTGACTTGTGACGAAAAATGGCAAGCGCTAAGATGAAGAAAAATAGCAGTTTTAACCTGAATTAATTCAGGTTAAAGTGAATGAAATTGGCGTAGTTGCAAGGGTAATATGTTTTCTAATTGGTTACTGGTAAGTGTCAGTATTGGCTACATAAGTTTACTCTTTCTTATTGCTTATTTAGGTGGTAAATATCGTCATAAATTAGTTGAGAAACAGCATGCCGTTATCTATGCCCTTTCACTTGGGGTTTACTGTACGTCATGGGGATTTTTAGGCACCTCGGCACAAGCAGCTAAGGGCTCATTTACCTACATTTCGGTGTATTTAGGCCCGATATTACTGTTTGTTTTTGCTTGGCCGTTTATCCAACGGATGATCAAAACCTGTTTAAAGCTCAAAATCACGTCTATTGCCGATTTACTTTCTGCGCGTTTTGGAAAGTCGCAAAGCTTAGCCTTTATTGTTACGGTGGTAGCGCTTATTGGCACCCTGCCCTATATCGCTCTACAGCTCAAAGCTATTGTTTACTCCTACAAAATATTACAACAAAATCAAGACTTTCCGGTTTGGCAATTAGGCTTGATTGTCAGCACTATTCTTGCTGGTTTTACTATTATTTTTGGTATTAGAACCATTGATGTTACCGAACGACATCCTGGGGTGATGATCGCCATCGCGTTCGAGTCAGCTGTCAAACTTATTGCCTTTTTAATGGTCGGCATTTTTGTCTCATTTTTTATCTATGATTCCCCCGCCGAAATTTGGCGATTATCACAAAGTCATGTTTCATTTAGTCAGCAATTTGAGAGCAGCAATCTCATAAACATGGTTGGTTTGCTCATTATTGTGATGTCAGCCTGCCTTTGCTTACCTCGCCAATTTCAAGTAATGTTTGTTGAAATTAAAGAGCAAAAAAATAGTAATTTAGCCCGTTGGTGGCTGCCAGCTTATATTCTGGTATTTGCTTTTTTTGCCGGCCCAATAGGACTTGCCGGGACACTAAATTATGGTCAATCTCTAGAGCCTGACGCTTATGTTTTATTTTTACCTGCTTACAATGGCCAAGTGTGGTTGTCATTATTTGCTTTTCTCGGCGCGGTTTCTGCCGCAAGCTCGATGGTAATTGTTTCAACAATTGCCCTAAGCACGATGCTAAGTAACGAAATTGTATTTCCGCTCATGTTTAAGTTATCACCACAAAAACAACATGACTTTCTACACTTTCAATCTCGTTTATTACGTATTCGTAAAGCCTTAGTCATCACCGTAATTACCTTAAGTTACGGCATGTTGTTATTATCGCCACCGGATACGCTTTCTTCTTTGGGTGAAGTGGCTTTTGGCGCAATCGCCCAAATTGGTCCGGCATTAGTTGCGGCTTTTTTCTGGCGACGAGCAACACAAAAAGGCGTACTTTGGGGTATAACCAGTGGTTTTTCTATTTGGATTTTATTTAACTTATTACCTCAATTAGGCTTTTATGCTCATCCATTAGCAAATTCAACATTTGCCGCCACTACGGTTATGACGCTATTTGGCCTATTTATTAACATAGTCGTGCTGGTAATCGTTTCTTTGTTCACTCGACAAAGCATACGCGAGGAAATGCAAAGTAAATTTTTCTACAAACAAGACAAACGCCCGCAATCCCATTTACCTAAACAACCAAGAATTGACATTCGAGAGTTAGAATATTTAGTTGCGCGCTTTATTGGCCAAGAAAAAGCTGCAGAGTGTTTTGAAGCATTTAATTCCGTACACAAAAATAAAAAACAAAAAAGCTATAATGAAGCGTTAATATTTCATGCTGAACATACTCTTGCCAGTGTGATGGGCTCAGCTTCAGCAAAACTGGTTATTTCATTTGCCGTTGGTGGACGTGATATCGCCTTTGATCAAGTGGTTAAAATTGTCGAAGACAACTCGACCCAACAATTAGAATTTAGTCGCTCGGTTTTACAAGGCGCAATTGAGAACACCAGCGAAGGTATTTCGGTTATTGACGGTAATTTAAACTTAGTTGCTTGGAATAAACAGTACTTAGATATTTTTAATTACCCACAAGACTTTATTTATATTGGCTGCCCTATTAGCCAACTCATTCGATATAATCTTAATAATCAAAAACGTTATGTACACGACATCGAATCACAGGTACAAAAGCGTTTACAATATATTCGAGCAGGTAGCAAACATAAGTCAGAACGAAAACTCTCAAATGGTAAAATTATTAACATTGAAGGTAACCCGATCCCTGGTGGCGGCTTTGTGATGATTTTTTCCGATATTACCGAATATCGTCGAGCAGAAAAATACCTAAAAGAAGAAAACACTGACCTTGAGAGTCGAGTGTTAACACGAACAAAAGAACTAGAACAAGCAAACGTTGAACTGGAAAAAGCGAACCAAGACTTAGCCAATGCACAGTTAAAAGCAGAACAGGCACACTTGAAAAAAAGCCAGTATTTACGGGCTTGTAGCCATGATTTATTACAGCCATTATCTGCCGCTCGCTTATTCTCTTCCGCGGTCAGTTTAAGTTCTAAAGTATCAAAACAAGAACGAGAGCAAATCAAAAAAATTGATACTTCACTGGAAATTGCTAATAGTTTATTATTAGATTTAAATGAAATAGCACGTATTGAGAGTGGTAATATTAGCCCTGATTTGTCGACCTTTACTGTTGAACGGCTGTTTTCTATGCTGCATTCGGAGTTCTCAGCACTGACCAAAGATTATCATATTGATTTTCATTGCTGTTCTAGCAACTTATATATCAGAAGTGATTTCACTCTCTTATCACGCATTATTCAAAATTTTCTCAGTAATGCCTTTCGCTATGCTAACAACGGAAAAGTACTGCTCGGTTGTCGTCGTCAAGGCAACTATCTTTGCCTACAAGTTTTAGATAACGGACCTGGTATACCTGAAGACAAACAACAACAAGTGTTTGAACAATTCACGCAATTATCAACAAAGTTAGTTGGTCCTAAGGGGCTAGGCTTAGGTTTGAATATTGCGCAAAGTTTAGCTGAAATTTTACATCATGAGCTGGGCTTAACATCAAAAGCGGGTCATGGCTGTCTATTTAGCGTCAGCGTTCCAATAGTAGCAGCACCGCCACGACAACAAGCTAAACCAATACGCGCAAGCACCACTTTACAAGGCGTTAGTGTTTTATGTATTGATAATGAAGCTGCTGTGTTGTCAGGAATGAATGACTTATTGTCAGCATGGAAATGTAAGGTTTACAGTGCTATCAGTGCTGAACAAGCCATTGAGATTTATCTACAGCACGAAGAAGCGATCGATATTGTTTTAGTTGATTATCAATTAGCCACAGAAAATACTACCAACGTACAGCCTACCGAGCAGGCTTTCAAACCGATGCAAAATAATAGCGAACGTCATGATATCGCGAACTTCAATGGTATCGAGTTGATCAAATATTTGCGGGCCAAAAGCCACTATCCTTTACCGGCTATTTTAATCACCGCCACAACCGACGAAAGCGTTTTAGCACAGGCGCAACAAGCCGACATTGGTTATCTAAGAAAAATAGTTAAACCGATATCTTTACGAGCACTGATGAGCTCTTTACTCACCAAAGAACTCGAAAGAAACTATATTCCTGATAACTTTAAGCTATAGCAAGATAGTAGGCACTGACGACGTATAGGATAGCGAAAAATGCTGACGTTAATGTAACTTTACTTGTGCTTAGATAACTTGCCCATTAATTTATTAGTTTTCATAGCGCTGATTAAAATTAATAACAGTACCTTGAGGTGGCTCAATTAGCCATATCGTGCTGTATTTCATTGGTAGCCATTAAAGCAATCTCAGCAAACGCTCGCACTGTCGCACTATGATTGTGCTTTTTATATTGAATCTGCAATGGTATTTGCGTATCAACATGGTCTAAAGTCATAAAATGACAGCCCTCGCTATATAATTTTCGTATACAGTAAGGCCCGATAGCCACACCTAAACCGGCAGCAACTTCGGTCACTAATGTTTGCATGTGCCTCGGCTGGCTAATGATATTGGGCGAAAAACCCGCTTGTTTGCACCGTATGATGATTTCATCAAATAGCCCAAGTGCCTCATCACGCTTAAACAGTATAAAATGCTCGTCTTTCAGCTGAGCTAAGTTGATGGTTTGTTTATCTGCCAGCTGATGATTTGTATTAACAATGGCCACGAGTTTATCAATATAAATATTATGGCTAATAAACTCGTCACTAATTGAATTCTGTAAAGGCCTTGAAAAAGCAACATCTATTCGCTCATCTGTCAAAGCCTCAATCTGCTCGGTTACTGTCATTTCAAACAAGGTGATATGCACTTGCGGAAATTGTGAGCGATAAGCATGAACGAGAGTCGCCATAAACGATAAACAGGCAGAGCCTAAATAAGCAATATTAAGAGTCCCCACTTGGCCATTATGTGCAAGTTTAACTTGTGTTTTTGCATGCTCTGTTAGAGATAAAATGGCCGTAGCATCTTTTAATAATTGCTCGCCCGCTTCGGTAATGCTTACCTCTCGAGAGTTACGGTTAAACAAATTCACGCCAAGTTCATTCTCTAATGCCGAAATATGACGGCTAACCGCGGGTTGTACGGTATGTAAATCGCGCGCTGCCGCTGAAAAACTTTTATATTTAGCGACTGTAATAAAGCTTTTTAATATTTTTATATCCATAACTTGCTCATGCCTAGCTGTGTTTAATGTCGGCTTTTAAATGGTTTTAAAACCTTCATTCGGTATTAAAAACTCATTTATACGTATTTTGCATAGATTCAATAAAATATTATTATTTTTGTTATACATCAATAAACCCTATCATTCAAAGATGATTTATTTTACTAAGATAAAGAAATGAATGTGTCAGAGCACAACCAGCCATTAAGTCGTTTTATTTTATTGCTGATGACAACGGCAATAACGGCAACAGTAGCTAACCTATATTACAGCCAACCGATTTTACCGTTAATTGCCCATGAATTTCGCTTAACGGATTGGCAACTCGGTAGTATCCCAGCCTTAACGCAACTGGGTTATGCTTTTGCGTTGTTATTTATTTCGCCTTTAGGAGATTCAATTCCTCGTCGACGTTTAATTAACATTTTGTCTGGCTTGTTAATTGTCGCTTGCAGCGCTGCCGTTATAGCACCAAACTTGCCGACATTACTCGTGGCGGTATTTTTAATTGGTGTCAGTGCCAATATCACCCAACAGTTAATTCCATTTGCCGCTTCAATGGTCTCTGCCGACAAAAAAGGTGCAACGCTTGGTACCTTAATGATGGGCTTAACGGTGGGCATTTTACTATCAAGAACTGTCAGTGGATTTATGGCTGAAAACTTTAGCTGGCGTAGTGTGTTTATTATGTCTGCCGGTTTAGCGGTTGTATTTGGTATCTTACTGTCTATATTTTTACCGACCAATAAACCACAAACTAATTTACGTTACTTGCCCTTACTTAAAAGTACTTTGAGTTTATTTTCGAAACATAAATCATTAAAAATATTCACCCTGACAGGTGCATGTTGGTTCGCCTCCTTCAATGTACTTTGGGCAACACTCGCTATTTATATCAGCGATGCTCCCTTTAATTACAATGCAGAGCAAGCGGGTTTATTTGGAATTATTGCCTTAGCTGGCGTTATTGGTGCCAAATCTTCAGGTAAGTGGGTCAATTCGTTAGGATCTAAAAAGTTAGTTATGATGGTATTGGCGCTAGCGGCTATTGGTTTCACAATTACAGGCGTGTTTTCTGGCAACCTAATAGCATTAATTGTGGGTATTATTTTAATCGACTTTGCCATTTTTAGTGCACAAGTAGCTAATCAGGTACGTGTTTTCAGTATTGACCCAAGCGCACAAAGCCGTATAAACGGAATTTACATGTTGGGCTACTATATCGGCGGTGCATTGGGCTCCGTGATCGGCGTAAAAGCATTCGCAATGTACCAATGGCCAGGCGTTGTTGCTGTGAGTGTTTTATTAATTTCACTCAGTGCACTATTTAACGCTTTTGCAAAGAAATAACCGTTACTCTACTTTACATATTAAGCTGAAGTTTTATCAATAAACTAAACGCCATAAACGGTGTAATTTAGGATGTATTACCTTATACACCGTTATTGCACTATACGTTCATTCAAAACAAGCAAAGCCAAAAATTATTAGAGAGCACTATGACACAAGCAATAAAACTAACAGCAGGAAAAACTTTTCCAACCATTGAAGCAACACAACTTGATGGCACAACCACTAATATGGGCAAAGCACACGGCGGTGCAGATTGGCAAATGTTAGTGGTGTATAGAGGTAAACATTGTCCACTGTGTCTGCGCTATTTAAATTTACTCGAAGCACATCAAGTAGCATTAAAAGCTATCGGTATCAGCGTATCTGCTATTTCTGCGGACTCAAAAGCACAACTTGAAGAGAGTATGGAAAAGTTAACAATAACCTATCCAATCGCTTACGGTTTAACAGAGCAACAAATGCAGCAATTAGGGCTTTATATTTCAACGCCACGCTCTGAACTAGAAACTGAGCATAACTTCGCCGAACCAGGACTGTTTGTGATCAATGAACAAGGTCTTTTACAGGCCATTAATATTTCTAACACGCCATTTTTACGTCCTGAAATAGATGTGATTGTAAGAGGTTTAAGCTTTGTTCGTAACCAAGAAAACTACCCGATTCGCGGCAACCTCATTTATTAATTTATGCTCAGAACATACGACTTTTCTTAGGGTTCCACTATTTAGAGAATGTTAACTTCACCACACCCCCTATTTTTCTAAGCCGTTATAAACAAATTGATAAGCATCTTGGTTTATAACGGCTGATCGTCCTGCTTATTCCGTAAACTAAACGACCTCAATATAAACAACTTGCATTAACTATAGTGTTTTCAGGTTTCTAATGATTAAAACTATACATATGAAAAAACATATATATAATATTTATTATACACCGAACTCGTTATTTTGTTCAGTAATGATGTTAAACGTTTAGCTGGCATGCAAAAAAGAGTTCATTGTACGAGTTTCTGCAAATAATTATTTAATGGATAAACAGGATTTAACTATGGGTATTTTCGAGCGTTATTTATCAGTTTGGGTTGGCTTGAGCATAGCCCTTGGTGTGGTTTTAGGTTTATGGCAACCTGAGGCATTTCAAGCAATAGCAGGTTTTGAAGTTGCGCACGTTAATATTGTTGTTGCGGTGTTTATCTGGGTGATGATTTATCCGATGATGGTGCAAATCGATTTTTCAGCAATAAAAGATGTTGGTAAAAACCCTCGGGGGTTAGTGCTGACCATTGTTATCAATTGGTTGATTAAACCTTTTACCATGGCCGGTTTAGGTTGGTTATTTTTTAATTTTATTTTTGCTGATTTAGTTGACCCCGCATCAGCACAAGAATACATTGCAGGTATGATTCTACTGGGTGTAGCCCCTTGTACAGCAATGGTATTTGTTTGGTCACAGTTAACTAAAGGCGATCCAAACTATACCTTAGTGCAAGTGTCGGTAAATGACGTGATCATGATTTTCGCTTTTGCGCCAATATCTGCATTTTTACTGGGTGTTAGTAACATACAAGTACCATGGGAAACTTTATTAATATCAGTACTACTCTACGTATTACTGCCACTCATTGCCGGCATATTAACTCGAAAAATACTGAATAACCGTCATGGTCAACCGTCATTAAAGCATTTATTATCACGGTTAAAACCTTGCTCGGTTATTGGCTTGTTAGCAACCGTAGTGCTATTGTTTGGCTTTCAAGCAAATACCATTATATCTGAGCCAGAAACCATTGGCTTAATTGCTATTCCTCTGATGATCCAAACCTATGCTATTTTTATGATTGCCTACGTTGCCGCTAAATGGATGAAGCTACCACATAACATCGCAGCACCTGCATGTTTGATAAGTACGTCTAACTTCTTTGAGTTGGCTGTTGCAGTAGCAATATCGCTTTTTGGCTTACACTCAGGCGCTGCACTCGCAACCGTGGTTGGTGTCTTGGTGGAAGTTCCGGTTATGTTGTCTTTAGTTTATATTATTAACCGTACACAAAACTGGTTTAGAGGAAGTCAGGTGGTATGAGGCTTTAAACGATACAGTAAAATAATCACCGGTGAGCTAATTTAATAAAAGCTGTGCTGCTTAGCGCAGCTTTTTATCCCATTGTCTTAAAATAAAACCATAAAGTAAGAAAATAAAGTAAGACAAGGGCAACGGCCTTAGGCTGATATTAAGTAAAAGATGCGTTCGCTTGCTGGCGTTCATTTAATAAAATCACTGCTTGTGTACGACTTTTCACCCCAAGTTTTAAAAAGATGGTACTGGCATGACTTTTAATGGTTGACTCTGACAACCCCAGTTCATAAGCAATTTGCTTGTTAAGTAAGCCTTCGGCAAACATCAGCAATATTTTGTGCTGTTGTGGGGTCAACGAAGCGAGTTTATCTTGCTGCTCCGACACTTGTTCATCAGGATTATAATCACCATGAGGCGTCCATAATTTACCTTGAATAACGTCATTAATCGCTTTAATCATTTCAGGCACAGGGGTCGATTTTGGAATAAAACCGGCTGCGCCTAAACTCATGGCTTTGCGAATGGTATCAAGCTCTTCAAAACCTGAAATAATCACCACACCAATTTCTGGATAAAGTTGACGAATTCGACCTAAGGTATTAAAACCTTGAGCTCCAGGAATATCAAGATCGAGTAAGATCAGGTCAATATCAGTAGTAGTGGCTAACTGCTCTTCTAATTCGGGTATGGTTTCTGCTTCAAGTAGAGAAGAGCAAACAAAACTAGATTTAAGCATTAGTGCCAGTGCTTGCCTAAAAAGTGGATGGTCATCAGCAATGATGAGCTTAGTATTTGATGTCATTTTATTTTCTAACCTAACATTTAGATTAATGATCTTTTAATTTGTCCCAACGATGTTTTTGCTCGTTGGTTAACCTTAACAAGGTAACCATATCATAGAAAACTGCAATGATAATAAACTCAAACTAGACTAAAGGACTAAGTCGAACAATTTGCTCTTTACACATTAGCTCAACTGTTAATGAATTTACCTGATAATGCTAAACCGCTACGATGATGTAAAACACTATGACATTGCGCCAAAATAGACAAAGCAATCGATTCTGGTAACTCACCACCAATATCAAAACCAACAGGACCATTCACCTGTTGCAGTAACCAAGCGCTATCTTGAATATGACTTAAAGCCTCAACATTACCACGTCGTTCAAGCGGTCCTAATAAACCAATATATTTTGCAACATTCGTTTCATGCAGTAATCTCAACCAAGCGGCATCTAAGTTTAAATTATGGGTCATTAAAACCGCGGCATCCATTTGCTGAAATAACCCTTGTTGTGCAAAGTTATCAGGGTGAACGCGAATAATATGACTGGCATGCCTAAATACACTTTGCCGAGCATAACTAGAGCGGTGATCGACGACAGTAACTCGCCAGCCCATTTGGGCTGCCATTGACACTAATGGTGCAGCATCTAAACCACCACCAAAAACCCACAAATTTATTGGCGCAGAGATTTTTGTCAGTGAAAGTTCAGTTCTCACCATTAAGAAATTAGCATGGGTATCGCCCTGCTTTATCATTTGACTTAGTGCTGTATTTTTACTTTGAGTATTGTTTTTATCAGTAGTTATTAACAACTCACCTTCACAACCAAATAAACTGAGTTCATTTAACGACTGCGGCTCCGGAGATGAAAATGTTTGTTGTAGATAACTCACTTGTCCCTTTTTCATGCGCTGATAAAGGCTTAATAATAAGGTTTGATGCTCTGCAGTGATAAATTGTAGTAAAACGCCAATTTTACCTTTACAGCCAACCCCTAGCTCTGCTGCGTAACCATCGTCTTCACACATATCATATTCAACATAATGTGCTTGCTGATTATCAAAGACCTTTTTAGCATGTAAAACGATATTAGCTTCTAAACAACCACCGCTGACTAAACCATGCGTTTGCCCTAAGCTATTAATTAGCATGATCGCACCAGGAGAGCGGTAACTTGAGCCGGCTTTATTTACTATAGTGGCAATAACCCAAGAAAAGTTATCAGCTTGGCTAAGGTAAAGTTCGAGTAAGGAAAAATGAGAATGATTGTTTAACAATGAAAAACCTTAGAATTATCATATTAAAAGCCGAATTTAGCCTCCAGCCATCATAGCAAGTTAAATAGACTTTAAAAACTCGACTCATTTAAACTCTCACAAGATTGTTTATTGAAAAACTCCAATAAAAAAAAGCCACTTTACAGTGGCTTCATTATAAACAAACGCTAGTCTGTTTATTTAGCTGGTGCTTCAACTTTATCTGTTGCTTCAACCACTTTATTTTTTGATAATAATAACTCACGTAAGCGCGTATCGATCTCTTTGGCTATTTCAGGGTTTTCTTTCAAATGCTTAGCAGCATTTGCTTTACCTTGGCCAATTTTATCGCCTTTATAGCTATACCAAGCACCCGCTTTTTCAACCATTTCATGCTTAACACCTAAGTCAACCAACTCACCTAAGCTGTTAATACCTTCGCCATACAAAATTTGAAATTCAACTTGTTTAAATGGTGGCGCAATTTTGTTCTTAACCACTTTAACACGGGTTTCGTTACCGACTATTTCATCACCATTTTTAACCGCACCAATACGGCGAATATCTAAACGTACAGAGGCGTAGAATTTTAACGCATTACCACCGGTGGTAGTTTCTGGTGAACCAAACATAACACCAATTTTCATACGAATTTGGTTAATGAAAATAATCATCGTGTTCGATTGTTTAAGGTTACCCGTTAACTTACGCATCGCTTGTGAAAGCATACGAGCTTGTAAACCCATATGTGAGTCGCCCATATCGCCTTCAATTTCAGCTTTTGGTGTTAAAGCAGCAACCGAGTCAACAACGATAATATCGATAGCACCTGAGCGTGTTAACATGTCACAAATCTCAAGCGCTTGCTCACCGGTATCAGGCTGAGAAACTAATAACTCATTAATATTTACACCGAGTTTTTCAGCATAAATTGGGTCGAGAGCATGCTCAGCATCAACAAAGGCACAAACCTTACCATTGCGCTGTGCTTCTGCAATAACTTCCAGTGTTAATGTGGTTTTACCACTTGATTCTGGACCGTAAATTTCGACAACACGTCCAAGCGGCAAACCACCAGCACCCAGTGCGATATCTAAACCTAATGAACCCGTTGAAATAGTTTCAACATCCATGCTGCGATTATCACCTAACTTCATAATTGAACCTTTACCGAATTGACGTTCGATTTGGCTTAAGGCAGCTGATAATGCTTTTTCTTTGTTATCGTTCATAAAATGCTCCACGATGATTTAGGTGCTTAACTCGTTTTAATGAAGCAAGTATACTGTATAGTCGTACAGTATCAAGTTTTTTATTAATTTATTTTATAATCGCATAAAAACATAACAGATGATACTTTTTAAGTATTGAAAAATAACAACTTATTATTAGTTAGTAACTTTTCATGATTCTTGAAAAAAAAGTTACTTAAGCAATTTACAGTTATTATACAGTAGTTTTTATTCGGCTAACTTGTTGAACATTTTATTAAAAATAGAAAGATTTGATAATGTGCCTTGTGGCATAATCTAGGTAATTAATCTTTTCATAAATTTTTGAGTTCCGGCATTTCAATGACAACAATAACGCAAGACCTTTCAACTCACACCCCGATGATGCGTCAATACCTGACTATAAAGGCAGAGTTTCCACATATTCTAATTTTTTATCGTATGGGGGATTTTTATGAATTATTCTTTGATGATGCGAAAAAAGCATCCGATTTACTTGATATATCATTAACTGCTCGAGGAAAAACCGGCGGTAATGCAATTCCAATGGCTGGGGTTCCTTATCATGCAGTTGAAGGTTACCTAGCTAAGTTAGTTCAACTAGGCGAGTCTGTCGCTATTTGTGAACAAATAGGTGATCCAGCGACCAGTAAAGGCCCTGTTGAGCGCAAAGTCGTGCGCGTAGTTACGCCTGGTACGGTCAGTGATGAAGCGCTATTGACCGACAGAAAAGATAATTTAATTGTTGCTGTACATCAAACAACACAAGGTTTTGGCCTAGCTTATTTAGATATGACCAGTGGCCGCTTTGTGTTGGTAGAGCCACGAACAGAAGAACAAGTACAAGCTGAGTTGCAACGTTTATCACCAGCAGAATTATTATACCCAGAATCATTAACAGCTAATAATATTATCACTGGCCATAAAGGTTTACGCCGACGTCCTGATTGGGAGTTTGATTTAGAAACCAGCAAAGTTTTACTTAATAAGCAGTTTGGCACTCAGTCATTATCTGGCTTTGGCGTTGAAGATAAACCGTTAGGTATTGCTGCAGCTGGTTGTTTATTTCAATATGTCAAAGATAGCCAACGCACGGCATTACCACATATCAGAGCAATTATTGGCGAAAGTACATCAAGTGCCGTGATCCTCGACGCCGCTACCCGCCGCAATTTAGAATTAACACAAAACCTACAAGGTGGCAGCGAAAATACCCTCGCTGCTATTCTAGATAAAGCCGCAACACCAATGGGCTCAAGACTATTAAAACGTTGGCTGCATTTTCCCTTACGCGATATTAACACGTTAAATAATCGCCAAAATGCCATTGAAGAAATATTACAGCAAGACTTATCGTTTGAACTGAATAGCAATTTAAAACAGTTTGGTGATATTGAGCGAATTGTTGCCCGTATTGCTTTGCGTTCTGCCCGTCCGCGAGATTTTGCTCGCTTACGAAATGCCTTAATGGCTTTACCTGAGCTACAAACATTAATGGCAAGTTGCACACAAGTACACTTAGCCACGTTAATCAGCCAGTGTCAGCCATTACCGACGACTCAGGCATTATTAGAAAGTGCCATTGTCGAAAACCCACCGGTATTGATCCGTGACGGAGGTGTTATTGCGCCGGGTTATAATGAAGAATTAGACATACTGCGTGATTTAAGCGATGGTGCAACAGAATTTCTCGCGCAATTAGAAGCCCGTGAAAAAGCTCGAACCGGCATTCAATCTCTGAAAGTCGGTTACAATAAAGTACACGGTTTCTTCATTGAGATGAGTCGCACCTCTGCGATGGATGTACCCGATGATTACATTCGTCGCCAAACCTTAAAAAATAATGAACGCTTCATTACCAATGAGTTAAAACAACACGAAGAAAAAGTATTATCTGCCCAAAGTAAGTTTCTCGCACTTGAGAAGCGTTTGTACGAAGCATTGTTTGACCAGATATTGCCTGAGCTAGAAAAATTACAGTTACTGGCACAAGCACTCTCTGAAGTTGATGTACTTAATACCTTTGCAGAACGTGCCGATACGTTAAATTATATTAAACCGCTGTTACAAGAGGCGAGCGGTATTAATATCGAAGCTGGTCGTCATGCTGTTGTTGAACAAATGACATCTGAGCCTTTTATTGCCAATCCGGTGGTATTAACCGATAGTCGAAAAATGTTAATTATTACCGGCCCTAATATGGGCGGTAAATCAACTTATATGCGCCAAACGGCCTTAATTGTATTACTTGCCCATATTGGTTGCTATGTACCGGCAAGTGCTGCCCAAATAGGTATGGTGGATAGAATTTTCACCCGCATTGGCGCTTCTGATGATTTGGCCAGTGGTCGTTCAACCTTTATGGTTGAAATGACTGAAACGGCAAATATTTTGCATAATGCCACCAACAAAAGTTTAGTCTTGTTAGATGAAATTGGCCGAGGCACCAGTACCTATGACGGTTTATCTCTAGCATGGGCTTGTGCTGAAATGTTAGCGATAAAAACCAAAGCCTTTACGCTTTTTGCGAGTCATTATTTTGAACTTACATTATTGGCTGAGCAAATTGATACATTAGCGAATGTTCACCTTGATGCCGTTGAACATGGTGACAGTATAGTCTTTATGCACACGGTACAAGAGGGAGCGGCAAGTAAAAGTTTTGGTTTACAAGTTGCCCAGCTTGCCGGTGTACCAAAGAGCGTTATTCAACGAGCCAAGCAACGCTTACATGAACTTGAAAGTATGCAAGCACCTTCAATCATGAATAATGAGCCTCAAGCTTTTGAACAATTATCGTTGATGGAAACGAATCATCCTGTCATTGATGAGTTAAGTGCAATAGAGGTGAATGATCTAAGCCCTAAAATGGCGCTAGATTTATTATATAAATTTAAAGAGCTACTGTAGAAAAATAACAGTAAAGAAAAAACCAGCATTTGCTGGTTTTTTCTTTACTAACTGATTTTGTTAAAGATACTATAGCTGCTTTTTAAACCTGAAATAGTGCTTCTATAGATAGATTCTGCTGACTAAGAATATCACGTAATCGTTTTAACGCTTCAACTTGGATTTGGCGCACACGTTCACGGGTTAAACCGATTTCAACACCAACATCTTCTAATGTTGCCGCTTCATAGCCAAGCAAACCAAAGCGTCTTGCTAATACTTCACGCTGTTTAGAGTTCAGCTCATTTAACCAATCAACAATACTATGCTTAATATCATGCGTTTGTAACTTCGTTTCTGGACCACCGGCTTTTTCATCAGGAATAACATCTAATAAAACTTTTTCACCATCGCCACCAAATGGTGAGTCAACTGAAGCAATGCGTTCATTTAAACGTAGCATTTTACTGACATCTTCTACCGGTACATCAAGCTCAAAGGCAATATCTTCAGCGGTAGGTTCGTGGTCCAGCTTTTGTACTAGTTCACGCGCCGTACGCAAATAAATATTCAACTCTTTCACTACATGAATAGGTAATCGAATGGTGCGGGTTTGATTCATAATGGCACGTTCAATGGTTTGACGTATCCACCAAGTTGCATAAGTCGAAAATCTGAAGCCTCGCTCAGGATCGAACTTTTCAACCGCGCGGATCAAACCTAAGTTACCTTCTTCAATAAGATCTAAAAGCGGTAAACCACGGTTATTATAACGACGTGCAATTTTTACGACTAAACGAAGATTACTTTCTATCATTCGTTTACGAGATGCTTCATCACCTTTCAGTGCTAGGCGAGAATAGTAGACTTCTTCTTCTGCAGTTAGTAATGGAGAAAAACCGATTTCACTTAAATATATTTGCGTTGCATCTAAGTTAGAATGACTACCTTCAGGCGTGTCTGCCTTGGTTTTTTTGGGTTTGTCTTTCTCTGCAACATCAGAACATTCTATTTGTTTTTTTATGCCCATGTTATCTCTCCGCTATTAGCAATTGCTAAATTTACTTACTGACTAAACATTCACTTTGACTCCAATTTATTTATTTTTTATAACTTTTTATTTTTATTTCGGCAAATACTTCATTGGATTGACTGATTTTCCGCGAAAGCGAACTTCAAAATGAAGCATAACTCTTTCAGCGTCAGTATCTCCCATTTTGGCAATCACTTGACCGGCTTTTACAACCTGCTGCTCTTTAACTAAAATACGATCGTTATGAGCATAAGCACTAAGATAATCATCGTTATGTTTAACTATGACTAACTTACCGTATCCTTGTAACGCATCACCGGCATAAACTACTTTACCGTCTGCAGTTGCTTTTACCGAATCACCGCGTCGCCCCGCAATGTCGATTCCTTTATTTCCTTGCTTTGCAGTGGAAAACTTATGAATAACTTTTCCAGTTGCTGGCCACCGCCACCCTCTTACTTTTTGTGAAAAGGTGTTATTTTGTTGCTGAGCTTTCTTGCTTGTTTTTTGTCCAGCTACATTTCCACCATACTCCTGCTTTTTCTTCTGTGCAATAGGTTTTTTTATAACTTTTTGTTTTGATGGATTAAAGCTTTTACTCTTACGCTTGCTTTGACTTGGCTTGCTATAATTATTGCTTAAAAACAATTTTTGCTGAGGATAAATATTGTAGGGGGCTTTAATGTTATTGATAGTCGCTAAGGTGCGAACATCGACATCAGCACGCCATGCTATTGAGTATAATGTTTCACCTTTTTTGACTATATATTCACTTCCAGTAACACTGTTCTTAATGCGCTGACTCAATGGAAGTGAGCCCTGAACATCAACCACTGGTGCTGGTTTACTACGACTAGAACAACCATTAAGTACTAATATTATTATTAGTACTAATAAGTTATTTCTATTAATTAAGCTACCTGGTAACCATTTCGTCATAACCAGCAAAACATCCTTTATCGTGTGGCAATATAAGCAATAACAATGGCGCTAACGACAAGCCAACCTAAGACATCAACCCACTGTCTAATTTTTTGTTCCATCGGGGCTCCGCCCCAACGAATAACTCCTGCGACTAAGAAAAATCGCATACCGCGACCAATAGCTGATGCTAATAAAAAAGGTAGAAAAGCCATGTGTAAAAAGCCAGCACTGACGGTAAACAGTTTATACGGAATAGGAGAGAAACCGGCAATAAATACTACCCATACCCCCCACTCACTAAACCAAAGCATGGCTTTGTCAAATCTAGCTTGGTAACCAAATTCGGTGATCAAAGGTTGGATCCAAGGTTCAAACATCATATAGCCTAAACCATAGCCGACGATCCCCCCGATAACTGATGCTACGGTTGTCAACGTGGCAAATTTCCATGCTTTCTCACGCTGCGCTAGTACCATAGGAGCAAGTAAAACATCAGGGGGAATAGGAAAAAAAACGGATTCAGCAAAGGTCAATAACGCGAGAATTCTGGGTGCAAATTTATGCTCAGCCCATTTTAGTGTCCATTCATATAGCGCAGAAAATATTTTCACAAACTATCCTAAAGCGCCAGGAACCAGAGGAACAAAGCGAACAGCTTCAATTTGCTGTTCTTTGAACTCATCGCCATGGCGGGTAATTAATTTTAAAATTTGGCTTTGCTCACCAACGGGAATAATTAACCGGCCACCATCAGCAAGCTGTTCTAATAGCGCAGCAGGTACCTTAGAGGGAGCTGCGGTAACAATAATGGCTTGAAATGGTGCTTTACTATGCCAACCTTGCCAACCATCACCATGCTTCATAGCAATATTATGTAAATCCATGCTACGTAATCGACGCTTGGCCTGCCATTGCAATGACTTGATACGTTCAACAGAAAAAACCTTAGTCGTTAACTGCGCTAAAATAGAGGTTTGATAACCCGAGCCGGTACCTATTTCTAAAATACTGTCAGGCACGCCATCAGCAAGTAAAAGCTCTGACATTTTAGCGACAATATAAGGTTGCGATATGGTTTGTCCTTGGCCAATCGGTAACGCGGTATTGTCATAAGCTTTGTGCGCTAAAATTTCAGGCACAAAAATATGTCGTGGTGAACGAGCTATAGCTTGTAATACTTGTTGATTTCGGATGCCTTCAAGCAATAGTTTTTGCGCTAGTATTTCGCCACTGCGACTCGACTTCCCGCCGATACTACTGCCGAGTCTGGCGTTGATAGTACTTTGTTTCATAGTGAAAGTTCATTAATCCATTCTGTCATTTGTGCCATGCTTTTATAAGCGGTCATATCGATAGTCAACGGGGTAATTGACGCATAACCATTGGCTACGGCATTAAAATCAGTGCCAACACCTGCATCAAGCTCTTGCCCTAGAGGACCATACCAATAAATATCACGTTGCCAAGGGTCTTTCATTTTCGTCATCGTTTCCGCTTTATGGCGATGACCTAAACGAGTAACTTGAATGCCTTTTAATTCATTTAAGGGTAAATCTGGTACATTGATATTAATAATTTGATCACTTGGCAATGGGTGCAGCTGCAAGCGCTCAATAAATTTAGCGGTAACAACCGCTGCAGTTTGAAAATGTTCTGGTGATTTAGATACTAATGATACCGCTATTGCAGGCATACCTAAATGGCGGCCTTCTGTTGCCGCCGCTACTGTACCAGAATATATCGTATCATCACCTAAATTAGCACCATGATTAATGCCAGCAACCACCAAATCAAGCTGTCCTTGTATTAACTGTGTCGCACCTAAGTGTACTGAATCTGTTGGTGTGCCGTTTACAGCAATAAAGCCATTTTCTAATACTTGCGCCCGTAACGGATTTAATAATGTTAACGAATGACTTGCGCCACTACAATTTCTATCTGGCGCGACCACCGTAACATCAAATACTTTTGCTAACTCATCAAAAAGTACTTTAATACCTTCGGCATTAACACCGTCATCATTACTCAATAATATTCTCATGACTGGCCTTTTTGTCTTGATTCACTATCAGTTGTTAGCTTTGAAGATACATCGACTCGTTCAGTCATATCAGTATAATTAATTAATTCGCGCATAATGGTTGTAGCATAAGCGCCAGCAGGTAAGAAAAAAGATAAAGTAACAATGTCATTCTCAATATCAATTTTCGGCTCTTTCATCAGCAAACGAATACGACGACGCTCTTGTTTTAAACCAAAACGCGGTAGACCCTGAGAAAACTCTGGCAGTTGCTCTGCAACATTTTGTTCAAATGTTAACGCCTGCTTGGTTGTCATTAACTCACCTGCGCCCCACATAGGAGCCGTTATATCTACGTCGTGATTTAAATGTCTATCGATTAAGCTTTGCTCAATACTATCAGCTAAAAATACTGACTGTGTGCCGGCCAACATTACTACATCACCATTAAGTAATGACTCAAATTTTTCTTGCTCAATACGCTGGCTGATCACTTGGTTAAAGATTAACGAACGTGCTGCGGATAAGTACATGCCACGCTTTTTCTTATCGTTAACTTTACGACCTGAAAACAAACTCAATGCTTTTGCGATATTGCCACCATTAATGCCAAAGCGTTGCTCACCAAAATAATTAGGTACACCATGGTTACTCACCACATGCCAGCGTCGAACTAATTCGTCAATTTCAGTAACATCACGTAAAGTAATTTCAAATCGGTTGCCGTCTAAACCACCAATACGTAGCTTTTTGTTATGACGTTTATAAGACAGCACCTCAACGCCTTCGATGTCGAGATCACTCAAGTCATAAACTTGCTTACCTGGCACATGCACACCAAACCATTGTTCTGTTACGGCAAAGCGATCCTTTAAGCCAGCATAAGAAACCAAAGACTCTTTGACCGAAAAATATTGCGCTAGTTGTTTAGCAACAAATGCCGTATTAGCACCGGTTTTACGAAGATGAATAAAAAGGTGTTCGCCTTCACCACAAGGCAAAAAAGGAATTTGTTCAAAAACTTTAAAATCAGCTTTTTTACTGCGCAGTAAACCACTAGAAATGGGTTGACCATATAAGTAAGTAAATGCAGGTAAGGCACTGACGACGGGTTCCTTAACTGGCTCAGAGGTTTCTGCCGTTACTAGTTCTTTTTCTGCTTGAGTACGGATATTAAGACTTTCATTCACTTGGGGAACAGAGCTGCTCTCGCATTCAGCACTAACTTCTTTCTCTAAGTTATCATTTGCTACTGAGCGATTTTCGAACGTTAATTCACTTGCATCAACAGATTTACTTAAGTTAGTAGCCTTATTTAGTAATACCACTGCATGCACTGATACGCCTTCTTTACGGCCAACATAACCAAGTTTTTCAGTCGTTGTTGCTTTAACATTAACTTGCTCGATGTCGGCTTGTAAGTCTTGAGCTAAACATCTTCGCATTGCCATCAAGTGTGGTGCAACCTTTGGCGCTTGTGCGCAAATAGTTATATCTGCATTACCAAGGCAATAACCTTTTTCTTGCATTAAGCCAACGACATGACGTAATAAAATACCACTCGATATATTTTTATATTGACCATCGGTATCTGGGAAGTGATTGCCAATATCAGCCAAACATAATGCCCCTAAAATGGCATCACATAAAGCATGAATCGCCACATCGCCATCAGAGTGTGCAACAAAACCAAATTCATAAGGAATAGCAACCCCCGCTAAAACTAATGGCCCTGCACCGCCAAATTTATGAACGTCAAAACCGTGCCCTATTCGCATATTGCCTCTGATGATAAATTACTTTTTTGTTGGTTAAGAATAAATTCAGCAAGAAACAAATCTTCTGGCTGAGTAATTTTAATATTGTCACTACTCGCGTTAACTAAACCGCTAGCATAACCTGAGGCTTCCATCGCTGATGATTCATCCGTAATAGCGATACCTTTTGTTAGAGCCGAGGTTATCGCTGTGCTTAATTCCGCAGTTTTATACATTTGCGGTGTTAGGGCATGCCACATTTGGCTACGATCTAAAGTGGTTGCGACTAGCTGCTCATGGTTAGCTTGCTTCATGGTATCGCGAACTGGGCAGGCCAATATCGCACCATGATCATGCGCAAGACAGTATGATATTAATTGCGTCAAATCTTGATGTTTAACACAAGGTCTAGCAGCATCATGCACTAACACCCAGTGCTCTTCATTACCATTTAAATAGCTTAAGCCTGCGAGTACCGAGTCCACACGTTCTTTGCCGCCAACAACACAGGTAATATTTTTATTATTTATCAGTGACGTAGTTGGAAAATATTCATCATTCTCACCTAAAGCAATAATAATATGAGCAATGGCTTCATGGCTGAGTAAGCGCTGTACGGTATGCTCTAAGATGGTTTTATTTTCAATGGTTAAGTATTGTTTTGGACAAGATGACAGCATACGCTTACCAACACCTGCAGCGGGCACTACTACGGTATATTGCCCAAGTGAATTGCTCATTATCGCAATCGTTCCTTATTATCAGCATCATCGTTAGGGATGACCCGGAAAAATGTCTCGCCTTGCTTGATCATACCAAGTTCATGGCGAGCACGTTCTTCAATCGCTTCAGTGCCCGACTTTAGATCATCGGTATCGGCATAAAGTAATTTATTGCGCTGCTTAAGCTTATTATTATTAGCTAACTGTCGGGTAACCTCTTCTTCCAATGCCATATAATCAGGCACACTATTTTTACCAAACCACAGTCGGTATTGCAAAAGGAGTAAAAAAAGTAGTAAAACTGCCGTGATCAGCCGCATAAAATATTTAACGTCGCTATCGAAGATATATCAGTACGCTATTATAAATGCGTACCGTCTGCTGTAAACACCCAACAAGATTTAAAAATCAATTGTGGGCAATATTTGTTCTTGGTTGTTTGAAATTACGCCAATTAATTGTGCAAGACAGCAACAGTTCTCGAAGTGACGGCATTGATGGCTGCACTTTTTGATTGTTTTGCCAGCAATGCCCTGCGCATGCTGCTGTCATCACTTTTTTAGTAGGCTTAAGTAAATTCGCATTCATCGGCTCAATAACCTTTTTTAAGGCATTATCGGTTAAATTAAACCAACCATAGACATTAGTACGAAATCGTTGTCGTTTGACATCAACTCTATCAATACAATCAAGCACAATTTTTTGTTTTAGTGCAATAGGAACCACTAAACCATGTACTAATGCTTGCTCTCTGTACCATGAGATAACATTATTATCATAAGCCATTAATTGACTTGTTGAAGGTGAGATACTTGCCTGTTTAGCAGACCAGCTAGCATTTTGTACGTCTAACTCAAGCGGACTTTGAGCATTTAATAAAGCAAATGCCGTACGTTTAACATAATGAGGCAAACTGTTAATTTTTGCTTGTAAACCACTCAGTAGTGATTGCTCATCACTAGCTAATTTTACCAGCTCGCGTTCATAAAGCGCATTACAAAGCTCAGCAAAGTCTGATGACTGCTGCTGTGATTGCCATAATAATGATTGCGTCACCATAAATTTAACAACTGCCTTAACTTACGTGCTGATAATGTGCCGATAATTTAAGCATACTTGATTGTTGTGTAAAGATAAAATAGCTAAACAACATTTTAGTTGTCGATTGACTTCAAACGCTGGAATGGCTAATTTAATAAAAATTACTGATTGCCTTTCAAAAACATTAAATTACACTTATCTCGTCATCAATTAGCCAAAGTTGAAAACTATGCTCAGTGCCACACAACTACTCCAATTAGAAGGGGAAGTGATTTTTCAACAAAAACTCGAAAAACAAATATGTCGAGTATTCGAAAACGCTCAATATCGTTGGTTCACTTTAGGCGGCGACGCTGTGCAAGCCATTATGGCAAAAGCTCAACCTGAGACAATATTATTAGCGATTCCACAAGCTCTGCTGATATTTACCTTATGGCAAAGTAAAGCCAAAAGTATCTTGAATTTGGGTTTAGGTGCTGGCGGCTTAGAGCGAGCATTAACTCATCATTATACTTTTGATATCACTGCTATTGAACAACAAGCTGAGATCATAACAATGGCAAAACGCTACTTTAATTTACCAGATAGCGTACTTGCCATTGCTGAAACTGCTGAGTCTTTTTTAGCAAAAACCAAAAGCACTTTTGACATTATCCTGTGTGATATTTATCAACAAGAGCAGTCTCCTAAAGCATTATTTAGCAGCACTTTTTATCTGAACTTGTCAAAAAAGTTAACCCCAACAGGTTGTGCCTTAGTAAGCGTTAATAGCAATGCTGAGCAGCTAACCGAGCTATTAACGAAACTACGGTGCTTAAATTTACATATTTCATTAATTGATTTTAATGATTATAAAAATATCATTGTGCTGCTCAGTAAAACCCCATTACCAACTAAAGCACAGCTAATTACCGTCAATCGACAACACGTTAACGCCTTCAATATTGATTTTTCACCTTATATTGAACGAATGCACGTCATACCTGCAGCAAAGCATTTTATTGATCAGCAACAAGTCTGAATTATTTTTTTCATCGCAGTTAAGTACATAAGTGCAGAGATAACATATAATATGCAAAAATAGTTTTTTCATCGAGTTTTGGAGTAAAAGATGAGCGTAATTGAAGTAAAGCATCCCCTAATTAAACACAAACTTGGCTTAATGCGTGAAGCTGATATTAGCACCAAGCGATTTCGCGAACTTGCCTCTGAAGTTGGCTGTCTACTCACCTATGAAGCCACCAAAAATATGGCCGTTGAAAGCACAACAATTAATAGTTGGAATGGTGAAATAGAAGTAGAACAAATCAAAGGCAAAAAAGTTACTGTTGTGCCTATTTTACGTGCGGGCTTAGGCATGATGGACGGTGTTCTAGAGCTTATTCCTAGTGCGCGTATTTCGGTTGTTGGCATGTACCGTAACGAGGAAACCCTAGAACCTGTATTTTACTTTGAAAAGTTAGCCGGCCAAATTGAAGAGCGTCTAGCACTGGTCATTGATCCAATGCTTGCCACTGGCGGCTCGATGGTAGCAACCATCGATTTACTAAAAGAGCGTGGTTCTACCAACATTAAAGCACTGGTCTTAGTTGCGGCACCAGAAGGTGTAGCAGCATTAGAGAAAGCACATCCGGATGTTGAACTTTATACCGCTTCTGTTGATGATCGCTTAGACGACGCGGGTTATATATTACCGGGTTTAGGTGATGCTGGAGATAAGATTTTCGGCACAAAATAATTATCAATAGTCATCTTTGCTGCTTGCAGCAAACATGACTATTTAAACAATAACAATACTGCCAGCTTGCTGGCAGTTTTATTGAGTGAAATATGAGTTCAAATACCCCATTATCGAGTAATTTAGCGCAAAACAACTTGTCACTTTTTAAAGAAGTACTCACTGGCACTCAAATGCTATTTGTTGCTTTTGGTGCTTTGGTACTAATGCCGTTACTTACCGGCTTAGACCCTAACGTGGCCTTGTGCACTGCCGGTATAGGTACCTTATTGTTCCAACTCGTCACAAAAGGTCAAGTACCTGTTTTTTTAGCCTCTTCATTTGCTTTTATTGCTCCTATTATGTACGGCACACAAACATGGGGGATTCCGGCTACCATGGGCGCACTGGCTGTCGTTGGTGTTGTTTATGCTTGTTTTAGTGGTTTAATCAAAATGCGCGGTGTCGGTTTTATTAGTAAGTATTTACCGCCTATTGTTACCGGCCCTATTATTATGGTTATCGGTTTATCGCTGGCGCCTGTTGCTGTGCATATGGCGTTGGGTCGCACGGGTGATGGCTCAGCACAATTAATTACTCAATCACTTGCCTTAAGTATTTCATTACCAGCCTTGTTAACCACTTTATTGGTTTCCGCTTTTAGCAAAGGCTTTATGCGTTTAATGCCAATATTGTCAGGTATTGTTGTAGGGTATGTATTATCGCTTTATCACGGTATCATTGACTTTACCCCAGTACAAAATGCCGCTTGGTTTGCCATACCAAAGTTCACTGCACCGGAATTTAACTGGCAAGCCATTATTTATATGTTGCCAATTGCCATAGCTCCTGCCATTGAACACATTGGTGATGTCTTAGCAATTAGCTCGGCCACCGGTAAAGACTACATCAAAAAGCCAGGTTTGCACCGCACATTATTAGGTGATGGTATCGCCACCACGGCAGCATCAATGCTAGGTGGCCCGCCAAACACTACTTATTCAGAAGTGACAGGCGCAGTAATGCTCACCAAAGCATTTAACCCAAGAATTATGACTTGGGCGGCTTGTGCTGCAATTATCATGGCCTTTGTTGGTAAGTTAGGTGCTTTATTACAAACCATACCTGGTGCAGTAATGGGCGGTATCATGCTGTTGTTATTTGGTTTAATAGCCAGTGTTGGCTTAGGCAGCATAGTGAAAGCGAAAGTAGATTTTGACCAACCACGAAATTTCATTATCTTTGCTATTGTCTTAGTTTTTGGTATCGGTGGCATGGCACTCAATTTTGGTGGTTATAGCATTCAAGGGATTAGCTTGTGCGCATTAGTCGCTATCAGTTTAAACTTACTTTTACCTAAAGAAGATACTGCTAAAAACAATAATTAAATAAGTATGATAGCGTTATTGCTATTTTTACATCCTAGCAAGCCATGACAAAGAATAAGCGAGCAGACATAATATAATGTCCTTCGTCTGCTCGTTTATCAAAATTTTAGAAAAACAATTCACTTTGCAATTATATGTAACAATATGTTGAAATATTTCAAAAATTTATTACTATAACAAAACAAAAGTACAAAAATAAGTAGATAAAAATTCACTTATTAAACATTATTAAAGGACTGAAATGCTTAAACGTAACTTAACTGTCGCCTCAATTGCTGCAATGTCACTATTCATCACGGGGTGTAACTCTACACCAGAAACTAATGCTGCAGAATTAGGCATGAACATTCCACAATGGGTGTTAAGCCCAACCTCTGACAAAGGCTTGGCAGCAGCTTCGTGTGTTACTGCATCTAACAGTTTTTCAATGGATAAATCTCAAGCGGCAACACAAGCTAGAGCTGAATTAGCCAGTCAAATTGAAACTAGAGTGTCTAGTTTACAAGAAGAGTACAGCACAAAGATTTCTTCTATGGGCGAGACCAATACTGAAAGCAAAATCAGTATTACCAGCGCACAATTAACCGATCAATTCCTAAGAGGTTCAAAAGTCGTCAAAGTAGATTATGCGCAAATAGATAACGTAAAAAACCTATGTACTTTGGTGACCTTGTCTGAAGCGAAAAGCAAAGCGCTATTTAGCCAACTGTTACAACAAGCCCCGATCAAGTTATCTCCTGAAAACGAAACCTTACTGTATCTAAACTTTATGAAGTCTGAAAATAGCGCTAATTAAAGTACACAATAATAGAAGAAAATAAGGTTAGTTATGTTTTTCTGGGAAGAAATAAAGTTTAAAAATGGAACTTTTAAAGATAAGTTCCTTTTTGTTGCTATTGCTATTATGGCACTCGGTCAATGGTCTGATTCGAAAGAGCTCGCTCAAGAAGCTTATGTCGCGGTTATTTCTAATTTTACGCATAAGTATGAGTATGAAGCATTAAATAAGATCAATATTGGCAGCAACATGGAGTATATTTCACAGCAAATAGGCTTCCCGCAATTAATAAAAAAGAGTAAATACATCGACGACATCAGCTTCGCCTATTATCTCAATGAAAAATATATCTTAACCTTAATTTTGCAAGACAGCAGAGTTACCGCCTATACTATTAGCGCATTAGCAGATGATTTTACGCCCAACAACCTGCTCAATAAAAAGCCTTCTGAGAATAAAATCAGTGTTGCGGATAATACCCAGAATATGACTGACTTTACCTTAGATTATAATAATGTCGATTTCTTTTTAACAAGAGAAGAGTTAGGCAAAGACAAACTATTTATGAATCAATACTTTGGTGCTATCGGTTATAAAAAGAACATAAATATTAGTGCTGAAGAGCTTCGAAAATTATACGACGAAGTTAACTTAGAAGAAGACAATAGCAAAGTAACTCAGACGCGTGCGTTAAACATAAGTCAGAAAGCGAGAAATAACTTTTTTGGCGCAGGTGAAGTCGACTTATCTGTTATCGCAGACTCCGTTCTCACTAACTTTGAATATTCATTTTACTATAAACAGTAAAACTGACAGCTGTATTAATAAGGATATATTATGTCTAGCTTTTCTAGAGTCACCGTCGCTCTTTTGATCGTCTGTTTCTCAAGCCCAATCGCGCTAGCAGCAGAGAAAAAAAGCAACAGCTTTGCCGAATATCGTAAAAATCGCCAAGCGATATATAATCAGTTTAAAACGGATTATCTTAATCGGTATGAAAACTATCGTGCTGAAATCAAAGAAAAATGGGGCGTTGCTGAATTAAGTTCTAAAACAGAGTACGTCCACTATAACGAAAAAAACAAAACTAAAGTTTTAACCGACTTTGAAAACGATACCATAGAAATTAGCCTTTTAGATGCTGATAATTTATCAGATAACGAAGTAGATCAACGTATACGTGCAGCGATAATTGATTCATTAGATCAACAACCTGAAATCCTTGCCAGTAAACAGATAGAGTTTGACGTTGCGACAGAAAAAGCACCAGAAACAGAGATTTCAACACCAACGGTTTTAAATCACTTAGGTATAGATTCTGCTGAAAGCTTAAACACTATACTTAAGCAAGTAACAACCGTTCCGCTAGAAACACAACAACAAATCGTCGTCAAACGTACACAAACACGCTTAGATAAACAAATAGCAAATATCGAAAACTTTCTTGATAGCGATGAGATTAGTATCGAACAAGCCAAGGCACCAAAGGCACTCGTTGTTAGCATGAAAGAAGAGAAAAAATCTATTAAACGTGATGTTAATCAATTAATTACAAAAAACATTAAAACCTATAAAGTTAACCTGCACAGGGATCGCTTTAAAAAGGCTGAGCAATATTTACAATATGTTGAAAGTAATGCCGAAAAATGGCAACTGTCCAAGCAATTTATCCTCGCGGTTATGGAAACTGAAAGCCACTTCAACCCACTAGCTAAATCATATGTACCGGCTTATGGCTTAATGCAAATAGTCCCCTCTACAGCAGGTGCTGATGTCAATAATCGCATTCTTGGCATGAAAGAAAAACCAAGCCCTGAATTACTGTTTAGTGGCCGCGATAATATCAAATACGGCTCTGCTTATATCCATATTTTGATGACTCAGTATTTAAAAGAAATTGAAAATCCAACTAGCCGACTTTATTGCGCTATTGCCGCCTACAATACTGGCATAGGCAACGTTGCTAGAGCGTTTAACAAAGGTAAAAAAGGACGCCTTAAGGCTATGAAGGTGATCAATACTATGACTCCAGATGAAGTATACGATGTGATTAAAAAGCGCACCCATACGGAAACACAGCGATACCTAGATAAAGTACTGGAAAGTAAACAGTATTTTTCACAGCAAAAGGTCTAAAAATGAGATACTTCATCGGTATATTACTTATCTTGCTGCAACCGTTAGCCAATGCGCTTGAAGCAATTCCCGCTGATGACGAACAGTATATTTATGGTCTAGGTATCGACGTTGATCACAGTAATGCCCAAAAACTTGCTTTGGCTGACATTACACAGAAGCTGTCAACACGAATACAATCAAGTGTAGGTATCAGCCAAGATAAAACCGGTAATACCACCACCACAAGCACTAAACAGCATACAATGGCGGTTTCTCAAGAGATTGAACTGCCTAACATTCAGGTAATAAATAATAGTAAAGCTGACAATCAATGGCGAGTGCTGGTTCGAGTTGAACGAAAATTAGTGCAACTATCACTTAAGCAGCAACTTGAAACGATAAATGATGAACTTATGTTTATCATCGAAGATTTTAGTGAATCTCAAGGGCCAGCTTGTTGGCACACACTTTCAACAAACAACCATAAAAAAGAAAAACTAACCGCATTAATTCCTGCCTACCTTGGCAGTGGTATGGCAGAAGAGAGTACACTCGCATTTAGTCAACAAGCACAAGCTTATGAACGTTTATTTAAGCGCTGTAAGTATAAAAATAAATATACCATTACTTATCCTGCTCAAGCCTCTGCTGACTTTAAGCGGGCTTTTGAACAACTAATCAAAAGCCAAGGATTTAAAGTCACTAACCAGAAAAAAGATACCGGTAATATTCAGATTAAACTATCAGAAAAACAAAGCTATGCATTTAAAAATTATCTAAATATTATCAATGCAGAGTTTACTGTTTTAGATGAGTTTGGTGATGTGATTAGCTTTATAAAACTAAAAAGCAAAGGTTCATCATTTAACAATAAAAAAGAAGCAAATAAAAAAGCTGTCATAAATCTGATAAAAAAAATAGAAACACAAATGATAAAGTCTTAATAAAAGGGAATCTGCATGAAAAACTCTATTAAAACTCTCGCCTTAACAGCGATTTCAGTCGTGGTTATCGGTTGTGGTGCAACATTACCACCATTACCAACATTACCATCAGTAAACTTAGCATCAATCGACGGTTTTTCGGACCAAGACTTAAAGGTCAAAAACAACAACATCATCGTAGCACCAGGTATGAAATCTAATATACCTGAGTTTGTACAAGGCTACTTTGCTAATGAAATAACCACCATTATCGTTGATAGTGGCTCAGAAGTTATCGATAGAAGAATGGCAGCACGCTTTATCGATGAAATTCAATTAAAAGAAAACCTAAGTGAAAACTACAATGCTTATCAAGGCCCTGTAGAAGCTAAGTTTGTTGTCATCCCAACAATCACCGATATGTCATTTGGTGGCGAATATGAAAAAGCTTACACTTCTAAGAATAAAAAAGGTGAATCAACACACCACCCTGCTGAATGTGATTACTCAGCAAAAGTAAAAGGCAATGTACAAATTAGAGAGTTACCTTCCATGAAGCAAATTGTTTCATTCAATGTCCAAGGTAGTTCTTCTAATAGTAAAGAGAATCCTCCAAGTCGTTCTTGTGAAGAGCAAGTCATGTATAACGGTGTTGTTGCTGGTGCCGTTGCTGATTTACTTGAAAAAGGTGAGAGTGATTACGTAACCTTAAGCAAGTACGTCGGTTCACGAGGCTTAATTACCGGTGCCAAAGCATTTAACGGTGAGCTGTATTTCGAAACAAACCTAGGTCGAATTCATGGTGCTAAAGAAGATGCACAAATCGCCATTTATCAAATAATTGATGATGAAATGGTGATGATTGGCGAAGGTGAAATGATGGATGCCAAAAACGTCTTAAGTAAAAAGTCTTATATTCAAGTAGATAGTGACGTAGCGCCGTTAATTAAAAAAGGCATGATCATCATGCTTTCCGGTAAGTGTGAGGGTTACTTTTGCTCACTTAAGACCTCTACTGATAATTTATTAAAGTCAATGGCACGCTAAGTACAATAATAAAAATTAATGGGGAGCTAGCTCCCCTTTTTGCATTTTGCCATTAGTGGATTAACCGTGAATAAAGTTAAACAAAAATTAAATAAGTTTTTGCAATTATTATCGCCATTACAGCGAGTTGTAATACAAGCACATGATTTTCCTGATCATGATGCGATTGCTTCCGCTTATGGCTTAGCCGCTTTATTGCAAGCAATGGGCATGAACACCCTTATTGTCTACAATGGCCATGTCGATAGAATATCATTAGCCAACATGATTGAATGGCTAGACATTCCGGTGATTCATTGTAATAAAGCCAAGTTAACCGCACATGATAAAATTATCACGGTTGATGGTTGTATTGGTGAAAAGAATGTTACTGATATTCAAGGTGAAGAAATTGCAGTCATTGACCATCACAACGTCACACCACCAAAAGGCCTATGGTACTGCGATGTACGTAGTAACTATGGCGCTACAGCAACCATTATCTATGAATATTTCAGCTCTCTTAACATAGACATACCTGAAAAGGTTGCCACCGCATTATTGGTGGGTTTAAACATCGATACGGCAAATTTAACACGCGGTTTTTGTAATGCCGACTTAAAAGCCTTCTTAGGGCTTAATCAAGTTGCAGACTTAGCATTAGTCAATAAAATTTGTCGCAATTCATTAATACAAAGTGAACTAAAAAGCTTTCAGCACGTTTGTGATAACGTAGAAAGTAATGACGGTATCGCCATTGTGTTATTAAAAGAACCATGTGCCAAGAACTTATTAGGCGTATTAGCTGACTTCCTCTTGAGTGTAAACGAATACGATATTGTTATTGTTGCAATGAAGTTTAACCAAGCAATACAGCTATCTCTGCGCTCTGAATGCCCTAAAGTTAATGTTGGCTTGTTATTGAGACAAACCTTAAACCAAAAGCAACGCGGCTTTGGTGGCGGACATGCTCATATGGCGGGTGGTATGATACTCAATGATAAAAGTCATCACTTTTTTAGCAATGAGCATGCGCACTTTAGCCCTTTCGTAAATGCAATCAGGCAATTAAGAGCAGAAAAAAACTGTAGTTCACAGGCATCAGAAATTGTGATCTGCTAATTAAAACTATTTCAACAAAAAAGTAGAGATTTATGGAAAAATTTTTTGAATCATTTTTATGGCAAAGCCGCTTGGTGTTGCTGGTTGCTGTTATCTGTTGTGTGATAACAGCTGTGGCTTTAGTGGGCTTAGGTGTTTATGAGGTGATACATTTTGTCGGTAACCTTATCGGTTATTTGTTCAGCTCTACTGGAGAAATATCAAGAGGAATGTTAATACTCAGTGTCATCGAGGTATTAGATACCTTCTTAATTTCATCAATCCTGTTTATATTTTCCTTTGGTTTATATGAACTGTTTATTAGCTCTATTGAACAATCTTCAGAGCACACATCTCAAGCTTTCCAGATCAACAGCATAGACCAACTAAAATCTAAATTAGGCAATGTCATTGTCATGCTATTAGTGATTAAACTGTTTTCATATTTTGTTGAGATGAAGCCCTCATCAATCATTGAAACGCTTTACCTGGCTATTATCGTATTACTCGTTTCCATAAGCTTATGGCTTGGTCATAAGCATGTAAAATAGTCGGCTTTGACTTATTAAAAACACCAGTTGAGTTATCAATGCTCGCTAAAAAGCTAAACATCATGTTCGGCTTTTTAGCGATAAAAGTAAATGCGTTGTAGTGAAATTAAATCGTTCTCAACCCGTATTAATATCAAATACATTAGTTAATCGACATAACAATACTTTTAACCACTTTAATATCGAGTCTTTTGGCAATACGATTTAGATTAGCCCGATCTATCGACAACCTTCTTGCCGTGGCCGCCCAATTACCCTGTTCTTGCGTTAACACTTGTTTTATCAGCTGTCGTTGAAATTGCTCAGTTTCAGTACGCAAGTTAACGCAGCGGCTATGTGTTAGAATATCTTCAACCACTTTTGGCTCAATTATTAACTGATCCGATTGCGTCGCTTGCAAATTAATTAAAGAACCACAGTCTTGTTTTTCTATGGCAATAATCGCTTTATCTTTTTGTCTTGCCCTCGCTTTTAGCGCCGCTCGGCTCACAACATGTTCCAGTTCACGGACATTACCAGGCCAATTATATTGTTCAAGGTGACGAATAGCGTCACTGGTTATTTTTAGCTGCACAACCCCTAGCTTACGCTTGGTTTGTTCGACAAAGTAGCCACTCAATATTTGTACATCGCCATCGCGCTCTTGCAACTTAGGTACACGGATCGGGTAAACACTGAGTCGATGATACAAGTCAGCACGAAAACGGCCGTCTTCGGCTTCTTCCTTTAAATCTCTATTGGTCGCGGCAATAATACGGACATTAACTTGTTCAACACTGTCTTGCCCTACCGGCTGAATTTCATTACTTTGAATAGCACGTAATATTTTACTTTGCGCTGCTAGCGGTAACTCACCAATTTCATCAAGAAATAAAGTCCCCCCATCAGCTAAAGAAAACTTACCGGCACGTGCTTTATCTGCGCCGGTAAAGGCACCTTTAACATGGCCAAACAATTCACTTTCTATCAAGTTTTCGGGTAATGCCGCACAATTAACATAAACCATAGGACCATGCTGGCGAGCAGACTTCTGATGCAGGGTCCGGGCAACCAATTCTTTGCCAACACCGGTTTCACCATAAATTAAAATATTAAACTCTGAATTAGCGACAATAATTAATTCCTCTTTCAGTTGTTGCATGATTGTGCTTTCGCCAATTAATTCGCCACCATCGCGTTTCCATGCTTCTTCGGTTAATTCAGCCACAACCTGCTGTGAATGATCAGCTCGATATTCTAGTTGCTCAATCAAAAAAGCGGTATTTAACGTGGCTGCAGCCATGGCTGAAATCACCACCAAGGTACGTTCAGGAATATCATCAAATACATGTGGTGTCAGACTATCTATGGTTAATAAACCTAACAATTTATCGGCATAATAGAGTGGTAATCCCATACAAGAGTGCACAGGTAAGTCACCTTCTCGGTCGATAAGCAAACCGTCATAGGGATCGGGTAATGTTGAATCTGCAGAAAAGCGAATCGGTTGCTTTGCTTGGCAAAGCGCGGCAAACCTTGGATGCTCGGCTATCAAAAAACGTCGGCCCATAGTATCTCGACTCAAGCCTTGCAACGCTATAGGAGTGAGGGTATCACCATGAAACGATAGTAATGCCACCGCATCACAGTTAATGGTTTTTCGCACAGTAGCAAGCAAACGATCAAACCTATCTTTACTATTCAGGCTACTGGCTAAATCTAGTGCTAATTCAATAATTGCACTTGAAGATATTTGGCTCATATTTTACTGATATTTTATTTTCACTCAAAGATGTATGCAAAATATCACGAAAGAGTCATTTAGACCACAATAATTCGCGGTCAATATGACAACAACCTTACCAATAAATAATACAAACCATTGATTATTAATAACTTTAAATGATGGCACTTCCTTTGCAATACCTTAGTAAGAGCCACGGTAAGCATAAAGTTAAGCACTTGAGTTAACACAATAATTTATTACCGCATCTGGCGGTAGATAAGGAGTTTATGATGTACGCACAATTTTCTATGGCCGATAAATTACCGGATGTTAAACACGCATTAAATTTTCAAAAATGCTTAATTTTAGGTAATTACATGATGTTAATATCTTTCGTCATTATTTCCCTCAGTATTACCATCAACTTTGTCTTTGATGACTATTTTACTATGCCGTTGCAAATTTTCGCACATATCGCCACCATTGTTTTTGCTGCCGCTCTAAAACTTGGCTATGTCTTACGTTGCGTGGCCTTACATGGTTTTGGTAAGAAGGATTTCTAACAGCTTTAAATTTAAAGTTGCACCTTATGCACCTTCAAGCATGCAATCAAGACACGATAAATGACTAATGAATTTTATTACTGCTATTTCATTAGTTACTTTTACCTTTCAGTTAATTTAGGAGCAATAATGCTAACTGATAAACACATAGCGATAATTAAAACTACCATTCCATTATTGGAAAATGCAGGCTCTGCAATGACCACTCATTTTTATCAACGATTATTCGTTCATAACCCTGAGTTACAAGATATTTTCAATATGTCGAATCAACACACCGGCCGTCAGCAAGTGGCGCTATTTGAAGCAATCGCCGCCTATGCTAAAAACATTGAAAATTTAAGCGCATTAACGACTGCTGTAGAACGCATAGCACAAAAACATACCAGTTTTAATATTCAAGCAGAGCATTACGCTATTGTTGGTCAGCACCTAATTGAAACCCTGCGTGAACTTGCCCCTGAAGCTTTTACCCCTAATGTTGAAGAGGCATGGACAAGCGCCTATCAATTTTTAGCTGGCATATTTATTAATCGTGAAACCGAGTTATATCAGCAACGTTTAATAGAAGTGGGCGGCTGGCAAGGAGCAAGGGCATTTAAAGTGATCGACAAAGTGGTCGAATCTGAACTAGTAACAAGCTTTATCTTTGCGCCGGTCGACCAACAAGCAGTTATTGATTTCATACCTGGGCAATATTTAGGCCTTGAAGTTCAACCAACAGGCAATGACTATAAAGAAATTCGCCAATATTCTTTATCAAATAAACCTAATGGTAAAAATTACCGTATTTCGGTTAAGCGTGAACAACAAGGTGTGCCTGGTAAAGTATCAAATTATTTACATCAAGCGGTTAATATTGCTGATGAAGTCAAACTTTATCCACCTGCCGGTGACTTTTTCTTTGTTGACCGTCAAACCCCGACCGTACTTATTTCCGCCGGCGTCGGTATTACTCCCATGCAAGGTATGTTAGAAACATTAGCTGAAAATAACCATAACCAACCTGTACACTTTTTACATGCTTGTGAGGCAAGTGAACAACATTCTTTTGCACAACGAACGAGTGAACTCATCAATCAAAACAACTGGCAACAGAATATCTGGTACAGAACTGAAGAAGTACAAAAACCACATATCAATAAAGGCATGATGGATTTAGCTACTGTTGATTTACCAACGGAAAATGGAAACTTCTATTTATGCGGTCCCATTGCTTTTATGCAATTTGCTAAACAGCAATTGTTAAAACTAGGTGTAGGTGAAAGTAATATTCATTATGAAGTGTTTGGCCCGCACGCCACATTGTAATATCTATAGACACTAAAAATCAGGCCTGATCAGCTCATAAACCAGCGGTTAGGCTCTTCTATATTGGCTTAAAACTAAAGACCAAAAGCTATGTCCGATAACGCAAGCGCTTCAATTCATGTACTTAAAATTAATACAGCAAAGTATAGCCATCTTCTAGATCAGAGTAGTCCATGGCAGAGATCCCTAATACATCAAACACCGCTTCTTGAACATATTCCCAATCTGGCGTAACGCTCTGGCGTCTAGCTTGCTCAATTAAGTTTTCTGCCGCTTTTAAAATTGCGAATGCTAGTTGCTCGCTACTATCAGTTATTTCATCCAAGTAGTCTACTTCATGATGACGCAAAATAATTTGACAAATTTCACTGGGTAAGTTCCACGACGTTGCTACATAATAGCCTAACACTGCATGATTGGTATGATAGTGTTGCTCTTCTAACTCAAGGGAATTTAACGCTAACCCACTTGCTTCTGCTAATAAATCATTATAATCAGTATATTTTAACGCTAATATTGGCATACCACAGTTATGGAAAAGCCCGATACTATAGAGCGTATCAACCGGTATTTTACTGTCTATTTCTCCGCCGATAAAAGACATCGCGTTAGCAGTATCAATAGCGTTATCCCAAAAGTGTTCAAGCGAAATACTTGAAGTGCCTTGAATGGAAGATTTAAGCAATAAGGCAATAACAAGACCATTAACTCCTCGTAAACCTAAGGCCATCACCGCATGCTTAATTTTAGATACTTTACGGTTAACACCATAAAGTGGAGAATTAATAACTTTTATAATTGCTGAAGATAAGCCAACATCATTACTAATCAATAAAGCAACTTTATCGATATTAGGTTCATCTTCTGCCATCAGCTTTTGAATATCAATTAGAATTTGAGGTTTAGCGGGTACTTGAAAACTAGAAACTGCCGAAGCTAACTTTTTATTATCTAGATCAATCAACGACATAATTCCTTACTTTATTTTAATCTAAGTTCAACGTCTAAGAGTTAAATATGAGCCCAAGGGCTAAGCCTCAAATTAAAGCGACTTTTCACTAGCTATAGATATTACCAAATTCAAGAAAGTTACAGTACTGATTATTTAAGTCAATTTAATCATAATCATATAATAGTTAATGAATGACTTTATAACAATGAAACATTTTATTTTCTAACTTTTTTTAATTCAATAAGTAACCAATCTTGACTTTTCATTACCGCTTTATCAGCACAGTGGATTTTATAATGTTTACCTGACATTGCACTTTTAGTCGCGGCATATTTAATAAAGTCTTCTGCCGATTTAATATCATCAAGGTAATATCGATACTTTTTATTAATATGCTTAACCGCTTCAGCCCCTGTATGCATGGTGCCATTGCGTTCATACTTACATTCGGTTTTTTCAATAAACGTCAAAAGATGAGCGACTTCATCATGAGAAGATGCAAAAATATTAAAAGACAGTAATGATATTAGCATTGAGACTACTTTTAAGTTCAATTGATTAACTCCAAATTGCAGCAAGGTAAAATAATATACATAAATGTACTCAACAAATCAGTAGTAACAAAAAGTCACTCACAAGCGTGTAATGCCAATCAGTTAACTGTTAACCGCTTCAGTGCCTAAACATGTGCTTGCTATACCAGTGCACTTCGCGCAATCAAAAGCTTTTAACCAGAAGCGTTTATCCATTTAGGTGTGTCCGTACGGACACATTTAGGTTGCAATATTACATGCCGAATATTGGTGGAATAAACTCATGCCGATCATTGGCACAAGTACAGTTCTTAAAGAAAGCGGCGCTATTGAACTATTTGAAAGCTCACTCAATGGCACGGCAAAAGTTTCTTAACTGATCAGCATTACTTATTAAGTCGCCAGTTAATTTATTGTTAACAGCTTTATAAAGACAGAGCCAAAAGCAAAAAGTCAATTAAAGCTTTATATGCTGCTCAAATATCGATAAAAGCTCGTCTTGCCTATGGCTTACTAACAACATAGTACTGTGTTTTTGCGTGGCTAAGTGCTCTAAAAAATTCAGCACTCTATGCCTATTTAATTCATCTAGTCCCTGTGTTGGTTCATCTAAAATAAGTAAATAAGGCGACTTCACTAATGCTCTAGCGACTAAAGCAAGTCGCTGTTCACCATAACTCAACTGTTGAAATAATTGCTGCTTGTGTGCGGATAAACCTATTTTTTCTAACCATTGCTCTGCAATAGCAAGTTGTTTCTCGCTTGGTTTTTGATACAGACCAATCGAATCATAAAAACCCGAAAGGATCACGGTAAGTAAGTCGACACTCACTCGATATTGACGATGTAACTCGGCGCTCACAATGCCCATTTGTGCTTTCAGTTCCCAAATACTTTCACCTGAGCCTCGTTTATAACCCAAAACATGAATATTATTGCTATAACATTGTGGACAATCTCCGGTAATTAATTGCATCAGGGTAGATTTACCACTGCCATTAGCACCTGTGATCAACGTATGTTGTAAAGGTTTAATGCTAACATCTAAGTTTTCAAAAACACTCACACCGCCATAACGCACCGTCCCCTGAATGAGCTCGACTAAAAGTGTATGTTGATAATCTGCTAACTGCTGCACGGTATCTGGCCAAGGCGCATCATCTGGTGCTGGAGTTAGTAAGACATCAAGCTGATTTTTAGTATCGGCATCCGTTAACTTACCAATAACAGAGAATTGTCCACGTTCAATAAAGGCAACGTTGTCAAACCATGTTGGAATATCTTGGCGATTATTTAACAATAAGAGCACGGTAATACCGGTTTGCGATAAACCTGCTAAGGCATCAGATAAAGCCTGACAAGAAGCAATATCTAAGCTGTCAAACGGGTTATCACAAACAAGTAAATCAATCCCCTTGAAGATGGCTTGCAGTATTAACAACTTTCTACTTTCACCAGTGCTAAGTTGTAAGTAGCTAGTATCAAGACGCTGACTTAAGCCAAACTCACCAATGAGAGGGTCATGCCATTTATCTTCCGGTAAAAAATTTTTCGCTTTAATCATAGCCCCATTAATATCAGCATAATCAGGCGCTATTTTTTCTAAAGTCTCTTCATAGATATCTTGCTGTGCTTCAAAGGAAATCATAGCGACTTTGTCTTTAGCCGGTAATGTTAGTTGTTCAACCTTTGTTGGTAATAATTCTCCAATTAACAGTTGATTAAAATATTGTTTCCCTGAGCCATTGCGTCCCAAAACACACCAGTTTTCTTTTTCAAGTAATTGCCACTGTTTAATGACCAGCTTATCGTGCTCAAAATTTACTATACTTATCATATGGTTAATTTTTCCATTAAATTTTGTTCTTTCGAAGATACTTTTAAAAGTCAATTATATCAATTAACAAAACAGCTTTATAACATTGAGTTATATCATTGCATCTTATACCAAGTCTATTAAGTTTGTTCCCACTCAGCGCTTAGCGCTATATGAACGACATTAGCACCAACAATATTTATCCAGACTGATTGGTTTTTATAGCTTTCGAATCACTTTATACCAAGTTTACTTGGACACGGTTCATTTTCAAAATACATAAAAAATCCGATATCAGTTAACTGGTATCGGATTTTGAATTATTTGAAAGGTCGGTCAATGGCTCTTGAAAAGTTGCTTAACGGTTGCACGCAACTATCAAGTGTCAGTGAGTATAACCATAACCGTTATTGCACTTATTTAGCAGAAAGCTTTTGATTATTGACCTTTAACTTCAGACAAACCATTAAAAATAGCTTTGTCGCCTAAGAACTCTTCAATACGTAACAATTGGTTGTACTTAGAAACACGGTCTGAACGACATAATGAACCGGTTTTAATTTGGCCAGCCGCTGTACCTACAGCTAAGTCAGCAATAGTTGAATCTTCAGTTTCACCTGAGCGATGTGAAATAACGGCAGTAAAACCTGCATCTTTCGCCATTTTAATCGCCGCTAAGGTTTCTGTTAATGTACCGATTTGGTTAAACTTGATTAAGATAGAGTTACCAATACCTTGCTCAATACCACGGGCTAATATTTTAGTGTTTGTGACGAACAGATCATCACCAACAATTTGTACTTTGTCGCCAAGAAGATCAGTTTGGTATTTGAAACCATCCCAGTCTGACTCGTCTAAACCATCTTCAATTGAAATAATGGGGTATTGCTGACAAAGCGTTGCTAAGAAATCTGAGAATTCGTTAGCCGTAAATTGCTTACCTTCGCCAGTCAGGTCGTAAATACCCTTTTCAGCGTTGTAGAATTCAGATGCAGCACAATCAAGTGCTAAGGTGACATCTTTACCTAGTTCGTAACCTGCAGCAGCAGTTGCTTCTTTAATGATGGCTAGTGCATCAGCGTTTGACGCTAAGTTTGGCGCAAAACCACCTTCATCACCAACAGCAGTGCTCATGCCTTTTGAAGATAATACTTTTTTCAAAGCGTGGAAAATTTCAGCGCCCATACGCAATGCTTCTTTAAAGCTTTTTGCGCCAACCGGTTGTACCATAAACTCTTGGATATCAACGTTGTTGTCAGCGTGCTCGCCACCATTGATGATGTTCATCATAGGTAACGGTAATGAGTATTGGCCTGGAGTACCGTTAAGGTCTGCAATGTGTTCAAATAATTGCACTTTCTTTTCCATTGCCGCTGCTTTAGCGTTCGCTAAAGAAACCGCTAGAATAGCGTTAGCGCCGAAAGTTTCTTTGTTTTCAGTGCCATCTAAATCAATCATGATTTGGTCAATGTTTGCTTGCTCCAAAGCACTTTTGCCTTTAAGCGCAGCAGCAATATCATTGTTAACAGCAGCAACGGCTTTTAATACGCCTTTGCCTAAGTAACGCGCTTTATCACCGTCACGTAGTTCTAATGCTTCACGAGAACCGGTTGAGGCACCAGAAGGAGCCGCAGCTCGACCCCAAGCACCTGACGCTAAAAACACGTCAGCTTCAACCGTTGGGTTACCACGAGAATCCATGATTTCGCGAGCGATAATTTTACTGATATTCGACATTATGTTCCCTATTCCTTACTAACTGCGCATGGCAGGTTATAAACGATAAATTAAAAGTTAAATTGCTATAAATTTCATTTAAGTTTTCAGCGGTAATAAAATACTTATTTGCTAAAAACAAAACCGCAGCAATAAGCTACGGTTTTCATTAGTTCGAGTTAACTTGATTGCTGTTTTTGATGTTCAAAAGCAGCAGCAATAAAGCCGGCAAAAAGCGGATGGCCATCACGCGGAGTTGAATTAAACTCAGGATGAAATTGCCCAGCGATGAACCAAGGGTGATTGGGATTTTCAATCACCTCAACTAACGTTTTATCCGTAGATAATCCCGAAAACACTAAGCCAGCTTTGCTTAGTTGTTCGCGGTAGTTATTATTTACCTCAAAACGATGACGGTGTCTCTCATAAAT
>TARA_R110001592_G_scaffold210521_3_pt1 | contig 70178 bp, 75 predicted proteins | sample TARA_R110001592 | Tara Oceans TARA_R110001592 (sample SAMEA4398387) | marine metagenome | biome: Polar Biome; feature: [SRF] surface water layer (ENVO:00010504); material: water (ENVO:00002006), including particulate matter (ENVO:01000060) such as... | depth 5 m | reverse complement strand
TTGGGGGATCGTTCCCGCCGAGCCGGTCTGTTGTGGGAAGATTGCTTGTGCCGAGGAACCCCCATAACCACCGCTTCCCGGCGACGCAGCACCTCCGGGGTTCGCATAGTCGACTGCGGGGATCCCGGGCCACTGAACCGGCCACAGGGCGTTATCTTCAATCGGCGCAGATACATCCCGATAAACTGCACCAAGCCAAGCCGCATCTCCCGGTGCGCCGAGGCCGTGTGCCAAGACAAGGTGGATATTTCCTTCACCATCTGTGGTCAGTGTTGGTTCGGTTACGGTGTGGCCCGTCCCTGCTTTGGTTCGGTATAACAAACGAGCCATTCCCAAACCTTCAGTCGCCGTATATTGATTAGACAGTGAATCTGCTGCATCAAAGATTGAAAGCAAAATCGAGTTGTCGGCAATTGCTACAACCTGCGCCCGGTTGCGCTCATCAATGATTGCATCGTAGTATGTGACTCCGTATGTGCTGAGAGTATGAACGCCAAGCATGGGCTCAAGGCCAAGTGCTTGATACGACCCGGTCTTTGAAAACGAGAATCTGCCGCTCGGATCATTGGTCGCTGTTCCGGCTCTTCCTACATTGACATAAACCGCAGCCTTGTTTCGGTTTGGTTCAGTTGTCAATTCCGAGCATCCACGCCAAAAGAACACCGGCACATTGTCGCCACGGAGACAAATCTTGGGGTAGTCATTGTTGCGAACCGAATGAGGGCCGCTTGCTGCTATGTTTGCCGCACCGGTATCTTCATCCTGTAGGCTGACCTGTTGATATGCCGAATCCGTAGGGCTCCAAGTTATGAAGTTTGATTCGTCGGAGAGTTTTGATGTATACCACACTTTTGATTCGTTATCGCTGACAACTTGGATGAATCCTAAGTGTAGCCGATCCTCAGCATCGCAAACTAATGTTGGCTGGCGCAGGTCGTTGTCAAACTCCCCCGCTGCATTTGGGTTGATGTTTTGATAGGCAAAGTCTATCTTCGTCCAGTTCCAATCATAAACTGGCTCCGGTGATCCGGTTATGAACTCCCGCTTTGCGTATGTGTAGTAAAGATTATGACCAGCCCGTTGAGTTGTCAGTCCTTTGGTCGCCCGTATTGAAACCTCCATAACACAGTGGATTGTTCCGTCGCTGTCCGTGGCATAAGCCGCCCCGCACATTCGAGAATGTGAATAAAGCGAGGTTTCAACATGCTGCAGGATCGGTCTGCATTCATCACGGCCAACATAAGTGTCAGTCGCCGGGTTTGGTCTTAGCCTCTTTGAGTTGAAGAACATATCTCCGAACAGTGGCTTCTTGTAGTGATTCCAGCAAGGCAACTTCAAACTCGAAGCCTGTGGGACTTGGGCCGATCTCCGTTGGCTGAATATGTGCAAAGTCCCTTCGGGGGTTCGCAAAATACGCTGGCCCATCCCAAGAGCCGAACATACAGGCGACGCTGACCACGCCGCTCCCCAATCGCTGGAACCCGGAACGCCATACCCGGATTGCGGGGATCTCTTGATTGGAGCATATCCACCGGATGTCGTATCGGAAACTCCGTATCCGATTCCTTGAGCCGTGACTATTGAACCGGAATCCCAGAAAGGCTTTGTCGATTTAGAAACATGAACATCTACGCTGGACTGTAACTGCTCCCCGAGGCTGACCAAATCATGCATCGACCATTCATCGGAATTACCGAGATTCGGCATTGGGTAGCGGAGACTCGAAACTTTCGATATGTCAATATCGGTTCCCATACTGAAAGGAACGGCCCCTGCGTGGAACCGATCTGTTGGGTGATCCGACCAAAACGAGGATAGGTCATTTCCAGTTGCCGGATTTGGCGTCGGGCCATGTGGCGAGGATTGGCTTAAAGCGGGATTTCGAGAGTTTCCGACATCTGTCCAAAGGTTCGTGCGGAGATAGTATTGCCCCAACACAGAACGACTTCCACCGGGCTTAACTGTCCCAGCCTTGTCAAAACCAGTGACGGATGTTGCACCATAAAACGACTCAAGACCTTCGAGATGGATATTATCTGTTCTATGAAACGGAGTCTCCATTTCAAGGTTTAGAGAATTGGTTCCCCCGGCCCGGGCTCTTACATGGACAGCCCCGGGCTTGAGCAAATGCAGCGGAAGGTCATAACCAACGCCACCGTGAACCATAGACCAAACACGGTCGGTTCGGTATGGATGTCCGTTTGTCGATGCGCCATAATGAAGTGGGCCAAAGTGTGTCCAGCCAGCCATGCCTCCAAAGTTAATTCTGTTTCCGGAGTTCTCGATAAACTGTGGCGGGATCACCGTAGCCACCCCGCCGATATCGATTGTCATATCTCCCCATCGGAGTTTGTCATGCGTCGCCGGAATCGAGGTCGTCGTTCCGGTTCGCTGATATGAAATATAGATTCCAGTTTTGGTGGCACCGATAAACGGAAACTCGTTTATCTGTTGAGGGTTGAAAACAAAATAATCGTTCATCCTAATGGCGTAGTCACACAACGCCGGGTTGATTAGGTCTTGAATGAGCAAAAGAAGATTCGGGGCGGGGCCGAGCGGTGTTCCTATTGATGGTGCCGTTCCAGTGCCGGGGGAAGCCAGCATCCACTGAGTCACTTGCGTTACGGCAAGGAGATTTGGGTCTAATGGATAAAACACATATGACAATCCTAACTCGGTTTCGCTTTGTGCAGGATTTATCACGGAAGTGTAGCCCATGAAGTCCTTGAACGGTGCGCCATTTGCTCGGGGGAGAGTTGAGGATATCTGCTTTTCGGGATCGTCGCTGAAAGTGTAGGCGACCGGATCATAACCGATTGGGTCAAACAGTCCTTCCTTGAATGACCAGCCCGCCCATCCTAATTCTTGGTGCGGATTTGAACCTGCTGAAAGGTCGGAAAATTGAGGAGTTGTTGGGATGAAGCGTTGCAGTTTCATGCTATTTAACCGATCCGCCCACCATACATCGACTCCCGTTCGGGTGTTGAATAGCGCATTGTTCTTGACTCTTGGGCCGGTGATCCGGTATGGATATCCGTGAATGATTTTGTCATCCGAATCAAGCCACGGCGTTGAGCGTGGCAGTGTGGCGGAAGTGCATCGGGTTTCGGGATAGCAACCGTAGGTGATCGGGATTGCTCTTTGACCCGACTCCGGGAACCAGTATGAAGTTCGAGAACCACTCCACCATGTATCGGGCATTTGCCATCTTTGTTTTGCGACCCATTGACCGGTCGTTCCACCGTCGCCAACATGAGCCCAATCGAGGCCAAAGTTTCGGCGACCTTGAACGACCTTCCCAGCAACTGCTGCGGTATCTGTCCAAAGCATGATGAGGGAACGGGCCGATGTTCCACCAAGCAAAGTCCCCCATGAAGGAACCAACCCAAAGACAGTGGTGGCCGATGTTTGATTGCCGCCGCCTCCCTGTGGTTGCGGAGGTTGTTGAGGCTGGCCTGTTATTGGGTCGAGAACCAACCCTGAGCCCGGTGTATCGGATCCATTTCCACTTATTGGTTTGCATTCGCCCCCGGCTTGATAATACCCGGGTGGGCAAGCACCGCCCCCGCTGTCGGGGTTGAACGGATTGCCAATGACGGCTGACGGGAAACCAAATGGACTCTTGATATTGTCACGGTGAATTGCCGCCATCATCATTTTGCCGTCCTCCATGATACGAAGGGCCGAGCAGTGCAAAGTTGGATGCAACGGAACCGAACCGTCGCTGCCCATGTTGCCCTTGTCCTCTTGGCCCAAATAAGCCATCAACTCGATTTGAGGGAATACCCAATCATGAACATCCCAGCAGGATGTAAGAAGTTTTCGAGATTCGGTTATCTCGAATCCGGCCCGGTTGTTTATCTCGGTGTTGTGTGGGGTTGTCCCATTGACGATATCGGAAGTGATAACCCCTGCTTTAGTCCATTCGGCGATCTGCGTTTTTATCGGATTCGAGGCTGCGCTCGTTTCTTTTGCTCCGGGATACCAGCCATCTGCTTCCGGAGACCATTTGAAAATTAGCAACTCGCTTCCTGTCGGTAGGTTCGGTTCGTCGGATCCGTCAAGGTTTATCTGCCCTCGATTCCAAATCGAGTTTCGCCATTCTCGCTGTCCGTCGGTTGGATTTGTTTGATGGGTTGAACCGCTTGGGCTCAAATCCTCGGGGCGCATGACATCTGCTCCAATAAATAACTCCCCGCCATATACATCCGCATCCCAAAGATGTCCGATACCGCCCCGCTGATACCAGCCGCCCGAATCAATAGTGGCGCAAAGTCGGGGAACCCTGCTCCATGTTCGGTTTGCGATTGGTCTAAACGGAGTCACTTGATGAAGTCCCCAACCTTGACTCGCTTTTCCTTTGGTGAAATCATGTCTTGGCATAACCATGTTCGGACATGCTGCCTCGTTGTATTCGGCTATTTGCGGATGTGTCGGATCAATGTAGACCTGCTCCAAAATATCGGGGTTGATACGGACAACTGAATGCCATATCTCGCAGTATTTCCGGTCAAAGTTTGCGTCCATTGTCACCAAACCGGAGGCTGGATTGTTGCGAGAAAGTGGTATGTTCCCGGTTCCCATCAGTGCGCCCGCCCCAGTCTTTGGATTTAGGTCGACTGTTCTTGGGCCGATTTGATTTTCATTCACCACGGATACGATGATGTGATAATCCACGATCGGCTTTTTCATGGTGATTGTTGTTGCCGATCCGTAGGCTGCCAGTTTTGAAGCCCCAACGGTTACGGGCATATCTTTGTATCCGACGATGCTTGGTATGACTTCGACTTTGGTTGGTATCTTCTCGGCCATCCAAGCGCAGGTCAGTTTATTGGTTCCGTTCCATGTAGTCCCGGCTTGATGGTCGTCACCAAGAAGGCGATCGGCTTGGTTGTCTCCGATTGCTTGCAGCGTTGTTGCGGCGTTGATAATGTTTGCTGGTGTTGCCGTTTTCTGTCCAATTGGCTGGAGTTGAGTTTGAGTTGAATCGTTTCGTATGTTGAAGAAGGTCGTTTGGTTGCTATCAACGGTCGGCTCCCAGATTGTAGTTGAACCACCATTGTTTATTTTTCGAGATGCCGATGTTTTGAGCGCATCGCTCATTGGTTGAACGGCTGCGCCATCTGATCCGTATAACATAGTCTGCGTCAATGTCGGATCGTTTAGGACTTGACCGTTTCGGCTTGCGCTCGTTCCCGAATGGACTTGGATGTTTAGGCCACCGTAGGTTTGGCCGTTGTAGTATGTTTTGACTGGAACTGCTTCGTCGCCATCGCTGTTTGCGTTGAGCGTAACATTGTTGAACGCCGTCACGGTAATGAAGCCCTCGAACCCGATAAGGCCCGCAGTATCGGCGACAACGATGTTTCCTAAGTCGGGGCGGCCCACGGCATAAACGCCCGGGACAGCCCCTGCATTGTGCCGAGCATCCGTTGCTATGGTTGTTTGAATATCATAAACGGCAGGAATCTGTATCGTATTTCCCTTCAGCACATAATCGGGCTGACCTGCGGTTGCTGATCCCGGGTTGTATGCGCCGTCAATAAATACCTCTTTGGCCCCGGGTGTTGCGAGCGCAGAGTTGACGCTCAGTGTTCGCCATCCCTGCTGGCCGCTTGGCGTTGAGCCCAAAGCAGTTGGTCGTCTAAACGACCATTCATTCAACGCCCACAGTTGACTGTATCGGCTGGCGTCGCTTATTCCTCCCTCGGAAAATAATACCCCAAGACCGGTGTTTGGCGATGTGGCATTATACGGCGAGCATCCAAGTGTTATCGAAAAACCGCTGTCGTGATAATTGTCCCACATGGCCCCGAACCCTCCGGACGGATAAGCAATTTTCGAGAAATAGCCTTGCGCTTGAACGGGGAAAGCCACCCCGTTAAAACTCGAAGGAGCCGACCCGGTTCCAAATGTCTTGCCAATGCCTAAATCGTTTATCTTCCGAACTGATGTATCAGTGTTTGCGGTGATTGTTGATTGGGCGAACATTTCATCCTGCCAAGTTGCGTTGCCGGGGCGAGCGTTATCGATCCTGATACGGCGACCAAGACCTACGAACCTTCCGAGTTCCGTTGATGTTAAAGTCGAGAATGGGAAACCGTTGGAGACTTCACTTCCCGCCCATCTTGATTGACCAGCGACTTGAACCAACTGCGACATGTCAAGGGTTGCCCATTGATGATTGACAACCGCCTCCTGTAGACTCAAGAGGTTTCCTTCGCTTGCATTTGCTCGCCCGATGTGGGTTGAAGCGGTAGTCTCGAAAAAATTGCGCCCCTGCGCTTTTGGGACATTGGCCGATATGAGTTGGCTTTGGGAAGTTGTTGCCCCGCCGGGGCCAACGGCAGCGTGTGTGCTTTTGTCTTTCCAAAGTGCCGGATCAAAGATTGGCCAGCCATCTGCTACGGATGCTCCGGGTGCTGCGTTTTGATACTGATCGCGCCAGCGAATTGAAAGGGGCAAGCCCGACGATCCACCGACCGGCGGTATCAAATCAATCTGCGAGAAGTCAACTTTAACCATTCATCATGCCCCCAAACCAGCCTCTCTAATGAAGGACGCCGAATAAGGGGTCTGGCCGTGGTCGCCGCCTTCTCTTGAATAATCAAATGAAAGCATGCGCCCGACAAAAGTTTTCGAGTCGGGCGTTCCTTGATAATTGACGGACTGCCATTCAAACTCAACCAAAGCCCCGGATGCGAGCAACTCTTCCATGAATAGAATATCGGCATCGGCGGTATCTCGCAAAAACTTCCCAGTCAAAGTGAACTCGTCGTTTCGCTGGCCACTGTCGGTGACTTCCGGATATACCGCATCAAGCACTGAAGTTTGCGTGAGGCTCGCCACTCGAATTCGATTGAAACCGGACGGCATTGTATTCAATGTCAACGGGATAATCAATGTGGCCGGCAATACTTTGATGACGGCCTTTGCCGTATTGCTTGTTGTGCCGTCGGCGTCTTGGCATGTCATCGTTGCTTGAAACTCTCCGGCCGTGGCGTATGTGTGATCGGCATAACCAGTTCCCTGTGGGCCGACATCTGCTGATCCGTCGCCCGGTGTGAAAGTGAAGTTGGTAACACTTCCGCCAGCGTTGACATCGTATGATGTGGTTCCGTCAAGTCGAACCGCTTGACCTGCTCGAACCATGCTGGGAACCGCTCTAACAATAGCGACCGGTGGAGCGTTGGCTACATTGATTGTTATCGACGCCGAATAATCGCTCAAGTTTTCACTGTCGTCTTTGACCCTTGCCCGGGCCGACAAACCAGCCGCAGTGGAAACATAGGTATGGGCGGTATCGAGGGTTGCACTTGCGCCTTCAGTTAATGCCAAGAAGTCAGTTGTAGTTCCGTCGCCAAACTCAAATTGAACAAACTTGACCTTGCGATCGGGATCAGCGGTTGCCGCATCGACTCTAAACGATACGATGTGTCCGACTTTGGTATCAATGGGCGGGGTTATGTCGCCGTTGTATGTGTTGCCGACTACGGACAACGCTGCGGTTGGCTTTAGGTCATACTCGACAGTCCAGTTGCGGATAATTGGTATTGCGTTCCAGTCAATCGGATGTAGTTCCTCATCTTCAGCAGCCGGGATCGTGATTAGATACTGAACCGTGAATCCGTCTGTGAATACCGACGATGGCAGGTCGCTCAAATCAATTGAACCGATTCCACCAGCGAACGCCATATCAAGATTCTCGAAACCGGCCAACGGTGCGCCCGGGACTTGGTCGACTGTTCCGGATCCTGAAACTCCCGGGGAGCAGATATTGACTCTGATATCACGATTAACTGATGGGGCCACATGATCCGCCTCAACTTGAAGCGAGGTGAACTTTGCTATATTGGCGGCTGGGAAAATGGTTCGGGTTTCGACTCTAAACGGCAACATGGCCCTGCTTGGTATGTGGCGAAGGGTCATCGAATCGAGTTGCATAAAGTCCATAGATTGAGTTTCAATCTGTCGCTGCGTAAAGCGTGGCTTCTCTCCTTGAAATGATATTCTGTCCGATGAGCCAAAGTTTGTCATCTCATCAACAAGCCCAACGGCAAAGTCGGCAGATTTGATTGCGATTTGCGAAACCGGAGCCCCGCTTGTCGGATCGGTTCCTTTGTTTTTGCCATCAACGACGCAGGTCATTCCCGCAGCCGTGAAAACCGTTCTCACTTTATGGATACCCGGAGACAAAGTGAAAGCACCACCGGCTCCTGTGGCAACCGAAAGGTCACCGAAACCTGCGTATGGTGATCCTGCTACATCGCCATATTTCCAAACTCCCTTCGTCCAGTCGCCGGTGTTCAATGCCGAACATCCTCCCCAAGCCCAAAACACAGGTCGGGGTGTGATGAAGGTTTGTCCGTTGCGTATCTTTTCACCTGCGTTGGGGGCGGTTCTTAGAGGATCAGTTCCTTCCGTTTTCAATATGCGGAAGCCAAACTCAGTCGCATAAGGCCCGTTGGTATCGACTTGGCTTATGTCTGTCATGAATGAATTGCGCCCAAATGTAGACGCTCGCCCGACATCGAATTCGATAACACTTAATCGATTGTCAATCTGTGGGAAATATGCGACAAACTCGGCGTCCAGCCATATTGGACTGCAACCAATTTCACGGAGACCATATTCCCTTGTCGGGGTGAATCGGCCGGCACTTGCGCTCCATCGGCCTCTAAAACCGTATGAGTCAAGGTTTGACGGATCAATGATTTGTAGGTTAAAGAGCAACGGAGGTGCGTTTGATACCGCTTCGCCTTGTCGATAATGGCCCGGCCACGGTCGGTTTCTTCCGGCTCCCCAACCCACCGGCTTGATGTGATCCCATGCGTGGCGACCTGTTTCTTGGCACATCATCGACCAAAGAGGTGTCATCAGTGTTTGCGATTGCCAAATATCTCCGATGTATTGATCCCGGAAGTCCGAATAAATTGAACCTGTGCGATCGCCGGCGGCGGCTTCTCCCCACTTTCCTCGATATTGACTTGTCCCATTTCCAAAGCCCGGAGGAACCCTTATCGTTCCCTGTCCCCGGGTCGATTTGTTTGGCGCATTGGGAACGGAAACATCCGATGAATTATACGGCCCCGCATCCATAGGGAGGGGGTATGATTGATTATTGGTTACCATACCACCATAAGAAGCATAAGCGGCTCTCCTTTGCGATTTAGATCCGGGACTCATGTCCAGTCCATTAGAAACCAAAGCCCCTCCTCCGGGGTTGATAACGGAAGCACCGTGGAAACTAAATGGCGTTCCTTCACCAAAGTATGCGCCGCCATAAATGTTCCAACTGTTTGCTTTTCCGCCTTCCGTGTCCGATTTATACATCGGCCCGTGAATGAAGCCCTGTTGAATATACGCCGCCGTGAATTGATTTGCTATTACGCCACCCTCGGATAATGATCGGGCATTTGTTTCTGCGAACGCCCCGCTGCTTTGTCCCGTATCGATGGTGATAGTGACAACATCTTCCGTGTCCCCCTCGAAAGTGTAGGATCCGGTTGCGGTGACTGTTGATATGACCCACCAACCGTTTATCGACTTATCGGAGTCGTCGTTCATACCGTCGGTAGGAGTTGACGCCCCTCGGGTTTCAGCGACTGGGAGATACCATTCGGTGCCTGTGTTGGTGGCTCCGATCCCTTGAGGATTTATGCCTCGAATATACACCGGCATACCCGGCGTGGCATTGAATTGTAAGGCGTAACTTGTGGGCTGCGGTGCTGCTGAGTTATCGGTTATGATAGTTAATGTCACCATGCCGTCTGCATTTCGAGCGACTGTCCATATCGTCGCCCTCTTTGGGTTATTCATCAGCCCGTAGTTTCCGACCTGCCTTTGGAGCCCGGCATTGTTGACTGTGTTTGCGCCCCATGTCCCATCACCGGCTGATGTCATTTCTGCGCTCGTTGCTGGTATGGCGAATGAGTTTGCGTCAAAGTTTGACGACTGACGGGCTGGTGAGAGCGGCCCCTGTATGAAACCGAAACCGGGATAGATTTGGGCTGAGGATTCAAGCCCTATGGATTCAGCCCCGATCGAACTGTATAGGTTGATGTTTGGGTTGCGGTCGATTGGTTGAATGAATCCTTGCAGTCCAGCAGTTTTCCCATCGTAGCCAATGATCCCGGGCCATGTGTCGTATGCCGTAGTTGTGTTGACCCCGCCGATATAACGAGTGGAGTCATAGACATAAGGTATCAAACATCCATCGATGGGATCGTATGTTCCGTCCTTTAGGAAAATGGCGAGGCACATTCGCATCCGGTATTTTGGATTCGGCACTGCCGCCGAATCCCCGCTCATGAAACCCTGTTGCATTCTCGAATTATCGGGGGCGGTTTTGTCCCCTACATATTGCTGAAGAGTTACATCGTGAGTGGTTGCGGTTTTGCTTCCAGCACCCGGGCCGATTTTGTGATCGCCGGATTCGCCCGCTATCTTCCATATTAAATTGGCAGCATCCGGCCCTGTCGGATTTGGATTGTATCGAGTTGTCATATCCATACGGAGATCGCTTAGATATGTGTTCTGATATCCCTTAGCATATCCCCCCCACGATGCGCCGGTCGCTGAGTCTTCAAATCGAGGTTCGCTGATCCCCATGTTTGCGCCCATATTTTTCGAGAATTGATTGACATCCAAGCACATTGGCATAAACACAGTGGCTCGCCAAACATTCGCCGTCAGCCCTGCGGATTTGAAGGGTATTGAAGGCCCTTGAGCCCTGTTTTCCTGTGTCATTGGTATATTGACATCGGACAGTGTGTCGACTTCGTTAGTGTAGGTTTTGAGGAAAGCGACGGATGATGGTCGCTCGGCCAAACCATGAGGCAACCAAGCCCGTCCAGTATTGTTGTATGAATCAACCAAGTCTGCCAAGTCTTGAAGAGTTGCATATACCGGGAAAGGGCCGAAGGATCGTCCGGTCTTTTGCTCGTTTGCATCAATGCCAACATTGGAACTGTCGACCATAGCCCACGGCCAGTCGGGGTTTCCCCCGGGTGATGAAATACCATTGAATGTGGTTCCGCCTGTCGGCACTGTCAAACCAACGAGCGTCCCTTCCATAGATGGGGCGACCAACAGAAGAATCTGCTTATTAGTGCTGCTCACTTCAGGATTTCTCAACTCAATGGCGGCTCCATTCGTTCCGGACTTGTGCATCACCACGCTGGCGTATGATGCGTTGGCCACTTGGGTTCCTGTGTTTGAAATAACCTCAAAGCGGATGCCGGGCTGGTTGGCTTCGTCCATTCTTTCGCCATCTTCAGCCGTGGATATGGGGCCAAAGTTGCTGGCGAACAGAACAGGATCAACCGTGAGCCCACCTTGACCATCGTTTTTGACAAACGCCGGCCACCATCTTTGGTTTTCGATGAGGTTGTTTTGCATACGGCTGAAGGGTTTTGACCCGTCGATTGTGTATTTTTCACTCGACATTTCAAATCATCCTCACATTGGCGGTCATCATCTGCTTCATTAGGAACCTTCCAATTGTCGATCCCAGCAGTTGCTCATCTATTGAAACTCCGGTGCCTGTAGCCGAAACGACGGGGTCGTTGCTTTTGATTGTTATTGATCCAATGCTGACATTGATTGAGTTGTTATTGTTTTCAACTGTTGACGCCACACCTTGAGAGGTTGGCCCTGCCGTTGCCGTCATACCCATTCCACCGGCTCCGATTCCACCCGGGACTGAGATGTTTGGCCCGGGCAGTGCGTTCACCAATGCTTGCGCCCCGCCCGTTCCGACGACTTGAGTTAATTTTGATAGCGGTGCGACGATTTCCGGCTCGCCACCTTCGCCAACAAGAGCCTGTGTTGGTTGGGTGATGACGCCACCCTCCGCAAGTCCGACGAAGGACAAGGCGTCTCCAACAAATCCGATGACATCCCCAAGAACAGGGATGTCCATCAGTTTTTTCCCAAGCCATTCAACCGCATCCGAAACCAAGTCGAAGGACATCGCTATTTTCACGATCGCATAAACGATTCTCATAAATGGATTCAACAACATGGCGACATTCGCAAACAGTTTCACAACGCCGCCGAGGGCGTCAATCCATCGGCCTTCAAAGAGAGCGGTTATCACTTCGTCTATGGCGATAATGATGTTGAAAAGTGGCTTCATAAAGAAGAGCATAAACTTGAAAGCAAAAGCAACGACCTTTAGCAAAACCGCCAGTGCCTTGAACAGTGGCATCATATCCATAATTATTGGTATGACATCGTCTTTGAATATCTGCATCAACTCAACGATAACCGGAGTCAATTCTTCACCGACCGAAAGCATTAGATCCGCAAACGCCGACTGCAACTCAAAGACCTGTTGTTGAGCCGATTCTTTCAGCGTATTCGAGAACTCTTCAGTTGCACCTTCCGCATTGTTGATCCCGTCGACAAGTGCAGTGAACCCGTCTGCTTGGCCGAGCAAAGCGTTGATTGCACCACCACCACGGACTCCGAATATCTCAAGAATCTGCGCCGTGGATGCGCCACTTTCGCCGAGGATTCGGAGCATATCCGATAGGCTGGTTATTCCCATCGTCGATTCTTGAACGGTTGAGTTTAGAGATTCAAACCGAGCCTCCTGCGAGGCAAGATTTTCTGTCTGCTGGGACTGTTCGGTCTTGAGTTTATTCTGTTCAAGGCTGGCCTCCGCCATGCCGATCGCCAAATCCTTATTGGCACTCTCAAGTCGAGCAATTGATTGCTCCTCCGATTCAGTGAGAGTCCTACCTTCCTTTTCCGCCTTCCGGCGTATCTTCATAATATCGAGATTGTTCTTTTGCTGCTCCATCGACATTCCATTCATTTCTGCCGTAAGCGTTTTCAGTGCGCTGGTCGTTGCTTCAACCTGCTTCTGTGAAGATTCAATCTCAAAGGTCAGCGTTTTCATGCTCGCCTGTGCCGCTTGACCGGCTGGTTGTAATGTGAGTATGCCGTCAAGACCCAACTTAGCCATCGCCTTTCTTGCATCAGCGGAAGGGCGCAGGAGTTTATTGATTGACATTCGCAAACCAGTTCCAGCCATTGTCCCTTGAATACCAGCGTTACCCAAAGCACCGACCGCCGCTGCCGTTTCTTCTATGCTGATCCCGGCCGCCGCTGCCGTCGGTGCGGCCATTTTCAAAGATTCACCGAGCGTTTCGATAGTGGTGTTTGTGCTGGTGAAGGTCTTAACCAAAACATCGTTGACCCTGCCCATATCGGCCATCTCAAGTCGGAAACCTTTGACGCTCGCTATGGCGATCCCGGCCGCCGTCTTAACATCGGTTCCGGCTGCGATGCTCAGTTGAACCAAGCCCTCCAACGCTTTATCGTCGACCATTTCCGAAACGCTGATACCAGCGAGAGCGAATTGCTGTGCCGCTTCAGCAACTTGAGCGGCTGTGAATCTTGTCGTCCGGCCTATTTCCCGTATGTTTGCTTCGAGCCTTTCGGCTTCGCCGCCGACTCCACGATCCCCAAGAATAGCCTTCGTCCTTACCATTTGGTCTTCAAAGGCGATGAATGCTTGAACCGACTTGACCGCAAAGGCTCCGACAATTGCCACGCCCGCCGCTGCTGCCGCAACGCCGATCGCCGCCATACCCGCCGACCCCATAGAAGCGAGTTTGCCAAACCTGCCTCCGGCCAATGATAGGCCCCTTGAAACATCTGCCATCCCCGTTGAGAAGCCTTTGGTGTCTGCACCAACTGCAACACTGACATTCATATCTGCCATTTAGCCACCCCCGAGTTTTCGAGACTCAAACCTCGAAAATTATTGCGGATCAAGAAACCCCCACTTGAAATATCGGAAATCATATCATCGCCTCCTTGCTTTCGAGGCCTCATTATTGGCCCGGATGTTCTTTTCGGAGAACGCAGTTTGATACCAAGCCATCTGTCGGGGATCGAGGTTCAACCATTCGTTCAAAGTCAAACCTACAAAATGTAGCAACTCTAAGAGATAGAGCGATTCGTCCGTTTTAGCATGCGCCGTTACTTTCCCAATGCACCTTCGCCGTCGATACCAACGGCCCCTGTGACTGCTGTCGCAAGGCTGGTTATGGTTGTGAGAGGCAATTGTCGGAACTTTTTCCAAGTAACGACTGAGTCGCACTTTTGGATCATGAGGTGAACTAATTTTAGGCCAAGAATCTCTTGCTTGTCCTCGGGTGTGAGCCCTTTCAATTCGGGGTCGGATTTGAGCGTTTGATATTCGGCCGCAGATAAGGGCAAAACTTCGATGGTGGGAATAGTCTTCCCATCCTCTCCTTTCAACTTTAGGCTGGCTACATCGACCTCTATCGGCGATGCACTTTTTTCTATTTCTCCGTCGACCCAACTCATTCACATCCCTCCGTTTGTATTATGCTCAAGCATCTCGTGTCCAGTCCAGTGCTTCAAAGGATGCGTTAATCATTAACGCCCCTTCGGAACCGGCTTCAAGACCTTCGATGGATAATTCTGTTAGGATAGCACCGGAGCAGGTGTATGTATCAGTGCCCGCCGCATCGTTGTCAAACTCAAGGTCAAACTCCGCATCTGTAGTGAACCAAGTGTTGAGTAATTCGTCGCTAAGTCCCCACGCTCGTTTTAGCGTTCCGGAAACTGATTTCAAACCCCGGGTGTGAGATGTTGCTATGTTGCCCCCAAGTTGGAGGTATTTGCCTGTAGCAACGCTCAGCGTGACATCGCCGGATACGAACCCAACAAGTGTGCCGGATGCGGTGATTTTTCCTGTTACGCCTGTGAAACTGTGGACTGCCATGATGCTCCCCTATTCAGTCAAAGGTGGGACGGGGTTCATAAGTGGTTCGCCTCATTCCTTGAACCGCTTTCTTGTCCCTTTTCGCTGTCCCTTTGCAGTAGACCGTTTCTTCTTAATCGGCTTTGACTTCTTCTTCTTGGCCGGAACCGTCGGCGTTAAGGATTGATCCCTTGACATTGGATGAGAATGAGGCAGTTGATGTCGCCTTTCTGTGGCTATCCTTTCCGCTTCTTTTCGCTCTCGTCGATCCTTCTTCACCCAATACCGACGGCGATCACGGTCAACCAAAAACCCGACCGGGAAACCGTTCTTTCGCTCGATTGAACATAGTTTGCAAGCGTGAGTTGAATCTTTAGTGTGAGCCCAATTATGGCCCATCTCTTCAATAACTTCCCGGGCTCGGATCAGTGCTTCGTTTGTTTCATCAGCCTTTGCTTCCAAAACGATTGAACACTTATGCGAAGGATGAATCTCGCACCTTGAATCGTGAATCTCGCCACATGTCCGGCCCTTAACCACGCTTACTCCTCCTCTTCATCGGAAACGGGAGTTGATAAGTGGTGGGGGGCCTTAGAAGCCTCCTCAAGGCGAACCAAAAAGCGTGAAGCGATAGAGCCCCAGTCATACTGTTCAAGTGCATTGATTCTCGCTTTCTCGCCCATTCCCAACTCGTTTCCGTTATGCTTTGCTCCGTGGATGAATAGCATGGCCTGTGCAAGACCATCGATGTCAACAAGTCCCATTTGAACGCCGAAACCTTCTCCAGCAATTTGCGTTGCACATCGGACAAGGATTCCGTTTTCGCCGTGGAGGTATCCTTTGTTGTTGTGGATGTTGCCTTCCTCGGGTCGGATCAATTCACGGCCCGTTGAGTTATCGGGGACGATAATTGGTATCCCACATGACATGGCTTCGAGAGTTGGTAACCCGAAACCTTCCCCGCCGGTTGCCAAGATGTGTGCATCGGCCGCTTGGAATAAGGTTGCAAGGTCTGTTGTTGGTATGCCTAAGCATGGGTTGGAGTCAATGTCGGAGAAGATAACATTCTGCTCAAGACCTGCTCGTTTTATCAAACTCGGCAGATGCCATCCCTGTCCCCATTGGTTTTCTGGATCGCCTGTGTGCAGGATCAGCCCTGCGTTGCCGTCGGTTCTCGAAAGGAATCGGCCAAACGCTTCAATGAGTCTTGGGGTTTGTTTGCGGTTGACATTTCGAGCCACAGATACGAATACGGTTTCCCAGTGTTCCGGGATGTTCATTTGCTCTCGAAGTGCGACCTTCTCGTCTGCCGATATCGGTTTGAATACTTCAGTGTCTACACCATGCGGGATCACCGTTGCTGGATTTTCGAGGTAATGTTGCCACGCCGGATCAGTCGCTGCCATAGTCAAGGCAAACTCTTGAAACTGCTCCCCGCCAAACTCCGACATGAATAATGGAGTGTGTAGGTGTTTGAGTATGTCGCCCCATGCTTCCGGGATCGGCTCGCCGTCGATTGGCAAATAGGCCGCAAAAGGAATGCCAGCAGAATTGCACGACTTAATTGCGTGGGGGATGCTCCAAATGTCAATCAGCGTGACATAGATGTCCGGTTTGTATCGGTCAAGGTTGCGCTCAAGAATTGTCGGGCCTTTATCGCCCAAGATTTGCTCGCCGCCAAACTTCCCGTTCGGGATCCCGCAGTCAACAAGCGTCCAGCCTTCTTCGTGCTTGAAATCCTCGCCGGTATATTCCCAGCCCATGACGAAAACTTCATGACCAGCAGCCACGAATCGCTTGACTAATTCTCTTGTCACTCGGCCATAGCCTGTCTGTCTTGTAGGTTGCTCACTGCCCCAAAGGATACGCATGATGGGGCCTATCGGTTCCCCCGTCATAAATGCAACGGCGCATCAATAACGCCATCCGGCACATAATACGGCTCAAGCGTTGAAGCGCATCCAGCCTTGTGCAGCGCAAATGAACGCCTGTCCGGTTTCTTGGTTGAATACCAAATCGCCGGTCATCATAGAGCGGTGGCCCCATTCTCGTCCGTTGTCGTCAACTTCAAGAGGTTTGCTAAGGGTCAAGCCTTCAATGTCTCCGCTTCGTGCGGATCGGCTCCAAGATTCGGTGTTGAAGCCGTTCTGTGCAAGGCCGAACGGTGAAACGCCGTCATCGTATGCGCTCCAATCAAGGGTAGCGACTTCTTCGTAGTTGTCAAGGTTTAACTCCCAGCCCAACTCAATTGAGCGGTGGTGGGGAATCCTGTTTTCAAGGGCGGAGTCGAGGTGTGCTTCTGTTTGATACATGACTGACCAAACTCCTGATCCGTGGGTTGCTTCACGGTTGACTGTTTCGGTCGGTTTTTCGGTTAGGGTTAGGGTGTTCGCCATGTTACAGACGAGGGGGACACCCCTTATAATACTATCTCAATAAAAATCAAGGCTCAATAAAACTAAGTTATTGAGAGCCGGCGTCGCCCGTATCGGTTTCGATATCCTCCGGCAAAGTTTCCGGATCCAAAACCTCGGTCGAGATTTCGACTTGACTTTCCTCCGGTTTCGTCCCGGCTTGGATTCGCTTGATGTCGTTTTCAGTTTTGTCTTTCATTCGCCGGGCTTCAACATGTTGCTCAGCCTCGGCGTTCCACCTGTCAAAGAATCGGGAGATCACCATGTAGGCTGGCCCACTAAGAATCCCCAAAACGGCGATATAGGATTCGATATCCTCTCGAACATCCGGATCAACGAATGCGGTCGTTATGAGTTTGTAAGAAAGAACGACAAAGACCCCGACCAAAGGAAACGAGATAAGCGCAACGAAAATCGAGTTGAGAGTTATATGAACATCCCAGTGGATATCATCTTTCATTCTTCACACCTTCTTTGCGAACAGGCCGTCCCGTCTTTGTAGGTTTCTTCCATCGACCGCTGCTTGCAGGTCGTTGTTGAATACCGGCAGTGAATCATCAAACAAACCAGTCCCTACAACTACCTGTTCAAGGATCGGGGTTGAATAGGGTTCCTCTGTGTTGAGGGTGATATATGAATCGAGAAGTTTGTATCCCCAACCGCTCAAAGATTCGGGCATAAGACCCGGGGCCGAGTTGCGAACCTCGATTCCTGACCCCAAAGCAAACCTTGTTCCGTATGTTGGGAAGGTCAAACCCTTCGACCAATCGCCCCACGCTGCGGCGAGAGCGGCATAATCGGGCTGCGATCTATGAGTTGTATCCTTATTCACATCCGGAAATGGTGCGTTCAGTATTGGGTATCCAACAATGCCTGTGAGTTGAGATGCGTGGATCAGCGTCGTTGCGGTGATTGATGCCGTTCCGTCAGCGGTGTTGGCAAGGCCGCTCGAAAACTTTCGGGAGTTATTAGGATCGAAATCCCACCGAAACCATTTGGTGATCGCGTTTTTGTTTAGACCTGCTGCGCCCAACCAATACCCTGCATCGTTGAGGTCAGCGGGCTTGCCGGCGTTGTATAATTTGTCGAAGTCGGCTATATTGGCTGCTCCAAAGTTATAACTCGAAAACTCATCGATTACAACCCCGGAGAGGTCATACTGATGCGACAACATGGGGTGGTTGTAGTATCCAATGACGAACGGGTTTGTCAAGCCACCCTGCGGCGCACATGGGCTTCCTGTGCCAGCCGATGTCACCAGCGTTCCATTATCGACTCTTAGGTAGGTGAGGTTGTTGCCGACATTAGAGGAGAAAACTACGAGGTGCCAAAGACCGTCTGCGACCATATCAGTTTCGATATCGTGCCGAACAGCCTGTGATCCGTATGAAACCCGGATCTTTCCGGTGGCTGCGTTCCAATACATACCGACGATAGCGTGGCCGAGGGTAAGACTGTTGCATACCCATATTCCTTTGTTCACTGCCGTCCCCTTTGGGATCTTGACCCAAAGTGCGATAGTCAAATCAAGACCGACTGCGCTTGTTGCAGTGAGGTCGCCCATCGTTCCTCGATAATGCGCTTCGACTGTGGCAGTTGCTGGCCATGTGGCACATAGATTATTGAAACGACTTAGTTTCGTTTCCCATCCGGGAACGGTTCGACCTTTCCGGATCAGTGTTGCGGAGCCGCTAAAGCGACTCATCTTCACTCCTCTTCAGTAGCCTTTGGGAGTTCTTCCGAAGGTGTTCCACGGTTTGTTTTCGTTTCGCCCAACTCGGCTGACTTCAGTTGGCCTTCGCTTGATTCGGCCAAAACCTCAAGGATTCGGTATAGGGCTCGGCCGACGGTGATTTGCTCTTCGTAGTGGCGAATCTCGCCAGCAGTTGGGTCTCGAAGTAGTGCGTGTTGGTATGCTTCTGTGATCCATGCTGCCTTTTCGCCTTCCCGCCAGTGGGTCGGGCCGGTGAGGGTCGGTGCTGCTGGACGGGTATTTGATGCACCCTTCTTGAGAGTTTCAACCGGGCCAGCCTCGGGTTCCGGTTTTGCTTCCGGCACTTCAACGGGCTCGTCTGCGACGGTTTCTTCACCAGTTGCTTCCGTGGTTTCGAGTGCGCCTTCAATGAGGGCGATGAGTTTTGCTTTGCTTAGTTGCGAAAAACCGGACAGGCCGAGGGCTTCACATTTCGTTTTCAATTCTGCGTTTGTTAATGTTGATAGTTCTTCAGTCATTCATTCCACCTCATTTGTATTGTGATGTCGGTTCGGTATCCGGTGCAATCACCAGTCTCGCCCGGCCCACACTCGTCGTCCGCCCACCTTAACGCTTTCGTCTCTTCCGAGCGGTCAATGCGGATAAAGTGGTAGTCCGAGCCTCCGACGCCGGCGTATGTTCCTCCCGCTTGGGGGGCGGTCAATAAGCCGTTGTCGAATGGAGCCTTGAACGCCCGGTATAGATCCCAGCGTTTCGCCCTCGTTGGGGCATAGAGAGTCACGGCCATGAAAATTGTCCCCATCATTGGGTTGTTGGTCGTTGCGCCGTTGAGTTGCATTTCCATGTTTTGCTGGATCAGCGGCTGGATGCAGATTTGAAACTGCTTCTGTAGTTTATGCTTGAGCCAACCCTCGTTGACAACAACCGTCCATACACCATCCGGACTTGCGGTATTGGTTTCGATAAAGGTTTTGAGAACATCCCACGGATCGAGGGTTGGAACTCCGGGGTTTAGGATCGTCACTTAGCCACCCCAGTCGATATTGCTTGTTGAAAATGGGCGGTGAAGTGAAAGAGTTCCATAGGCAGCGACGCCGATTTGGGCGTGGCTCTTGAATTGTTTGAGGGCGTCTCGATAATCGGAAAGTGAGGATTGAAGCAATTCTCGCCACATTTCCTTGACCCTATCCATACAGTTTTCATCGTTCAAAGATGCCCGGGCGCATTGGCTCACAACAAGAGTGATGCAAGCCATTTTAGCATAAATCGGGACTGTGGCGTATCCGTAGTTGTAGGCCACTTTGAGTTGGTTTGCTATGTCGCCTGTCCATGTTGCGTTGAATCGGATCAGCCCTGCTTCGCCATCGTCCAGCCAATAATCATCGGTGGATCGTGTTCGGCCCTGCACCAGCAACTTCTCGTTTCCGGATGAATCGACCTGCCATATATTTGTGATCGCCGATATTGGGCGGAAGTTGAGAACCAAGTGTCGCTGCCCGTAGTGGGTGTCGTGATACTCATCCGTTACGGTTGTCGACCCAGCGAGTTGTCGTCCGGCAAAGTCATCCAGCAAGCGGCTGGCATTCGGGATTAAAATCGTGTTGATTTCGTTATCCGTCGGGCCTATGCCGTCGCTGAAGTTGACTCCGCAGTATGCTTCAACATCTGCAAGGGTGCAATAATCAAGTGCCGTCATCTGGATCAACTCATGGTGGGCTCTTAACCCTCAAGAGTCAGTCTCAACTTTGGGCCACATTGACGACCGTAGCCAAAGCCTCGGTGTATCGGATGCCAAATGAGAGGTCTTCTCTTGGGATTAATACAAAGCGGTCAAGGCGTGGCTCATCGTGGAAGCCGATTGAAAAGCGACGGTTCGCCTGTGTCGGGTTTCCGATAAGTGGGCTGCGAACATTGAATAGAAGAGCAATGGTTCGGTCAACGGTGACTCCGTCATAAAGGCCGGTGGCGTTTAGATCGGTTCGTAGTGCGTTGGTTCCAAATACACGGATGCCGTAGACTCGTCCGATTTCACCCGAAAGAATTGTTGCGCCCGGGCCGTATTTGTCGATTGTTTGAAGTTCCGTGAAGCCCAACATTTGAGTCTCAACGATTCTCGGCACGATGAGTGCCAACTCGCCACGGTTGTCTGCGTGGATGTCCAGTTTGCTAATCATGCTGCGAAGCATTGAAAGAGCGAAAACTGCGTTTCCACCTGCAACTGCGTTGGCTGCTGGTGTTGATTCAAGCAATCCGTTGAAAAGAAGGAGGTAGTCGTTGTGAGTTGCGTCGATTCCCTTGATGTTTGCAGGGGATGCGTAGTCACCGTTGCGGTTGTTTGCGAATCCTGCTCCACCGCCGGCGGTTTCGTCGCCGTTGAGTAGTAGGTTCTCTTCAACATAAGCCAAGCGTCGGCCAATGTCGTCACGCAAAACCTGTAGCAAACCTTCCACACCGTAGGCGACAAGGTAGTTACCGATTGGGATGTTGGCGATGATCGTCTTGAGGGTCATTGTGATTTCGCCTGTTGCATGTCGGCTTTCGCTCGGTAGAGTTCCGGCGTCAACATCCGAAAGGTTGAGTTCGTGAAAACTAACGGATCCGGTCAACTTTGGGATCTTCATAGTTTGGCGAGCCTGTGGGAGGGCCGGGATCAAACCACGGAGGTAATTCTGCTCATAGACAATCTGAATGATTTCTCGGGCAGTTTCGTCGGGGAGGAAAGTTCCACCTGTGCCTGCTGCTGCGCCGGCCAGAGCGTTCTTTACTCTTTCAATGTCGTCTGTGTATTCAATATCTGTCATCTTGATTCCCTCTTCATTTTTGTTTGTCTTGGTGGACTGTTCAGTTGCGGCCTCGGCTCGCCAGTTGGTATTCTAACCATCCTTGAAGTCCGTGAACCCCGGGGCTGGTTTTGATATGTGGATCAAGCGAAGTGACATCCATGCGTGGTGCTTCCTTCACTTCTTCAACCGGTGCTGATTTGCGCTCCGGTGTTGGAGTAGGTGTTGCAGTTGGTGCTTCAAGTCCCATCTCAACGATACGGGCTTCAACGGCTGCGTCAAACTCGGCTTGCTTTGCTGCTTCAACTTCTGCCGATTTGAGTTCTGCGATTTCTGCGTCCTTTGCTTCGATGGTTGCGTTCAACTCATCAATGGATGCGCTTAGAGCAAACTTCTGCTCAAGGTTTGAAAGGTTGGTCTTAATGTTCCCAAGTTCTTCCACGACGCTGACCAAAACCTCAACAGGCTTAGGTAGGCTTGGTGCTTCAAGTTCGTGAACAGGTTCAACTGTTGCTGCGATAGTTGCAGGTGTTTCGGTTAATTCTTCAGCGGTCATTATTGGTGCCTCCCGGTTGGGTATGACTTTAGGTTGAGCGACCGGGCTATTAAGCGCAGCGGTATCTTCGGGTGCGGTTTTTGTTGAGCATCCACATTCCGATTCGCACGACGCTCCCTCTTTTTCCTCGGATTTATGTGTATCATCCCAAAGTTGCATGATTGAAGCGGCGAAACCCCGTCCAAGTTCCGTGAGTTGCTCCTCGATTTGCTCGCTTGGGCTCGGATCAACCTCGACCGTTTTCTTATCGGGTTCCATATACCCGGCTGCATCGGGAGTTTCTAATTCCTCGCCGGTGATCTCGGTATAGTCTTCGTGACTGTTGCAAGGCATGTATACTACATCGCCGTTTTCTAATTCATGGGTGTGCGATCCTTCGCATCCCAATTCGGCCGCTCTCGTTTCTGCTTCCTCAAGTGTGGTGAATACATCGGTCTCGATTTCTTCTTTTTCAACTCGCCAACTCTTAGTGACAAGGGCCTTAGATACATTGAATAACGCTCCCGGGCTGGCTGGTATGTCAACGACGCTCGTTTCGATCCAGTCAATTTCAGTGAATATGATGTAGCAGTTTTCGTCATCGTCGCCGGGGCATTCTTTGACTCCAGCCTTAGCAATAAAACCAATAGAGAACGCTCGCAAAAGCCCCTTTCTTATCTTTCTCGCAATTTTTTCCTCGCCGCCGTCAATCATAGCGTAGCCGATGGGGACGGGGAAATCGATCCCGGGCCAATCGCCCATCTTGACTTCCAGCATCTTTCCAATCGTGCCGTAGTCTTTGCGATGGTTGAATAGGATCACTGGGTTCTTTTGATAAGAAGGCCAACTGTCAACAATTGCCTGTCCGTCCACTAATTCCTTATGGCGGTCAAGCATATCCTCGCTTCCTACATAGACGGGGCCACGAACATAAACATCTTCGCGATCGCCTTCTGCTTTGAGGTGATCCGGTAGGTCGTCAAACCCACAGTGGTGAACGGGCATAGAAAGGTCGAAGTGTATCTCCGCCTCTCCCTCGTTCGCCTCGATTTTGGCCCAATCTTCGCTGCTGCGGATAACTTGCATAGACATCCCTACCCCGACCTAAGCCGGGAGGGGGTTAATCAAAACGCCGGCTCAAAGACGGCGAAGGATTCCTGTTGGGTGAGCCTTGTTGACTGCTCGCATGATGTCAAGGACATCGATGTTGACTCTCTTGTAGCGTGGGTATTCGCTAATCAAAGTGTTGCTTCCGTCGGTGTGAAATGTTCGGGCCGATGAAGATTCGCCGTATATTTTGCAGCCTTTCTTGGTTTGTCCCAACCATGCTCGTCCGCTGTCGTGGTTGATATGGATCATGGCCATACCGTTTCGGATCATTGTGTTTGCGGCCATTGTGCTGATTTGTCCATCTGCGTTTCCAATGTATGTCCCTGTGCTTGGTGCATAGAAGGCTTCGTGGTATAGGGCTCCGAGATAATGGTTTCGGGCTGATTTGCGGCTGGCGGAGGTTGCTTGTTTTGCGTCCATGTTACTGCGAGGGGCGCACCCCTTATAATAGTATCTCAATAAAAAAATGGTATCAATAAATAGAAACGCTTAATAAGGGGTCGCCCTATGGATAAACATGGACGGACACACCCCCAACCCCAACCAATTCAGCAACGGCGAAACCTACTTCTGTGTAGTGAGAGATTCAAGCACCTTTTATTCATTCAAGGTGACAGCAGTTGTAAGAACGACCGCAGAAGACCGCAACATCGCATACGACGAAGTGAAGTGTTTTGACGGCAAGACCTCCCAATGGTTAAAGATCCAAACCCACACCCGAGCAGACGGTGTTCGAGTTGAGTTTGTTCAATTTCCCCACACCCGCCCATCATGGGCTGACCAAACCGCCGAGAATGTATTCGGAGAGGAATGGGTTGCAGTTTCGCAGGAACAGTGGACTCAATGAACCGCACCCCACTTATCGCAAGGCCAACCATCATCGTTTGGACTATGGCTTTATTTTCGAGCGACATCCGTATGGAAGCAGCAAACAACGGACAGTGGATCGCCGGTTGGTTTCAAGCGGTTTTGATTTGGTTGCCAACTATTGCTGGCCTTGCGTTCTAAAGCGAGGAGCCCAACCTTGAGGCGATCGCCCAGTTGTTTTTGTAAGAACGGACAAGGTTCTTTCCGTATTCTTTTTTGACGGCGAAAAAGGCGGGGCGCAGATATGGTTGTGGCCTATTGGTCGCTGATCCATATTCAACGGTTCCAGCATAGTTGACTCCAGTTCCCGCTCCACCGAATCCGATGATTCGAGTTTTGAGTCCTTTTGGCATGACCCGGCCGCTTGCACGAAGCGCACCAGTTCGTATTGGAGCCCTGCGTTTGGCCTGTGTTAAGATTTTGAAAGCGAGTTTGTCGAGTTCCTTTATTGTCGATGCTTCGCACTTCACTTCAAACAGATGAAGGCCGGCAAGTGCTTTCAAGATGTTCAAACGAGTTTTGATTTCTGCCCGCTTGCTCATTCATCGGCCTCCAACGCTCGTTGGAGTTTGCCGGCCCAAGACTTTCCGGGGCGTCCACCCCACAGTTGAGCGGAAGCCCAAGCCGGACTGTCCTTTGGTTCATCGAGGAAGCGGTCGTTGCGACCCCACCATCGAATCATTTTTCGAGCCTTTGCTACGGTGATCGCATCTCCCCGGGATATTCCCCGTGCTTCACGAACCGTTGCGCCTTCGAGACCGTCGCCAGTATATCCGTCCTCATGGAGTTGGAGCCCGACTTGACAAGCCTTGCGAACACCAGCAGGTGGCGTTCGGTCTTTCGTGGTTAATGCCCTTTTCGAGTTTAGACTGAATGACTTCCCGTCCGGGTCGGGGATCAGCACATCGGAATCCGGTATTGGTTTGGTATCGCCCGAATATGCAACGAGAGTGCATCGGCAGTTTGGATGCGCCGGCAAAACTCCGTAGGCTTCTTCTGCGGAATAAACTGATTCCTCGAAAGGCAGACAAAGGTCAGGATCGGTAACGGCGTCAACTTCAACGAGTCGCTGGACTTTTTCGAAGCCCACTTTCACCAACGCCGACAGGTGAGCGTTTTCAACAACCCTTCTCGTTTCCGTTCGGGCGATTCGCTCGTAGTAATAACTGGGGTAGTTTTTCCCACTTGGATCAATCACGGCTCGCATTTCACGGGCCGCTTTGTCCCATGACCAATTATTTTCGAGCATTGAGCCGAACACCGATCCGATGAGTCCACGGTATTTTCCGAGAGTATTTTCGAGGGCTGGGAGTCGCCACACATCATCCCAAAAAGCGAGGGCAGCAGTATCGGCAGCCGTGAATGCAATATCCGTTCCGATAGCAGTGCCAGTGACCGTGAGAGTCTCGGCGTATGTTGCAGTTAATGTTGCAGTCATCTCTTCCGCCATGACCGATTCAGCAAGGGCAATCTTTTCGTCTACGACTACAAACGCACGACGAACATCTCCGGGAGTTGCTTTGGTTATGCTCTTAGATGATGAAAAGACCGAATCGAGGGAGTCGATTATCTCGTTTGCAAACACCGACTGCTGCACAGTCAATCCGGAGTTTAGAATTGGAACTCGTTCCGCTTCGATTTCATTGAGCGGATCCCGGGCTGCGCCGTTCTTGATGTTATCGAATATCATATCACGACTTTCGTTATCGAGCGTAATTTCATTTTCGAGATTGAAAACAAACTCGTCGCTTCTTCGCCGACCTTTCTTTTCGGGCGGAGCAAACAGGGCTTCGACATCTGCTGCCGGTTCGTCGCCCGTCGTTTCGCCCTCGGCTCCGGGAGTCGCTGCTGGATCTCCTCCGGCGTTTGATGCCCCCATGTTGATTGATAATTTGGGGCTCAAGAAGAACGGGTCTCTTGCTTCGTCCTGCTGCAACGCTTCAAGGTTCAGCATTTTGCGGGCCTCGTTTATGCTGATGACGGATTCTTGGCGCAGGTTTCCGATCGCCGCCGCTTGCTCTTTGAGTATCTGCGCCCGCTCGCCATCTCGCTTTGGTCGGATAGAGTTGAAACAAAACTCCCAGTCGGTGATTCCCAATAGGGGCATAATTCGAGTATTGATGAGTTGTGCGATCCTTCGCTGCATCAAGTCGACTACATCATACCATACATCCAGTTGAGTTTCGGGGTTTGATAGTTTGCCGGTTTGAACGAAACCGAGTTTCATTGGCGGGATGCCGAACACGGCGCATATCTCTTCTCGATAATAGTAAAGCAGGTCAAGGAATTGTCCTTCTTTCGCTGAGTCGATGAGTTTGTGAAGTGCGAACCCGGATCCACCGTTGATAGTGACCAGACCGTATGGCGATTGACCACCGACCAATTGCTGCTCGATTAACGCCAGCATAGCCTTCATCTCGGCGTTGCTAATGTCGCCAACATTGAGAATCGTTTTCGGGATCGTGCCTGTGAATAGGTCGCCGATGTAGTTTTGGAGGTTGAGGTATCCAGCAATAACGCCCATCAAAGATATGAGTGGGCTTGTTCCATACGCTCGACCCTGCTTATGCTTGGTAATGTGTAGGACTTTTGCCGATGTGAATTGTCGGGTTGCTCCTTTGTAGTTTTGCTCGTATGCCATTCTCGGTGGTGTCGGCGTTTTGGATCCGGGAAGAAGAGTCATTGTATCGGCACTGATACGCCATAGACCAAGCAGATCGCCACCGTATTCCCATCCTTTGTTGACTTCACGATCCTCGGAGCCGCTCAATTCAATATAACAATCGCCAAACAAAGTCAAATCGTGAATCAATCCTTCCATAAACTCGTCGCCCATGTTATCTGTATTCGGTTGGGCCATGAAGTCCCGGGCCTTCTGCAACTGTTCGGCATCCCCAGTTTCGAGGTCATCTTTCAGTTTGAACATGTATCCGTTCGCCAATACATCGTCCGATGTTCGGCGGAGGATCGCATTGACCACTTCGCACTTTCGAGCGATACGCACCAATAGTGAATAGTCAACTTCGGTCGCTACGGTTTTTGGGCCTTGATACCCGGGGCTCGCAGATGTCCCCATTTGAAGTCTCGAAAGTGAAGCAAGAGCCTTGCCGTCCCACTTGAAGTCGGGGTCGCTCGCAACCGAACGATTCATCACTTCACCAAGTCTCTCTATATCCGACGGATCAGCACCTCGATTTCGGCCTGTCAGTTTGTCAAACACGCTGCGCTTTCGCTCCGCCATGTATGGGGGGTGGTGTGTCGAGGTTGAAAAGACGACCGACTAAAGCCTCAAAGAACCATCGATCCGCCAAGTGAAGCAATAACGGCAGTCAAAATTAGACCCAACACTTTGTTTATGTTCGTTTTGACAAGCGCAGCCATTTCATCAAGTGGCTCCAATCTCGTTTCAACTATTGTCATTCTTTCTTTGATTTCGGATAAATCGTCTTGGACATGAGCCAAATGATTATCCCGGAGGTGAACAACATCGTCTTTCAAACCTTGAACCAATATGAGCAAAGCCTCGTCGCTCAAGACGATCACTTCTTGGATTTCTTCTTGGCGTCCTTTGCTGCCTTCTTGACTTCAGCCGCAGTTTCTTCTGCCGCTTCTTTGAGGGTCTTATCGCCGGATTCAACTGCTTCTGCAATCTCGCTCGCTTCTTCAAGTGCTTCCTCGACTGCTTCTTTTGCTTCTTCAGCCAATTTCTGGCCGCCTGTCAAAAGTGCAATCAATTCATGGGGCTCGATTTTGCCATCCTTCATGATGAGTTTCCATTGTCGGAGGAGGTATAGGATCAGCGGGAATAAAGCCGATAGACCAAGCGCAACTCCCAGTGCCAATTCAAGCCAAGCGATTTCTGCCATACTTACCCGTCATCGGTCGAGGTTAATGAAAGGGCCGCAGATATTCAAACGCTTCTTTCGAGCCGCTCAAAACTTTCCCGCTTCATTCGCTGAATCGTTTCAAGTCGGCGGTCTGCTCTCGCTTGGATCGCTTTAATCTCGACTGAGTTGCATTCCTTCTTTCGCCAATCAATTTCGACAAGTTTCGTTTCCACAAAGTCGGCGCAGTCGTGGCAGAACCATTGTGTGATCCGCCAATTTGTGTGCGATTCGGTGTCGGTGTGTTGATATTGGCGCAGTGTGTTGCACTCGCAGTTTTCGCATCTTCTTTCCTTCAATATCTGTGACATTTCGATATACCCTTCGGGACGAACCAACGCTTCGCCCCTTATGAACCTTTCTCAATAAAAACATCATCTCAATATAACCGGCAACTTAATAAGGGTGTGTGTATAGGCTCAACTACCGGAGCGGGGCTTCGGGGCGGGGGCTTCGGCCCGACCGTGGGCGCATAGAGATGTAATGACCCGGACGGGCATTCTTGCAGGACTTTAAAAATCCCCATTCGCCAAAATGGGGGAGGGACTTATAGAGAGCATCTATGGTGGAGGGTTGAAACAATACCCCCAAAGGATCGGGCGGGATAGGGTGGCTCCTGATGACCCCGCCGACAGAAGTATGCGTGAGGGGTTCAGGTAATGCTCCCGCCTCATGTCGCCACCTATGCGCCCAACCCGGGGGGTTCGGTTTAGCGGCCGGCCCCCCGGCCCCATTCCTATTCATTGTTGAAATACCAACTGATCTGCCAAACGAGAATCGAGAGGAACGCACCAACGAGAATCAATTGGATGTCATTGTCGGACTGCGAGAGTTGAATCCCAAAGTATGCCTTGCCGTTAAGCAACGCCAGCAAAGTCGAGAAAGTGAATAGCGACCAAAGCGTGATTATGTTTCGCACCGATTGCTTCGTCTCGTTTTTCTTATCACTCATCGGTTTCATTCTCCTTGATTTCAATGTTGATCCATTCGTAGGTCTTGCAGGGTTCTGCGGATCGTTCACCGTCCTTAACCAAGAATAATTCGAGTTCGACGGTATAGTTTCCGAGGGTTAAGTTTTCTGTGTATAGCCACATCTGATCCCAATCGACCCCAGTGGTGTTTAGCCTATATCCGAGTTGGGTTTCGGTTCCGTTCGCATCAAAGAGCGTCCAAACGACATCAACAGTTATCTGTTCACCGCAGTCGTTTATTTCATCCGGATCAGTGTATAGTTTCAAAGCCTCAGTATTGTTGTCTTGATATGACATGATAAACTCAAAGAAGTCTGCTGCACATTCCACAGGCTCCGGCTCCGGAACGGTGACTGTCCATAGCCAATTTTGAGCAACGAGTTCCCCTTGATACCGAACCCAAACTCCCGGTGCGTGATCGCCGGGCTGCAAATCCTCGAAAACCACGGCAAACTCCCTGCTGTTTTCGGATATCAGTTCCGATAGGTTTGTTGGCCCTGCCAGCACTTGCCCCGAGTTTTCGAGCCTCACTTCAATCTCGAAAAATGATCCAGTGCAGTCGACTTCTTCGCCGTCGGCTATGTTGATTTTGAATAATACTCTCACGCTTGTATTATCGGGGCGAACATTCGACCAAAAGTCCGATAATGAAATATCGCCTTCGTCACAGTGAGTTTCGGGCTCGGGCTCGGGCTCGGGCTCAATGGTCAGCGTATCGGACATGATACAACAGTTCTCCGGCTCTCCGATGATCCGCCAACGAGTTTCGACTGACCATTCGCCTTCGCCCAAGTTATTGAGGCGACCGTTTCGAATCTCGAATTCTCCGTTGTAGTCATCGTTGACTACATGCATCCCCGCTTCGTCAAACTCAATCGTCAACTGATATCCGTTGTCATGGTAAAGAGATATCATAACCTCAACTTGAAACTCGCATAACCCCGCATCCGCCGCTCCGGTGTGGTAAAGATAGAAAACGACTTCTGCATTTCCCTCCTGTTCGCCTATCCAGCGAAACTTGGGATCTTGCGAAGCCTCAACCGTTGCACCGTCGCATGGGTCGGCAGGTGGATAGTAACAAGACCCGTCATCTTCAGTTGCTTGCTCGTCATAGTTTTCTGCATAGTAGTCCATACATCCATAGACGGGTGGTGGTGAATTATCCCAATAACAGGAACCGTCATCTCGATTTGCGTTCGGGTTGAAGTTTTCAGCATCCCAAGCGGTGCATCCCCAAATATCCGTGTCGATATGAAAATTGTCGTCGGGGTGTTGCGGATCACCGTCCTCCCAAACCGAATCACTGCCCCATGCGGTGACATCGAGAACACCCAAACCTTCGAGACCTATACCCGAAAGCAAGGCTATGATTGGGGCGATCGTTATCAGCAGGGTTTTGAGTTTTTCCGCTTTCTCTTGGGCGACATCCAAGAAGTCTTTCTGCTCTTTGGTATCCTCGCCGGCACTTTGGTTCAGTTGACCGTCGTCCAAAAGGTCGGCTATAACATCCGCCTTGCTGCGACCAGTCAACTCCGCCAATTCATCGGCCCTTCGCAGAGCGTCCTCAACATCATCGATTTCGATGGCGGCTGCTGCGTCTTCACTGGAAATATCAATTCCTCCAGTTGACCCTATTTGAGTCGAGGTTAATTTATCCCAGCCCGTCATGCACCGAATACTCGAATCGACGGAAGACTTCCTCCAGCACCAATTTCGAGAGCGAGCGAGGCATAGAGAAGGCTGTGGAATGCGTGGTCGTCCCCATCTCTTCCGTATTTCGTTTTGCTTTGAGCATGAACAGGTCTGGTATTTGCTTCATCGGCTTCCCGACTCGAATTGAGAGCGCAAAACTCATCCAGTAGCCAATGATAGGAATCCGAGTCAGCCCACGGTATTGTGATCTCCTTTTCGTGGATGGATTCAATCAATCGCTCAACATAGGTTGTCCGATCCACGACGCACATGTGGATCGGGTTGCGATTGTTATCTCGTTTTTTGTATTCGTAAGGAGTCATTGGCCTCGAAGAATAGTAGCACTGCTTCACCCTATCGCCAAACTCCTCTTGCAACTGTTTGATTTGCCGGGCTCCGTAACCGGTATCGGCCACGCACTGGACGACATTGTATTTCAGCATAATGGATTTGATGACTTCAACTTCATCCTCGGATCTGGAATCAATCTTGCCGGCTGCGAGTATCGTTTTATCGGAGTCGATAATAAGCCAAGTAGTTGATCCGCCCCAATCCACGCCCATGAAAGTTTCATTTGGCGGAGTTACGGAAGTGAGCATTCTCTTTTCTCGGTCAAGAAGTGGCAGCAGCATATCGTGGGTCACTGGTTTCGTTTCACCAGCCCAAAAGTCACCCAACACTTCATTTGCGAATCTTCGAGGAGAATATGTTTCTCTCTTCAGTTGAATATCGCCTTCGGTTATTTCCGGATGCATAAGTTGGGTCATGTGATAACCTACGATGGATGCTCCGGGATTTGTTTCAACCCACTTTTCGCCGTTCCACTCGTTTTTGCTCGTCTTGTCCCATAACTTCCAAAACTCGGAGCCCTGTTCACGGGCGGTTCCCGATACGATCGCCCATTTGTATTCCGACAGGGCCATCATCTCAGTCAACATGGGGAGAACATCCCCGCCAACATCTTGAAACTCGTCCACGCAAACAAGGTCACATTCGATACCAAGCAGTCCGTGAGCATCTCCCCAAGATGAATGGGCATACAAATGATTGTGCTGGGATGCGCCCACATTGAAGGTCTGGTGAGATACGGCGGATTTCCCTCGTAGTTTCAACAAACACCCCCCATTAACGCTCGACATCAGTGCGCCGTTGAGCCGTTCCTCCATGAATCGGGTGACTTGAGGTTGCCTCGGTGCGGTATAGACAGCGTTGAAATACGGGATGTTGAGAAGGCCATACATCAACAGGTTGCAGATGGTTTCGGTTTTCTCGACTTTGCGACTGCACTTCAAGACGACCATTTTGATTGAGTTGTTTTTCTTATGTGGTTGGAAGTGCCGATAGATATCGATGAGGTATGGGCGATCCTTGAGGCTAAACACTTTACCATCAATCGTTCGGAAGTATTGCGCCCACCGATCCGGATATATTGCTATCTCCCGGGCTTGATCCGGGGTCAACTGCGATCCGCTCATGTCATGCCGTGGTCGTTGTCCTCAATCAAACCATCCATCATCGTCTTGGATGTGGTCGCCGTCAGTTTCCTCGCTTGCGTCGCCCTGTGAAATGGCCCGGATGTTGAAGTTGCCCGAAACATCGTGAACCCATGATGCTGCTTTCGGTCGGGTATCAAAGACCATCAAAAGGTCGTCGTTCTCATAAACTCCCCAGCGGGTATCTCCACCGAATACGGCGAAGGTTGAGGTTGAAACTGCTTCTCGAATCTTCTCAACGGATTCTGTGTCTTGGGCATCGGCCGCTTTCTTTCCCCAAATGAGCCCGTAGTTTTTGGCGCATGTTGGCCCGTATCCGTGGGTTGTGGATTCTTTTGTCTTTAGTGGCCGGGCGCAAGCAGCACATCGTCCGGTCTTAGCACCGAATGCAGCGATGGTTGCTGAAGGATCTGTCGCCAACGCTTTCAAAAGGTCGTCAACAATATCTCCGTCATAGTGACGGCCCTTTAGGAGCAGCCCTTTTTCATTGACTCGGCCGTGGTATTTCTGCCCAATGGCTTCGTTGTATTTCTTCCAGCCGTCGCCCTCGGAGTTTGCGCTATTGTAAGCCATCTGCTTATATCGACGCTTCATCATATCGGGCAGGTCGTCCTCGCTGACAATTTGAACCTGCCCCGTATAAGCGGAGCGTGATCCGGCAACCTTGATGGTTACCAATTGGCCCATCTCATTATCAAGAGTGATGCTTGGCTTCTTTAGGCCGGATGCTTGAGCGATCGCAAACAGGCGATTGATTGCCTCGTAGCCTCCCTCACCGTATCTCTCGTCTTTCGACTCTTGAGTTTCGTGTGGTGTCACAGACCGTTTTAGGGATCGGTGCATAATTTTCGAGGTAAGTGCTTCTTGCTTCTCGCTCAGTTTCTTCTTGGCGTCAAGTTGCTTCGCCATTTTTTCGAGGAATATCTTTTCGGTCGTTTGGCCATCTCGCCATTTGACCTCACCGGCTCCCGGTATCGCTTCCCGGATCATGTCGGCGGTAAGGCTCATTGAAAGGCCCCCATAACATACATGTCCCGGAGCAATTGCTCAAGGTCGCCCTTGCTAATGTTGATGAAGTCTTTGGCATCTTGGCCTTCGTATTCAAGGTTAAGAACACGATCGCCGTTCTCGTTTTTGATTTCGGTTGCGGCCAATGCTCGCCCGATGTCGTCTTTGAAAGTGAAACGCTGGCTCATATCATTCAACCCCGTTGTCAAGTAGTCGGTCTGTTGCTTCAACCCATCGTGCGATCCTGCCTCGGGTTTCCTTGTGCTTTTCGTCACCCATGCAAGGGTGGGCTGCGCTCATGACATTTCCTTTTGGCCCGGCCGCTATGACATCTGCGGTCAATGCTACAAAGGTCTCCCATCCGCCCATAATATAATCGCCGATGAATGAATATCCCCGATAATGACATGTCCATCCGTGGATGTCGGTTCGATCTGCTTTGGCTGCGACTGCTATGTAGGCTGGTTCTGTTGCTCCGTCCATGTTTAGCGGTAGCGTTGCACCTTATTAAGCGTTGCGTTTTATTGAGAGGCTTCACTTTATCATTTTGGCCTCGTCAGCCTTTCGTGATCGCCATTCGCTTCTCTTATCTTCCATGCGTTCACGGCGTTCGCTTTCACGGTGCTGTTTTTCCAAATCGGCTTCTTGCTTTGCTGCCTCGGTAGCCACACGCTTTGCGTCCTCTCTCTGTCCCCATTGTAGGGAAACTTGGCAAACCAATTCGATAAGGTCTAAATCATCAACTGGATCAGCAAAGTGGATCGCCCAAGCAAATCCACGGCGAAACAGGTCAACATCAACAACATCTGCAAAGCGAGCATACTCTTTCGGGTATTTATCACGCAGACGATTGTGAACGCCCTCTTTAATCCAAAGGGACGCCCCGATTCGGGATCCATAGATTGCGGCGACATTGAAGTCCTTTCCGGGCTGACGGATCGCAGTGTAGTTTTGGGGGCCGGCCTTCATGTCGGCCAATTCGCACCCTGCGGTCTCGAAGTGTGTTCTCATGGTTCGGCGCAGTAACGCCTTTCTTTCAGTTGCTTTCATTTTCGGTTTCGGTTTGCTCATTTGGCTCATCTCCGCCGGAGTCATCCTCCGGACTGATACGAGGTTGTAAGCCCTCCCATATTAAGACTGCGGATTTTAGCCAACGCCCCGAGTTATTGAGAGCGCAACAAACAAAACATGCCGCTCCGGGCGAGAGTTTCTGTTTGCATTCGATATGGCGATCGCACGAAGGGCAACGATAACGGTGACGGAGATTTTCGAGATTTGCCTTGACCTCGTTTTTGACGAAGCCGGCAAACTCTCGACGCTCGCCGACCCATTGATTGTAGTCTGGCCAACTGCGCTCTATCGAACTGAATACCGGCCCATGACCTGCGTCTGATCCGGCCATCAAATGCGACATCTCATGGTTGAGCAACCCGAGCAAAACAAACTCCCAAGACGGCGTGAAAGCGAACGGGTGTATCGATATTATCGGTGCGCCGTTGTCAGTCCATTCGGTCAGCCCGAGGATGTTGTAGTTGTCGGCCGATAAATAACGCCACCTAAAGTGACCAGCGGTTGACGGCATGTCTTTGAGAGAAGGGTTTGAATGAAGGAGACCTCGAAAAAGGATCCCAACCGTTGTGAAGTCACGAGGCTTTAACTGCATCATCCTCACCCACTACGGGGGCGCAAATAATATCGCCCTGTATCGCTTTCATCATAAATAGGCGATCCGGGTTTGCAAGCATGATGGCCTGTAGCCAAAGACCGACATCCCGAGGACTTGCCGTAGCCTTGATAGAAAACTTCGCCACCATCAAACCCCCTCCGGCTTGTATTCGGGATAGAGTCGCCAAAACTTTTCGATGTTTGAGTAGTCCCATCCCATCGGAACGCAGTGTTTGTCCGGATCATCCCACCAACCGGTGAGGAACCATTCAACCGAAAGGCCGACCCTGCGAGAGCCGGCTTTTGCGTTGTGTGTGAGTTTGTTTATCATCGTCAGCGTGGGCCATTCCATGATACCGGTTTCCATCCGAGCCTTTTCGATTTGGCCTGTGGTGATCCCGGGGTTCTCTTTGATTAAATTGTAGACGAAGTCCCGCTCTTCAAATGGATGCATAGTCAATCGTCACCGTCCCAGCGTTATCAATCGTCCGGCCTCAATCAAGGCGGATCGATTCACCCGGAGGCACTTCGATGCGGACGCCTCGATATGTGATGATAACATAATCCTCAATTGGGATGCTTGGCTCTTTCACTTCCTCGGTTTTCATGTATGGCTTTTTATCCTCAAGGATGCAGGGCAAATCTTCTTCTGCATCAGTATCAAGAGTCCAAACCTGCCCAAATGAACGATCGACCAGTTTCTTTTTGACTGGTTTATCAATAACTGGGATAACGGCCTTTTCAGCCAATCTCGCAAGACCAAGACCTTTGCGCTCGTATTCAACGGCAACGGTTACCGGTGGTGCGGCGATAAAGTCAATAGAAGGATCAACGGCGTAGTATCTCATTCTCTTGCCGGCAGGGGTGTTTGCTTCGCCGTATATCCACGGCTGTCCGTCGGGGTTCAATCGGTCGAGGTTGTTTGGTTTGACATCCCGCAGATAGTCACGGATCGTAGCCCATCGTGCCCAAAAACGCTTGCGGGTCATACCCATTCGGTTGTGTCGCTTAATGATTTGACTTTTGACGAGCCCCGGGTTGTTTCGGATGAAGTTGTAGACATTCTCGATTTCTTCAGCCGGTTCAAGGTCGCTTGATCCATGTGCCGTTATCTCATAAGTTTTGATTCTGCTTGAGGTTGGTGGCACGATTTTTTGCCGACGACGGCTCTTTCCTGTTTTTTTCCATGATTTCTTTGCCATGCTCATTACCCTCCGGGGATTTTGACTTCGCTTCCACACTTAATAAAGGGTTCCGCCTCAAAAGTTTCTCCCCGCTATGTTTTCCGGCTCACCCCTGCGAACCCATTCATCCACCCACGCTTGCGCTTCTCTTAGACGCAGAGTTTGGAAGTCAAGTCGTTCTCCGGATATCTCAAGCGTCCAGCGAGGTTTGCTCCCACCCCGCTGGGATCTAATTGCCGCAACGGATTTGCCCGTCGGTGATCGGGTGGTGAATAACCCGCCGGTGTGATTTGTCCATTTCAGCATGATCCGGTCAACTGGCGATCCCATATTTCAAATTGAGGTTCCAACGGAAGCAAGGGAACATCTCAATATATCGGTTCTCGCTCAATAAAACGCCATTTTTTTCCCTTCGACAGTATTTAAAGAATGCAAGAAAAACGGGTTCCTCTTGGTTTTGATAAATAAACGGGATGCCCTCAATAAATGCCGGCATCTTAATAAGGTGTGAAGGGTAGGCAAGGACATGAGCAGCCAATATGCGAACCCAACCGGCCAAGAGATGCACGACTTCTTGTCGGCAGTCGGCCTTGACCGTGACGACCACCTTGAGTTTGACGACAAAGGATACGCAAACATGGCAACGCTGACCACCAAAGAAAGAACATACTCCCGCATAGTCAAGAGCAACCCCTACGGCGATGATGTCTATGTTGTAGTCTACACCACGATCAACAAGCACACAGGACAAACCCGCCGCAAGGGTTCGGATGCTATCCGGGCGATTCTATGGTCGAACGAGTTTGGTTTCATCAAGGGAACCAAGAGAGTCAACCGCACCCGCAATTGGAGACTCAATTTATTGAAGCGAATTGAAACACTGGAGGATTCACTATGATATGCAAGCACTGCCAAGAACCAATCACACACAACGGACGATACTGCGGATGCACCCCGATGGCTCAAAAAGGAACCGTCAAGGTGTGCGTCCAATGCGGAGACAGGGAAACCCAAGCCGGCGACAAATGTTCGAGGTGGATGGGTAATGTTGAGCATATATTTGACGAGCATGACTTTCACATATCGGCGGTGTTGAGATGAGGATCTGGGAAGTTAAACTAAACGGCGTCAGTCAATTCTCATATCAAATCATGACCAACGCAACCCGCAGCGAGATATTCAAGTTGAAGCAATTGGGTAAGGTTACCCTTTCATCATTTCCCGAGGAGGAGTTGGCTTGAACGCTTTCATCCTTGACCTTGATCCGTGGGCCGCTGCAAAAGCGCACTGCGACAAACATGTTCCTAAGATGTGCGTTGAAGTTGCACAGATGCTGGCGAGCGCAGTTTTGCGCCATAACCCGGACGCTATGTTGGCGAGCCTTTGGCCCATCACGAAGAAGGGAACCCCATACAAAGGTGGCTACCATCACCATCCGGTGACGAAGTGGACTGGCGATTCTTGGGCCAACTTCTCATGGATGTCCGAATACGGGCGAGCCTTGAGTATGGAATACACACTGCGATTCAACAAAATCCACGGATGCCACCTTGCGATCAACGATTTGACTCTTGTTGGCAACTCCGTCATACCGTTTGGCGAGTTGACCCCGTTTGCTCAAGCCATGCCGGACGAGTATCGGAACGCAGACCCCGTAGTTGCATACCGTGACTATTATCATTCCAAGACTTTTGCTAAGTGGGACAAGGGAACCCCTGCCCCCGTTTGGTGGAAAGGTTTGGAGGTGACAGCATGACTGAAAACAACGACCATTATTGGAAAAAGAGCCACCCCTGCCCCGTATGCAACAAGACGATATCGGGCGCAAAGACAGAAGAAAACTACCGGGCGTATTGTAGCGTCGACTGTGCGATTGAAGCACATCCGGAATGCCACCCTGATCCGTCAAGGCGACTCACCAAGATCCCCGTCATGGGCTGGAGCGAATTGAACGACGGAGAACATGTTCGATTGAAAATGCCGATGGGGACAATAATCGAGGATGAAATAATTGGCCTCCCCCTCGAAAATGGCATTATGATATACGGCCCATCTCAAGAGTTGGGAATGATACTTGCCCGAGCATCCTATGCTATCGCCGCACAAGAAGCAGCGAACCAATGGACTGACTCAATCAACAAAGCACTGGAGGATTTAGAATGAGAGCAGTTTCGATTAAACATGTGGAATATGCTGTCCTGTCCCATTTGCTGGACAAAGTTGACCTGTCGGATTTGGAGATTGACATGGCACCGGATGATGCGAGCGCAAAGCGTTTCTCCGCCGGGGCCAAAAACATCCTCAAGATTATCGAAGGCTTGGCGGATCGTAGACGCCACCTGCTGCCAACGGATCACCCTCACTACAAAGAAAAGGAGGCTACACAGTGATGGCCTATGTGCAAAAAGACCGAACCTTGCGAGAGCGACAACGACGAGCAATCTGCGATGCGCTGGAGTCGGCATACCCTGCGACCTTATCTTCCCGACAGTTGCAAGACCGTCTGTATGATTCTTTGAAACACCAAACTCCAAGCACCACGGCGATCGGCTTGATGCTACGGCTGCTGACGACGGAGGGTTGGGTATTGTCAAATAGAACACTTGCCATTTCACCCACTTTTTCATATTCATGGAACCCGGAGGGAAGCGAATGAATCCAAACATCTCAACGGGAGCCGTTGGTGGCGACCCAATGTTGCGAGAAATGGAACAAACGCAACAAACGAGAATCAAAAGGGTTCGGCAATTATTTCCGGACGCACCCAAAATGTCATCGTGCCGAATATGCGAAGCCAAGTTCCCGAACCCGATTCGAGAAGGCAAGTCGGTTTGCGTGGTGACTTGTCCAGTGTGCCGGAACTCTATGCTTGGCAAGCGTGGACTAAAACCGATAGCAAAGAAACACCTGCAACGAGCCCAAGCAATCATCGAACAGCGATCCGAAAGTGTGAACCAAGCACCCACGGTTGACACTGTCGTTTTGAAGAGCCTCCGTTCGTTTGGGGTGGATCAATGACCCTGCGTTCGTTCTTCCGCAATCTATGGCACCTCATCAAAACGAGGCCGAGAAATAAATCCAAATAATTTTCAAAATTGGATTGACTTGAAACGGTTTTCGAGAATGGTGGAAGGATTAACCCCCTACGGGGGTTACAAGAATTAATCCTCTTCACCCCCCTCTTGAGAGATACATAGGATGTCCCCATGTTGAACACCGATCCTATATATCCCCCCTACACCTTCCCTTTAAGATTAATTAAAATAAAAACATAGTCAAATACACACTCGTGATAGTTCGAACAGTATGCTACGGACTACCCATCGGCGATGGTGCTGTCGAGTTACGGGGGGGCTTGGGGTATAACGAATAACAAACATCTGCACCCCATCCATCCAGCAACGAGAAAGAAGAAAACATTATGCGCCGAGGCGATGGAAGAATGTCGTCGTTTAATGTTGCACCAATGTTGCTCAATAATTTCCCCAAGACGACCAGCGTCCATCATACCCCCGACCCCCGACGCCAATGATCCGACAATTAGTTCGACAATATCGAGAATGATATGCGACCTCGCAGCCTGCCCAGTTTATTGATGTGGTATTTATTGAGAACATTATCGACGAGGCGATCACGGATCACAGGATCAACGGATCACCCCGACCGTATCAAGGCCGATACGCTTTCGATTATACGCCCGCCGCTATGCGATCTGCTGATCCGGAAAAGTTTTCGAGGATCGGATGCATCTCGAAAATGTTTGTGATCCGAGACAGCCCTTGCTTTTGTATCGGTTCCGATATGTGACAGATCCTTGATCGCCGGATCAACAAGAAATCGAGAAAATGTGCTAAATATGGGTTTAATTTTATGGACATTATCCGGCAGATACTCGGACATATATGCTATGCTCGGGCAACTATTTGCCAGATATTGCCGGATAACTACGCACATTTTCGGCCGCTGATCCGTGATCCACGATCGCCCGGTGATCCGCTGATCCGGCTGCTGATCCGCTGATCCGTTCGAGGCGATCACTATCGCAACCGATACCAACTGTTGTTATCAAAATCTCGACGGCGTATGAATCGGCCCGAAAGATCCCTTGCGATCCATGCGCCCAACTCTCGTGTGCTTGGCGGATCACGATCACCTCGGTTCATTAGAACATCACACAACTCTCGGACGCTCCAGCCTTTCTCGCTTGGTGATTCCTGCATGATTTCAACGCAGCCGTCTAAGGCTTTACGCCGCTTCCATTTTCCTTTTTGGCGTGGCACTGATCCGAGTAGGCACTCCCCGGTATTTGAATGAAGATGACCCACGCCTGTTCTCTTACGGACTAATCGACCCGTGTAAATAGGGCCGACGCAACCTCATTGGCGTGGGTCGGTTGGGCCAATACCCCCAAGTCATCCGATGTCCCTTACTCGCCCGCTCAGTGGATTCGGCTTACGGCTCCCCAACTATTGTCGGTTCCTCATGTCGCTCGCTTCGTGGTTGGGTGTTTCATTCGTGTTCGTGTGTTCGGTGGGTGTTGGCCCAGTTAGTCCTACAGGTTCCGCCTTATTAAGCATTTCGGTTTATTGAGATGGTATTTTTATTGACCGGAAACCGGAAACCGGCTGCCCGAGTCCAGCATATTGTTGATCCAAAACGCCGGTTATCGGGACTGGCTTGACGAGGCCCTTTTAGACAATCGGCCCAAACCCCGATCACTCGGATCATACGGAGCCCGGATTTCTATTCGTGCCTCGTCGTCCCATCGAAAAGAATTAACTCTCGGATCATACCGGATCACGATCTGGATATTGAAACCGATAATGTGATCACGGCATATCGCATATGCGGTGCATATCATATTGCGATCGCCGGATTCCTCGCCCTCTTCGAAAGTGCGTTTCCAGCCTAATCTTGCCGAGAGAGTATGCGATTCCAGCCCAGTCTTGCCGAGAGACTTTACCCGGTCGGAATCCGACGCCCTCGAAAATAGTGCGATTCCGGGCCAATCTTGCCGAGAGAGTATGCGATTTTGGGCTAATCTTGCCGAGAGACTTTTTGCCGTCGGAATCCGCCGAGTTTTGGAAAGTGCGTTTCCGGCTCAGTCTTGCCGAGAGAGTATGGGTTTTTGGCTCAGTCTTGCCGAGAGAGTCTTGCCGTAGGAATCCGGCAGTCTCGAAAATGGATCAGCGGATCAACAACGGATCAGCGGATCAACGGATCGCACGGATCGTATCGGCTTTGATATTGCAGAAACGAGTTTGCCTGATCCGAGGATTACCGAGATGCCGAATATCTGTCAAAATTGACCGGATCACGAATTGCGCCACTGTTGATATTTGACTGAAAAGTATATGCAACCCAAAACGATTGGCAGCATTATGATCGCAAATAGCGAGTGAAGGTGATCCGTTATTCTTCTTCCGTCCAAAACCCTTCCTCATCTGTTGGTAGTTCCGGTGCAATATCTATGACTGCCTTCTCCTCGATGGCTCCTTGAATTGCATGGCGCATTTGCTCCAATGGGTCGTAGTTGAGATTGACCTGCACCAATGGTTGAGCCTTAGCCGCACCAGTTAATGCGTCGATGCCATCTTGGGCTTTCAACAATCCCGCAACCATGAAAGAAACTTGGTTCAAATGGCTGACAGAATCGGACATAGAATGTGCGCTCTGCACGATGTCCTCCAGCCGGCTCATCGCATCCTTTCTTACCCTGTAGGAATCGAGTCGTTGCCAGTCGACATCTTCCAACTCGGCCCGGGCCATAACGAAGTCCCTCATGTGTTGCGCCTCGATTTCCGCAGCCCGGATAAGACGCTTCCATTGTCCGGGGGCGAAGCGTGAGTGAATCAGCGATGATTCGGTTAAACGCCTTCGGATTTCATCCCCTCGCAAACCTTGAATCAGCAACTGCGAAACCCACTTCACCAAGTCGGGGTCATCACAAGGGTCAACGGCCGGCACGATGTCGACATCGTCGGTATCCATAAACGGCAACTAACAGCCACTCATATTTTTGAGTTGTCCTTGTTTGGTTTGGTTGAACCTGTTGGCCTTAGAACAGAAAGTCGCCTACATTTTCGGCAAATATCCCAGCCTGTTTGGGCGTCATTTGAGCAACCAAAACCGATGCAAATCTGCGTCATTCTTCCACCGGACATCCGGGGCATGTTATTGAGCCCAACTTAATGATCCAGCCGTCGGACATTCCTCGCTTTGCAGTAGTTTTGCGATCGCATTTATCGCACTTTACTATCTGCCTATCGTCAATATCCTTCTTCTCATATCGCTTCATTTTTCTTCACTCCAATGTGTCATTTCTTCGACAATTTGTTGAATGATTTCAAACGATTTCTTCACGCTCATTCTTCCTCATCCTCCGGGAATACTTCGTCCAATATCTCCGATGGTTTTGAGCCATACTTCATCTCGAAGTTGCACTCATTACTATCGGCGATTCGGCCAAGAATAGGGATCAAGATACCTGCGATTATTGACGGGTCAACGGGCAAAACTTCACCCTCGTTTCCGGTGAATTGGATCAGCATTGTTGGGTGGTTTCCCTTTGGTTTCGGTTCTGTATCAGTCATAGTTTCGCCTCTTTATCCCGTCTTGTTTGCTTGTATTTTAAGTAGCATGTCCCACAACGCCGGGTCTTTCGCAACTCGTTATTTGGGCCACTGTATTTAGACTCAACCGAACGGGTGTTGGCCGTCGTTATCGGTTGCTTGCAGTCTCGACAATTGCCCCAAGATGTGCGTCGCTTATTCTTTTGCCAGCCTCCGCCCCGCTGAGTAAAGCGGCCGTCTTTCGCCGGTGGATCTGTCGTCATGGATCGACTTCCTTCAATACGCCGTCAATTTTCGAGAACGCCAAACGCACTGATGCATACGCCTCAAGCAGTATGCCCTGCACCAATTGGTCGCTCTCAAAGTCTTCTCGAATTGCATCGCCGTTTTCAGTTGAGTCAATCATCTCAAGTAGCATTTCCCGGCCGGCTCGCCACATCGGGACATTCATTCCCGCCGCTGCTGCTTCTTTCAAAGTTGCGTGGACGGTCGCCTTTTCTTCCTCGATTCTTTGTCCTTCGTCAATCTCGGCCTGTTCAAGTATGGCGTTCAGCCATGCTTCTTCGTCTTGGTTGCGTTGCCAATCTTCTGCGTCCATGTTTATCCTATGTCGCACATGTATTTAAGCGGAGAGTCAATTATTGAGAGGGTGATTCAAGTCCAACCATTCCTCAAAAGAAGCCAGTCCCCGGGGTCGTCGTTCCGGCGTCTTGACTTTCGGGCCGATATACCAACTTGATACTCGCCCACGGCGATCAAGAAGATACCCCCAAGTCCTCATCTTACCAGCAAGGCAGATGGTTGTTGGCGCATAGTAGCCGGCTCCGGACGCTATCATCATCCCGATAATTTGGCGTGAAGATGCTGATCCAACCCTGTCCAAAACTCGAAAAACAAAGTAGCGAGTGTTTTCATATTTCTGGCTCATCATTCCACCTCAAGCATTTCCATGAGGTATTTGTTGACCTTGCGCCGCCCCAATGTCAAATCCATCTCATGTGGTGAAGATAATCCATAGAGCGTTATGACTCCGCAGTCGTTCGGTCGCTCAATGCTTGTCGTAACATCGGGCTGTCGCCGCAGGTGATTCGCTATTTGATTTGATGAGAGTCCATGCTTAACGACACGATCCATGTGAATTGCCAATTCCCGGGCCGTTATCGGCTGGAGGAAATAAGCGAGTTGTCGAAGTGCGTATAGTTTCGGGCCTTTCTTGGAGATGACATGATTTGAACGGGCCATGAGACAAAGAATATATTCCCACCATATTAAACGGGTGGCTCCGGCACATGACGGCAAAGGGTTGAGCCTCCCTGTGGTTGCCGTCGTAGTCAAGCGGAGGTGTCAGTGCGCCGGAACCAAACTGAAGGTTCCGGTCGGGGCTAATGAATATCACTCAAAAGTATCCAACTCAAAACCGGAGGGATCAAGTCCATCGTCGTCCAAGTTTTCGCCATGAATATCCAAGTCGGCCTGTGAATAAATCTTATCGAAACTGATACCGGCTCCCTTTCCGTGGGCAGGCTCGGCTGCCATGCAAGCGCAAGCGAATCCGGCTCGGGCGTTATTGACAAACCGCTCGCCACTTTCCACCCGCTCTCGAAACTCCTTCATCGTCATTGGCCCACCTTTCTTTGAGCCCTGCATCTTGGTTGAACGGTATCTCATGATGGTCGCACCCGGGCTGTCGTTGATTTCCCGTCGAAACTTTTGCTCCATTTCTTCGTGATATTTGAATCGCTCCGGCATAGTCAGCAGCAGGTGGTGAAAGTGTCCGTAGCCAGCCTTCACGCAAAAGCCGCCGCAGTTGTTGTGCTTGAAGCCCAAGTCATAGAGCCGGGGAGTTGCTATCCCGATTTTTGCGAGGTCTTTGAGTTGCTTCTTTTTCGAGACATAAGGATCGTCGTGCAGCGGAAACCACACATAGTAAGGCTGGAATGCTCGTTGCACTTTTGCGATCCGGTGGCAATCTTCCTCGTTATCCATTCCGATAACTATTACGACCTTATCCGGATCAGGGTGATTTTCGGCTCTCCAAGCGTCCATCCTCTCTCTTTTCAAAACCCGGCTGCATGGGTCAAATCGAGATGAGCCCATCATGCGCTGCTCGAAAAATATATCCCAGACCGATTTCCCGTCGTTGTCAAGAACCGTCAACTCAATTCCGAGGTGCCGTTCGACATCTTTGTTGAAGCGATACAGGTCGTCGTCCTCCATGTTGGTATCGGCGAACAGGAATGTTGTGCGTTCTTTTCCGTAGCGTTCAAGGGCTCGAACTCCTGCTGCGTATGAGGATATCCCACCACTGAACATAACCACGCAGTGGCGATCGTCATCTTCGATTGGGGGCATCACATTTGCAGTTGGGTTTGTTTTCTTTAGTTTAGCCATTTTTCATCACTTTCCATATTAAGAATCTCGAATTCTTTTCAATGACCTGTAGTTTTGGGTGGTCAGCCTCATTGATCCGCACTTGGTGCTTGACTTTATCGATTTTGGTATCAGCCCTGATAGCGATATATGCAATTCCCTGATCCGTCAGTAGCCGCTGCAAATCTCGAATGATGAATGCTCGGTCATCAGGATCGGGAAGAACATTGAGAACATAAATGCAGTAAATGTATTCGTAGCCGCCCTCAATCAGTGGGTTGCTCAACGGATGCTCGGGAAACCAATTCGGATCATACTTCTGCCAGCCAAATGTTTCTGCGTCCTGTCCACGGCCGCAACCGTAGTCAAGAACCCGTTCTGTGTATGGTTCGGGACGCTTCTCATTTTCGAGCAGCCATTTAATCGGAGCCGCTACGCCTTCCCACCTCGCTTTTGCCGTCTGCCAGCCTGTTCCTTTTCGGACTGGTTTCTTTGGATAATGTTTGCTTCTGCCTTTTCTCGTCATATTCCACATACCTCCGGGTCTTCATCCTCATCCGTGGTGCAATCAAACATCGAATCCATCGTCTGTTTGGTTTGCTTCAACTTGAGCCCGTCGTGCTTGGTATCCTGTTCCCGCCGCTTCTTTTCTGCTGACCGTTTGAATGAGTCGATGCGGGCCTGTTTGATTATCAAGTCTTTTTCGAGGGCGTCATCAATCTCGAAAAACTCTTCCATACCAACCAAGCCAACCGCATTGAACGCAACGGCTTTGCATGTTTGGCAGTCGCCCTCGTATTTCCCCTCCGGGACAAACCCGTTCTCGAAACGCTCGGCCAAGTCGGTCAACGGAGTTGAATCGGGCCTAAGACGACGGCCGTCGATAGCCGCTCCAGCCTCGTCTAATTTGACAGACTCAAGCCAAAGGTCGGGGTAGTTTTTCCAAACGCCCCACCAAGAAGCAAGTCCCTGCTTGTGGCAATGAAAGCAGCCAAGCCGGGCGAACACTTTGTAAAGAGGATTGGGGATCCCCAACTTTTCGAGATATTGAATGCAATCCTGCTCAGTCCAGCCCCATTCGCAGAGCGGATAGCGAAGTGCCGGATCAACCAGCGATGTTCGGTGGCTCTCGTCAATTGCGATGCCAACGCATGAGATGTCAAACTTTCCGTCTCGCTTTTTGTATTCAAGCGGTCGCAGTTTGGCGTTTCTCGCATACCAGCAGGGAAATGTGTGAAGGGGCAAACCTCGAACCTTTCCCTCATGTCGGCCTCGCTCGGCTTTCCCATGCATCCATTCATCGAAGTCGTGAACCGGCTCCAACATTTCGATCACCACGCCGTCGGCTCGCAAGTGCGGATAGTGTTCATCAAGGTATTTCTGTATAAACTCGATATACTCGTATAACTCCGGGAACTCTCGTTTGGTGTCGGCGAATGCGATCCCGTGGATCTTCTCACCCAACTCAAGCATCCGGAGAAGCATCGCAGTTGAATCTTTTCCACCGCTAAAACAAATCAGCGTTCTCGGATCAGCCTCGGCCATAGTTGACGGTAGCCGCCCAACATGATAAAGACCTCGAATAATGGGTGGGCGGTTCCCTGCTCGCCGCCCCCATCCGAAGATGGCCCGTATAACCCCAACGCCCGATGGGACAGGCGTCGTGAATTGAAGTGGGAGTCCCACCTTGATAAACTCAAAAGGTGTCCATCTCGTTGACAATCATTTGGTGATCGTGAATCCAATACCAAGAGATGCCGCTTACTTTTGCGAATGCGTGAAACATTTCATCGATGGCTGCTTGATCCCGGCCCTCCGGTGCTGTCACGATTCCGCCCTCGTTTTTCCATGCGTCTTCGTGCGCTCGCTTTTCGCCTCGGGCGATTTCGTCAAAGTCAATCATGAAGCCGTCGCCCATGTCAATCGTTACTGAGTCAAAGTCCCAGCGGATATCTCGGCGTTCTTTTTGGCTCATCATAACCCAGTGTGCAATAGATACGGTGATCGTGTTGCAGGTGTCGTCTTGGTCGATTCCTAAGATTCGGTATGCTTCTGCTCGGCTCATGTCTTGCTCCATGTTACAGACCAAGCGGTGACCCCTTATAATACTATCTCAATAAAATGATGCGCCCAATAAAACCGATATGCTTAATAAGGTGTAGCCCTTCGTCTGTTCATGGACGGAAAAAGCCCACACCCAAGCCAAATATACATCCAAAGAGCAGCCGAGATACTCATCGAAGGCAAAGAAACGACTTGCAAAGACATCACGGATTTTGCGAAAGCGAACCACGCGATCGGCTTTCAAGCCAGCGAGGAAACCGCTCAAGTTATCTCCCGCCTTTGGGATCGATATGCAGAGATTCACAGCGGCGTTTGAATGAATCAATACGGGCGTGACCAAGTGGACGCCTGTGCTATTTGGCAGTGAATACACATCTTCGATATTTGAGTAAGACGACGACGGCAATTCAAACCGTCTGTGATCCGTTCACATTTTTCGGGCTTCAACGCCATGTCAAACCTACAAGGATGTCGTTTGTCCCACAGGCTGACAATTTGAGGCATACGCCTTTCCCGGCTTTGATAGCAAGGTTGCGTTGAGCCCCGGTGTCGAGATTAGGATCGGAGAGTCTTATCCGCTGAAGCACTTTCGAGTTTGCGTCAATGTCGGCCACATCGTTTTCGTCAAGGACTTCGATGACAATTGGATAAACGCTCGGGTCGGTTCCGGCGGAGTCAGCCCAAAGACCAATCAAGGTGCAAGGTTGACCCGAGATTAAGGTATTGGCCGCTGCTGCTACTCCGGCAGTCACCGTGAGATTTCCATCTTCCATGTGTTAAGGTTGGGAGTCGAGGTTCAAAAGGCCATCGTCAAAGGGAGACGACCGGATTGATTGTCGCATCTCGCTGATTCAATGCACTTTCAATGAACCAACCATTCACCGCCGGATCTCCGGGGTTGCCGTTCGGATCAACAATACTCGCCGTTTTGTAAATTAGGCTGACCGTCGAAAATGGTGCTAAACCAAGTGCGCCGCCGAGCGGAGGAATCACGCCGGCTTGGAGATGTATAACCGCCGCTTGAAACTGAAGCGTGGCCTCGGCCCCCCCAACGAATGCGCTGATATTATGAATGGTCAATTTTGCGCCATCAACCGTCGGCGTCGTGACAGTTATCGGAGCCCCAGTCCCCGGGTCTGCGACATACGCCACTTGATGAGCGTTGCCGGTTGTCGTCATCGTGGCTCCGGCTTGAATGCAGGTGGCCGGGTGACTTGGACATAACAAATGAACATCGGGGCCACTTCCGCCGCCGCCGCCGCCCGTAGCCGAAAGTGTAGTGCCATCGAAAGCGAGGTTCGCCCCGATAGTTACTGTTCCGAGATCGCCGTTTGCGTCGGCCTTGACGATCCCGTTCGTCACCGCTTCAACTCTCACGCCGCCTCTTACATGAAGCGTGTTCTGTGGTGCGTTGATATAATTTGCTGGATAAACTGCGGCTGCTCCTCCACCGGGAACCGGATCAATGTTTGATGAGAAGCCGTCGCCAATTCCTACGGCGAGAACATCATTGTTGGCCTCATCACCGGCTCCGAACATAAATATCCGAGTTGGCTGACCACTGCCGCCGTCGTCGGTCTTGAGCAACAGGTCGTCATTGTAGGCATAAAATGATCCGCCGTCCATTTGAATTGGCCTGTTGAAATAGAAGTATGACCGGTCGGTATAAAAATGACAGAAGCCGGAGTTTTGGGAGCCGAGCCTTAGATAGCCGGACGCCGTTTGAATGTGTAGCATATCCGAGTTTGTTCCGGTTCGGTTGGCGCACAGTTTGAGTTGTCCGGCCACGCCGGTTTGTGGAGTATATGCTGTTCCCGACAAGCGAATTGCTGCCCCCGGCCCGCTGCCATCATCATATCCATCCGTCAACCGCAACTCGTTTGGGTTGTCAACTTGAAGTGTGATCGCAGCGGTTGATTTTGCGAGGTTGATTTGCGCAGGGTCGCTGCTGCCCGATGTGATGGTCAGTGTTCGATTCCCGGAAAACGAGAAGTTGCCCGAACCGCCGATTGCATCCGCACCGGTTCCGACTGCGATTTGAGAGTTTGCGATTGATCCGGAAAATGTCGGTGGGGTTGGGGCTGCTCCCGAGGCTGCTGAAGTCAGTCGACCTTTGCTATCGACTGTGATATTTGCGTTGGTGTATGCGCCCGCAGCAACCGAAGTCGCAGCGAGTCCGAAAGTCAAAGTTCCAGCAGCGGTGATTGGCGATCCCGAAACGGTTATCTCGCTTCCGCCAGCCGCCGCAACAGAAGTCACGGTTCCTGCGCCCGCTGATCCGTTCGCTGCAACGGTGATCCGGCCGCTGTTATCGACAGTGATATTTGCATTCGTGTAAGCACCAGCAGCAACGCCCGAGTTTTCGAGAGCCAAAGTTATCGATCCGGAAGAGGTAATCGGAGAACCCGATACCGTGAGCCCCCCTCCATTGGTGATGCCGACTGATGTCACACTTCCGGAGCCGCCTCCCGTAGCACTGGGCGTTCTCCAGCCCATGTCATAATCTCCGCCCGAAAGTTTGGTCAGCACTTGGCCGTCCGTTCCGGCGGTTGGAACCGCTTCTTCTTTTGTTGGTAAATCTTCAATGACGGCTTCCGCCGCCTCCGTTGCGGGGTTTCTTCCGCCGGTGATTCCTTCAGTCGAAAACGAGGATGGCAGTGATCCGCCTTCTTGTTGTGCGATCCTTAGCAGTTGCTTGTAGGACATATTTGCCCGCAACTTGATGAGCGGGAAGTTGGCCGCAAGAAACGCTCGTATCTCGCTTTCACGACTCACCGTCAATCACATCCCAAACCTGCCAAACCGCCTTCGTTTCATCGTCTATGAAATGCAGAAATGGCAGTTCCGAATCGCCTTCATCCTCAATGATAACGGCTCCGATATATACTTGAATCCATGTGAACGGGTCTTCGAGGTCTTCCTTAGAAAGTCGCAACTCTTGATTGCCAACGCCCAAATCAAATATCCATTCCTTCTCGTTTTCCGTGATCGTGGCGAAAACAACTCCTTGCTCATTGTAGACGGTCTGTGTTCGGCCGTCCTCATCGTCCTCCCAAATCATCATTGCATATCATCTCCGAACATGCCCGACCAATCATTCTCCGACATGCCGTCGTCAAACTTGATACGGGCGTTTGGTTTCATGCCGTTGAAAGTGCCTGTCTCGAATCCGACCCACATTGATTCAATGAGCATCAGGGGACTGTAGTGACAACCCGGGCCAACCATCACGGCTCCAGAACCTTTTCGGTTGTCAAGTGTGAAACGCCAAAGACCTCCGTCCGAGCAGTCGACTTCAACTCTTGGAACTTCGCTTCCTTCAGTGAAGGCTTGAATTATACCGTTATTGACATTTTTCCAAATTAACTGATCCGTTGCTTGCTTGCCGCCCATAATTAAAACACCGAGGGTCGAGGTTGATAGCCCTTTGCGCCCACGGAGTTATTGTTATGTCCCAGCGTTATGAATGTCACGCCACCAAATAGACTGCTCGTATTCATACGCCAGCCTCGAAATTGCATCCGTCCAATTCACCCTGCTGGCAGCAAGCGAATAATCCAAAAACGAGGTTGCTGCAAATCTCGAAAACTGCTGGGGATCCGGAGACGGATCAGTGTTATCGAACCCGATATCCTCAAACTGCACCCCGCCAATTCGAGCAAACCACCAACCGTCATTTCCATAAAGCCAAAGGCACATGCCGTCGAAAATATGATGCTCGACTTTCTCGAATGTGTGATATTCGGTAACGCTCGGCGTTGGATAAAATTGCTCGAAAACTCCGACCACGCTGGATGAACGAACTCCTATTTGACTCCCGTTTCGGAAGCCGTGGAACATATTTCCCCTGCGAATGATACGCAACTCGGCTGGCATCAGATCGCCCCGGAAAAGAATCCATCAAGGCTTGGTGCTTTGTGCTTCAATTCCGAAACAAGTTTTGAAAGTCTGTCCTCTCCTATTTCGTTATAATCGGGTTGAGTATCGAACCCAAGATAGTCACGCCCATGACTTAGGGCAACATATCCCGTGGTCGCTGATCCGCTAAACGGATCGAGAATCACGCTTGGAATGGGTTTCTCGCCACATGCACAGCCCGGTTTCCAATCGGTATCGGATTTTTCAACCCGTCGCCATTGTTTGCCGCATGATGGACAGGCTCCTCGCTCGGAAGTTCCGGCCTTAACGCATGGCTCGATTAGCCATGTTGGATAAACTGCGAAGTGTGCGCCAGCGTAGTTTTGGCGAGTTGCGCTCCATACCGATCGCTTGTTGCGACCATTTCGAGGATCGCCAGCAACTTTTGATTCGCCGAACCGCCCCTCTTGCTTTCGCCCTTCTTCTTTGGCGTCGGCCATCTTCCCGTCGTATTCCTTATGCCCGAACATCGCTCGCTTTAGGTCAAAGTCACTGGTGGTTTTCCACGGCTCCTTTATCGCCCAAGAATCGTAGTAGTATCCTTTGCGCTTTGCAAGCATAAATATGTATTCGTGAGCCAATGTTGGTCTGTCTTTCACGCTCTCGGGCATGGCGTTTGGCTTATGCCATACGATATCCTGTCGGACGATCCAGCCGTCTGCTTGGAGAGCCAATGCAACCCTATGAGGGATCAAGCAAATATCGCCAGCCTTGAGTTGGGGATGCTTTTTGCCTTTGTAGTAAGAGTCGCCGATGTTCAACCAAACGGTTCCTTCATCGTGTAGGATCTTTCTTATGCCTCGAAAAATATCGACCATGTGCTGAACATATTCTTCCGGGGTATCTTCCTGCCCAAGACAGGCCATCTTGCCGTCGGGCCATTCAGTCGGGTCGTGGCCGTAATCTCGAAGGCCAAAATAAGGTGGCGAACAGATAACCGAATGAACACTTTCGTCATCGTGCGAGCGCATCAATGTCAATGCGTCTCCCGTCTCCAAAGTGTATTTCATCTTCCATCCCTCCGGTTCCCAGCGTTATGAGGGCTCCGGTATTTGACGACAAGGAATGCAAAGACAACGAGCATCACGCAGGTCAACACCTGCTGGAACATGAACGACCAAGAATCGAGGGTGAATGAATACGCCAACCATGATCCGTTGACGATGATGAGGATCCCCGTCGTAGTCAATGAAAACGAATGTGTATCTCTCGTTTCAAGTATTCTCGCTATTTGCGGAAGCCAACTCGAAAGTGAAAATAATGCAATCCCCGCCATGTATGTTTCCCAACTCAATAAAACCGACATCTTAATAGACCCCCTTCTCATCTGTCATGTGCAACCGGCCGATATCCGACCGATTACTGATTCACTGCTTCTCGCCGTTTGGATCAACGGGCGCACCATTTGCTTCGATATCGGTATTGATAAATTGCTCGAAAACTCGGCCGGGGCTGAGGTTTTCTGTGTCTTTCAATACTCGGAGATACTCAACGCATATCGGAGGAAGGTTCACGGTAATCTGTTTCATCTTTGGAGCCTCTTCTTCTTCTTCGTCAATTTCATCCTCGCTCAATTGCTCATCAACTGCAAAGGCCATTCGGAAACGATCCTGGCCGCTTGGGAGTTTCCCGTTGCGACCCAATTCGACCAACTTTAGGCGATCGTCTTCACGCACCAAACGCTTCAAGACGAAGGCCATTTGGCGTGGGTTCTTTTGATAAACGGATGGGACGGTTTCGTCGCCGTTCACTCGTTCGGAGACTTGGGCCGCAGATAGTGGGCCAGCCTGTAGGAGATTTCTTAGTATGCTTTTCTTCAGTTGTTTCGGGATGCGTTTGCTCATTTTAAGTCCACCTTTTTTCGTTTTCGTTCTTCCGGCCAGTCCGCTTCCGGATGGAGGTGGGTGCAATCAATACACCCGCTCTCTCCGCAGTGTGGGCAGTCGAATATAACTGTGACGGGTCGCTCCCGGAGAAGCACCTTCACTTTGCCGTTGCAGGTTCGACATCGTATGATGTCCGACCAATAAACAACGGCTCCTTTCGCTTGGTCGATTGTCTTGATTTTGCGTTTGTCTTTGAACGACGGGATGAACCTTGACGACTCTCCCCATTCTTCATCCGCCTCCATCGGGTTTGACATTTGCACCTGCTCGGCGTATTCAGTGAGCATATCCGCAAACAACAGTTCGGACGATGCGTAGACATTGCCAACTGATCCGAGTGCCAAACATGGGCTAAAGAATGTGTATGATTTTCCATATCGCTTCGACTTCGCTATTCGCTCTCGAAAATTGGGCGAAAAGCCAGATCCTAAGAAGTCCTCATCGGTGATATGCCATCGATTATCGTGCGGATGTATGGCGTCAAACTCAAACCCATTCAACCTGCCAAACACACTGAATATCGATCCGGGAACCTCGTCCCAAACAAAAGTGCCCAACTGGAGATCGCCTTCCTTTTTCTCGAAAACTTCCCAACGCCCGGATGTAGTATCAAGCAACTGCAACAGACAAAGGTCAGTGTAGGAATCGTCTTCAACTTCAGTGAATAAATCGTGCCAGCGTGGTTCATCAAGCGAAAACTCGAAGGGCATGGTTCGTGCCAACATCGAAAGTGGTGTGACAAACGGATCAACTCCAAGTGCAGAAAGTGCGTGAAAACCAATCAAGGGCATGATGGGTTCGGCGGTTGCGTTGAACATTTGGGAGCCGTCGGGACTCAAGTAATGCTCGGCTTTTTTGATTCGCCACGGCAGGGCAAACTGAACCCGCCAAGATTCATTGTGGGCCGTTTGTTTAGGTAGGGGCATTGTAGTATCAATCCAATGTCCACTTTGCTGCATAGAAACTATGGCATCGCAAAGTGCAACGGCCACCTTTCGTATGTATGGATTGGCGTTTCGGAAGGTATCGTGGAAGCCTTGAATCAATCCTGATATGGTAGTGTGTCCGAAAGGGCCAGTCTCACCGACTTCTTGATCGCTCAACCAATACGCAACTGTCGCCACTGCGTCGGGTTTGTAATTCTCGAAATCCGGAAATACGATGGGAATTCCGGATGCAAATGAGCCGATGGTGATATCACCTTTATCCAGCAACGCCCCCATCTCGGTTAAAATATCCGTGAAGTCGTCGGGCTTCGTCGGCAGCACCTGCGTCTTGGAAACGATAGGTGGAGGAGCCGGATAACCCTCTCGGATTTCCCATTCTAAAGTTGACCCTGTCTTTGGCTCAGTCAATTTGTTCCAGCCGCCGTAGGTATCACTTCCAAGAGCGGAGATTTGACGGATCACCCCGTCGATAATGTGGACGCTCGTTTCGTTGCCCTTTTGAATCGGTTGGGGGCGGCTCATTGAGCAACCCTCATCTGTCCCAGCATGTTGCGAAGCACCGGGAGGATTTTCTCGCCCAATTCTGCGGTGTTGTGAACGGATACTGAATTATCGTAGTATCGGCTGGTGTCCATGCCGGCAATACCAACGCTGAAGATTTGAACATCGTCCGGGCAATTTGCGACAACTCGCTTCAAGTGTTCGCTTGGGGTTGAGCAATCGTCCGGGCATGGGCCGGCTGGTTGGCCATCGCTAATTGCGAAAACAAACCGGTGGGTGGCGTCTTGCTTTTGGACTCTCTTGACGCACCATTCAACTGCGTGGCCGTCGGAGTTTTCTCGTCCGGTGTGATCGGTTGCGATAGCAGCCTTGCTCACTTGGTTCATTTGTCCCTCGAAGGGCTTGCGAACATTCATCGCTGTGTATCCCGATTTGTAGGTTCCACCATACATTGAGTTGAAGTCAACCACTTCAAAAGCGAAGCCCAACTTGTCCATGACTTCCGCCAAGACGATGCCGGCTTCTGTTGCATAGAACGCTCGGGATTTTGGCCCGGAGCCCATAGAGCCCGATGCGTCAATCAAAAGTGAAACTGCTGCGTGTGGTTTTGCTGGTCGATCCTCAACCATGAAAACCCGTGGGTTGGTCTTGTGCTTCCAAAGGTTTCTCTGATCCAATAGTCCCCTGCGTTGTCCTCGGGTTGTCTTGGTCGTGCGGCTCTCAAGTTGTCGGCGAATCTCACCAACAAGAGTCTCAATGCTGCCCTTGTTTTCTTGAATGATTTGGTCGTATCGGTTGCGGGATTCCTCGCCGTCATCCTCAAGCATATCCACGATTTGTCCGGGTGTTGCTTGGATTTCGATTCCGTGGCCGTATTCATCTTCGCCACTTGACCAGTCCTCTTCGTCGTTGTCGCCGTCTGCCGCTACAATTTCTGCTGCGTCGTCGGCTTTGATTTCGTGAGCCTCAGTTTCTTCTTCTTCAAGTGCTTCTTCCAATTCGGAGCGAAGGTCGCCAAGCAACTCTCCTTCCTCGCTGGATTCGTCGCTTCGCCCGTCTTCGTCTTCGTTGAAGTCGCCGCCTTCACGATCCTCCATCTTGCCAAAGTCAATCTCGGAGGTGTCGGTATGGTCGCCACGCTCGGGCATTTCGCCTTCTTCGTTTGTCTTGTCCGTTGCCTTAGCATCCTTGCTGGATCCGTCGCATGATTCGTCGCCTTCCTCGCCACTTTCTGCCTCGCCTTCTGCGCCTTCTGCGCCGTCTGCTGATGAATCTGCTTCGTCGCCTTCCTCGCCACTTTCTGCGCCCTTCTCGCCACTGTCGCCGGACTCTTTGCTCTCCGGCTTTGACGGCATGTCCTTGTCACGGAAACGGCCTCGGGAAACTTCATCTGCTTCGATGTCTTGCTCTTTGCACTTTTCTGCGGTCTTCTTGATTTCGCTTGGGCTCATATCGTCGCCCATGATGTCCCCTGCGTCGCAGTCTTCGACCCATTGATATTCGGAGCCTTCGTTGCCGGTGGCTCCGTCGCCTCCATCTTCTTCTTCAACTTGGCGTGGCCAAAATGTGCGGTAGGTTTTGAGGATGCGCTCGCTTTGCTTGATAACTGCGTTTGTGTGCGGTTGGGCGATCGCCGTCTTGAGGATCGGGCGAACCTCATCCATGAATGCGTCGATGTCCTTAGAACGGGCTGGCGACTCTTTGCCGATGATACATTCTGCCATCATAGCGATAAGTGCGCCCTGTCGGTCGTTGGAGCCTTCTTCAACTGTTGCCCAGTGTTCACAGTGCTTTTGGTGAAAGTGTTCTTGGGTTGCGTCAAGACGCTTGCCTGATCCGGCGAAGTCTTGGCTCAAAAGGTGGTTGACTCTTGCGTCCTCCATGATGTTGACTATGTGGTGAAGTAGCGGATCTCCGCCGTCTGCGTCGCCGCCCTTGAGTTTAGCAACCATGCGCTCCCATGCAGCAAAGTCTGTGTATTTGAGATGGCCAGCCGCTTCGTGGGCTAAAATTGCTTCTTGCATTGCAAGGTTCATCACTTCATCGTCGTGCATGGTTCGGGGAATCCAAACGGTCTTGCCGTCTGTGCAAGCCCTTCCTTCATCGTTGAGGATAACTTGGCCAGCGATAGGCTTGCCACTTTCCGACCTGCCGCCCATGATACGGGCAAAGCGTGTCAATCGTGCCGCTCTTGCTTTGTCACGCACTTTGCGTGGTAGGATGTCTTTGAGGGTGGCATACATTTCTCCTCCGGTATCGTGGCTGCTCATGTTGTTGGGTATGCTTAGGACTATATGAAGGCATCGCTCAATAAAATGAGTCGCCTAAGTGTTCGCCCTTGACATGTCATCTTCTCACCGAACCTCGGATTTGCCGATCACGGAACGGTGGCCTGTCGTGGGTTGCGGTTCTTATCGTTCGGAGATATGCCCGGCTCACTGGCCCCAAGCCATCTGCGGCCCAAGACCTGCTGTGAAGCATGAGCCCCCGGGCTACCACTTTTGGATCAGCGGAGTTCCATTCGGCCATATTCAAAATCGAGAGTGGGTGAACCGAAAAGTCACCGATCCATTGACCCTTGAGGATCGCCTCGCTTTGAGCGGAACCGGTGACGGCAGGTCGCCTTGATTCCAATTCGTCAATGTCGGCCGTGGGAGGGGTTGTATTCAACGCATTCAACGCCGAGCGGTAACTATGGGCCGAACCCGCTATCGTGCCGAGAATCGCCTGAGAATGGGCGAGGTTTCGCTTTTCGCATTCGGCATTGAGCAAATCGAGAAGGTGATGTTTCGAGGGTGTATCGATTTTCACCGAAAACGCCCGGCTCGAAATATCCCTGTCGATATCATTGTGGTTATCGGAAATCATAACCAGTGGGAAAGGTTGATCCGTCATGGATTTCGAGATTTCCGCCCAACTCGCTTTTGTCAGTTGTTTGGTTCCATCGATGACCATGATTCGCTTTTGTCCTGTGAAAGTCGGAGATCTTGATAGACTTATGGTTTGGCGGAGCCTGTCGAGTTCGTCAAGGTAAAGTGGGTCAAGGTTTGTCTCCTTAATCAAAGTTGATACGGCCAGCGTTTTGCCACACCCCGTCGATCCATGAACGACAAGGATCGGGTGAAGTCGCTGACCCTCAAGCCAACGCCTTATCTGTGAGAGGGGTTGCCTTCGCCCGTATAGCATCAAAAGTCCTCCAGCCTATGGTTGAACGCCCCGGGGTCGGGGAGGGCCACAGGGTGCTTTCTAAGGGTGGCGTTCGTGCTTTCTTCAACAACGCCCCGGACTTCAATCAATGACTCTCGGATCAGCACTGCCTCGGCTTGGCTCGTTCGCTTATCGTTCAGCATCTCAATCTCGACAATTTTCAACCGCTCATCAATGGCGGCGATCCTATCATGGATGCGTCCGATTGCCGAAAGTATGCGCTGTAGCATCTCTGCGTCTTTCGCCATGCTCTCGCATGTGCTTCCCTGCTTTATGAATGACTCCGGGTGAGAGCCGCCGGGCGAATGAAACCCGACGACCCTCGAAGGAGCCTCCCCAAAGGGAGTGGTAGTATCAGTAGTCTCCGATGCGGGTTCGTGCGGCCATTTGAACATCCTTGCGCTCTGTGTCGTCGTAGCGGTTGACCATTGTGTAGTTGATAGCATCGGTGACGCTCATCTTGGTTGTTGCTTGCATAACGGTGATTAGGTTACGGGTTGAGGTATCGCTTGACATTTTGCGTTGAACCTTCAACTCACGGAGGTCGTTTGCCATGCGAACCAAAGAACGGGCAAGGTCACGGTTGCGGTTACCGCTCAAGCGTTGAATGAGTTTCATCTCTTCTGCTTCCGGCAAATACTTGATGTTCATTTGAAGGTCAAACCGATCCTTGGTTGCTCGGTTCAATGGGCGAACACCAGCGTAGTCGTTTGGAGGGTTGATACAGGCAGCAACCATGAAACCCGGCTGTGCGTGAATCATTCGGTTGCCATCTTCAGCGAGGGTGTAGGTTCCGCTGTCCATGATACTGTGTAGTTTGATGAGGATCTCCGGCAAAGCGGCGTTCAATTCGTCAAGCACTAAGACGCATCCGTATTGCATAGCCAAAAGCGCAGGGCCTTCAACAAATACAACTTGGCCGTCGACCAGTGTTTTGTATCCTATGAAGTTGTCTTCGTTGAGTCCTTCCGAACAGTTGAGGCGGATCATGGGCTTGTTGGTTGCATGACAAAAGTCTGCGACAAGGCGGGTCTTACCGCATCCTGTCGGGCCTTCATACATGACATGCCATCCCATTTCATAAGCCAAACAAAGGTTGAGCATTTCGTTTTGGTCGCTCTCAACAAAGTTGGTCGTGTTGTTTGGTATGAATTGGCGAATGTGTTCTGGGTAGTGTTCAGCATCCATGCGTTCGACGCCGTTGAATGCGCCGCCGCTTGGTGCGGCCACATTTGGGCTCACGCCAGCAGTTGTGCCGGTTTCAATTGCTTCTCCGTTCATGACTGATTCTGCAAACTCTTCAAGCCAAACCATCTTGCGTCGGCCAATTTGGACTCTTGCGATTCCGGCTTCCACCATTCGGCGGTGGCTGAATGCGTTTGTCTTCAAACTCTCAAGAGCCGGGCTTCCACCTTGCTCTTGGAGGATCGTTTGCACTGCCACCAAGTATTCATCTGCGTCTATTCTTCCACCGTGGCGTTCCACGGCTTCTCTCATTGCGTCTTCGTATGCCATATCTTTTTCATCTCCTTTTTTGGGGTTGGGGCTCCTTCGCCTTATTCTGTCCACCCCCTATCAAGTATATTAACCCAACACATAGGAAGGGCATTTTATTGAGAGTTGGGTCAATTCATGGCCTCCCCGAGGATAGAAAAATAAGAAGTGAGCAGCCTTTCATCCCACATGCGAACGCCACTCGCTTCTTCCCAGCGCAGAATCTTGAGCGGGTGATGCCAAAGACGCTGGCGTTCGGAGTCGGTCATGCTGATCCGGTTTTTAATTTCGAGAAGTGCTTGGCGGATCGCCGTGTAAGGAATCAACGGGGGATCATCCCGAACGGGCCAAGCCATTTCAAGAACGGCCAAACCAATCTCCCGTGGAATGTGTCGAGAAAACGAGGTTGCAACCAATCGGTCAACAAGTGGGCGAAGGGCGAGAGTATCGCCTTTGAGGTGTCGAGAAACGCTTTTTCCGTAGGTTTCGAGGCCGCCGGGTATCCGGTATTTGAAACAGGCCCGGGCTTGGTGGTGGGTGAAACCGAGTTCCCGCAGTTTGGTATAGACCCGAACGGCAAATGTCAAGCAAACCAATCCTCCATTGTTGTTTGACTCATGCCGGCAAGAGCGGCGTCCCAAGAAGTGCCGAGTGCCGAGAGCATGGCTTTGACGGAGTTTGATTCTGCAACATGCCGTCTTACGCTGTGGGATCGGTCGACTGTGAGTCCAATGTCGGATGGCTTTTCGCCCCATTCCACCGCTACGATTCTGCTGGTCGGCAAGCCGGTGTTTATCGAACTTGATATGTAGTATAGTTTGGGCTTTGATCCAACATCAAACGCCGAACCGAGATGCTTATTCGACCAAAGTGCAGCCTTCCATTGTTGGGTTGATTCGTTTCGAGTTTGTAGACCCATAGGCTTGCCAAAGTCTTCCTCATCCATTTCCTCCGTATCTTTGACAAATTGCCTCACGATTTCGTTTGCTTCAGTTTTCGAGCCTCCGCTCAATACAGAATCGAGGAGGCGGCGTTGGAACTCCTTGATGAGAGCGGGAGCATTTGACCGTCGGATCTCAACCCCACGATAACCAATGACGCCAGCATCGTCCATATACGCATACCGCTTCTTGGCTCCCCACTGGAAGTATCGGTCATAGTATGCGTCGGGCTTGATTCGGAAAAACTCATTCTTCTCGATTTGCAGTGTCTGCTTCACGAAGTCGTCAAATGAATCGTTGAGGAGGTGGCATAGAATGTTTGCACATGAACGAACATCGTCAATGGTCAGCGGGCGAACATCACGCTCCACGGCTGCGAGATTCGAGATAACACATTTGCAAGAGTCGGTGTCTTGGTAAATGACTTCAAAATGTAGGGGGTAAGACCCGGGTTCTTCATCTAAGACAACGCCCGAGTCAGCGAGATAGAGCGTGGTGCGTTCGGTGTGCTTCTTGTTCCATGCGTTATGGTTTCGAGCAATTTCAGTTATGTCAGCACCGATAGCCGGATCGCTCATTCGGAACGGGCGTGATCCAGTTTTCGAGGTTCCGCCCGATCCTAAAACGCCATACCAACTGTTCATATTCTCTTTGAGAACCCGCTGCTGGCGATTCATCAAGGCCCACTTCTCCGGGTCGTCCTCGCTTTTCATTTCGGTTCGGATGCGTTCACGGTTGGTCGCCAACTCTCGAAGGATGCGTGGCATAATGCCTTCGATATCACGACGATAAACTCTTCCGCTCGGAGTTATCGTGACGGGGAATGGATATCCATCCGGATATTGGGTTTCGGGATTCCTGATCCGTGTGGAGATATCGAGATTTCCGCTGATGATACAGGCCGGATATTCCATTGAGTTATCGATTTCAAACGCCCAACGAAAAACCCCGGTCGGCGCATCGGCAACGAAGCCACCTTCAAAACCAAGACCTTCCAGCCCGGCTCGAACGACATCCAAAGAAGGCATGACGACATCCTCCTCCCTTAGCAGGTGCGCCATCATATCTTCGACCAGCATCATATTTGCGTGGGAGTTGTTGAGAACCGAATCGTGCCAGCCCGTTTTGTATTGATAAAAGTCCAGCAGGGCCATCTTCTTTTCAACTCTCGCTGGCACTACGCAGTCCCAAATGTTGTAGGCGACAAGCAAGGCGGGGTCTTTTTCATACATTTCGAGAATTGAGTTGCGTGGCACTTTGCCGTAGCCCAATTCTTCACTGCACATCCAACCAAGTGAACCGCCACCAGCGGCGATCGGCAGACCCTCGATTTGCTCTTTGTATGCTTTGAAGGTGTCAAGGTATTGCCAAGTTCGAGATGAAAACATTCGAGGAAATAATTGCCGGCGGCCATACCGTCGGGCTTCGTTATTCATGCGGCGAGCCCGGGTCTTGAGGTATTTGTTGTCGTAGTCTCGAATGTTGTGTCCGGCGATAACATCCGGATCGTATTCCTTGAGCCTACGGTTGAACCAATGAAACAAAGATGCCTCCGACTCAATTTCCTCCTCCATCGGGTCGCAACCAGCAGGTGCGGATATCGTTTTGACCGTGATCCGTTCGGCGTTCATGGCTGGGATTCCGTTATCATGTTCGATAAGGGCTTCAAGGGCCTCCGAGGATCCCAACATGCGTCGAACCTGTCTTTGAGAGACTTCCGTATGGATTGCACATTCGGCTCTATCTCGTTTTTGGTCGTAGATTGCTATGCTGATAACCCGACCTCCGGCATCCTCCGGTTTGTGGAAGATGTCGTCTTGGGTTTCTATGTCATACCAAAGTGTGCTTAATTGGAATTTCGAGATGTCAACACTCGAATCTTTAATGTGCGCTGGCCGAACGATGTCCGGATCAGTGTTGCGGGCTTTCCCTTCACGGAGAAGTGAATCGTCAATCTCAATGACGGCCTTCCAACCATAGTGCCATCGGACGGCTGCATGATACGGAACATCTGCCGAATAGTGCGGATACAAAGCGTCTCGAATCTCGGGTATGTGGCCGGGGTGTTTGACTCGGATTTCCCATAGTGGCTCCTTCGTGACGGTTGTGACCGTCGCTTTTTCGGCTTTGGTAACATAAGCCGGAAGGTGAAGTGGGCCAGGATCTTTAGAAGTCCAAAAACGAGGAACGCATCCTCGAACATGGATGTTGCGCCGGTGGCCGTTGAGATCCCGACATTTGAGAATGACAGTCAAGGGGGTTGAGGAATCAGTCGATTTTGGGAAGTAATCACTTCCAACAATAAACATAGGGACTTTCATCTATTTAACCACCGGCGCATTCTTTCTAAGAATCCCAGCCGTTTAAGCGGTGTGCTATGAATGACGGACTCGCCGTTGCGTTCCCGTTCTTGAATGCGTAGGATTTGAGCCGAAAGATAAACACACAAATCGAGAACCTCTTCAAGACCCATCTCCGTCCACGAATCCTCTTTGGTTCCCCATTGTCGGGTATCGTCATTGACTCGAAGTCCGTGGCCGTATCGCTTTTTGCCGATAACCATCCGTTGTTCAATCATGTTCAGTATTTGCTCATTGTAATCAGGATCCGGTTCGTCGGCATCTCCCAAGAATGCGCTGGTCAAAGTGTGACCCCCCGTAGGAATGTTTTGACTTGGAGTATGTCATCCTGTGAAACGCTCGCAAAATACAACGCCTCCCCAATTGATGAAAGAACCGCTCGCTGAACCTTTGCTGGCATCTCTTCATCTGCTTCGACGCCCAAATAAAACTCATGAAGTATCTCGCCACCATGCATCCCCCGTTGCGATAAGTCCTCAACGAACCTGTCGATCCTACGGTGCGCTTCTTTGTAGTCGGCCCCGGTTTTGGCCCTGCTCGCTTTGACTGCAAGGTTGAGAAGTTGGCGTCGGCGTTTGGGCGTCAGTGTATTTGTCAAATCGAGAACATCTTCAACATCCGCCATGCCCGGGATTCGAGTCACAGAAAAGAGAAGATTCACCGCCTTTCGCATTGAACCCTTACTCGATTCTGCGATTAGGTCAAGGGCCGGATCAGTGATTTGCAGTCCGTTATCGGATACGATACTCGAAAGAGCAGCAGAACACTGACTGCTTGGTATCGGTCTAAATCTCGAATCTGCAAAGGCGCAGCGATCCCGGACGGGCTCGATTATCTTGTGTGGATAATTGCATGAAATGATGAAGCGGGTCTGCTTCGAGAATTGCTCAATGATTCGGCGAAGGCTCGATTGAGCATCGGGGGTCAAGTTGTCGGCCTCATCTAAGAATACAACATTGAAAGGTATGGGGCGAACGATGTCTCCGTATTTGGGATCGACTTTGTAGGTTCCAATCACACCACGCCTCGCAAAATCCTTGACCTGTCCTCGAATATCGTTTATCGACCGGGCGTCGCTGGCATTCAACTCCAGCCAATTGGCGTTCCAATCCTCGCCGAAAGCCGATCGCATGAACGCCACGGCGCAGGTCGTTTTTCCGGTTCCGGGTGGGCCAGCAAAAAGAAGATGCGGCATACCGGCATCTGATCCGGTGCGGTGCAATTCGTCGACCATGTATTTCAAGCGAGGAACGATGTGGTCTTGCCCCACCACTTCATCAAGCGTCTTTGGTCGATAGCGTTCTTGCCATAGCATAACTCATGACCTATCTCCCACCCATTTAAGGGCGAGGCTTGAGATGTCATTCCTCACACGGATCCATATCGTGAAGGAATATCTCACGATAAAACAATTCCCAGCGGCCGAGCAAAACCCAACGGCTTGAGATGCTGATGTAGGATAGATCGCACCATGAATCGAGTTCGGGCAGGTTCGACATAAACTCATCAAGCATATTTGCGTCGGTGTTTTCGTCACTGTAGCCAAACAACATTTGCCCGTCCTCACCATGCTCAAATGCTAAAACTCGGTGTTCCTTTTTCAATAGCCACTTAAACGCCATGTTATGCCCAGCAGGTTTGCATACTTAAACCCTTCTCAATAAATCGGCCGTATCAATAAAACCGAAACAGTTAATAAGGTGGTGCTGCTACTTTGACATGAGCCGACATAACCCGACCCGCTTCAATAGGTGAGAGCCCCCCCGTCTAATAAGAACGGACGGGACGGGCGGGATATGGTGTTCAAACCCCCCGAGCGAGATTAAGAACCTCCCGCCCTAAGATTGGGACGAATCGACTGAACATCGGTTTCGGGGGGTTGGCTCATTCCTATTCGCCAGCGTTCAATATCGCTGTGATCCGTTCGGCAGTTTTCTTTCCGATGCCGTCAATCTCCATCAAGGAATCGGCGTTTGCGGTGGCGAGAAGTGCGATTGAGGGAAACTTGGCCAGCAACTTTCTTCGAGATACCGTCCCGATACCGGGCAGCGATCCGATGATTGCATCCCGCCATTCCTCCGGCGTCGCTTTCTTTGGTCGCTCAACCCAAACCCGAGGCGAGTCATCCTCAACTTTCGAGATTATTTTTTCAATGAGTCGGGCGTTGTCGTGGTTGTCATCGCAAAATATAGGTGGATATCCGGCGACAGAAAGCGAGGCTACGAAACCAACCATGACCTCCGGGGAAACTCCTTTGGCCGAGAGTTCCCGTTTGAGTTGAGTCCACGATCGGCTCACGATTAAAAACGAGAATGACTGGGCCTCTCGCATTTCCGAAAGTTGCTTCATGATGCGTCCGTCGCCAAAAAGCGATGACCACCAATCCCCATCCTTGCGTTCAATGTTCACTCGCTCGCTTGAATAATCGCCTTCGCCTGTGTTGAGATGACAAATCTCGAAACCTGCTTCGCCAAGATATTCGAGCATAATCCAATACTCCCTGTGATCCACCCGTAGGCGTCGGCGTATCATTTCCGATAACGCTTCTTCACCGAGGAATCGGATCATCCGCTCTTTATTTTCGAGAGGTGGCATCGTGGGTTCTTGTCGATGTGCTTGGAAGTCGCCATCCTCGGATCGCTTAATCGCTCCACGAAGTATTGACATCGTCCTGCCCAACCTACCTTTCTCGATTTCATTCAGCAGTTGTTTGCGATCGCCAAGCACATCATCTATTTTGACCATTCTCTCTTTGTTTTTTCGACCCATCACTTCTTCCTCCATTGGCGTTTTATTTTTCGAGTTTTCGGAGCCTCGGCGACATACTTTGGACAAGCCTCGCCGATGCAGCATCCGTTTTGTTTGAGAGTCGTGCAGGTTGGGAATGAAACCATAGATGGGTTGTTGAAGATGGTCGACATTTGATACCGACGATGTTCTCCGTGGTGCAGGTCAACATACCCAACGGCCTCTCCCATCTCCACCCATACCGCTTCAAACTCCGTCGGCGAATATCCGAGAACCTTTGCAGCGAGAGCAGAATATACCCTTGCCTTGTGCGGCGGGTTTCGGCGTTTCAATTCATTCACCACGCCGGGGCAGAAACCGTATCCCACTGATCCGAGGAATCGAGCGGCTGATCCTTCAGTTTCGACATCGATTGGAGTTGGGATAATTGGCTTGAGCATCGTTTCGGGTTTTTCGAGGTTGAGCCCAATCTCGAAAATGAGATCCGGGAGGCTCAGTCTCCGGCCTATCGGTTCCGATATCTGATACACTGGCGTGTAGGATCCGGCCTCGATTTCGTAATGGTCGGCATTATCGATTTCTTCCGGGTCAAGCAAAACTGCATATCGACCATTGGCCTCACCGTTTCGATTGATGTGCGGCGTGAACGGCATTCTGCACAGCCTCTTTGGATCGCCCATCGTTTGAGTATCAAGAGTGTTCAGCCCGAGCGTTCGCTTGAGATGGTCTTGCAATTGATACACCATCTGCTTCAAAGCCTCCATCGAGTTATCCGAATGATGATATCGAAACCGCTTGGGCTTGTGTAGGATTTGAACATGATAACCTTTTGATCCGGAGTATTGAACCCAATGTGCGATGTCCAATTCTCGAAGATACTGGCTCAGTCGCTGAGCATCAGCGAACGAGTTCTCCGGTTTGGTTTCGTGGTCGAAGTCAAAGAAGGTCAGTCCATAGACAATGGTGCGTGGAACTCGTTTCCCGCCGATGTCATATTCAAGACTGTCGTAACCGTTGGTTGAAACAAAACAGGCTCGCTTTCCGTATGCGCTATGAATCATAGGCCACGCTTGCTCGTAGGCATCGACAATTTTCTGCCGTGGATCTCCGATTGAGCGTGGGAAGTGTCCGAACCCGAGCGAGTCCAGCATTCTCGAAAATTGATTAAGACCGAATAGCATCCAATCCCCCAACAACTAAACTGTCGATGGAGTCTTTGGTTTGGATCAGTAACTCGCCCAACTTTGCACGATAAGCCCTGTCGACATCGGATGGTGTGATTTCGAGTTTCGCCATGCAAAGTTCGACCGCTACATCAAGTCGGAGAAGTATCTGTGCCTCATCATCGACCCCAAGTGCTGCTTCCGCAGCCCCGACATTGAGTTTTCCCATATTTGGGTCTTGCATCACGATTCCCTCACGGCTTCCGTTGCGATGATGGTTACATCCGGGCCATCCGCTGCGGAGATGACAAACAGTCCACCTTTGTTGTGGCGTTGAATCTCGACTTGCGTTGAGCCCTTGAATCGACTGATAATGTCGGCCAAGTTTTCGGTGAAGCAAACCACGCAGTCGTCGCCTTCGATGTCGGCGGTGATCGGTGTTTTGGATTGGTTGGTCTTGGCTCCCCAATGCCCGGATTGAGCATAAGAGCCAGCATCTGCAAAGACGAATTCCACATAAGGAGCGTTGGCGATCCTCATGTCAAGGAGTCCTCGCTTGATTTCGTCGGTATCGACTACAATTTTCGAGGTCGCCGGCTCGTCGTCAAACATTGGGAAAACTCGATTTCCATCGTCGTCAACTGGCAGGATCCAATGGTCGGGAACCGTTGCACAGTCGTCCTCGTCGGCTGCGTGATAAACAACGCTCGCTCCACTCTTTGCTTTGATGTGGATCGGCTTGGTTGAATCTGTTTCAATCTCGACTGCTTCGTCCTTAAACTTGGCTCGAAGCAATTCGGAAAACTGACGGGGCTGAACCAAAAGAACGCAGGGCTCTTTGATCCGTAGTCCGGCCAGTGGATAATCGTTCACCAAAACCTGTGCAGTCCGGCTCGTATCGTGAGTCCAAATAGTTCCGCCGTCCTCGCTGATAACCAAGCGAACGGGCTGTGGTGGATTCTCGATTGTTACGGTGTCGCAAAGGTCTGCAAGGCAGTTTGCTCGAACTCGCACGGAGACTTTTCTTGATAGGCTGGCATCGTTGGGTGTTGGGCTCATAGAAGAACCATCATTCTCCCAAGCATATAAACGGCTGAGGTATTGATTCAAGCGTAGGTGTATGTCATGCCGGCATCGGTGATGTCTACAAAGACGGTCACGCAAACGGTTGGTGCGTATGTCATGTAGTCGCTGCCTGTGGTTCCGGTGATTTGGCCGCCTGTGGTTCGTCCTCGGTATTGCTTGCCTTCGATCGTGGTGTTTTCGCCCTCTTCCTTTGTCATCTCAATGAAGAAGCGTCCCTCAATGTGGGGGTTGGTGAAAACTTCGTATGTGTTTCCGTCTGCGTCGGTTGCTGCGGTCGGTGTCGTTTGGCTGCTCATGGTTATCCATAGGGCCACCCCTTATTAAGCCTGTCGGTTTTATTGAGAGGTTTTTATTATTGAGAGCAAAAAGAAGCAACGCCGACAGTTCCCGGATCAATCCTGTCCGGTCGTATCAGTTCCGATATCGTCTTCGAGGCTCCGTTGATCCGTGATAATTTTCGAGATTGGCTCCGGCCTCGCCAGCCATTGGGAAACTGGATAAGTTCCAGTGCCGTCTAAATTGCGAACCCGAATCGTCCCGACCCTTTCGAACTCCGGTTTCTTAGAAAGATGATTCGTTAAAGAATGAGTGCGGAACGGTTGTCCCTTGAGGCTCTGGATCTGTTGCGTTGTCAAGGGAGTTCCGTCGGGAAATGTTGCACCGGCCTTAACCATAAGCGTTCGAAGTTTCTCAACATTCCTCTTTGACCTTGAACCGATACTGCGCTTTGTTATGTCAGTTCTCTGTCGTTTCATCGTCAAGGGCCGCCTGTCGCTTGCGTATAGACAGTCGGCGGGAGGGTTTGATAATTGCGGTCTCTCTTATCTCCCGGACGGTATCTTCCGGTAGTATCTTGAAAGCCCGTTCGACATCCGTCTTTGATGATTTAACCATCTGCTCGAAAACTCCAGCCGGAACCAGCCGGCGGATCTCGCTTGGGATGTATTCGACTCTCTCGGATTCTTTCCATTCCACTTCCCAGCCGTCGGTCTGCAACACGCAGTCTTCAGCGGGGGCTCCCGGATCAAAGATGTCCTGTTTGATGTTATCTTCAATGAGTTTCTGTTGTTTGGCAAGGATCGCCTTCGCCGCTTTGACGGTGGCAAGTTGGTTTAGCATTTCATCTGCATCTTCCCAAACCCCGGAGGTGACCCTGCTCCAATCGCCAGTGTCGATAAGTTTCGAGGCTTCCGGGCAAACTTCAGTGAAGGCACACCATTTGCACCCGTTCCCAATAGTTGCCTTCGGCTTCGTGGTCGTCTGCATCAATTCGTATCTCGATTTGAGCCAGCGGGCGAATGCGTCAAGTTTGTCGTCGTTCCAATATGAGGAGACGACTCCGTATCGGGTCAAGTCAAAAGAAAACTTCAAGGTGCGACCGGGCCACATCTCCCGAGCAAACAGAAGATAGATTCCGGCTTGAACCGAATTATCCGCCTCGTCCTGTGTGATTGGCATCCATTGGGTTTTGTAGTCAATACACTCGATGGTTCCGTCCCGGTGTTCAATCACCAAATCGATGAAACCGAAAACGGGAACGCCACATTCCAGCGTCATTGGGGTTATGTCCCAACGATTAACCGGGTCTTGTTCGCCGATCGTATATTCGCATCCAAGAACCTTGACGGGCTCTCGGCCTCGGCGGTCAAACCAGCGGCGAAGCATCTCCTCTCCATTTGATGCAAACTCGAAAGTCAAGCCGGGGAATTCCACCAGCCCTTCTGTGTAGTGCTTCATCAAAGCAGGGAGTCTTGGCTTTGGAGTCTTACCCGTCTTTGGGTCGGGCTCTCGCCACCTTTCAAGGGCAAGGTGAACGGCTGAACCGCACATCGCTGCCTGTGATCCGGATGGGTGGTCGGCCAACTTTCGCAGGGCCTTTTCACGACTCGTTTTGGGATCGTAGCGAAGTCTGTATTGATACTGACAATCCTCAAACATCTTCAGTCTTGATGCGGAGATGTATGGGACTTTCATGTTCACTCCGCCTTCATTTTGTCCGCAGCCTTCCAAAACCTGTCTTGCGTTGGGTTGTCAATTTTGAATGCTTTGCAGGATCTTGACTTCTTGACTTGAGCCAAGTATCGAGTCTCCAGTTCCTTGCCCTTCGTTCGTTGTTGAGAGTCAAACTGAACAATCCAATCGAACAGTGGATCAGTGATGTCGGGCCTTCCAGCCGCTTCAATCTTGGTGTTCTCTTTGGCAGTCCCGTATCCTTCGATGCGGTTTCGGAGAAGCGTTGTTGCGATGAAATGGTAGTCGTATGTTTCAGCAGCCATCTTGATATGCACATAAGGATCGGTGAACATCTTGTTGATGACTTTGTATGAATGCATCTGTCCTTCTTCAAACGCCGGGAGGGTTTTCTTACCTTCACGGCGGGCTTGCTGCTGGCGAGATAAGAGGAGTTCCCCTTCGTCTTTGCCGTGGACTTCCACTGAGTAATAGTTGCGAACGCCAAGATAGAAAGCCGCTTCGTTCTCAATCATAATGACTCGAAAACCGTTCGGGTGTTCTTTTTGATGCTCGGCCATAGCGTGAATGTAGGCCATGTAAGTCTCCTTAACCATTGATGGATTGGAGCATGTTCGGCGCAGTATTCTTGGCCTTAGATTGGCGGGCATGATTGAATCACGCTTCACCAATTCTGCTTGGCCTTCACTGTCGCAGTCGATGATGCAGAAGAGAGACTCTTCCGGCTTCAGCCCACGGCTTTCGACTCCGTGGGAGAAGTATGTCAAGGCGAAAGTGGACTTTCCCGATCCGCTGAACCCTTGAAGTTTCATGTGCCGACGGTCGTTTGTCGCCATTTCCTCGCCAGTTTCGCAAAGGGCAAGTATCGCTGAGTGGTCAGTTTTCTT